>WNEZ01003458.1_pt1 | contig 13611 bp, 11 predicted proteins | sample 5400521 | NCBI WGS metagenome assembly WNEZ01 (sample SAMN13153339, study PRJNA577476) | soil metagenome | isolation source: 120 cm saprolite under Douglas fir tree site 2 hole 1 replicate 1 | place: USA:California | collected 2015-04-18 | reverse complement strand
CGGCGACGACGTTCCCGTAGGCCGTGACCACCAGCGACCACGCGAGCCAGCGCTGTGCCCCGACCCCCAGGGTGAGTCGTTCGCCGACACCCGCGACCGCCAGGAGGACGAGCCCGTTCAGCACGCCTTCGAGGTGCGCGCCATGCGCCAGGCACGTAGTCCATCTCGCCCCCACGAGCCGCTCGCCGAGCGGGCTATTCCTCGCGGGGCCCCGCGTCAACGAGCAGGAGCTCCACCAGGCGGTCGGCATCCTCGACCTCGAGCGAGACGCGCACGGCGCGGAGGGCGGGAAGGGGCGTGGCCGCGAGCTTCACCAGGTCCTTCTCGGTGGTGACCACGAGACCGCCCCGGGCGGCGGCCGCGATGCGGCTCACGTCGGCCGCGCGGTAGGCATGGTGGTCCGGGAAGCGCAGCACGCGCTCCACCGTCGCGCCGGCCGCGGCGAGCGTGGCGAGGAAGCGCTCCGGGCGCGCCACGCCCGCGACCGCGGTGACCCGCTCGCCGCGGAGCGCCGCGAGCGGTTCCTCCCGCCAGCGACCGTCCACCAGCCCGGTGGCGGCGAGCCGGCCGCGGAAGAGCCGGACGCCGGGCGCCATGGCCGGCGCGCCGTCGAGCGCGAGGAGCGCGCGCGCCCGCGCGAGCGCCCCCACCGGCTCGCGCAGCGGACCGGCGGGCAGCGGCCAGGCGCCGGCGGTCTCCCCGCTCACCAGCACGAGGTCGGCGTCGCGTGCCAGCGCGCGATGCTGGAAGCCGTCGTCGAGCACGATCGCGTCGAGGGCGAAGCGCGCGCAGGCCGCGGCCGCCGCCTCGGCCCGGCGCTCGCCGGTCACCACGGGGCCCGGGAAGCGCCGCGCGAGCATCACCGCCTCGTCGCCGCCCTCCGCGGGGTCGACCAGCGGCCGGCCCGCCTCGCCCACGATGACCACGCCGCGGGGGCGCTTGCCGTAGCCGCGCGCCACGATCGCGGTGCGCAGCCCCCGCGCCACGAGGCGCTCCGCGAGCCAGAGCGCTGCCGGCGTCTTGCCGCTCCCGCCCAGCGCGAGGCTGCCGACGCTCACCACTCGCGCGGGCACGCGCGCGGCGTCGAGCCAGTGAGCGTCGTAGAGACGGTTGCGCAGCGTCGCGACCGCGCCGTAGGCGAGGGCCACCGGGACGAGCGCGGCGCGCAGCGTGCGGCCGCCGGGCGTGTGCGCCGTCCAGGCGTGCCAGGCGGCACGCTCGAGCGCGGCGGTCATCCGGTCGCGCGCGAAAAGCGCGCCATCGACAGGCGCGCCGCGATGATCTTCAGGTGCCGCTCGATCGCCCCCTGGCCGCCCTCGACCAGGGCGCACGCCCGCCGCCCCATGTCGGCCATGCGCAAGGGCTCGTCGAGCAGGCCGGAGAGCGTCCAGGCCAGGCTCTCGATCGAGCTCACGCGGAGCGCGGCGCCCCCCGTGACCAGGCGCTCGACCGCGTCGGCCGCGTGCTCGGTGTGCGGCCCGACCAGCACGGGTCGCGCCGCCCGCGCGGGCTCGAGCACGTTGTGCCCGCCGACCGGCACCAGGCTCCCGCCCACGAAGGCGATCACCCCGAGTGCGTAGCAGTGGGCGAGCGGCCCCACCACGTCGAGCAGGATGACGGCGGGCGCCTTCCCCTTCTCGACCGCCGCCAGCTCGCTGTAGCGGGCGAGCTCGAACCCGGCGCTGCGCACCAGATCGGCCACCGCAGCCCAGCGATCCGGATGGCGCGGGGCGAGGAGGAGCGTCAGGTCGGCGCGTGTCGCCGCCACGCGCCGGAAGGCCTCGAGCACGATCTCGTCCTCGCCCTGGTGCGTGCTGCCGGCGACGATCAGGCGCCGCGTGCCGAGCGCGGCGGCGAGGCGCAGCACGTCCGGCGGCGGGTCGGTGGCGACCCCGTCGAACTTGAGGCTGCCCGCGACCTGGACCCGGCGTGGGTCGGCGCCCAGCGCGACGATGCGCTGCGCGTCCTCCTCGCTCTGCATGCAGCAGTCGACGCCCTCGAGGGCGCGGCGGTAGAGCGGGCGGAGCCAGCGCGCGCGCCGCATGGTTCGGAGACTCACCCGCCCGCCCACCATGAACGCCGGCACGCCGCGCTCGGCCAGCTCGCCGAGCAGGGTCGGCCAGATCTCCGTCTCGGTGAAGAAGAACGCCTCGAGCTGGAAGTGCGCGAGCAGCCGGCGCACCGTGCCCGGCGCGTCCAGGGGCAGGAGCATGGTCAGGTGCGCCTCGGGGCTCGAGCGCGCGAGCTCGAGGCCGGTGCGCGTGAGCGTCGAGACGACGCAGACGCGCCCGGAGAAGCGCTCGCGCAGGCGACGGAGCAGCGGGCGCGCGGCGTTGAGCTCGCCGACCGAGGCCGCGTGCAGCCAGATCGTCGGGGCGCCCGAGGCGAGCGTACGCTCGTCGTCGCCGAGCCGCCCCAGCCGCGCCCCGAGCGCACGCCAGCGCGCCGGCGCGCCCGGGAGCCGGCTCGCCAGCCCGGCGACGCCGGCCGCGGCCGTCATCGCGCCGCGATAGGCGCCCACCGCGAGGCGCTCCATCATGCGGCCGTCGCTCCCACCGCTCGCGCGGCCTCGGCGTTGGCCTCGCCGAGCGCCGCCTCGAGCGCGGCGCGCGCCGCGGCCTTGTCCTCGGGGAGCACCAGCGGCGCGCTCAGCACCAGCGCCACGCGCGCGAACGGGCGCGGCACCTGCATGCGGTCCCAGCTGCCCAGCCGGTGTGCCGGCCAGGCCGCGGCGCCCACCACGACGAGCGGCAGCCCGGTCGCGCGCGCCAGCTGCACGACGCCGTCCTTCGCCCGATGGCGCGGCCCGCGCGGGCCGTCGGGTACGACGGCGATGTCCTCGCCGCGGGCGCGCGCGGCGAGGAGTCCGCGCAGCCCGCCGAGCCAGCCACGCGTCGCCGAGCCGCGCACGGCGCGGATGCCGAGCCGCCGCATCGCCTGCGCGGCGATCTCCGCGTCGCGGTGCCAGCTGAGCATCACGTTCACGGTCCCCGGCCAGCGAAACCGCGTCACCATGAGCGGCAGGAGCGCGATCCCGTCGTGCCAGAAGGCGGCCAGCACCTGCTCCCCCTGCCGGCGCCGCGCGACCACCTCACCGTGGTCGACCAGGCGAACACGCAGCGTTCGGTAGAGGAGGCGGAGCGCGAGCGCCACCGCCCACCCCGCGAGCACCACCCACACCTGCGTCCGCCGGCTCCAGCGCCGCCGGAAGGGCGAGTCGGCGGGCCGGGCGGCGTCACGCGCCACGTCGGCCGATGTCGCACGCTGCACCTGGACCTCGCCTAGGAGTCTGTCTGGGTGGTCATCGCGAGCAAGGCGAGCACCCCGCTCGTAGCCCCCGGATCGTTCGCCGCAGCCGCCATGACCACCCAGACAGCCTCCTAGGGCGCGGCCTTCCGCGCCGGGGCATTCTCGCCGCCGCCCTCCCCCACACCCTCCAGCGTCTCCACGTCGCGGAACTGGAGCTCGTAGAGCTTGCGGTACTCGGCGCCGCGCGCGAGCAGCTCGTCGTGCGTGCCGCTCTCGAGGATCTCGCCACGCACCAGCACGACGATGCGGTCCGCGCGCCGCACGGTGGAGAGCCGGTGCGCGACCACCAGCGTCGTGCGGTTCGCCATCAGGCGCTCCAGCGCCTCCTGCACCAGGCCCTCGGACTCGGTGTCGAGCGCCGAGGTCGCCTCGTCGAGGATCAGGATGGGTGCGTTCTTGAGCAGCGCGCGCGCGATCGCGAGGCGCTGCCGCTGCCCGCCCGAGAGGCGCACGCCGAGGTCGCCGATGCCGGTCTCGTAGCCGCGCGGCATCTCGACGATGAAGTCGTGCGCGTTGGCGGCGCGCGCCGCTGCCTCGATCTCGCCCATCCTGCGATCCGGGTCGCCGTAGGCGATGTTGTTGCGGATGCTGTCGTTGAAGAGGAAGGTGAACTGCGTCACCACGGCGATGTGCGCGCGCAGGCTGGCGAGGGTCAGGTCGCGGATGTCGTGCCCGTCGATCGTGATGCGGCCGGCGGTGACGTCGTAGAAGCGGGGGATCAGGTCGGCGAGCGTGCTCTTCCCCCCGCCGCTCATGCCGACCAGCGCCACCACCTGACCGACCGGGATGCGGAGATCGATGTCGCGCAGCACCGGCTCGCCGGGATCGTAGGCGAAGCTCACGTCGTGAAACTCGATCGCCCCGCGCACGCCGCGCAGCTCGGCCGCCCCCGCCCGGTCGACCACCTGGGACGCGGTGTCGAGCAGCTCGAAGACGCGGTCCGCGCCGGCCAGGCCCTGCTGGATCGTGTTGTTGGTGCGCACGAGCTTCTTGAAGGGGTCGTAGAGGAGGAAGACGGCCACGAGGAAGGCGAGGATCGAGTCCTGCTTCCGCGTCCCGGCGATGACGCTCGTGCCGCCGTACCAGATGATGCCGGCGATTGCGATGCCGGCCAGCACCTCGGTGATCGGCAGCGCGCGCAGCACGCTCGTCTGCATGTAGATGCGGAAGAGCTTCTCGTTCTGCTCGGCGAAGCGCCGCTGCTCGTACGGCTCCTGACCAAAGGCCTTGACCACGCGGTTCCCCTGCACGTTCTCGTGCAGCATGGCGTTCAGGCGACCCACACCCTCCTGCATGCGGCGTGTCGTCTGGCGGAGTTTCATCGACAGCTGGCGGACCGGGAGTGCCGCCGCCGGGAAGAGGCAGATGGCGAGCAGGGCGAGCACCCAGTCGATCCAGAAGGCGGCCCCGGTGAGCAGGATCAGCCGGGGAGTATCCTGGAAGATCGAGGAGACCGCGTCGGTCACCGCGCCGCGCACGAGGCCGACGTCGGCGGTCACCCGCGAGACGATCTGTCCCGCCCGGCGGCGGTTGAAGAAGGCCAGGTCGAGACGCTGCATGTGCGCCGTGAGCTCGTTCCGGAGATCCGTCACCACGCGCTGGCCGACCCAGTCGTTCAGGTAGCCGGCGCCGAAGTCGAGCCCGCCGCGCAGGAACGCCGCGCCGAGCACGAGGACGACCACCAGCGACAGGGCCTCGGGGTGCTGCTTGTTGAACACCTCGTTGAAGCCGAACTTGACGACGAACGGCACGCTGGCCTCGACCGCGCTGAAGGCGAGCATGCAGGCGACGGCGAGCGCGAAGCGTGGCCAGAGGTACGGCCGCAGGTAGCCAAGGAGGCGTCGGTACTGCTTCATCCCTCGCGCCCCTCCAGCATCTCGAGCGCGATCGCGGCCGCCCGCCCCGCCGCGCCGCCGCGGCCGAGCCGGCGGCGCACGTCGCGCAGGTCCTCGATCATCGTCGCGTGCCGCACCGGGTCGTCGAGCAGCGCGCGCGCCGCTCCGGCGATGCGCGGGCCGGTGGCCTGGCCCTGGAGCAGCTCGGGCACCACCGCGCGTCCGGCCACGATGTTCGGCATGCCGATATAGCGCACGCCACGCACCAGGAGCCGCCCGAGTCCGTAGCTGAGCGGCCCCAGCCGGTAGAGGATCACCATCGGCCGCTCGAGGAGGGCGCACTCCAGCGTCGCCGTGCCCGAGCTCACCAGCGCCAGGTCCGCCGCCGCGATCAGGTTGTAGGTGTCGCCCTCGATCACCTTGACATCGGGGCCGGCGGCGCGCACCCGCCGCCGGATCTCCTCCGCGGGGAGCGTGTGCGCGAGCGCGAGCGGGAACTGGAGCGCGCCCTCCCCGTCGAGCCGCCGCACGGCATCGAGGAGCGGCGGCAGGAGATAGTCGATCTCGGAGAGACGGCTGCCGGGCAGGAGGAGCACCGTGCGTCGCGCCGGGTCGAGGCCGTGGGCGCGCAGCGTCTCCTCGCGCCCGCGCGTCACGCGCACGCGGTCGATGAGCGGATGGCCGACGAACTCGACCCCGGGCAGGCGCCCGGCGTAGAGCGCGGGCTCGAAGGGGAAGACGACCGCCAGGCGGTCGACCCGGCGCGCGATCTTGCGCACGCGGCCGCGGCGCCAGGCCCACACCTGCGGTCCGATGTAGTAGAGGACGGGCACGCCGGCGCGCTTGGCGAGGCGCGCTAGGCGGAGATTGAACTCAGGAAAGTCGATCAGCACGCAGAGGTCCGGCGGATCCTCGCGCAACCGGCGCGTGAGCGTGCGGTAGGCGTGCCACAGGGCGCGCAGGCGTCCGCTCGCCTTGAGCCCCATGGTCGCGACCTGGCCGACGTCGGCGACCGTCGCCATCCCCGCCTCGCGCAGGCGCTCGCCGCCCACGCCGAACACCTCGAGGTCGGGCACGCAGGCACGCAGCGCGCGCACCAGGTCGGCGCCGTGGAGATCGCCCGACGCCTCGCCCGCGACGAGCAGCACGCGGCGCGGACGCGCCGCAGCGCGCCGGGCGCGGGCCGCACCGCCGTCGGACACTATCGCGATCCTCCGCGCACGACTTTCCTCTAGGCCTCCGGCGCCGCCTGCACCGCGCGCACCTCGGTCTCGAGGCTCTCGCGGATGATGTGCGCGACCTCGAGGGCGCGCAACCCATCCCAGCCGCTCACCGCCGGCGCCTCGCGCGCGTTGACCGCGCGCAGAAAGGCGTCGATCTCGGCCTCCAGCGCGTCGCCCTCGGGGACCTCGCGGTCCTCCAGGGTGAGGGCCGCCTGGCCGTCGCCGTCGGGCTCGCGGCGGCAGATGAGCACGCGTCGCTCGCCGTAGTCGACCGCCAGGTAGGCGTCGGCTTGGAAGATGCGCAGCTTGCGCTCGCGCTTCATCGAGACGCGGCTCGCGGTGATGTTCGCGATGCAGCCGTTGGCGAAGCGCAGCCGCGCGTTGGCGATGTCGACCGAGCCGGTGAGCACGGGGACGCCCACCGCCTCGACCGAGCGCAGCGCCGACGGCACCATGGAGAGGATCACGTCGAGGTCGTGGATCATGAGGTCGAGCACCACGTCGACGTCCGTTCCGCGCTCGGAGAAGGGCGCCAGGCGGTGGCACTCGATGAAGCGCGGCTGGGTGACCAGCCCCTCCAGGGCGAGCACCGCCGGGTTGAAGCGCTCGAGGTGCCCCACCTGGAACACGCGCGCGCCGCGCACGGCGAGCTCGACCAGCACGTCGATGCCGGCCTCGAGCAGGTCGCGTGCCACCTCGAAGTGCTGCTGGGTAGGGACGGCGATGCTCGCGCAGTCGATCCGTCCGGCGAGCGCGCGGTGGTCGACGAGCGCCTCCGCGCCGAGCGCGGCGGCGACCTCGCGCGCCCGCTCGGCGTCCACGTCGACCACCGCGACCAGCTCGGCGCGGGGATTCGCGGCGTACTTCTCGGCGTGAAAGCGTCCCAGGTAGCCCACCCCCACCACCGCGGCGCGCAGCCTCATCGATCGACCTCCGTCCCATCGACCGCCACCACGGCGATGTCGGCCGCGTCGGCGAGCGCGATCAGCTCGGCACGGTCGAGCGTGACCGTCTTGCCCGCCTCGACGGCGAGCGCCTTCCCCTGCACCTGCGCCAGCGCCGCCACCGTGCCCGGGCCCACCGCGGGGAGGTCGAAGCGGGTGTCCTGCGTCGGCTTGCACACCTTGACGAGCACGATGTCCCCGCCCGCGAGCTGGCCCGCGCGGCGGATGGTCGCGTCCGTGCCTTCGATGCCCTCGACGGCGATCACCGCGCCGCCGCGCACCACGACGCTCTGGCCGATGTCGAACTGTCCGATCACCTTGGCGGCGCGGAAGCCGAAGCGGATGTCACGCCACTCCTCCGCGCTCGGCCGCCGCGCACCCAGCACCCCTGCGGCCGGCACGATCTCCTGCAGATACAACGTCGACTCGACCACCGCGATGCCCTCCGATTCGAGCTCGCCCGCCACCGCGCGCAGGACCAGATCGTCGCGCAGCTTGCCGACGCGTGCAATCAGGGCCATGGCACGCGCGTCGGGCCGGAACTCGCGGAAGAGGCGCGGCTTGGCGATCCCGCCCACCATCACGGTGCGCTGGACGCCGGCGCCCTTGAGCGCCTCGATCATGCCGGCCAACTCCCCGGGGTAGATCCAGCTGATACCCGCCACGGCCTGCTCCAGCTCGGGATCCGTCTCGCCGCGGTGTGCGACCGCGAACACCTCGACCCCGCGGCGGCGCGCGGTCTCGGCGAAGAGCACCGGGAAGCGGCCGCTCCCGGCGATCAGGCCGATGCGCTCCGTGCTCATCGGCACACGCCCCGTCGCGATGCGGCGACGAAATCGACCAGGCGCGCCACCTCCGGCACCAGGCCGTAGGCGGCGCGCGCGCGCGCCGCGCCCTCGCGCCGGAGGCCGCCCGCCTGGAAGAGGAGCCGGTAGGAACGCTTGAGCGCGGTGATCACCTCGCTCGCGAAGCCACGGCGGCGGAGACCCACCACGTTCAGGCCGTGCAGGCGGGCGCGGTCGCCAGCCACCGTGCAGAAGGGCGGCACGTCCATCGACACCATGGCACCCGCGGCGCAGAGCGCCGACTCGCCGATGCGCACGTACTGGTGCACCCCGGCGAGCCCGCCCACGATGGCGAAGTCCTGCGCCTCGACGTGCCCGCCGAGAGCCGCGCCGTTGGCGAGGATCACCTGGTCGCCGACCCGGCAATCGTGCGCCACGTGCGCGGAGACCATGAACAGGCAGCGGTTACCGATCCGGGTCTGCATGCGGCCGCCGGCGGTGCCGGGGTTGATCGACACGAACTCGCGCACGATGTTCCCCTCGCCCATCTCGAGGGTGCTCGGCTCGCCGCGGTACTTGAGATCCTGCGGCGCCGCCCCGACGCTGGCGAACTGGAAGATGCGACAGCCGGCGCCGATCGTGGTGCGTCCGGTCACCAGCGCGTGCGGCCCGATCCACGAGTCGCGCCCGACGCGCACCGCGGGCCCGACCACGGCGTAGGCGTCCACCACCACGCCCGTGTCGAGCTCGGCGCCGCGCGCCACCACGGCCGTCGGATGGACGCGCGCGCCAGCAGGCGGCGCGGCCGAGAACTCGACCTCCGCCACCAGCGTCGAGCCCGCCGTGGCCACGCCGCGCAGCCGCCAGGGCGGCCCCGGCGTGGCGCAGGTCACCTCGAGCCGCAGCGTGTCGCCGGGCAGGACGGGGCGGCGAAAGCGCGCCTTGTCGACCGCGGTCAGGCGCAGGTCCTCGTCCTCGGCCAGGCGGCCCCCCAGCTGCACGAGGGCCTCGCAGAGCATGACGCCGGGGAGGACGGGCGCGCCCGGAAAGTGGCCCGCGAAGTACGGCTCGTTGGCGCTCACGCGCTTCACGCCGACCGCACGCTTCCCCGGCTCGACCTCCAGCACCCGGTCGACCAGGACATAGGGAAACGCGAGCGGTCCGCCCGCGCTCCACTCGGACTGCCTGGTGATGGGAACGCTACTCCTTGTCCGGGCTCCGCTTCGACGCCTCCTTGTGGGGCGAGGCGTTGTGGAGCTTCACGATCTCGTCGGTCACGTCGACCGTCTTGTCATTGTAGAGGAGGGCGCCGCTCGAGGCCTCGAGCACGAGCGTGTAGCCGTGCTTCTCGCCGTAGTCGCGCACCAAGACGTAGAGCTCCTCGACGATGCTCTTGGTCAGCTCGGCGTCGGTCTCCTTCAGATCGCGCTGGAAGTCCTCGTACTTGCGCTTGAACTCGAGACCGCGGCCCTCGAGATCCTTCTCCAGGTTGCGGCGCTCCTCGTCCTTCAGCACCGTCGCCTTGCGGTCGTAGTCCTCCTTCAGCCGGTCGAGGTCCTCGCGCTGCTTCTTCAGCTGGTTCTGCGAGCGCTCGAACTTCGCCTTCACCTGGTCCTTGGCCTTCTTGCCAGCGTCGCACTCGTTGAGCGCGCGCTGCATGTCGACGACCGCGACCTTCGCCTCGACGGCCCGCGCCCCGCGCGCCGCGCCGAGCACGAGCGCCGCCGCCAGGAGCCCGCGCGCTACGCGTACCATCCAGCGTCTCTCGCCTACCATGTGCTGCTCTCGCATGTGCCTCCTAGTACTGGAACGGCGCCCCGAACGAGAACAGCACGAGGCTCTTCTGATCGTGGGGCTTGGTGTTGAACGGCCTCCCGAGCTCGATGCGCAACGGGCCGATGGGCGAGAGCCAGCGCACGCCGGCGCCGGCCGAGTAGCGTGTCTCGTCGAGCGTGAAGCCCTGTTCGCCGCCGTAGGCGTTGCCGGCGTCGACGAACAGGACACCCTTCAGGCCGATCGATTGCACGACCGGGAAGATGACCTCGTTGTTGACGATCGCCTCCTCGCTGCCGCCGATCGGCGTGGTCGCGATGACCCGTCCGAAGATGTCCTTGCGCGACTCGCGCGGTCCCAGGGTGCGCGTCTTGAAGCCGCGGATCGAGCTGATGCCGCCCGGGAAGTAGCGCTCGAAGAGCGGCAGCTCGTCCTGGTTGACCCCGCCGTCGCCCATGAAGCCGTAGCCCAGCGTGCCGCCGAAGGAGTAGGTGAAGTCGCCGAGCGCCTTGGAGCGCCAGAAGGTGTGGTACCAGCGCTCGCGCGCCTCGGCCTTCATGAAGCGCTCGCCGCCCAGCCCGGCGACCTCCATGGAGACGTCCTGGAAGGAGCCGGCGGTGGGGTCGAAGTAGTGGTTCAGGGTGTTGCGCGACACGCGCGGGGTCACGCTGCTGATCAGGCTGGTGCCCTCCTCGACGCGGATCGAGCGCGTGGCGTTCAGGCCGAGACCGCTGATCTGGGCCTGCTCGATGCGGTAGTCGCTGCCCACGCGCACCTCCTCGAGGGGCACCCCCCAGAGCGAGGTGTAGCCGAGCGCGGTCACCGGGTAGGTGACCTGGGTGCCGAATCCCGTGCCGCTGCGGTCGAAGTCGTCGAAGCGGAGCTTCCAGCTGAAGGCGTTCGCCCCCACCGTGAGCGGCGTGTCGCGGAAGTACGGCTCGGTGAAGGAGAGGATGATGTTGCGCCGGATCGAGCCGATGTCGCCCGAGAGCTCGAGCCGCTGGCCGCGGCCGAAGAGGTTGTTCTCGACGATGCGCGCGTTGAAGAGGAGCTGGTCGGCCGAGCTGAAGCCGGCGCCGGCGCTGAAGGCGCCGGTCTGCGCCTCCTTCACGTCGACCACCACCTGCATGCGGTCCTCCTCGGCGGCCCGCCGCGTTGTCACGTTGACGCTCTGGAAGAAGCCGAGGCGCTGGAGGGCTTCGCGGCTCTTGCGCAGCTTGCTGGCGGAGAACAGCTCCTGCTCCTGGAGCCGCATCTCGCGGCGGATCACCTTGTCGCGCGTCTTGGTGTTGCCGGCGACCTCGATGCGCTCCACCACCACCGGCTTCCCGCGCACGACCTTGTAGGTGATGTCCACCTTCTTGTCCTCGGGCCGCATCTCGGTCTCGGGCTCGACGGTGGCGAAGGCGTAGCCGTCCTCGGAGAGGCGCTCGGTGAGCTTCTGCGTGTCCTCGCGCAGCGCGCTCGCCTTGAAGACCTCGCCGGCCGTGACCCCGAGACCCTGGAGGAGCGGCTTGGTGTCCTCCGGCGTGTTCTCCCCCGCCAGCCCCACGCTGCCCACCGTGTACTGGTCGCCCTCGTCGATCTTGACGGTGACGTGGAGGCCGTCGTCGCGCCGCTCGACGCGCGGCTCGTCGACCCGCACGGTGATGTAGCCGTGGTCGTAGTACCAGGCCGTCAGGCGCTCCACGTCGGTGCGCAGCACCTCCTTGTTGAGCACGCCGGCGCCGGTGATGAAGCCGAACAGCCACTTCTCCCGCGTCTGCATCACCCCGCGGAGCTTGCGGTCGGAGAAGGCGTTGTTGCCCTCGAAGTCGACCTGGACCACCTTGACCGTGGCGTGCTCCTCGACCTTGTAGAGGACGTCGACCTCGTTCTCGCCCACCGGCTCGGTCGTGTAGGTGAGCTCCGCGTCGAGGTAGCCCTTCTCGACGTAGAGCTTCTTCGCCGCCTCGAGGCCCTGGCGCGCCTTCTCCGGATCGAGGATGGTGTGGGCGCGGATCTTGAGCGCGCCCTCGACCTCCTCGCGCTTCACCTTGTCGGTGCCCTCGATCTTGACCGTGCGCACGAGGGGTCGCTCCTTCACGCGAAAGACGACCTCGACCCGGTTGTCACCCGTCCGGGTCACGTCCGCGTCCACCTGGTCGAAGAAGCCCATGGCGTAGATGGAGCGGATGTCGCGGTCGATGGTGTCCTGGTCGAAGGGCTGGCCCGGCTGCGAGCGGAGGTGGACGCGGATCGCGTCCTCCTCGACGCGCAGGTTGCCGCTGATCCCGACCTGCGCGATCGAGGGCTCGCCCTGCGCGCCGAGCGGCACCTCGCCCACGACGAGCGCCAGCGCCGCCGCCAGCGCGACCCAACGCCTCCGGCGCTGCCTCATGGACCTCCTCACGACGTCATGCCGTCCGCACGTCGCGCGGTCCCGAGACGACCTCGTGGAGGCACCCGCCCGCCAGCCGGAGCGTGCGCCCCATGGCCGCCGCCAGCCGATCGTTGTGGGTCGCGACCACGAGCGCCGCGCCGTGCTCCTGGTTGAGCTCGAGCATGAGCTGCTGGACGTCCTCGCCGGTGGCCGGGTCGAGGTTGCCGGTCGGCTCGTCGGCGAGGAGAAGCCGGGGGCGCTGGGCGAGGGCGCGTGCCACCGCCACGCGCTGCTGCTCGCCCCCGGAGAGCTGCCCCGGCCGGTGCGCGAGCCGCTCGCGGAGCCCGACCCGCTCGAGCAGATCGGTCGCCCGCGCGCGCGTCGCGGCCTGTGGCTGGCGGGCGATCAGGCTCGGCAGCATGACGTTCTCCAGCGCGGTGAAGTCGCCCAGCAGGTGGTGGAACTGGAAGACGAAGCCGATCTCGCGGTTGCGGAAGACCGCCAGCTCGGCCTCCGAGCAGGCGAACACGTCCCGCCCGTCGAAGAGGAGGCGACCCCCGCTCGGCTGGTCGAGCGCTCCCAGCAGGTGGAGGAGGGTCGACTTGCCGACCCCGGACTCACCCACGATGGCGACGCGCTCGCCCGCCTCGACCTCCAGGTCGAGCCCGGCCAGCACCTGTACGATGGCCGGACCGTCGACATAGCGCTTCTCGAGCTGGATCGTCTGCACGAGCGGGTGCCGCTGGCCGGGCATCGGGCGCTACTCATAGCGGATCACCTCGACCGGGACCAGGCTCGCCGCCCGCCGCGCCGGGGAGAGCGCGGCGACCACGCAGATCGCGATCGAGACCGTCGCCACCACCGCGAAGTTGAGCGGGTCGACCCGCACCGGCAGCGTGGTCACCAAGAAGACGTCCTTCGGCAGCTCGATGAACTGGTAGCGCGCCAGCAGCCAGCAGCCGGCCAGGCCGAGCAGGTTGCCGAGCACGGTGCCGGCCACCCCGATCACCGCCCCGTTCAGGATGAAGATGCGGCCGATCGACGCGCTCGAGCCGCCCATCGACTTGAGCACGGCGATGTCGCGCCGCTTCTCCTTCACCACCATGGTGAGCGTCGCCAGGATGTTGAAGGCCGCGACCACCACGATCAGGCAGAGGACGATCCCGTAGACGACCTTCTCGAGCTTGAGCGCGGAGAAGAGGTTGCGGTTCACCTCCATCCAGTCGCGCGCCCGGTACGGGAAGCCGCCGAGCGCCGCCTCGATCTGCCGCGCGACGGCGCGCGCGCCGTACACGTCCCGCACCCGCACCTCGATGCCCGTGACCGCGCCCTTCAAGTCGAAGAAGCGCTGCGCGTCGCCGAGCGCCATGTAGGCGAGCG
>WNEZ01009884.1_pt1 | contig 13612 bp, 25 predicted proteins | sample 5400521 | NCBI WGS metagenome assembly WNEZ01 (sample SAMN13153339, study PRJNA577476) | soil metagenome | isolation source: 120 cm saprolite under Douglas fir tree site 2 hole 1 replicate 1 | place: USA:California | collected 2015-04-18 | reverse complement strand
GGGAAGGACTCTCCTATGTCAAGCCGCTGGCGCCTGGACGCCAGTGACCTGTGCCCGCTGGTCGGTCAGCATGAGCCGGAAGACCTCGTCGGAGAGGCGCCGGCGCAATGCCCGGTATGCCTCGCGCTTGGTGTTGCCGCCAGCGAGGCGGCGTTGAAAGTAGTCGTGACTGCGACCCGCACGACGGATCTGACTCACAGCGATGCGATGCAGGGCGGCGTTCAGCTGGCGGTTGCCGCCGCGATTGAGCCGGTGCCGTTGCTGGTTGCCGGAGGAGGCTGGAATGGGTGCGGTCCCGTTGTGCATGGCGAACGCGGCGCGGGAGCGAAAGCGACGCACATCGGCGGTTTCGCCAAGGAGTTTGGCAGCGGTCAAGACGCCGCAGCCCGGGAGTGCCAGCAGACCCGGCGAAAGCGCCGGCATCATGCCCGCCAACTGCTGCTCGAGCTCATCGATGCGCGAGTTCAACTGCGCGGTCCTGGCTGTCAACTCCCGAGCCAGCTCGGCAACGACACCGTGGCGGCCATCGAGCAGCGTTTCGACTCTCTTAATCGCCGGCCGCCGGCTCAGCGACCCAGACGCAACCTGGAATCCAGGCTCCAGCTCATGAAGCAGCCACTGCAGCCGATTCTGTATTCGGGTTCGCTCGCCGACCAGGTCCTCACGGTGGTCGAGCAGCAACTTGATTTCCCGGCAGTGGTCGTCCAAATGTGCCTCCGGCAGGTCGGCTTCACGCAGCGCGGTGCGAGCCACGGCGAGCGCATCAATGGCGTCCGACTTGCCGTGCTCGCGCAGCGAACTGCGACCTGCAGCGGCGGCATGCGGCGGCACCCGCAGCACGACTTCACCCGCGCTCAGCAGATCTCTTTCCAACCCCCCGGTTACATGGCGGCAGTCCTCCACCGCCCATCGCCGCCTACACCATTGCTGTGCCCAGCGCAACGCCGCCAGGTGACCGGCAGACGTTGCTGGCACCGTATGCGCACCAAGTTTTCGTCCCATGTCGTCGACCGCCACCAGCGAATGACTCCGCTTGTGCGCGTCCGCGCCCAGTGTCACCATAGTTCTCGTCTCCTTTTCACATGGGAGGCCATGACCGGTCGGCGGACACGCCTGAGTTGGGGGAAGCCAATCTCCTATCAAGCCAATCTCCTATCAAGTCACGCTGGCCGGTCTTCTTCTTGCCCGGTGGCAGCAAGTCCTTTCAAGGCGACGCTAATGCGCGCAGGGAGGGCCAGAGCCAACCACCGAGCGCGGTCAGAATGACACTCAGGAGGGCCCGACCACGGGTGCGCCTGAGCTCGAAAACGGGGGTCGGTGACGCCCAACATCTCTGATACCCAGCCCGCCACGCGCCGCCCCGTCCTACTCCTTCTGGCCGGGATCGGGCTCTTCGTCACCGCCCTCGACGCTTACGTCGTCGTCACGCTTCTGCCCGCGATGGTCGCCGATGTCGGGCTGACCATCGACCGCTTCGAGCAGGCGACCCCGATCGTCACCGGCTTTCTCGGCGGCTACGTCGTGGCGATGCCCTTGCTCGGCGCCTACTCGGACGTCCGTGGCCGGGCGCCGGTGTACGCGCTTTGCATGCTGGTCTTTGCCATCGGCTCCGCGATCACCGCCACCGCCGGCTTGTGGAGCTTCGCCGGATTGCCCTGGCTCGTTGCGGGCCGATTCCTCCAAGGGCTGGGCGGAGGCGGGTTGGTACCGCTGTCGCTTGCGCTTGCCGCCGACCTCTATCGCAGCGAACGCCGAGTGCTCGCATTGGGCTCTGTGGCCGCGATGCAGGAGGCCGGCAGCGTGTTCGGACCGCTGTACGGCGCCACGCTCGCGGCGGCTGCCGCACACATCGGCGGCTGGCGTTTTGTCTTCTGGCTCAACCTCCCTCTCGCCGCCGTCTGCGCTGCGGGGCTCCTCTTCGCCAGCCGGCGGCAGAGCCGGCTCGACGCAACGGCAGCGACATCTCTCGACTGGACAGGCGCCGCTCTGTTGGGAGCCGGCCTTGGACTTCTGGTGCTCGCCCTCTATCCCGACGACCCGAACACACGCGCAACCAGCGGCCTGCTGATCCCGGTCGGAGCATTGAGCGTGGCGCTGCTAGGCGTGTATGCCTGGCGCCAGACAAAACACCTGGAGCCCCTCATTCCGCGCCGGCTTTTGCGCAGTCGCGCATTCATCGGCGCCACCGCGGCCAACCTGCTGATCGGCGTTGCACTGATGGTCGCCCTCGTCGACGTGCCCCTTCTCGGCCGCCTCGTATTCAGGCTCGACCAGCTCGGTTCGGGTCTTCTGCTTTCGCATTTCCTGATCGGAGTCCCGGCCGGCGCCGCGCTCGGCGGCTTGTTCTCAACGCGCACCGGCGGGCGCGTTACAGCGATTGCGGGGATGTTGTTGGCAGCGGCTGCATTCACTCAGATGGCCGGCTGGCAGTCCAACGAGTTGACTCTCCGCCTTGGGCCGCTGCCGGCGGCCGACGTTGCGCTCACCGCCTGCGGGCTCGGCTTTGGCATCGTTATCGCGCCCCTCGCGGCCACCGTCCTGGAGCTGACCCGCGCCGAGCATCACGGTCTCGCCTCGAGTCTCGTGGTCCTATCGAGGACGATGGGGATGCTCATCGGGCTGGCCGCCCTGACCGCGTACGGTCTGTATCGCTTCCACCAGATCCTCGGCACTCCGCAGCTCACAGATCCGGATGTCCGAGCTCGGGTCGATCATCTCGAGCGGTTGGTAGCGGCCGCTTTTCTTCAGGAGTACCGGGAGATATTCGCGGTGGCCGCCGGACTCTGTCTCCTCGCGGCGCTGGTCGCCGGCTTGACAATCGCCGCTCGCAAATGAAGGCCGCGGCGACCCTCTGACGGCAACCGACGTTCAGCGCTTGGTTGCCACCGCCATCAGATATGAATGGTGATAGCGAAATGCATCGTCGGGATCGCCGAGGCTGTCCATCGCTGCTTCGACTTCGGCCTCGAGCTCCATTCGGTACCGAGGTCCAAGGGCCTTGATCAGCGTGTAAGGAAGGGGTCCGGCGCCTGCCATCATCTCGATCCACGCGCGCGCTCCCTGCGCGCGACCCCCCGTGACCATCTCGGTAAGCAGGTCGACCTTGAAGCCCGCCGACTCCAGCAATTGCGGCAGAACGGCAGGTTCGCCAAAACGCGACCGTTCGTCGCTGTAGCGCGGGAGGCTCAGATAATGCCTCCGCGCGAGTGGGGCCAAGCCCTGAAAGAAGAGATCTTGTGCGCGAGTGCTGAGACTGCGCCGCTGGACCGAGACTGCCAGGCGGCCGCGGGGCCTGAGCACGCGGTGAGCCTCGCTCAACGCCTCGCCTGGGTCGGCCAGGTAGGCGAGCGCTTCGCCCATGGTCACGAGGTCGAACGTCTCCGGCCGGAACACCAGCCGCTCGGCAGCCATCCCAAGGAACTGCGTGTTCCGTTCCTGCTTCGAGCGCGCGATCGAGAGCATGCGATCCGACAGGTCGATGCCGATCACCGCCCCCGGGCTGACCTTCGAAGCCACGAGGTGCGCAACCAGGCCGGTGCCGGTTCCGACGTCGAGCGCGCGCTGCCCCTTCTTGGGCTTGACCAGCTCGACCAGCCTGGCCGCGACCCGGCCGTGCTGGCCACCCGCCCAGCTGTCATAAACCGGGGCGATCTGATCGAAGAAATCGACCAGATGGTCGATCATGTCGTCGGACGCGTCAGGATCCATCAACGCCATGGTTCAGTTTCTAAGGGGCCACGCGCGGATCCCGGTTGCCTCCCTCTCTGTTGTCCGACGACCACTTTGCTACTGTGCTTCCTGTCCAATTCAGTGAGCACGCCCGCCGACCCAACCTGAACTCGTTTTGAACTCGTTTTGTGGGTCTGTTGTGGGCGCGCTTGACACCAAGTTGTGGGTGCGCCTATAGTGGCAATTGGTGTCAAATACACCAATTTGAATCCTGGGAAGGAGCTAGCCATGAGCAAGCGCGAGCGCAAAAGCAAGAGCATCCGCATCGATACCGCGAACGGTCCAGGGTGGATCATCCTGCGCGCTGACGGTCGCTGGATGGGTCGCTGCACAGTGCCGGACGGCGACACCACAAAGCGAGTGACGGTCTACAGCTCCAAGCTGGGTAGCAAGGAGAAACGCGAGGCTGAGGTCCGGGCGAAGGTGGCAAAGGTTCTTGGTGACCCTCAAAAGTATGGGTCCAAGATCCGCGGCGGCGATACGGATAGCGAAACAACCACGCTCAGCGCCTACGCGGAGAAGTGGCTGGCAACGTTCGCCGGCCGCGTCCGGACGAAGTTTCGCTACGGCGAACTCCTGCGCCTCCACATCCTGCCCGAGCTCGGGCAGCGGTCGCTGAAATCGCTCGACTCTGACGACGTGCTGGCGCTCATGGTCCGCAAGCGCGAGGAAGGGCTGGCGGCGGGCACGGTCAACCACATGCGCTCGCTGCTGCGGGCGATGCTGCGCGACGCGCTCCGGGCCAGGAAGGGCGATCGGAACAAGTACGGCGTGTTCAGCAACGCGGCGGCTGACGCCAAGAAATTGCCCGACAATGCCGACGAGCGCAAGTCGTTGTCGGTCGAACAGGCATCCGACTTCCTGACCCTGGCGACGACGCACCCGGACGGCCCCATCTGGACGGTGGCGGTCCTGACGGGTCTACGCCAAAGCGAGCTGCTGGGCCTGTGCTGGTCGGACGTTGACCTCGAGGACTGCGCGCGCTCCAGCGTCAAAGTCAGGCGCAGCCTGCACCGCGATCCGGAGACGCACTTCTGGCGGATCGAGGCGCCGAAATCCAAGCTCGGGCGGCGGACGGTTGATCTGGCGCCCGACGCTTGTGAGGCTCTACGCCGGCAGCGGAGCATGCAGGCGGCGGCGCACCTGGCGGCTGGTAAGCGTTGGAAGCCGATTCGACTGCTCGACCTCGACGGCACCAACATCGGGGAGGATCTGATCTTCACCAACCTGACGGGCGGGCCGCTCCTGGGCTCCGTGGTCACGAAGCGCTTTCAGGTTGCGATCGCGGCGGCGGGCCTTCCGGCTATCAACTTTCACTCCCTGCGACACACAGCGATTTCTCTACTGCTCGACCTCCATCGGTCGGTCAAAGAGGTGCAGTTAATCGCCGGCCACGCCAACCCCGCGACCACGCTCGGCTACGCGCACATTCAGGACTCGGAGAAGCGCAAGGGAATCAATGAACTCAACGAAGCTCTGAGGCGGGGGAGGCTCTGATTTGACACCCAGCATGGCTTTGAGCATACTTTCAGGCATGGCTTCGGGTACTCCACACATTACCGTCAAGATCACTACTCACGAGCCACCGGCTGCGGTCGCTAGGGTGCGGATCACCTCGCAGTCGGAGCAAACCGTCATGGTCAAAGTGAAGTGCGCAAGTTCCGACCATCGGTGAAGGTCCGCGAGAATCGCCTGCGGCGGATCGCCGATCGGCGAGGGTTGCGACTCACCAAGTCGCGGCAGCGTGATCCGCGGGGACTAACCTTCGGTCACTATCGCCTCGAGGACTCGCGCAGCAGGCTGGGCGTCGCGGTGGAGGACCCGCTTCAAAGAGGCTACCCGTTTTCCGACCTCGATGACGTCGAAGTGTTCCTAAACGGCTGAACCCTAGTCATGGCTAGGCTAGGCACGGCAGGGCATGGGAGAGGGGTCGCAAGGCCCCTCTCGTTTGATGGGACAATCTTCATGTGGCGGTCCCAGCGTGGTGTCAGCGCATCGCGCCGGACCCGCGCCAGGGTCCGACGATCCAGCTCGCGCGCCAATCCCTCGACCTCACACAAACTGAGCTTGCGCTAGCGGTCGGCTGCACGAAACGCTGGGTGCAATACCTCGAGCGCGGCGTCACTTACTGCGCCTCGGGGTCGATGGCTACTCGACTGGAGCGCGTCCTGGGCGTCACCATCCCGCTCCCGCGCCGGCTGCCAGACCTCACCGCACAGGGGCGCCATGAGGCCCGCGACCGTGAGCGCGTGGCGGCACAAGTGGCGGCGAAGCGCGCCAGGGCGCCCGCACTCGTTGGCACGATTGCACCACCCGCGGAGTGGTACTCGCGCTACCGACTGAGCAGCTAGGCAACAAAAAAGGGGGCCGCACGCTGCAGCCCCCGCTTCCCGAGTGCTCTACGGCTGGCAGGGTCCGATCATGCCGAGCGAAACGGCTAGGTGGCAGACCTGGCCCGCGAGGTCCGGGCGACCGATCAGCGCGAACATCGCCTCGAGACGCTCCAGCACGAACAGGAGCCAATACAGGATCATGCGTCCCTCCCGAAGTCTAGGCTGACTTGCTCACCCTCAAAGGGGCCGAATAGTGCTTGCTGGCGTCCCTCGACCGACCAGGTAGTGCGGCAGTCCTGACAGCGATACTCGCGCACGAGTCCGAGGCCCGAGTCGAGCGGAATCGGCCGGCGCTCCGATCCGCAACGCGGGCAGCGCTCACTCGGCAGGTGCTCGCTCATGCCGCCACCTCGCGCACAGCGCGGCGACGTGGCGCTTTCGGAGTGGCAGCGAGTGCTTGCGCGAACCTCGCGCGATCGAAGTAGGTCCGCCGCGGGGCTGCGCCCCTGCGCCCCTGCAGACGTGCCTGACGAGCCAGGAGCCAGACCGTACTCACGCCGAGCCCGAACTCCTGCGCGAGGCCGTACACGTCAGCCATGCGCGCCTCACGATGGGGACGCTCGGCCAGGTAGCGCTCCCACTCCGCATAGGCCGCACGCAGGTGAGCGAACATCATCGAGTCATCGCCGTTGCCCCATTGCGCCGACCATGGATGCGTTTCCGCCGCTACTAGGTCGGGCGCTTTTCCGTTCGCCCGGTAGAGGTCGGCCGGGTACCAGTCTCTAGGCCAGTCGGGAGACGGACCTATGCCGCCTCCCGCAATGATCGCGCGACGAAGGCTAGGCCACTCGAGGTAGGTCGGGTAGGTCGCTGCCATCAGAGCGCCTCCTCATAGCCGTCAAACCAGGCCCCGAGGCGCCGAGTTCGCGCCTGAGCCGTGGCGCACGTCGCGGTGCTGGAGCTCGTCTCCGGGTCGCTGCAATGCGCTTGCACCTGCGCGAGCGTCAGACCGCACTCGATGATCCGCCGGCGAGGGTAAGCGTCGCGGTAAAAGCGAACGATTCGATACATCACGCCACCTCGCAATCGGTGACGATCCGGCAGAGGTGATTAAGGTTCCCGCTCGCTATCAGGACGCGCGGCCCGCCACCATGCGGTCCCGCCTCCCGGTAGAGGGAGAATCCGCCATCCGCCCACAGCGTCAGCCCGAGCGCATCCTCCCAGCTCTGGAGCTTTGCCTCGATCTCTCGATGCGAGGCTTTGGTAACCGTGCCGCGATCGCCGGACAGGTAGCCGTACAGTGCGCTCATTTACTTATCCTTCCCAGGATTTAGTCAGCGTGTTAAACGCTGCCATGCCGACTATAGACACATCTCTACAGACAAGTCAAGGGATTAGTACGTTTAGTACGTGGCGCCTACCCGCACTCACGCGCCAGGGCGGACTCGCGACGCGCCTATTAGACCTACGTAGTAAACGTACTAAATCACGGTACGCGAGGGAGAACGCCTACCCTTGCCACGTAGTAAACGTGTTAATTCGGAGTGAAGCACGCGCGTGTGCGCGTCTCTTACAAATCACACGCACCAATCCACGTCATACAAATATTCGCGCCGGCACGTTTCGAGCCCCATGGGAAGTGTCTACAGCGTGAGGTACCAATCACGCGCGAGGCATAGACACGCGCCAGTGCGTCACGACCGGATGCACCCGGACACCTGGCATGTAGAGAAGTGTCCAGAGGCCAGGGCGAGAGCTCACAGACAGGCAGCTAGCGAGGTGTCGGAGGCCCCAGCATCTTAGTGATGTGCTGTCTTAAATACGAATCGATGCTACTTGACACCACTCTGACACCGATCGAGGCGGGTAGGTGCAATTTTGGTGGGCGCTAGAGGTCAGCCACCCGCATTTTTCTACAGGTAGAAGGTTTGATGGACTAGCAACCGCACACCGTTGGGAGAATTCTTTGTCTAGAGCGGCAGGCAGCCTACGATTTGCCCCGTTGTGGGTGATATCGACGAGATGAACTGGTTCGGAATCTTGACCGGCGTGCTTCTCGTCGCGTTGGTGGTGGGCTACTTCATCTGGGCGGTCCCGCGCTGGAAGCAAGGTGTGCAGGTGTGGGCGAGGCTGTTTCAGATGTCTGAGCACGAAGCGACGCCTCCAGCCCTCTTGTCTCCTGATGGCATGTGGTGGTGGGACGGTCAACGGTGGCAGCCGACTGACCTTCAGCGAAAACCGCCACAAGGACCGCCGGCCTCGTCCTCATAGACTGGGTGCCGTGACGAGTCGTTCAGGTCGTGGCCGCTGGCAGCGAGTCCTTGATGCTCGCACGCAGGCGCGAGAAGCGCTGGGAACCGATCCGCCAGGCGGCGATCTGTACGCGGCGCCGCCAAAGCCCAAGTCGAGGCTGTCGGAAACGCCAACCCCCGCACCGATAGACCCCGCTCCCTCCGAGCGATCGGAAGGAGTTCTGACGCTGGGGGAGGTGGCAGTACGCCTCGGAATCAGCCGCGCCCAGCTCGAGGCGATGATCGAAGCCGGAACGGTCGAGGTTCTGCCGATGGGTCTAACGCGGGTGATCCCGACGCGTGAGATTGAGCGGCTTCGTAAGACCTTAAGGCGACGGCAGCCGGAAGCCGGGCGGTAGGGGAATCAACGTCACGGTGAACGGTAGATGTGGCGAAATGAGCTCCTGATCGACTACGACATCGATGTGACCCTCACCCGGCTGGGTGACGCCGACGTGGAAATTCACGAGCAGGTTGAGATACGACGGAACCTGGGGCTGCGGGGGCTCCTTGAACGCCGCGGGAACCTCGTGCCAGGGAGGCTCCTGGCCGGCATGCACGACTCGGAAGCGAATGTGGTGTAGCCGACGCGCCTCCTGTGCATCAGCTTCAATCCGGAGCACCAAAGACGCTGTGATCATTACAGGGAGCGCCGTGACCTGGAATTCAGTGATACCGCCACGCCATACCATGAAGGTTCCGTCGGCGTTCTGAAGTGCCTCTTGCGCTAGAAAGGCCGCGCGCAGGTTCATCGATCTCCCTCAGCGTCCTCGGGGCGTATTCCGGCCTGGCGCAGGATAGATCGCGCTGTCCCTTCGGGCAAATCGCCCCGATGGCGTGGGACGCTGATAGGCCGGCGAATCCCGGGAACCGTGTAAATGTCGTGCTTGGCACCGTGCCGCTGGAGTGTGGCCCCGTGGTCGAGCAGTAGCCTCACTAAGTCCTGCGCCGTCCAGGGCACTTACCCTTTAGGCGAAGAAGTTTCGACCGACGTAGGGTGCTTGGCTACTAATCAGAAACTCGCGGAGGTCTTCAGCGGGTACTGGGTGACCAGGCTCGAGGTTCTGTTCGCGAGCGAATACGATCGCCTCTGACACGGCGTTTACCAGGTTGTCGATTGCCTCTTCGGCCGTGGCACCCACAGACGCGATATCCAGCTCCGGACAGAGCGAGGCCCACTGTTGCCCGTCAAAAATTGCGAGCGCTGCATAGGACGTTACCGGATACACCGTCGCGCCGCGCACGGTTTCCCGGGGGAATAATCGCTCATCCAGGAGGCGCCTGAAACTCCGGAACAGGCGTTCGAGGCGTCCGGAACCGAGCATTCGGCCACTCCGGGCACTGGCGATCAGGTGAGAACTGGACGGCTTCAAGCCTGGAAAGGCGCTCCCTTGACCAGCTCGCTCTCGTAGTCCATCTGGGGGCCGTTGGCGGCTAAGTGCCGCACAGCCTCGTCGGCACTGTCGTAAGGTCCGTCATAGACAAACGTGCCTTCAGCGGAAGGGATGCGGCCCAAAAGCACGTCCCGCCGATGATCTCTGATCACCAACCTCTTGATCCAGAACCGCGCCCAGTCCGGGTACCGAGGGTGAGTTGTCATCGCCCGACCGTGGCGGGCGCGCCCTTCGTGACTTGAACGTTGAGGTCGCGCCAGAAGCGGGCCTGGCGGATGCCTGCCATCAGCTCGTCATAGCTGGCGGTGTTGAGGAATTGGTCCCACATCAGGCGCCCGCTCTGGATCGCCTTGCCGTACATGAGGGGAACCCGCGCCCAATTGAGGGACGCGCCAATCAGCCGAAGCTGGGCGATGCGATCGCACTCGGCCCCGCCCTCGAAATGGCGCTTGCCGGCGCCGCAGGTCGGACAAAGGTTCGGGTCGACGATGAGGTGGAGGCCAGGCAGATTTCGGAGTTGCCCGTCCTTCCGCACTGTGGCCCCCTTGCGCTGCTCGATGCGGTTGCGCGCGAGTAGCGAGTGGACCACAGGCAGGACAGATTCCGGCCGGCGCTGCAGAACGCGAGCAAGTCGGCGCGCCGAGATCCCGGGCTTGGCATAGATCGCCTCGAGCGCTGCGCTCTCGTCAGGTGTCAAGTCGTCGTTCAAGAGGTGGCCTCCTTGGGATAGTTCAGTCGCAGCCCCGGCCCGCTACCCATCGGCTCGCCGTACATGCGTCGCGCCATTTCCCACTCGTCCTCGTCGCGCTGAAGCTCAGCCTCAGCCACGCGTTTTTCCTCCTCAGCTATCCGCAGTTTCCGCGCGTGAAAGTCCGCTTGGGCCTGCGCCCATCCAACGCGGATCTCAGCCTCGGCCTCGGGCGTCGTGGCTTTCGCCAGGAGCTTCTTGTGAAATTTGTTGAGTTGCTCGATGGTCAGGAACTTCTCAGGCCGCTCGGGGGTCGTCATGGGCCTCCTGGGTGACGATGTGGTTGACGTGATCGCGGAGTTGGCAGCACACGAGCTGCGCGTCAAGGTCGATGTAGCCGCAATAGGCGGCATACGGACTCGGCTTCAAGAACGGATGCGTTGGCTCCTGGCGAAACCTGTGCGCTTTCATCTGGCGCTTGCTGCCTGCAGGAACGGAACGCCATGGGCGACACGATAGAAAGCGTCGAAACACTCAGGATGCGCGACGCCTGACTCTCTGTGCGTGCCCTCGGCGTCGAGGTCGCTAGTCAAGAAGCGGCCATCCGGTGCGACGATCATTTCGACTCCGAGGGTCGCGGTCGCCGGCGAGTTGCCGCATCGGAAAATGCAACCTCGCGTGCCGGGAACATAGTCGAGTTTGACGACGAAGCCGCGGTAGCTCATGAGGGGTTCTCCTTGTAGGTTTGCTGGCCAGCAGCGTGGGTCACATATGGCCGGCCCTCCCAATCCAGCAGGTACGTAGCTCGACCGTCGTGCGGTTGGGGCGCCGGGTGGCGCTCGTTGTAGTGGTCGGCGTCGGCGTCGGCCGCGCCACAGAAAATGCACGGATGCATCTCAGAACCCTCCGGTGCCAGCGGTGGCGTAATAGCCAAGGCGGAGATGCGCATTAATGCGTCCGAGCCCTGACGGCTGCATGGCGATCAAATGCCAGACGCCTTGCTTAGTGGCAAGGTAAGGGCGCACGTTGATCTCGACCTGATCGACGTTGAACGGACCGCCGAGAGCGACTGTCTTGTCAACCCCGTCGAACGAGATCGTCACGCCGGTCGCGGTCACGCCCTCCGATACGCCGAGGAAAGACGAGCCGCTGACCGTGTGCGAGTGATTGTGCGAATGGCCGCTAGAGCCAGTGGCATCGCCTCCGGTATTACCGGGCGTCGTGCTGTTTGTAGGAGTGGTCGCGTTGCCGGTTCCCATTGGTGCCGAGAACGCACCTGTCGCAAAACTGACCAAGACCGATTGCGTCACGTTATCGGCGACTGGAACAGTGTGGGTGTGCGCGGCCGATCCGTGAGAGTGGCTATGACTGTGGCCTGATTCCCCGGTTGCGTCCGAACTTGTGCCCGTGACGCTGAAGTTGGAGTAGGTGCGATAGGGCAACATCTTCATGCTCAGTCGAGCGCTGACGACTCGTTGCGCATTGGTCGGAATGAGGTAATAAAGGTTCGCCCCATGCGAGCCGTCGATGTTGTCTGCGAACCACAAGCTGTCGTTATGGGGAATCGAGATCGTGGCGTCGGCGGGGCGTCCCTCGAGCGCATTGGCAATGCTCAACGCCCGCAGCAGCCGAGGATCGGTGAGCTTCATCCACTTCTCTAGCGCCGTAATGCGGTCCTCGGGAGTCGGCATCTAGAACGGCACCTCCGCCTGTGCGGGCGTGCGCAGCGTCAGCGGTTCGACGCTGATGGCGACCGTCTCGGTCTTGTATCTCTTTGCGTTGTCCTGGCCTACCCAGGATCGTGTCTGCAACCGACCGACCACATGAACTGGATCACCGCGTCGAAGGTCCGCCATTTCCTCGGCGAGTCGATGCCAGCAAATGACGTTGTGCCAATCGGTGTATTCCTTGCCGTTGTCCGTGGCCGTACGCGTGGTGGTGAGCACGAAGGTCAGCACGGCGGTGCCGCCAGCGCTGACACGCAGCTCGGCGTCTTTGTAGAGCCTGCCACGCAGTTCGACGCGGTTGATGTCCTCCAATTAAGCCGTCTCCAATGCGCCTTTGCTCACTTACTTGAGCTTGGACCTCCATCGGGCGTTTTCTTGGTTGCGGCGGGTCCGATCGCGAGCCCATTGACCGCCGAACAAATACCGGCCGAGGCGGCCGGAAGCGTCGCTGATGGCCTTGCCCGCGGCTGCCGCATTGGGAAGCTGCCGCGCAGGGGCGATTGGATTGAAATTGGACTTTGGCATTTTGTTGCGTCCTAGAGGCTGCCTCCGCGCTGCTTGCGCGCTGCAGCCCGGTCGTCGCTGATCTTCTTGTCCTCGGTCGAACCCGGTCGGCTGAATGAGCGATAGCTGGGATCATTGACCGCCGCCCGCGCAGCGTCTTTGATTCGACCGGTGACCCACTGGTTGAATGCCAACTTGCCTTTGCTGTCTTGCAAGCCATCGCCCTGTCGTAGGCGACCGAGGACAAGCTCCTCCGCAGCCTCGTACGAGCCTGGCTTGGGCGCGTGGGACGGTGGAGTACCGCCGCCGGACGCTGCAGGCTGACCGTAGGCCCGTTGCGCTGCGGCCTTGGCTGCTTCGTCCATCGCAGCCTTGGCCGCGTTGCGTCCGATTTCCTCGAGTTCTTCCTGCGAGATTCCGATGTCGTCACTCATTTCTGTTCGTCTCCTAATTCAGATTTGGGTTGCTGGGAATGAAAGTGGTGGGGAGTTGGGCCAGGTCGAACTCCGCCGCCGGCAGGGAGTCGATCAGTAGCCCCAAGTCCCCAGCCTTGAGAGTCACGCCGTCTGTCCACAGCTCGAAGATTTGCGTTCGGACATCGGCGATGCGATCCGGCGTCGGCGGCGTGCCTATCGCGATGATCAGGGTGTCGAGCGCCGCGCTGACTTGACGGCTGAATCGAATCGCAGCGATCGGGGTCATGGCTTGCCTCGACCCTTGCCCGCTCGCATCTTTCCGAGCTTCACAAGATCCATGGTCGGGTCCTGGCCGAGCTTCGCTTGCGTCCAGCGCTCAAAGCGAAGTAACGGACCCGCTGGCTTGATGCGGTCGTTGCCTGCCGTTGGACGATCGTCGTTGGGCCGAACGTTGTGTGTCATCAGGGTTTCCCCACACCCCCCGACCACTTGAAGGGATCGTTCCCCCTGCTTCGCTGCAGACGTGCACG
>WNEZ01003457.1_pt1 | contig 13613 bp, 12 predicted proteins | sample 5400521 | NCBI WGS metagenome assembly WNEZ01 (sample SAMN13153339, study PRJNA577476) | soil metagenome | isolation source: 120 cm saprolite under Douglas fir tree site 2 hole 1 replicate 1 | place: USA:California | collected 2015-04-18 | reverse complement strand
TCCACGCGCCCACCGACCACAACCGTCGGATCGAGGCCGCCCGCCGCCAGCACAGCCGCGACCATCGAAGTCGTGGTCGTCTTCCCATGCATCCCGGCAATCGCAATGCCGTACTTCAGCCGCATCAATTCCGCCAGAATCTCAGCGCGTTGAATCACCGGAACATGCAACCGCCGAGCTTCAGCAACTTCGGGATTATCAATGGAGATCGCGGAACTGGTGACGACAACATCCGCGCCGGCGATATTGGCGACAGCGTGTCCTTCGAAAATCGTCGCGCCCAAAGCAGCCAACCGCTGGGTGACCGCCGAACTCCTCAAGTCGGAGCCGGAAATCTTGTAGCCAAGATTCAACAGTACCTCGGCAATCCCGCTCATGCCGATGCCACCGATACCCACGAAATGAATACGTTGAATCTTGGCGAACATGGAAACCTGGTTCCCGCCTGAATCGGAGGATCAATGCTTATGTTAAGAGAGCTGATTTATAAGAACTGATGATAGACCATTTCACCGCCTAGACGCCGAGGACGCGGGGTACAAATTCATATTGTCATCCTGACCCTGAGCGCAGTCGAAGGGGAAGGACCTATGTAGTTGACCGCGCAAATGCATAGGTCCCTCGCTTCGCTCAGGATGACAACCTAAACTGGCGGGATGCCGCCAATCTTCTACTCACCACCAGCCAGCCGCACCACCATCTCCGCAATCTCCTCAACCGCCTTAGGATGCGCCAAAGTTCTCGCCGCCGCGGACATGCTCTGCAGCCGCCCCGAATCGCCGATCAGCGCCGCAATCGTGTCGACCAAATAAGCCGCGCCCAGATTACTTTCCTCGACCACCACCGCCGCGCCCACTCGCTCCAGTGCCCGCGCGTTCACGTTCTGATGATCATCGGCCGCGGCCGGAAACGGCACAAAGATAGCCGGTTTGCCCGCCGCAGTAATCTCACCGACCGTGCTAGCACCCGAACGGCAGACCAGCAAATCGGCGCGGCTAAACGTGTCCGGCATATCGTCAATAAATTTGTGGACCTCGCCAGAGATTCCCGACCGCTGATAAGCCGCCAGCACATGGTCATAGTCGCGCTGCCCAGTCTGATGAATGATGTGGATCCCAGGAATCTTCGTGCGCAAACCGGCCAACGACTCAATCATTGCCTGATTGATAGCCCGCGCCCCCTGACTCCCCCCAAAAACCAGCAGAGTAGGCATGCCGCCAATCTTCGGAGGAATCGAAAAGAACGCCGCCCGCACCGGAACACCCGTCACCCGGCAGTTGGAAAAATACCGGCAAGTCTCCTCAAAGTGCACCGCCGCCGCGGAAACCCAGCGCGCGATCATTCGATTTGCAAACCCCGGCACAACGTTAGGTTCAAAAGCCAGCGTAGGAAGCCGACGCCGAATCGCCGCGACCATAGCCGGTCCCGAAGCATATCCCCCGACCCCAATCACAACCTCAGGATCGAATTCCGAAAGCATCCGGGAAGAAGCAGCGATCGCACGCGGCAGATCAAACATCGTCTTCGCCCGCGTCATCAGGCTGACATTCTTCAGCGCACCTACCTGAATCAGTTCCAGACGAAACCCCGCCTGCGGCACCAGCCGCGTCTCAATCCCACGAGCCGTCCCGATAAAAAGAACCTCGGCGACAAGTTGCTTCTTAAGCTGTTGAGCGATGGCCAACGCCGGAATGACGTGCCCGCCCGTCCCACCGCCCGCGATGACAATGCGCATGAATTTTGGTTCCGCCAAATTAGTCTGTTTGTGCAAGTGAGAGTCGTATCAGGGCATGCCTTCAGGCGTGCCGCCAGCGCATCAGAATCAACGCGCCTTCAGGCGCTGGGGGGTAGACCACGGGCCATCTGAGCCCCAGCGTCCGTTTATTCCGCCACCTTCACATACTTCCCTCTCGCTTCTTGCAGCATCGACAACACCGACTCCTTCTCCGCCTCAGTGTTCCACGAAGTGTTACCCCGTGTCGCGGAAATCAGCCGGTCGACCCACGCGACAAAGTAAGCCGCATCCGCCGCACTGCGCACCGGCGCACCCCCCACACTCACATACACAGGACTAGTCGTAGCATAAGGATACAAATCAAGAATCGGATACTCCGCCTTATCGCTGAAAGCCCGCAGAACGCACCACCCGCTAGCCCCCAGTGGAATCGAGCTATCGACATGAGCCGAGGTGCGGTTGCTATCAAGAACAAGCTCCCGAGCCACCTTCCCGTTACAAACAATTTGCAGATGATCCACGGGGACAATCGACGACATCTCAGCCGAAAACTTCACTTCTTGCTTTCTGTCCAGGCGCACTTCCCCGCCAATCGCCTGCCCTCCCAGCGAGAACCGCAGCAACGGCCCATTCGTCGCAAACGTCCGCCCCGCTTTGATGGCCGCAAGCCACGGTTCAATCTTCAGCGGCCCAGGTTTCACTTCGGCATACACCCGATTCAACCCCACCGGCCCGCGCAGAGACGCGTAATTCCCCATGAAATCCGTACCCGCTGCCGTGGGCAACCGAAAACCGCAATTCAGCAGCTTGTACCAAACCTCAGCCGTCGACTTATGATCGGAAAAACCAAGCACCTCGATGTAATCCACCTTGCCCAATGCCACATCCGCGGGTAACTCGGCAGTAAGAGAAGCATCCTTCGCCGGATCGGGAACGCTGTCAAAGGGATGCACGTACCCCACCAGCGCACCCTGTTCATGCGCCATGTCGGCAACATTCGCATTCGCCGGATAAAGGCTGGCAGCCCCTGTATTGGGATAAGCTGCATATCCCGGAAGAATGAAATTACGAGTCAGGTTCAACAACCCCAGATGTCCCCAATAACTCGTATGAAACTCCTGCCCGTGCAGCAACAGATGGTCTGCGGTCGAAGCAGGATCCAGTTGCGGCGAGAAATACACCATATCCGGAATGCGCTGCTCCTTGTTAACGATCAGATCTTCCACGATCGCCAAATTTTCAGCCGCCGCCTGCTCCACCAGATGCTGTGGCGTGTTGCGGTAAGTTCCCGCATAGTTCATATGCACATGAACATCGCCGCTCACCCATCCCGCGGGGTTGTAAAAAATAATCGGCCGCAACTGAACGGTCAAGCTCGCAATCGCGTCAGGTTTGATCTCCACCTTGTGTTGCTCAAACGCGAATTCAAACCCGCGCATCACATCAACTTGCAGCGTCCCGGGTGGAACAATCACTCCCGATTCGCCGGGCGTGTCGAAGTAGTGCGCTTCAAACGGCCGCTCGGAACGATCAAAACTATCGTCGGCATGCATCCACGCATGATCGGGAGCATAGGCTAGTCCGTCTGATCCCACAATGAAAACCCGCGCGGCCGCGGTCTTCCCACCGTTATCAAAAACTACATGCAAGTACAGTCGCCCCATCGGTTTCAAATATTTCCGCTGACCCGCGACCACCTCCGTCTGCTCCCCACCCGGAATCGTCTGCACCCACAGCGAAGTATTCCCATTTCGATTGGAGATGAACGCAATCTTCGACCCATCCGGCGACCATCGCGGATTCACGTTGTCAAAAGCGCCATACGAAATAGGAAACGCATCCCCTCCTGCCGCGGGCATTACCCACAGTTGATGCCAGGCCTGCCCCAGATACGACGCATACACCATGCGCTTGCCATCCGGCGAAAAATCCGGGCGAGCCTTCCAGTTCGTTTCTTCATAATGGATTTCTTTGTAGTTAGTATCGGCGTAGTGAGCATCGCCCGCCTCGGCGCCCGGCTCAGCCTTGACCGTCCAGAACCCACCCGTGCCGTGAATGTGCCCCCGGTTCGAGACAAAGAGAATCTCCGAGCCATCCCGCGTCCACACCGGACTAATCTCGTGATCCACCTGGCTATAGTAATAACGAGGCAGCGAACTGACATTCTCGGGAGTAAGTTGCCGCACGTCGCTGAGTAATCCGTCTTCGAACCGGCCTACAAAGATATGAAAGTGTCCCTTATAGGACGTCGAGACAAACGCCAACCGCTTCCCGTCCGGTGAAAATCGCGGCTCCACATTCACCGCGCCTCCAGACGTCATCTTCCGCGTCCGCCCATCCTGCATATCCAGCGACCACAACTCAACAGCGTCGTGATCGTAGCGTGCAAACACCACCCAGCGCTGATTCGAAGACCAATCCGGCTGATAGTCGTAACCTGATCCGTCAGAATCACGCCCGGCGGTAAGCTGCTCCGCCTTCGTGCTGCCCAGTTCCTGCCGCCACAGCGAGCCCGCCATCGAGTAAACCAGGCTGCGCGAATCCGGAGACCAGGCGGCCGCGCTCGGCCCCGTGGTCAACTGCGGCAAATACATTTCCCTGAAGTAATAAGGATGCGGCAGATCGATCTGCTTCAGCACAGCCTCGCGCTGCGCAAGACAGCCAAGCGCGGAGATGAACAAAAAAAGGCCGGCAAGTTGAACCTTAAACAAGAGTCCTCCACTAAGTAACAACCCGAATTCGCAACGCAGCGGCGCGCCAGTCTAGTCGGCCCCTCGAATCACTGGCAGCAGAATCTGCGACGGATGTTCAGTGTCCTGATACACCCGGATCCGAGCTTTCTTCATCTCCGCACTGTCGACCTCTGATTTACCGCTCTGCAAATTGCGCGAGAAATTCGGATAAAAGCTGCCCGAGATCTGCACCCGCACCCGGTGTCCCTTCAAGAACACGTTGCTGGTGATTAGATCAGTAAGGTCGAGTTCATAGACTTTCCCCGGTTCCAGCCACTGACGTCCACGAGCCAGATCGCGATAGCTGGCTCGCAAAACGTCCAGCCCTGGACTCATCAAGTTGAATGCCGTCCCATCCGGGGAGACATCCTCAAGGCGTACCCACAAGTCCAGGTCGCGACACTCGCACGACACAAACATGTGCGCGTGAATCGGCCCAGTCACCTCCATATCCTTCTCCATGAACGGGGAATCGAATGTCAAAACATCCGCACGCTCGGCCAGTTTGCGATAGTCGTGCGCACCGGAAGATTCATACTCATTCACCACCGGATTGGCTGGATCGGAAACGAACTCGCTGAAGCCTTCCGCGCCTCCAGCAGGTTTCGCAGCCAGTCTGCCGACTCGCTCTCCGCTAGCCGCAGCCGCAAAGAAGAACTGAGTTGTCCGACCCGGCGGCGGCCACACATCCGAGGCGCGCCATTGATTCGTACCCATCACGAAATAGCGCACGGGCTTTTCGCGCTCGACGCCATTCTCGATGCCTTTGAGATAGCGATCCATCCAGCTCAGCACCACATTGTCATAATCGACTGCAGCCGACGGTCCAAACTCTCGCTCGCCCGACTTTGTCTTGCCCGTGCTGCCCACCCCATGCACCCACGGACCGAGTAACAAATACGTTCGCGCATCTTTCTCCCCCGCACGCGACTTGAGCAAGCCAGCATAGTTCGTGGTCGCACCTTCCGGTCCATAGTTGTCGTCGTACCACGCCGACAGATTCAGAACGGCGGCATGCGCACGCTCGTACTTGTTCCGCAGTTCACTCCAATCCCACCACGGATCTTCCGCCGGATGTCGCAGCCAATCGAAGTAATATGGCGCGACTTGCTGAAGCTGCGGCACGTCCATCAACGGCTGAGCGTTCAGCATCTTCGGTCCCTCAACCTTCCATGCGGTGAGAGCCTCTTCATACGTGCGTGGGCCGCGAAGATTTTTCTTCACCCGAGTGTCCCAGGCAATGTTGTCCCAGATCCATTCCATCCACGACATGTCCCACGTGCCGCCCGCGTAGAAAAAGTTCCGCGGCGTCGAGAACGTCATTGCCGGCACCATCGCCTTTAAGTGCGGAGGATTCTCCACCGCTGCCAGCCACTGCACTGCCCCCGGATAGGAAAGTCCAAACGTTCCCACCGCTCTGTTCGACCACGGCTGACTGGCCGCCCACTCGACGGTGTCGTAGCCGTCGCGGCCTTCGTTTTCATAGGGCCGGAAGTCTCCGTCCGAATGGTAGCGCCCGCGCACGTCAACGATCACCACCGCGTAGCCACGTTCTACCGCATGCCGGAAGGTCGTGTATTCTTGTTGCGCCGCGTCCTTCCCATAGGGAGTCCGATAGACCAACACCGGGAACTTGCCCGCCGCCGCCGGACGCGAAACATCCGCCCGCAACACAATCCCGTCACGCATCGGTACCGCCACGTTGTGTTCAACCGTGAAGTGCTGGGATGCAGTTTGCGACTCTTGAGCAGCCAGCAAAGAAGCGCTGCACAGGAGTAGAACCGCGGTCAAGGATTTCATTCGCGGAGAGGGTATCACAGCGCCCGAAGCCTCAATAGTCAGGCCTTAACACGATCCACTCGCCGAGCCCAAAGCCAATTCAGCAAAGCCGCCCCAACCGTAGCCGCCAGAATCACCGACTTACTCAAATCCACCTGCGTCGCCAGCACCACGGCAATCCCGATTCCCACCACCGCCAGCACCGGCCCTCCAGGCATCCGAAAACCCGCCGCCTGGGGCTGTTTCCAGCGCAAAGCGATCAACGCCGCGCAAACGACTGCGTAATAGAACAACCGTGCGACCACCGATAGCGTCACATTCCACGCAAAACTCCCAGCGATTGCCAATCCCCAAACCGCAGCTGCATAGAACAGAATCGAAAACCAGGGCGTGTGAAATCTGGGGCTCACTGCGCCAAACATCTGAGGCAGATCGCCGCCCTTGGCAAGCGCGAACGTGACGCGTGGCATTCCCAGCAGTTTGGCACCCAAATAACCGTACACCGAAACCAGCGCGCCAATCGCAACCAGCGCCGCCCCTCGATTGCCCATGGTGATGCGCGCCACCTCTGCCAGCGGACGATCCGTCGTCGCCCCAGGCCCCAGCACTCCCACCACCACCCACTGCACCAGGGCGTAAATCGCGGTGCAGGCAATCAGCGCAACAAACAGCGCGAAAGCCGCGTCCCGCCCCGGATTTTGCGCCTCGCCCATGGGCGCCAGCGCAGATTCAAATCCACCGTAAGCGAAGATCAGCAGAACCATCGCCTTCATCCAAGCGCTTGCCGGCATCGCAACCGCCGCGCCCCACGGCGCCGGATGGATAATCGTCACCGCAGCTCCCGCCGATACCACCATCAACAGAGGCAGAATCTTCGCCACCGTGAACACGTTGCTCACCGCCGTTCCCTGCCGCGCGCCACGAGCGTTAATGAGCGCCAGCAGTCCTACCAGTAATGTCAGGATCACAAAACGCGGCCAGGGTTCTTTCGCCGCCGGCCAGAATTCCGCCAGATAAATGACAAACAAATTCGCATTCGCCGCCGGAGCCGCCGTCTGCGCCAGATACAGCATCCAGCCCACCAGAATCCCCAACAGACGTCCGAACGCCGCGCGCGCGTACAGGTAGGGGCCGCCTGCCTCGGAAAATTGCGAGGCCACCTCGGCAAAGCAGGCCATAATCACGCCCATCGCAGCCCCCGCAATCAACACGGCCAGCACACTGCGTTTCCCGAGAAGCCCAGCCACCGTGGCGGGCAACCCAAAAATCCCACTCCCGATAATCGAATTCACCGCCAGTGCGGCCAGGCTCCAACGGCCAATGGCCCGCACCAAGCCAGTTTGCGGCGATGTCATCGCGAAACCGTTTGTATCACACCCAACCCTTCCCATGGATTAAACTTCTTCACGGGCGTAACTACGGCTATGCCTATGGCGATCCAAAACGACCCCCAGGAGCGTACTAAGGCTGTGCCTGCGTCCATCTCCGATATCCGGCTCCTGCTGAGAGTCAAATCCTTACCTAAGTCGTCCGACTCCCGCCGCATCTTCATCACGGGAGGAACCGGTTACATCGGCGCCAGTCTCATTCCCATTCTTCTCGAACGTGGACATCGGGTTCGCGTTCTGGTCCGCCCCGGATCGAAAGCCAAGCTGCCCGCCGAATGCGAAGTCGTCTCCGGCAATGCGCTCGACGCCAACACTTACCGCCAACTCATTCGCCCCGCCGAAGCCTTCATCCACCTGGTCGGAGTTCCTCACCCTTCTCCAGCGAAAGCCGCCCAGTTCCAGGCCATCGACCTGGTTTCCGCCCGCGAGGCCATCTCCGCTTGCGCCGAGCTCGGCGTGCATCATTTCATCTATCTCAGCGTCGCCCACCCCGCTCCATTTTCCATGATGAAGGACTACATCGCCGTGCGCGCCCAGTGCGAACAGATGATTCAGGAACGGCATCTCAATTCCACCATCCTCCGCTCCTGGTACGTGCTGGGACCGGGACACCGCTGGCCCTACCTGCTGCTGCCCTTCTACAAGGTGTGCGAGTGGCTCCCATTCACGCGCGCCGGCGCCCTGCGCCTCGGCTTGGTTACTCTTGAGCAACTGATCCTCGCTCTGGTCGAGGCCGTGGAATCGCCCATCCAGGGCACCCGTATCGTCGGTGTACCCGAAATCCGCTCCGCCGGACTGCGACTCTCCCGTGAAGTAACCCGCAAGACCGCCTGAAAATCGCCCGTCGAAATCGCCCGCCCCGTGCCGTTTTCGACCTAAGGTAACTTCAATTACCGAAGCTCATGCACACGGGGAATCTTTCCGCCTCTGCTCCGGGATGCGATCTTAGCTAGAACGCATCGGTCGGGAAAGCTTGGTCGGACGGAAAGGACCATATGGATCGCGAAAATCGGGAAAGCATGGAAGAGATTCATCTCCGCATTTTGCGCATTACTGACGACCTGCGCGTGATCCAGCGCGAACTCAACTGCGCCGCCATGCAGGCCCCCAACGACCCCGAACTCATGGAAGCCCTCGCCGATCCGCCTGAAATGGAATCCATCCAGGTGCTCAAGTCCGCCCTCGATCAGATGCGCCACTTCCTTTGGTTCTACATGCAGGTCGTCACCAGCGATTCCGAAATGGGTGAGAAGTTCCGCCAGACACTTCGCCAGGATGCCCCCGTGCGAGCCCCCGAAATGGAACAGCAGTTTCAAAGCGCCACCGACGCCATCATGCTCCGCTATCTGGCCGATAGTAAGTTCCGCAAGCCCAACTAAGGGAGTGGAGCGACGGGCGTCTCGCCCGTCCAAGCTTGCTTAGGGACGGCCGCCTCGGCTGTCTAACGCCGAGCGCAGCTCGGCCCCGCCACGGCCGCCTGCTCCTTAAGTAAAATCCAGCCGTTCGCAAAATTCCTCCGAAGATGCGCACCGCCGAAGTTGCTGCCGCGCCAGCAATCGCCCGCCTGGTAAACTTCGCGAGAACTCCTCGGCCGCCCCAAAAAAAAGGCGCGCCGAAGCGCGCCCAAGTTTCAGGAGGAACAAAGAGGAACAAAGTTCCTCAGCAGCAAGTGCAGCAGGACAAACTCAATCCCCGCCCCAATCTCACCGTCCAAAGCCCGCCGACTGCATCGACTGCCGCGAGATGTCCGCCGTCGACGCGATGCCCTGCATCCGCAGCTTGAATTCATCCGCGTTCGAAGCGCTCTCAAGAGCAGTATCGTAATTCACCAGCCCCGCCTGGAACAAATCCCAGAGCGACTGGTCGAAGGTTTGCATACCGTACTGCGACGTGCCAGCCGAAATTGCTTCGCGGATGGAGCGAGTCTTTTCCGGTACAAGAATACATTCCCGGATGTAAGAGGTCGTCACCATGACTTCGACCGCCGGCACTCGGCCCTCGGAGTCAGACCGCCGCACCAGTCGCTGGCTGACAATGGCGCGCAATACCGCCGCCAACTGCAGCCGAATCTGTTTCTGCTCCGGCGGCGGAAAAATCGCGATGATACGGTTGACGCTTTCCACTGCATCCAGCGTGTGCAGCGTGGAGAAAACCATGTGCCCGGTTTCGGCCGCGTGCAGCGCCGTCCCAATCGTTTCCAAGTCGCGCATTTCGCCGACCAGAATCACGTCCGGATCCTGACGCAGAGAAGCCCGCAGCGCCGCCGAGAACGATGGCGTATCGACTTCCACCTCGCGCTGATTCACATAGCCCTTTTTGTCGCGGTGCAGAAATTCGATGGGGTCCTCGATCGTGATGATGTGCTCGGCGCGAGTCGAGTTGATGCGGTCGACCATGGCAGCGAGCGTCGTCGATTTGCCCGAGCCCGTCACCCCGGTCACCAGCACCAGACCGCGCGGCATGTCGCAGATCTGCTCGACCACCTTCGGCAAAAACAGTTCGTCGAGAGCGCGGATCTTCGTCGGAATGACGCGCAACACCAATCCCACGTTGCCGCGCTGCTGAAACACGTTCACACGGAAGCGTCCCAGGCCTGCAACGCCATACGCCATGTCGATTTCCGTGGTCTCTTTGAATTTTTGCTTTTGCCGCGCCGACATCATGCTGAACGCCATGTTCAACATGTCTTCAGCAGACACGCGCGCCTGCTCGGTCAAAGGCAACAGATCGCCATCAATGCGCAGGTGAGGATAGTTTCCTACCTTCAAATGCAAGTCAGAAGCGCGGCGCTCCATGGCGATGCGGAGCAAGTCGTCGATATTCATGCAGGAGGGACTCCAGCTACCGTCCCTATCATCGCCCGAACCGCCCCCGCACACGAGATGACGGAAGTAATGCGACCATTGCCCGTGTTATAGAGAATTTCCCGTAGAGACGCGGCTAGCCGCGTCTCCGCCAGCGCCAAAAACGGCCGTTGTAGATTCCCGCTACTGCCCCAAAATCAGCGGCAGCCCGTTCTTCCCGCCGCCAATCACCACCACCTTGGCATTCGGACTCTTGGCCAAGAGTTCCGTAGCCTCAATGCCTTTCCATTCCAGCAGCGATGGCGTGATACCCTGGGCCACAATCTGCTGGAAGTCGCGCACGCCCGCGGCTTCGATCCGTTTGCGCTCGGCCTCCTGCTTTTCTTTCTGCAGGCGGAAACTCATAGCCAGCGATTCCTGCTCCGCCTGCTGCTTCGATTCGATGGAAGCCTTGAGAGTGGCGGGCAACTGGATATCGCGCAGCAGGACGCTTTCCACGATCAACCCGCGCTGGCCGAGAAGACTGGAGAGTTGGTCAAAGATCTGTTTGGCAACCATCTCGCGCTCACCGGTGTAGAGGGCGTTCGCGGTGTGCGAGGCAGTCGCTTCACGAATAGCAGCCCGCAGGTTCGGCTCGATCAGGACTTCCACATAATTCGGCCCGATTTTCTGGTAAACATCGGCAGCCTTGTCCGGGTTGAGGTGGTAGATCAGCGAGGTGTCAAGGTTCATGACCAGGCCCTCGCTCGAGGGCACGCTAGCCGTTTCCTTGATCTCCTGAGTGCGGATGGAGAGTTCGTGATTAGTCTTTAACGGGTTGATGAGGTGGATGCCTTCCGGCAGAGCCTCGCCCGTGACCCGTCCAAACAGCGTCAAGACGCCAACCGCGCCCGAGTCCACGCGCGCAATAGCTGAAAACAGGAAGATAACAACCAGCAGACCGATAACAAACACGCCTACAAGACGCAGCGTAGAACCGCCCGGCACATCGAGGATTCGACCACGGCCCGGGGGAGGATCATAAATCGGCATAGCACACACTCCTTTTCACAAGGAATTGTAAGGAAAGCCATTTGCCGGCGTAAGTATCTGGATGAGAACCGACGCGCCCGCGTAGCGACAGCCGCCCTCGGCTGTCCAGCAGGATTCATGCGTATGAGGCAACAATTTGCACAGCCAGTCCACTACGATCCTTTCCAACGAACGCGCAAGCCCTCCGCCGATAAACCCAGAAAAACCGCATGGATGCTGGGGATTCGAGATTCCCAATTCGGGACATGCACAATTCCTGTGTCACCCGCCTGTGCATGAGCTGCACTCGATTGAAGAATAAGAAGTTACAGATGCATGATTTTCATTGACGTAAAAAATAAGAGTGGTAAAAGCATAATCGTTCTTTGACACGTTCTGAAGTTTTTCCGGTTGGTGCGGCGTCCGGGGCTCAAGCGTAGTCACTCAGGCAACCGCGAGGTGAGTCTGGGAGGGCGAGTAAGGGTCTATAGCTAAGCGCTGGTCGAGGAGAACAGGAGCCAATGTCGAAGGCAGGATAGAGTCCCGAGGCGTTGAACTAATTTATCCGGTTGGCGGTGAGCCCGGAGCCCGAGCAAGATCGGCTTACAATGCACCCGCAAGGGAGTTGTAGGAATAAGGTCAGCAAGGGTCTAAACGCGAGCTACTGGCCGAGAGGAATGAGTTCAACATCACCTCGGGACTCTCTATTTTGTGTGGACAGCTCTCAGTCTCTTCCCGAACTATTGTCAGTCTCCTAAATTCCCAACATAAATATACGCTGTCATCCTGAGCGGAGTAGACACTTCGCGAAGCGAAGGAAGCTACGCAGTCGAAGGACCCCTACACTTCCGACGCTCCCAGCGAAGCATCAAGGCATTCTCCCCATGATCTTGGATGGTGTAGCGGTTCACCGCTGCGGCAAAGGACTCGGTTTTGAATACGACCTTCGTGCCTCGGCCCGCAATTCTATTCATGATACCTTCCGGTAGACTAGGACAATCACAGAGTCGTATGGACGATACCGAAGAAATCCTGGAAGACGCCAAAGAACCAGAGGACTCCTGGAATCGCTTGCGGGGCATCTTGAAAGATGTCTTCGCCGAACTTGGCGGCGGTGAGGCTTACCTCCGTGCCGAGCGCACCAACTTCCAATCGACAAAGGCGGAATAAACGCAAACACCCGTGTGGTGACGGGCCTCTGGCCCGTCCCAGCCGATTTTGTCTTTGATCGCGTAGGGACGGACGCATTCGTCCGTCCAAGCCGAGCAAAGCTCGGCAGGCGCGGCAAAACGAAGCATCACCCCACTGCAAGCGCCCGCACCTGCAAACTCCTCCCAAACTCTTCAGCCCAAGCAATGCACTCCGCTCTCTCCGGGATCGGCCGAAGCATGCGTTCCGGATACTCATCATAAGTGCGCCCGTCAAGCAACCGACCGTTCTTAGCCTTCCTCACCCCGCCCCATTGCTTAAAGAAGAAAGGCACCCGCTGCATCCGGCACTGCTTCCGAATAGAGACAACCCACTGCCTCTTCATCGGGCGCGCCCCCGGCCCACTCTCGCCGCCGACAATCACCCAGGTAATCCCAGACAAGTCAATCTCCCCAAGATCTTCCAACAACGGTTCGATAGATAGAAAACGAACCCGAGCCGGGGCCTGTCGAAGATCATCCACTCGCGGCAACCCATATTTCCGATCTTCGACACTAACGCCCCACCAGATGTTCTCCTTTCCCGCCGCAAACCGCAGCCTGCCTTGGAGAAGGTCACGCAGTCTTTGCGATCGCTTGGTCAGCACCTGATACGTGTGCCAATCCGCGGTAGCCATCACCCGTGAGACCGCTTCGGTATATTCATCAGGCACCCCCGGCTGAAAAAGATCGCTCATCGAATTGACAAACACCAGCTTGGGAGACCGCCAGGCAAAAGGCTCCGTAAGCTTCTCCGGCACCAGCCGCAGATCAAACCCCTGTTCATAAGGATGTCCCTTAACCCCGCGAAACCGCTCAGCAAAAGTCTCGGCATAGCAGTGCTTGCATCCTGGGCTGATCTTCGTGCAGCCGCGGACGGGATTCCAGGTCGCGTCGGTCCATTCGATATGAGAATTCAAAGACATTCACGGGCTCCGCTGGCGACCAAAATTGTCGAAGATGTAGGTAACTATTTC
>WNEZ01011309.1_pt1 | contig 13616 bp, 13 predicted proteins | sample 5400521 | NCBI WGS metagenome assembly WNEZ01 (sample SAMN13153339, study PRJNA577476) | soil metagenome | isolation source: 120 cm saprolite under Douglas fir tree site 2 hole 1 replicate 1 | place: USA:California | collected 2015-04-18 | reverse complement strand
CAACTGGCCTGAAACAGATTACGGTACTGACCAAGGCTAACCGTGCCGTGGGCAACGCGGTCGCGCCACAGTCCACAGTGGTGGCTTTGAAGACGTTTCCACTTTGATGAGGGTGCTATGACGCGCAAGAAACAGGTGGGATTCAGCTTGATAGAAACGATGGTAGCCCTTGCGGTTCTGTTCGCCGTGGGGGGGATCGTGATGTCCGGAATGGTGCAACTAATGAAGACGCAGGGCACCATCGCGAACCGCACGGACATGCACACCAGCGTGCGGAGCGCGACGGAATTATTGCAGCAGGAGATAGGACAGGCGGGAAGAGTCTCGCTTGCCAGTCCCGCCGCCAATGTAACCCTGTCCGCCGCAGTAGTCGCTGGCGCGGGAGTAGCAACCGCATTCACGCTGATCTCTTCCGACAATTCGGCTGTTACGGTCTACCCCAATGAGATCTTGACGGTCGATCTTGGAGCAACCCAGGAAGTAGTTCAGCTAGCAACCGGAAGCGGTGCGTCCGGGACGGCGTTATTCCAGAATCCTCATGCTGCGGGTGCACCGGTGTCCGTATTGGGGGCCTTCGCCACCGGCATAGTTCCGCCTGCGACCCTCTGCGGGGCCGCTGCGTGCGGTTCCTCGGCGACAGTGCTGAAGCTGTATGGCGACATCAACGGCGACGGCAACATGGTGTACGTCGAATACACCTGCACCCCGGATACAGCCGCCGGCCCCGGGAGCCTCTACCGCAACCAGATGTCCATCACCGCCGGGGCCAAACCGGCCGTCGACAATACCATGATCCTACTCGGCAACGTTCTGAGGAATCCCAATGATCCAGGTGGCAATCCGGTGCCTTGTTTCACCTACCAGATTCAGCCGCTTGGCGCAGGTACGTGCGTAACAGACGTTGCGGTGACTCTGACGGTGCAAACGCAGAATAAGGACCCGCAAACCGGGCAATTTCAACAGGAGACGAAGGCCTTGTTGAACGTCTCCCCGCGAAATGTCGTCGAGGTGTACGACACGGCCAGCCTGACGGATCCCCTGCGCGCGCAGCAGATGCCGGCCACAGTTACAGCATTATTGCCGTGAAGAATTGCAAGGAGAACTCCTCATGAAACGGTCAAACCAAAAAGGCGTGGCACTGATCTTCGCCCTGATTTTTATCCTGGTACTTTCGGTGACAGCGGCGACACTGATGTTCCTGTCGCAGTCGGAAACGTGGTCAAGCATGAATTACCGGTTGATGACGCAATCGCGCTACGGAGCGGAAGGAGGCCTGCATGCGGCGGCGAACTATTTCATGAACAACTACACGCTGCCGGGCGGCGGCGGTGATCCGCTTATCGCTTACAACATTAACGTCAGCCCGGTCACGCTGCTCGCCGGCGGCCCCCCGATCGCGTTGGGACCGACGATGAACGGCATCAGCGCCAATTATCCCGTTCCCACAGTGCCGATCGCCTTTAATACTGCCAGCCAAGGTTCCCTGACGGGAGGCAATAACACTGTAAATTATACGGTTTCGGCCGAGCTGTTAGCCATGAGACAGGTCTACCACTGCGGAACTGCGCAGAAGCTGACCGCCCAACTATGGAGGCTCACTTCGCATGGAGACATCAATGCGGTGCGTCAAGCGGAAGTAGAGGTCTCCGCCCTTTTGGAAAAGCACGTGACGCAGTGCTATAACTATGCGGGGTTTGCAACCGGCAGCGGATGCGGCTCCATCTCCTTCAATGGCGGCGGAACGATCGACAGCTACAATTCCTCGAACTTGACGATGTCTGGAGGTAGCCCGGTCACGCAGAATTACTTTGGCAATCTTGGCTCCAACGGAAACGTGAACACCGCATCCGGTACGATGATCAACGGCACTTTCTCCAGTCCGGACACGGGTGTCGGCGCGTGCGGCGGGGGCGGAGGCGTGCCCGCCTTGTCGGGCGCCGGCAGCGTGACCGGCTGCGCATTGAGCCCTACGAATTGTGTTGCCGCTCCTGGACTGGTTACGTTGCCGCAGACGGTCACGATGCCCACCACGCAAATACCGACCACCGTGCCGCCCCCCTCAACTAATATTTCTAGCGCCAGCACGCTTACGCCTTGCAGCGGGATCTGCCCGGATAATGGAGCCGGCAATGGCAATTATGGAAACATCGGCATTTCCGGAAACAGTAGCCAGGTCGTGACCTTCGTTCCGGCCGTAGCCATAGTCAACGGTGTCAGTGTTTGCCAACCAGGCACCTACTACGTGAACAGCATCACCGTGACCGGCAACGCATCGATGGCCGTCGGTCCGTGTCCCGGCACGGGTCCCGGGACGGGCAATCCTGCCGTCTACCTGCCGGTGATCATAAATGTTGTGGGGAATGGCGTGGCTACGCCGCTGGACATCGGGGGAAACGGCATGTATAACCCGACGTTCAATTCCACATTGCTGCAGATTCAATATGCGGGCACCGGCGGAATCAACCTCCACGGCAACGGGAGCTCTAGCGCAGTACTCTACGCGCCGAATGCCCCAATCACGTTCAGCGGCAATGCCAACTGGTACGGCTCGGTCATCGGCAAAACGATACAATCAAACGGAGGCGCCAGCGTGTCTATCCACTACGATCGCGCGTTACAGCAGAACCTGGCGACCGTGGGCAACTGGACGCTGGATACGTTTACGTGGAGCAAGTACTAACAAATCGCAGTTGGTTGTAGCACGGTTTCACTTCCAGAGCATGGGCCGGACGCCAATCCGGCCCTTCTTTTTTGGCACTCCTGCTACCATGGGCGTGATGAGGGCGGCGAAACAAGCGGCCACCGATGCAGCGGCGGAGTTGGCGGCGCAATTGACGGAAGCGCTGCAACGGGAACGCATCGTGCCGCGGTTTGTGGATTCCTACGTGGTGGAACACGGACGGCACGGCCTGCAGGTGCACGCCGCGCTGTATCGCGATTTGCTGGCATTGTTGCAACGGGAGGCGCTGATCGCGGCAAGCGTGCACGCGATGGAGATAATCACGCGGGACCATCAGCCAACGGCGAGATCCAAGCCGCGCGCGATGGCGAAGAGCGAAGCGGCGGCATACCGGCGGAAGTACTTGGGAGCGCTGGCGCGGCATGAGAAATGGTCGGTGGGCGAGGCGCTGGATTTTCAAAAAGATTTCCAGATTTATGAGGAGCTGATGGCGCGGAGCGCGTCCGGGCGGCGGCGCAAACCCTTTGAGGCGGCGAATCATCCGTTTGTCGACCGCGGCGCGTTTTTGCTGGATTCGTCGTTTCTGGAGAAGGCGCGAGTAGCGGCAAGCCGGGCGCTGAATTCGCTGGAGGAATTGACGGAGCAGGTGGTGTCGGCGCTTAAGTAGGAAGACGCTGGCGTTTGAGCCGGGCGACGCACCATCACTACGTTACCGTCAGCGCCGCAGCTCGAGCAGAAGCGCCCAGTCGAGGAGATTTCCGCGCTGCAGGACGCAAAACATGGCAGGCGGATTCTACCACTGCGGCTTCAAGTGACGACTCCGGGACTATGGGGAGGCGCGCTCCACTTGGACGGCGGTGCCGTAAGCCAGGACTTCGGTTACTCCTTGCATTACTTCGGTGGCGTCGTAGCGCATGGCGATGACGGCGTTGGCGCCGTGCTGCGCGGCATGTTGCAACAGCAGCTCGTAGGCATCTTCGCGGGTCTTCTCGCAAAGATTGGTCAGGATGGTGATGTTACCGCCGATGATGGTCTGCAGCGCGGCGCCCAAATTTCCGATCACGCTGCGCGACCTGACAATTATTCCGCGCACGATGCCAAAGTTCTTGACGATGCGGTAGCCGGGGATTTCGTTAGCCGTGGTGACCATGGAGCTGTCCACGCGATTCATAGCCGCTCTCCTGGAGGGGATGTTAACCGGTGCGATTCTACCTGTTCACGCAACGCTGCGGGAGATAAATGGTTCTGTTAGGCTCGGATTTAAATGGAAACTCTGTTTTATTACCTGGCCATCATTCAAATAGGTGTAGGTGCGTACCTGGTATGGCAGGGGCTCCTCTGGGCGGCGTACGCACGGCGGAGGATGCGAGGCGATCCGGGCTTCAATGCGCCGCGCGCGGCGGTGCTGTGTTCGTGCAAAGGTATGGAACCCGGGCTAGAGCACAACCTGGTGGCGCTGACCGAATTTGATTACCGCAACTACGAGATCTTCTTCGTCCTGGCGTCCGCATCCGATTCCGCGTACACCACGGTGAAGCGCGTCGCGGAGCATTCCAAGGCGCCCGCGCACGTGATTATTGCGGACCGGCCGGAAGAGTGCGGCGAGAAGGTACACAATTTACGAGTGGCGATCGAACAGCTGACGGCTGAGTTTGAAGTCCTGGTTTTTGCCGACTCAGACGGGCGGCCGGGAAAATTCTGGTTACGGCGTTTGGTTGCGCCACTCAACGACAAGCAAGTCGGCGCCGCTACTACCATGCGATGGCTGATTCCCAGAGGCCACAATCTCGCAACGGCGCTGCTGGCCGCGTGGAATGCTTCGATCGTGACGATGCTCAGCGAGAAAGGAAAAAATTTCTGCTGGGGCGGAGGAACGGCGATCCGCCGAAGCGTGTTCGACGAAACTCGCGTGTTCGAGGAGTGGCAACACTCGGTTAGCGACGATTACTCCATGACACGCGCATTGCAACACGCCGGACGTTCCATCGTGTTCGTACCGGAGTGCCTCACGCCGACTTACGTGGACGTTGATTTCCGGGGCCTATTCGAATTCACGAATCGGCAAATTTTGATCACCAAGGTCTACTCAAAGAAGAACTGGGCATCAGGAGCTGTCACGCACTTTTTGTACTGCCTGACCCTGCCGCTCGGGCTGGAAGTCACGCTGAGCAATTTCTTCGCGACACTGCCGGCGTTTCACCTGGCGGTGCTGACGTTTGTGCCGATCCTGCTGGCGGCCATACGCGGCGGGCTGCGTGTTGCAGTGGCAACGGAAGTTTTGCAGACGTCTCGCGCGAAAATTGCGGGGCAAGCATGGATGTATGTCGTGCTGGGCGTTTTTGTTCCTTACCTGTTCCTGACCAATTTCGTGATGTCGTTGTTCACCCGGAAAGTCCGCTGGCGTGGCGTTACGTACGAGCTGATCTCCCCGCAACAAACACGAATCGTAGGATATTGAGAAAATTACTGCAGGCTGTCGGTAGTACTAACGTTTTGGAAGAAAGTTTTCCACAGGGCAGGGAGTGTGTGAACCAGCGCGACGCAACTGGTTGTAAACGCATGGAAGAAAAGCGTAGTAGGGGGAAAAATTTCGTAGACCGTGAAATTCCTACGCTCAAATCATTGCGCCCTAAAGGCTTTGCAGTACGTAAGTACCACTATCGTAGGGGTTTGCCCTGATGCAAATTTACAGCAGGGTTTGCATTGTAATTGCGGCGAGAGAGAGGTATTTCGTCGCAAGCGAAATGACAGGGGGCTCCTTCTCGCGCCAAAGTTGTGCTGGTTAAGGGGATTCTCTCGTTCCTCAGTCCCCAACCTTGGCTCCTTGCCCGCCGCTTGCTGCGTGCTGTGGAACTATGCCTCGCCAAGAGGCGAAACCAAACCAAATCACAAGTCTCGGTTCCTACCCGAGACTGCATAAAGAGGGGTGCATGTGAAAATAATCCGAAAGAACACGGGCGTGTCGCATTTTCACGTAGAAGCGGGACCCGACGGGCACTTCCCCGTGGAACAGGCTGCCGGCTTGCGTGCGATGCATTGCCTGGTCCGTGGTCAATCTCCACGCGATTATGTGGTAATGGTCCAGGCGGCTCCGGATTCACTTGAGGGGCTGACTGAAAAGGCCGAGCAGCTGCTGCAAGCGGGGCACTCGGTGGGAAGCTCGGTAAAACTCACGCGCCGCGAGGAAGAAGTGCTTGCCGGCATCATGCGCAGCCTGGCCAATAAGGAAATCGCTGTGTCGCTGAATCTCTCCGAGCGGACGGTAAAATTTCACGTGTCTTCACTGCTTGCGAAGTTCCGGGTGCGGGGCCGCATGGAACTGGTCCGGGAAGCGGGACGCCTTACTGCGGTGCCGATGACGGTGGCGGAGCCTGTAGGCCCGCGCGAGACTCGTCCTTCGCTTCCTGCTCCACACAGATACACCCAAGTTGCGAGGAACGTCGGTCCGATTGGGCTGACGAAGCAGCAAATGCTGGCTTGATTTCTCTCTGAGGGCGAAAGCACAAGAGGCCCGGACCATGACGCGGTCCGGGCCTCTCCATTTCTGAGCGCGCAATAGTTGTTGTTATTTCCGCGCCGACGCGTACTGTTCGGCCGCGGAGTCCCAATTGACCACGTTCCACCAGGCCGCGATGTAGTCGGCGCGACGATTCTGGTATTTCAGATAATACGCATGCTCCCAGACGTCCACCCCCAGCACGGCCTTGCCCTTCAACGAAATCGGGGTGTCCTGGTTTGGCGTCGAATCGATTGTCAGCTTTCCGTCTTTCACGAGCAGCCAAGCCCACCCAGAGCCGAAGCGGCCCATGCCAGCGGCGGCGAGCTTTGCCTGGAAGTCCGCAAACGAGCCGAAGGTGGACTTAATCGCCGCGGCAAGGTCACCCTTGGGCTCGCCACCGCCGCCTTTTTTCAACTGCGTCCAGAATAGCGAGTGGTTCCAGTGGCCGCCGGCATTGTTGCGCACTGCCTGCCGGATGTTTTCGGGAATAGCGTCCAGATTCTTGAGCAGGTCATCGAGCGACTTGGATTGCAAGTCGGCCTGGCCCTCGAGGGCCTTGTTGAGGTTTGTGACGTAGGCCCCATGATGCTTGTCATGATGGATTTCCATGGTCTTGGCGTCAATGTGCGGTTCCAGAGCGTCGAATGGGTACGGCAGCGGGGGCACTGTGAATGCCACGGGTTTTTCCTCCGATTGTGAATTTGAATTGGGATTCCTGGTGTCAGCGAGCAACAGGCCTGGCACGGCACCGCCTGCTCCAATCAGCCCTGCGCCAACGATGCCGCTGCCAGCGATAAACCTGCGGCGATTCATGGCAACCTCCAGCGACGCGCTCACGCGAGTCAGAGTGCGTGGGGATTATACCGCTATACCGCGGATGATGGTAAACCTCCGCTCGCCCGGGCAACAAAAGAAAGCTCTTTAGCGGATCGCCTTTCGCCTCTCATTGGATGCGGGAGAGCGCCCAAAGGGCAGATTCCGCGATGACGGCGTCCGCCGAGGAACAAAGACGCTGCAGCAATTCGCTGATCCTTTGATAGACGTGTGTTCCGCGGTGGAGCTCTGAATTACCCAGAGCAATGCAAGCGTTGCGAACAATACCGCGCCACTTGGCGCGCTTGATGGCACTGCCGCGGAAAATGCGGCGAAATTCCGTTTCGTCCATGGCGGCCAGCCACTCGAGCCTGGGGAGGAACAACGATTGCTCCAACGAGCCTGAAATCTCTTGCTGTCCGGGCCCGAAGAGGAGCTGCATATTTTCTGTTTGGCCGTCCTTCAGCGGCACACTTTCGAGCGCGGCGGGAAACGTTCTCGGGAGGAATTCTTCGAGCGGAGTTGTGGGCGCGCGGCGGTTCCAGGGACAAACGTCCTGGCAAATGTCGCAGCCGAACACATGGCTGCCGATGGACTCACGCAACTCGCCGGGAACCGCGCCGCGCAGCTCGATGGTGAGATAGGAGATGCAGCGGCGCGCATCCATGACGTAGGGCTCGACGAAAGCTTGCGTGGGGCACGCATCAATACAGCGGCGGCAGCTTCCACACAAATCTGGCGGCAGGACGCCATCCTCCAAGGTTGGGGCAAGATCCAAGGTTGTGACGATTACTCCGAGAAAAATCCATGAACCCAGGCGCTGATTCAAAAGCAGGGTATTCTTGCCCAGCCAGCCGAGGCCCGCATACTTAGCGAAGATTCGCTCCTGTAGCGGTCCGGTGTCGGCATAAACACGAGCCTCGAAGGGTTCGGCAAAACGTTCCCTGAGAGCTGCCGCTAATTCGTTTAGTCTTTCTTGTAACACTTCATGGTAGTCGTCACCCCAGGCGTAGCGTGAAATCCATCCGCGCGGCTCAGCATCTTCGGGCAGATGGGTGACGTCGGTCGACCCGGGCAAGTTCGTGCTGTAGTTAAGAGCGCAGACGATCGCGCTGCGAATGCCCGGAAAAGCGCCATCTGCGCTACGCCGGCGCGGGTCGGATAAATACTTCATTTCGCCAGCGAACCCGCGCGCCAGCCACTCCTCCGTGTGCTCCAGCTCAGGGAATTTCCCGGCGGATACAACGCCGCAAAGATCAAAGCCCAGCTCCTTGGCGCGGGCTTCCACCCACATGCTGTCAGACCTGGCTCGCATCTTTCCGATTCTTCCGCACCTTACGCCGTCCGGCGAGCGGGGCAGTTAAGGGAGAGCAAAAACTCGAACCGAGCCATTCTGCGGAACTAGCGGTAGCTGCGCAGAGCGCTATTCTCGTCAGAGTAGACCTCGAAGACGGTGAACAGCTTGGTCAGTTGCAGGAGATCGTGCACTTTTTTTGTCAGTTGCAGAAGCTTGAGGCTGCCGCCTCGATTTTTCACTCCCGTGTAGGCGCTGACGAGTTCTCCGATGCCGGAGCTGTCGATGTAATCGACATCGGCCAGATTCAGAAGGATGAGGGTACGCTGATCTTCCAGCAACTCGCGGATAGTCTTTCGCAAAAGCGCGCTGCCTTCGCCGAGCGTAATACGGCCGCTGATATCGACGACGGTCACGCCGGCAGCTTCACGATATGTGGCTCGCAGTGCCATTTAGATTGGGCTCAAGCTTCCTTTTTCGGTGCGGCCCCTTGGCCGCTTTTGCCGTTGGTTCCGGGATTTCCGGACAAAGGCAATTTCTTGGACATGATGATTTCCGCACCCCCCGTACGGCCTGGGACGACCTCGAATTCATCCATGAACGCGCGCATCAGGAAGATGCCGCGGCCGGAGGTGCTCAGCAGGTTTTCCTCGGCGAGAGGGTTGGGCACGCCGCCGAGGTCGAAACCCTTCCCTTCGTCCAAAACGTGAATAATCATTTTTTCCGGCGTGAGGTCCAGAACGAGGTGAATCTTTTTTTCGGGGCGCTCTTCGTTGCCATAGTGAAAGGCATTGATGACGCCTTCGCGCACGGACATTCCAATGCGGTAGCAGTCGTCTTCGCCGAATCCGGCAGCCTCCGCCACGCGCAGACACATTTCCTCGGCGAGATTGACGCTCTCGACCTGCGTCTCCAAAGTAATTTCAAGGTGCTTGGAGTCTTCGGACATGCGGGGGCGTCACCAGCGCCCAATCGGCCCGGTTGTGGGCGCCTTATGGGTAACATAGGGACGGAAACCGAGTCAATGGAGGAGCAGCTCTAGGGTCGCCCCGTTGTTCCCGTAGAGAAATGGCCGTTCCCCGGACGGCAACTGCTACGCCCAATAGGAACGGTCCAGAGTCCGGTACTGAATCGCCTCGCTGAGGTGCCGAGGCTCGATATTTTCCGCGGCATCAAGGTCCGCAATCGTGCGCGCCACTTTCAGAATGCGATCATGTGCCCGGGCTGAGAGACCTAACCGGGTGATGGCGTTTTCCAGCAATTTTTCTCCGTCCGGCGTAATGGCGCAGTACTTGCGGATCATTTTGGGCATCATCTGCGCATTGGAGTACGTCTTCTTGTCAGCGCGATAACGCTCGGTCTGGCGGTTGCGCGCTTCGATCACCCCTTGGCGTACCGCAGCGGAATCCACTGAGGAGGAGGGCGCACGCAACTCCTTGTACTTCACCGCCGGCACTTCGATGTGAATATCGATGCGATCCAGGAGAGGACCGGAAATCTTGGAGACGTACCGCTGAATCATCGGCGGAGTGCAGTGGCACTCGCGCGTAGGGTCGCCGAAATAGCCGCAGGGACAAGGGTTCATGGCGGCAGCCAGCATGAAGCGAGAGGGGAAGGTTACGGAAACCGCGGCGCGCGCAATCGTCACGGAACCGTCCTCCAGCGGCTGGCGCATGACCTCCAGCACGTTGCGCTGAAACTCGGGCAATTCATCCAGGAAGAGCACGCCGTTGTGACCTAGCGATACTTCGCCTGGCCTCGGCACAGCGCCGCCGCCAATGAGCCCGGCATCGCTGATGGTGTGGTGCGGCGAGCGGAAGGGTCGCGTGCCCACCAAGCCGCGGCTGTCCTCCAGAACGCCGGCGACGCTGTGGATGCGCGTGGTTTCGATGGCCTCCTCCAGCGACATGGGCGGCAAGATAGTAGGGATGCGTTTGGCGAGCATGGTCTTGCCCGCTCCGGGCGGTCCGATGAACAGAATGTTGTGACCACCTGCGCAAGCCACCTCCAGAGCGCGCTTGGCTGCCTGCTGGCCGTGGACGTCACGCAAGTCGACCGCGTATTGCGCCGCTTCGCTGAGCAACTGGCGCGCATCTACCCGCACGGGCTGAAACGATTCCGGAGAATTCACCAAGTCCACGGCTTGCGGCAGTGACTTCAGCGCGAAGACATCCACGCCTTCCACGACAGCGGCCTCGCGCGCATTCGCTTCGGGAACAGCCACGGATTTCAAGCCGACTTCACGCGCGGCCAGCGCCGCGGACAGCGCGCCCCGCACCGGCCGCACGCTGCCGTCCAGCGAGAGCTCGCCGAGAAACATGCACTTGTCCAGCATTTTGCCGAAGAAATGTCCCATGCAACCGGTCAGTCCCAACGCCATAGGCAAATCGAAAGCGGAGCCCTCTTTGCGCACATCGGCGGGCGCCAGGTTAATTGTGACGCCCTGGCCATGGGGGAACTCGAACCCACAGTTCCTAAGCGCGGACTTGATACGCTCGCGGCTTTCCTTCACGGCATTATCCGGCAGCCCGACAACATTGAAGTCGGTCATGCGCGCGGAGCCTACATCGACCTCCACTTCGACGAGGTAGGCGTCGATGCCATAGACGGAAGCGCTGAGCGTTTTGAAGAGCATAAAGAGGGAAGCCGCGAAAAGCTGAGTGCAGCATAAACCAATGCGGAACTATACGCCAGAGGCAACAATTCCACGGCGGTATCGCTAACACACAGCAGGGCACCAGGCTTCTTTACAGTCATCGATGCGGACACGTATATTGGCTTCACCGGCAGTGTGCACGTACTCCTTCCTGCGTGAGGTTGGCCCATGATTGGCTGGATTATTTTGATCGCGTTGGTCCTGATCATTGTTTTCCTGGTCGGGATGTACAACAGCTTGGTGCGCCTAAAAGTGACCTGCGACAACGCCTGGGCGGACATCGATGTGCAGCTCAAGCGGCGCTACGACTTGATTCCGAACCTGGTGGAGACGGTCAAGGGCTACGCGGGACATGAGAAAGGTACGCTGGAGGCGGTGATCAACGCGCGCAATCGAGCCATGAGCGCGACCAGCCCTGGTGACAAGGCGCAAGCAGAGAACATGCTTACCGGCGCGCTGAAGAGCTTGTTTGCGCTTTCCGAAGCGTATCCGCAACTCCGCGCCATCGAGAGCTTCACGTCGCTGCAGACTTCGCTCACTCAAATCGAGGACACCGTGCAGAATGCGCGGCGCTATTACAACGCCGTGGTCCGCGACCTGAACACCAAAATCCAGCAGTTCCCCTCGAATATTTTCGCGAACATGCTGGGATTCAAGCCGCGTGAATTCTTCGAGGTCTCCGCGCCTGCCGAGCGCGAAGCGCCGAAAGTCAGCTTTAGCGCGCCCACGGCATGACGCTGGAGCTACACACTGAATGACGCGCGTGCGCCGCATCGCCATCCGATCGTTCTTCGCCATCGCTCTAGTTTCTGCTTTTGTTTTCCCGGCAACTTCGGCTCTCAGCACCCGCGAGCTGCGCATCGAAAACTTTCAGTCCGAAACGGTCGTTATGCCGGACGGAACGATCGATGTCACGGAGACCATTCAAGCGCATTTTGTCGGCGGGCCGTGGCATGGGCTTTATCGAACGATTCCGGTCGAATATGTTACGCCGCAGGGGCTGAATTACTCGCTGTTTCTTGACGTGAAGCGCGTGGTGAACGGAAGCGGCCAAGCGCTGAAGTACGAGACCAGCCGCGAGCGTCATTACCGTAAGCTCAAGATTTACGTTCCGGACGCCGACAACTCCACGCAGAACATCTCCATCGAATATTCGGTTTCCGATGCGCTGCGCTTTTTCGAGGACCACGACGAGCTCTACTGGAACGTGACCGGCGACGAGTGGGACATTCCCATTCAGGCGGCCAGCGCGCGCATCATCCTTCCGGAAGGCACCACGAATATTCGCGCTAATGTCTTTACCGGCGCGTACCGTTCGCGCGCACAAAATGCGGACGTGGACATTGCCGGAAACGGCGTCGAGGTGCACACGCGCGAGCCTTTGCACTTGCACGAAGGATTGACCGTCGCCGTCGCGTTCGACAAAGGCTTCGTTCACGAGCCAACAGCGTCGAGCAAGCTTATTCTATTCTTCCATAGCAATTGGCCGCTCGGTATTCCCGTCGGCGCATTTGTGGTGATGTTTTATTTGTGGTGGACGCGCGGGCGCGACCCGCGGCTGCGGCCCATCGCCGCGCAGTATGAACCTCCGGACCAGCTCACGCCGGGAGAAGTGGGCACACTGGTGGATAACTCCGCGGACATGCGCGACATCACAGCGTCCATCGTCGACCTGGCCGTGCGCGGCTATATCGTCATCGAGGAACACCAGAGGGACCGCATGCTCGGGCTGATGCACGACAAGGATTACAACTTCATCGTGCAAAAGGATCGCGCGGAATGGGCGAAGCTGAAGCCGCACGAGCAGGCGTTGCTCGAGGGTATGTTCACGACGGGAACGGTCGGCGAATCCGTCTCGATGTCCAGCCTGGAAAACCATTTCTATACAAACTTGCCCGGCATCAAGAGCAACATCTTTTCTTCGCTGGTGGCGGACGGCTACTACACCAGGCGCCCGGATAGCGTCCGTTCCGCTTACATCGCAGCGGGCGTGGTCGTCGGCTTTCTTTTGACATTTGGGGGGTTGAAGGTCGCTTCGAGCCAAGGCATGGCTCCGCTGACGTTCATCATCGCGGGAATCCTCACGGGCTTGATCATTTGCGGGTTTGGTTGGTTCATGCCCGCGCACACGGAACAGGGCGCGCGCGCGTTGGAGGGTGTCCTAGGCTTTGAGGATTTTCTCGTGCACGTTGAATCCGATCGTTTCAATCGCACGATTAAGACGCCCGAAATGTTCGAGAAATTCCTGCCGTTCGCGATGGCGCTCGGCGTGGAGAAAAACTGGAGCCGGGCTTTCCAGGGAATCATGACGCAGCCGCCGCAGTGGTATCGCGGCTCCTCGTATGGTCCGGGCTTTTATCCGATGATGTTCACGAACGATTTGAGCTACATGTCCTCGCGCGCCGGCAACGTGATGGCCTCCGCACCGCGCAGCTCGGGAGGTTCTGGCTTTTCCGGTGGCGGAGGCTTTTCCGGCGGGGGATTCGGCGGCGGCGGTGGCGGCGGTTTCTAGTCTGCGGCGCGTGATCCTCGCGACAATGACCGTTTCAAGGGCACGGCGGATTGGGCTGCTCAACTTGTAACGCAAACCCGTAAAACTTCAGCACGTCGCGTAGCGCGACAATGCCCTCCAGCTTGTGCACGTCGGCGCGACTGACGACTGGCAGCGCATCCA
>WNEZ01003455.1_pt1 | contig 13617 bp, 16 predicted proteins | sample 5400521 | NCBI WGS metagenome assembly WNEZ01 (sample SAMN13153339, study PRJNA577476) | soil metagenome | isolation source: 120 cm saprolite under Douglas fir tree site 2 hole 1 replicate 1 | place: USA:California | collected 2015-04-18 | reverse complement strand
CGATCGTCTGGACTTCAACGGCAACTACACGAGCCTGATCCTCGGCCATGCGCCGCCGGACGTCGTGAAGGCCGTGCAGCAGGCCGTCGAGCTCGGCCTGTCGTTTCCGGGACCGACCGAGCACGAGGTGCGCTTGGCCGAGCTCCTGACCCGTCGGGTGCCGTCCGTCCAGGCGATCCGATTCACGAACTCGGGCACCGAGGCCACGATGAACGCGGTGCGGCTCGCGCGCGCCTTCACCGGTCGGGCGAAGATCGCGAAGTTCGAGGGCGCCTACCACGGCACGCACGACTGGGTGATGGTGAGCGTGAGCGGCGACTCCAAGGCCGCCGGCAGCCGGCGGCGGCCCAAGCCCATCGCGTGGTCGGCGGGCCTGCCGCCGGCGGTCCTGAAGCACGTCGTGGTGCTCCCGTGGAACGACGCCGAGGCCTGCACGGAAATCCTGGAAGCTGAGGCGGCGCAGCTGGCCTGCCTCATCGTGGACCCGATGATGTGCAACGCCGGCCTGCTGGCGCCGGTCGAGGGGTTCTTGGCGCGGCTGCGCGAGATCACCGAGCGTCACGGCATCGTGCTGATCTTCGACGAGGTCATCTCGTTCCGGACCGCGTGGGGCGGCGCCCAGGAGCGGTTCGGCATCCGGCCCGACCTCACGACGTTCGGCAAGATCATCGGCGGCGGGCTGCCGGTCGGCGCCTTCGGCGGGCGGCGCGACATCATGGACTTCTACGACCCGCGAAAGGGCGGCGCCCGCATCAGTCACGGCGGCACCTTCAACGCGAACCCGGTGACGATGGCGGCGGGGCTCGCGACCCTGAACGCGCTCACGCCCGACGCGCACACGCGGCTCGACGCGCTCGGCGAGCGCCTCCGCGGGGGCGTCGCGCGCCTGCTCGCGGGGACGCGGCGGCGGGGCCAGGTGACCGGCCTGGGCTCACTCTTCTGGTTACACTGGACGTCGGAGCCGCTGACCGACTATCGTTCTGCGCGGCCCAAGGACGGGGAGACCCCGGTGCGCGTGTTCCTCGGGCTCCTGAACGAGGGGATTCTCTTGACCCAGCGGGGACTCGGCGCGTGCTCCCTCGTGATGACCGACGAGGACGTGGACCGCTTCATCAACGCGCTCGCGCGCGTGCTCGCGCGAGGATAAGGAGCTCACGATGGCCAAGTTCATCGACCTCAACGCCGACATGGGCGAGAGCTACGGCCGCTGGACGCTCGGGGCGGACGAGGAGATCATGCCGCATATCACCTCGGCCAACGTCGCCTGTGGATTCCACGGCGGCGATCCGCACGTGATGCGTAAGCCCGTCGCGCTGGCGATCCAGCACGGCGTCGCCATCGGCTCGCACCCCTCGCTGCCGGACCTGATGGGCTTCGGTCGGCGCGTGATGGACGTGTCGCCGCAGGACTTGAAGGACTACCTCTGCTACCAGACCGGCGCGCTCCGCGAGTTCGTCCGCGCGTCGGGCGGCGACCTGCAGCACACCAAGCCGCACGGCATCCTCTATTCCATGATCGAGAAGGACGAGCCGCTCGCCGCCGCGGTCGCCGAGTCGGCCCGGGAGTCCGGACGCGACCTGATCCTCATGGCCCTGGCGTCCGGGAAGTACGACCGGACCGCCCGCAAGATGGGTGTGCGCGTGGCGTCGGAGGGGTTCGCCGACCGCGCGTATAACGTCGACCTCACGCTCGTCTCGCGCAAGCTCCCCGGCTCGCTCATCACCGATCCCGAGCGGGCCGCCGCCCAGGCCGTGAAGATGGCCATGGAGGGCAAGGTGCGCACCATCGACGGCGTCGAGATCGACATCTCCGTCCAGACCATCTGCTGCCACGGCGACACGCCGGGGGCGCAGAAGATCGTCCGCACCGTCCGCGAGGCGCTCGACCGGGCCGGCTGCCAGGTCAAGCCGCTTCGCGACTGGCTGCCGAAGGCGTAAGGTGGTGCGCGCTGCAGGCCGTCGCGGGGCCGCCGTGCGAGCCGCAGGGCCGCCCGGGGGCTGGGGGCCCCCAGGCCCGAGGCGAGCGATCCGAGCAAGCCCCGCCGGCCGAGGCGAGACTGTGAATTTATGAAGGTCGACTGAGCCCGTGGCCACACCGCTCAAGCGCACGCCGCTCTATCAGGAGCACGTCGCGGCCGGCGCGCGCATGGTGCCGTTCGGTGGGTGGGAGATGCCGGTGCAGTACACCGGGATCATCGAGGAGCACCGCATGGCCCGCAGCGCCGTCGGACTCTTCGACGTGAGCCACATGGGCGAGTTCGAGGTCGAGGGCCCCGGCGCCCTCGCCGCGCTCCAGCACCTGACCACCAACGACGTGGCGGCCCTCCAGGTCGGCCAGATCCAGTATTCAGTCCTCTGTTATCCGACCGGCACGGTTGTCGACGACCTCACCGTCTACCGCGTGGGCGACGAGCGCTACATGGTCACCGTCAACGCCGGGAACATCGAGAAGGACTGGGCCCACGTGACGAAATCGACAGAGCACGTCAAGGACGCGCGCTGGCGCAACGCGTCCGAAGGCACCGGGCTCGTCGCGGTGCAGGGGCCGAAGGCGGAGGCGCTCGTCGGCCGCCTCGCCGACCGTGACGTGACGGCCATCGGCTACTATCGTTTCGCGCGCGGCAACGTCGGCGAGGTGCCGAGCTTGATCTCGCGTACCGGCTACACCGGCGAGGACGGCTTCGAGCTGTACGCGCCCGCCGACCAGACGGCGCGACTCTGGAAAGCGCTCCTGGACGCGGGCCGCGCCGACGGCGCCGCGCCGATCGGGCTCGGTGCGCGCGACACCTTGCGGCTCGAGATGAAGTACGCCCTCTACGGCAACGACATCGACGAGACGACGAACGCGCTCGAGGCGGGTCTCGGCTGGGTCGTCAAGCCCGCCAAGGGCGAGTTCATCGGCCGCGAGGCGCTCGAGAAGATCCGCGCCGAGGGCCTGCAGCGGCGCCTGGTCGGCATCGAGATGATCGACAAGGCCGTCGCGCGTCACGGCTACCCGATGCTGAAAGACGGCCGCGCGGTCGGGATCGTCACCTCCGGCTCGTATGGGCCCTCGGTCGACAAGTACATCGCGATCGCGTACGTCGAGACAGCCCTCGCGGCCGTCGGCACCGCGCTCGAGGTCGAGATTCGTGGCCAGGGGAAGGCGGCCCGGGTCGTGCGGACACCGTTCTACCCGTCGAAGGTGAAGAAGCCGGGTTGAGAGGCCGAGCGTCGAGCGCCGGAGGCATCCGAAGGCGCTCCGACGGCAAGAGGAGAAGATGGCCAACGTTCCCAAGGACCTGAGATATACGCGCGAGCACGAGTGGGCCAAGCAGGAGGGCGACCGGGTGCGCGTGGGCATCACCGCCTACGCGCAGGAGCAACTGGGCGACGTGGTGTTCGTCGAGCTGCCGAAGGTCGGCGCGAAGGTGACGGCCAGCAAGAACTTCGGCGTCGTCGAGTCGGTCAAGGCGGTGTCCGATCTCTTCGCGCCCGTCTCGGGCGAGGTCGTCGAGGTCAACGGCGAGCTCGGGCAAAAGCCCGAGACGGTCAACCAGGACCCTTACGGCAAGGGCTGGATGCTCGTCGTCAAGCCCTCGAGCAAGGGGGAGTGGGACCAGCTTCTGACGGCGCAGCAATACGAGGAGCTCATCGCGCAGGGAGGCCACTGATGGCCTCGCGCTACATCGCCAACACGCCGGACGAGCAGAAGCGGATGCTCGGCGTGATCGGCGCCGGGTCGCTCGAGGATCTCCTGGTCAAGATTCCCCCGAAGGCCCGGCTCGCGCGGCCGCTCGGCCTGACGCCGGCGCTCGCCGAGACGGACTTGATCCGGCACATGACCGCCCTGGCGGATCGAAACGCACACGCGGACTCGCACGTGTCCTTCCTGGGCGCGGGCTCGTACGACCACTACATCCCGAGTCCGATCAACCACATGGTCCTGCGCGGCGAGTTCTTGACGGCGTATACGCCGTACCAGCCCGAGGCGAGCCAGGGAACGCTCCGGACGATCTACGAGTACCAGACGATGATCGCCGAGCTGACGGGCATGGACGTCGCCAACGCGTCTATCTACGATGGCGCCTCGTCGCTCGCCGAGGCCGCGCTCATGGCCCACGCGGTCACGGAGCGGCGAGAGATCGTCCTCTCGCGCGCCGTGCATCCGCTCTACAAGCGTGTCACCGCCACCTATTGCGAGGGCCCGGGCGTCCGGCTGCGCGACGTCCCCGCGCCCGAGGGCGTCACCGATCTCGCCGCGGCGCGGCAGCTCGTCGGCCCGAAGACGGCGGCGCTCGTGGTCCAGACGCCGAACTTCTACGGGTGCTTCGAGGACGTGGCCGCGGCGGCCGAGATCGCGCACGCGGCCGGCGCGCTCCTGGTCGTGGTCGCCGACCCGGTGAACCTCGGCGTGCTCGAGGGGCCCGGGAAGCTGGGCGCCGACATCGTCGTGGGCGAGGGGCAGGGGCTCGGCGTGCCCGTGGGCTTCGGCGGACCGAACCTCGGTGTTTTCGCCGCGAAGAACGAGCTCGTGCGGCGCATGCCCGGGCGACTCGTCGGCGCCACGGTGGACCGCGACGGCAAGCGCGGCTTCGTGCTCACGCTCCAGACCCGCGAGCAGCACATCCGGCGCGCGAAGGCGACGTCGAACATCTGCACCAACGTGGCGCTCTGCGCGCTGATGGCGACGATCTACCTCGCGACGCTCGGGCGCCGGGGGCTCGTCCGCGTCGGGGAGCTCTCGACGGCGAAAGCCCACTACGCGGCCGAGCGCCTGGCGAAGGTGCCGGGGGTCTCGCTGCGCTTCGCGGCCCCCTTCTTCAAGGAGTTCGCGCTGAAGCTGCCGAAGGCACCTGACCGCCTGATGCCAAAGCTCGCCAAGCAGGGCTTCCTCGCGGGCGTTCCGCTCAAGAGCTTCGATCGCGCGCTGGCCGACTGCCTGCTGGTCGCGGTGACCGAGAAGCGGACGAAGGCCGAGATCGACGCCTTCGCGGTAGCCCTCGAGAAGGCGGTGGCGTGATGACCACGAACGCCTACGACAAGCTGATCTTCGAGCTGTCCTCGCCGGGCCGCGTGGCGTGGTCGCTCCCGGAGGCCGACGTGCCCGAGGCCGACGCGCGGAGGCTCCTGCCGGCCAAGTACCTTCGGCAAGACGCGCCCGATCTACCGGAGGTCTCCGAATTCGACGTGGTCCGCCACTACTCGCGTCTGTCACGGCTGAACTACGGCCTCGACACGCACTTCTATCCGCTCGGCTCGTGCACGATGAAGTACAACCCGAAGCTCCACGAGGACATGGCGCGCCTGGCCGGCTTCGCCAAGGCCCATCCGCTGGCGCCCGAAGCGCTGGCGCAGGGTGCGCTCCAGCTCATGCACGAGCTGGCGCGGGACCTCGCCGAGATCGCCGGGATGGACGCCGTCTCGCTCCAGCCCGCGGCGGGCGCCCAGGGCGAGCTCGCCGGCGTCCTCATGATCCGGGCCTATCACCACTCGCGCGGTGAGAAGCGGACGAAGGTGCTCGTGCCCGACTCGGCGCACGGGACCAACCCGGCGTCCACGGCGATCGCCGGCTACGAGGTCGTCGAGGTGAAGTCCCTGCCGAACGGCGAGGTGGACGTGGACGCGCTCACGCGCACCCTCGACACCGACGTGGCCGCGTTCATGATCACCGTGCCGAACACGCTCGGCATGTTCGAGCCGCGCATCGTCGAGATCACCGAGCTCTGCCACGCCAAGAGCGTACAGGTCTACATGGACGGCGCCAACCTCAACGCGATTCTCGGCATCACGCGCCCGGGCGACCTCGGCTTCGACGTGTGCCACTTCAACCTGCACAAGACCTTCACGACGCCGCACGGCGGCGGCGGCCCCGGCGCGGGGCCCGTCGGCGTCAAGGCGCACCTCGAGCCGTTCTTGCCGGTGCCCGTCGTCACGAAGGACGGCGACGCGTACGCGCTCGACTGGAAGCGGCCGAAGTCGATCGGCAAGCTCCAGGCCTTCTGGGGCAACTTCGGGATGCTCGTGCGCGCCTACACCTATATCCGCACGATGGGCCCCGATGGCCTCCGGTCCGTCTCCGACAACGCAATTCTCAACGCGAACTACATCATGAAGCGGCTGGAGCAGGACTACGACGTCGCCGTGCCCGGCCCGTGCATGCACGAATGCGTGCTGTCGGCCCGCCGCCAGAAGAAGCTCGGCGTCACCGCGACCGACATCGCCAAGCGTCTGCTCGACCTCGGCTTCTACGCGCCCTCGACCTATTTCCCGCTGATCGTCGAGGAAGCGCTGATGATCGAGCCGACCGAAACGGAGGCAAAGGAGACGCTCGATGCCTTCTGCGATGCGATGATTCAGATCGCGCGTGAGGCCGAGATGAACGCCGCCGTGATCCACGACGCGCCGGTGACCACGCCGGTGCGCCGGCTCGACCAGACGAAGGCCGCGCGCGAGCCCAATCTGCGCTGGACGCGCCGAGCGTAGCGTAGCGCCGCTCCCGGCTTGCCGCTTCGTTCGATGGCAGGCTATAGTGCCTGCGATGGCCGGACGAAGTTCCGTCGCGACACGATCCGCGGTGTTTCAGCGCGAGTCCGCCGAGATCTGCGGCAGCATTCCGCGGCCTATCCCCGGCGGCGTCAACCCACGCTCGAGTGGCCCAACACAGTAAAAGCAAAGGACGGCGGTGACTCGCCCGGCAAGAGTCAACCCGTGATATGCCGCAGGAGTTCGCAGCGGATCCGGTGTTATGCGAACCTGCGTACCCCGCAGTCGAATTCTAGTTGGGTATCTGAACACCAGTGTTCCTGCTGAAGCCTTTTCCTCCACCATTGATGCGAACCGTGGGGAGCCAGACATCATGCGTCTGAGAAAGTCCCGAGTCACTGCTCGAGAAGAAATCACTGAAATGCTCAACGACGGGTATCAGATCCTTCGCGCAATTGAAAACGACTACAACACGCGGGAAAAGGCTGCCGACTTCGATGAGAGTAGGGAGATCAATTCTTACGAGGAGGCATTCCGGGTTTGGGCAAAGGAAGTTCGCAAAGGGCTCAAGGAGATTTTTCCCACGGATTTGGAGGCGAACTACTTTGTAACACAGGAGGTCCTGCCTCGGCTGAGCTACCGAGATATGAACCAGCGAGTTGGTGAGCTGACGGATTCTTTCCCGCGGTGGTTCAGCCGCCTAAAACATATTCTCGACAACGATCTTGACCGCTACACAGATCTACCGATCCAGGACCGCCTAGACGTGGAGGACATCGATAGTTTCGCCAATGTCCGCGACGTCAATCCGAGCATGGTGGCTCCGTTCCTGAACAAAGGCGTTCTTGATATGTCAGAGGACAACGAATAGCGGGCAATGGCCAAGAGCACTCACTCGCGGAGGCTCGGGACGCCTTGGCCGCCGAGTTCAAGCTCTCCGATACCGACCGGGAAGAGCCGTTGCCGAGCGGGCGGCAATCGAAGTTCTCGAATCGCGTCGCCTGGGCGAAGAGCTACCTTCAGCGGGCCGGCCTGCTGCTTTCCCCGCGGCGCGGTCATTTCCAGATTTCCGACAGAGGCCGCGAAGTTCTCAGGGCCGCTCCCCCGCGTATCGATATCAAGTTTCTGGAACAGTATCCAGAGTTCGTGGAATTCCGCACTCCGAAGGGCGACCTAGTGGAGGTGCCCAGTGATGAGGCCGGGAGACAGCTGCCGTCCTCGGAGTTGGGCGAGAGCCTCATCAAGCTATCCTTGGATCGAATCACTTCGGCAGAATCCAGGTGAGGTCATGAGGGCGGTGAGTTGCTCAACAGAGGCGAGCCTGATGGTGGGGCCTGAGCGGTCGGGGAGATCGGTAAACAAAGAGTCCGGAGACATGGCTACGCGGTTCGGCAACTCGAGTGTTCGCGATGTTCGCCTTCCGACCGCTGACCACCCACGGTTAGCGGACTGGATGCTTCGGAGCGGCTGGCTGGTGCCGCCATCGTATACTGATTTGGAGGCGCTGAGACCTTGATCACCTTTAAAGTCGAGGTCGAACGAGAGGACGACGGCCGGTGGCTCGCCGAAGTCATCGAGCTACCGGGCGTCCTCGCATACGGCGATACCGAAGGGGCTGCCGTCTCAAAGGTTCAGGCCTTGGCCCTTCGTGTCCTCGCCGAGCGGCTGGAACATTCTGAAGCGGGTCCCGAACTGCTGAGCATCTCCTTCAACGCAGCATGAGCGCGTGGCCGAGTACCCGCGCTCGGCGGGTACTGGCGGCCCTCTTGAGGATCGGGTGGGTGGTCAAGCGACAGTCCGGCTCCCACCGAACGCTTTCCCCACCGGTTGGGCTGACTTCGTGTTCGCGTTCCACGACGACGAAGAGATCGGGCCCCGGATGTTGACCCGGATCGCGAAGCGCACAGGCTTGCAGCCCGAGGATCTGTGAGCGGAGGTCAAGGGAAGCAGTCGCCGCGGTCCCGTGCGATGCTGGGGGCGTGACCGACAGCCCCCGCGGCCCGACCTGGCGCCTGCTCGTGACCGAGCCCACCCACGGCGCGACGAACATGGCGATCGACGAGGCGCTGTCGCTCGGGCGCCGGGGCGACACCTTGCCGCCCACGCTCCGGTTCTTCGCATGGGATCCGCCCACTGTGTCGCTCGGCTTCGGCCAGCCTCTCGGGCGCGCGATGTCGATCTGAACACCTGCCGTGAGCAGCGGGAGGTCACTGAGCGGGCTTGAGCGCGGTTCCTTCCGATCCGTCAACGTCGATGACTTGCCCTGGCGCCCATCGACGATGGCGCCGGGGGTCTTCGTGAAGGACGTCGCGGTCACGGACGGCTGGGAGATGCAGATCGTCAGATTCGAACCGGGCGCGCGGGCTCCCGTTCACACCCACGACAGTCCCGAGTTCCTGTTTATTCTTGAGGGCGAGCTCGTGCAAGCTGGACGCCGGATGGGTCCCGGATGGGCGAGTGTGGCCAGCGCGGGGACGATCGACGCGGACGTGCAGTCCGAGACCGGGTGCGTCTTCGTCCTCGTCGATCGGGCGTGACACCGTTCGGAGCACGCTCTCGGCCTTGCCCATGCCGGCCAGACTGCGCGCCGTTCAAGCCGATATAACCACCCTCTCGGTCGACGCCATCGTCAACGCGGCGAACTCATCGCTGCTCGGTGGTGGCGGCGTGGATGGCGCGATCCACCGCGCCGCCGGGCCGCAACTGGTCCAGGAGTGCCTCCTTCTCCGCGGCTGCCAGACCGGTGACGCCAAGGTCACCAGGGGCTATCGGCTGCCGTCCAAGTTCGTCATCCACACCGTCGGTCCGGTCTGGCGCGACGGCGTCAGCGGCGAGCCCGAGCTGCTCGCCTCGTGCTATCGGCGGTCGCTCGAGGTCGCCGCGGCGAACGGCATTCTCACGCTCGCCTTCCCGAGCATCAGCACCGGCGTCTTCGGCTACCCCATCGAGCATGCGGCGAGGGTTGCGGTCACGGCGGTCCGATCCGCCGTGCAAGAGTTCTCGGCGATCCAGGAGGTCGTCTTCTGCTGCTTCTCGGCCGTTGACCTCGCGGTCTACACGCGACGGCTCGGCGAAATCGGAGCCTGACGCCCGAGCCGCCAAGCGGGAGAGCGAAGCGCCGGCCACGGTCCCGTGCGATGCTATGGGCGTGACGGAAACCCCGCGCGCCCGGCCCTGGCGTCTGCTCGTGACCGAGCCCACCGACGGCGCCACGAACATGGCGATCGACGAGGCGGTCTGGCTCGGACGGCGCGCGGGCACCTCGCCGCCGACCGTGCGCTTCTTCGCGTGGGCACCGCCCACGGTGTCGCTCGGCTACGGTCAGCCGCTCGACGAGCATGTGGACGTCGGCGCGTGCCGACGCCTCGGCGTCGGGCTCGTGCGGCGCCTCACCGGCGGTAGCGCGATCTACCACGACGGCCCCGAGCGCGAGCTGACGTACAGCGTCGTCGCCGCCGCCGACGACATCGGCGGGGGCGCGCGCGACCTCCTGCACAGCTATCAATGGATCGGGCGAGCGCTGGCCGCCGGGCTGCGGGCGCTCGGTGCTCCGGTCGAGATGGTCGGCGTCGCGCGCGGCGACGAGCCGACGCCCGCATTCTGCTTCGCGCGTACGGGCAGCTGCGAGATCGAGCTCGGCGGGCGGAAGCTGGTCGGGAGCGCGCAGCGGCGCTACGGCAGCACGTTCCTCCAGCACGGATCGATCTTGCTCGGCGTGGACGCCGACTGCCTCACCGCCGTTTTCCCTACGACCGACGATCCGCTCGCCACTTTGACGACGCTCGAGGCCGCCCTCGGTCACCGGCCGAAGTTCGACGACGTGGCCGCGGCGCTGGCGGGGGCGTTCGAGCGCGCGCATGGGCTGGATCTCCGGCCCGACGGGCTCCGCGCTGACGAGACCGCGACGGTCGAGCGCCTCGTGCGCGAGAAGTACGCCACCGACGACTGGCTGACGGGGCCCGCGTGAGCCGCGAGTATCCGGACTATCCGCGGGTCGGCGTCGGGGCCGTCATCCTCCACGAAGACAAGGTGCTGCTCGTGCGGCGCGGCAAGGCGCCGTCGTTTGGAAAATGGAGCCTGCCCGGCGGCCTCGTCGAGCTGGGCGAGACCACCCGCGAGGCCATCGCGCGCGAGATCGTCGAAGAGTGCGGGATCAAGATCCGGATCGTCGACGTGGCCGGCGTCATCGACCGCATCGTCCGGGATGACGCGGATCGCGTCCACTATCACTACGTGCTGGTGGACTACCTGGCGTATCCGGACTCGCTGGACGTCGAGGCGGGCAGCGACGCCGCCGAAGCGCAGTGGTTCGAGATTGGCCGTCTGGCCGAGCTCGACACGACCCCGGGCCTCACGGACATGATTCGGCGGGCCGAGACGCTCAGAGGAGGAACGCGCGGGTGAAAGTCGAGATCGTCACCAAGCGGCTCGAAGACGTCCCCGCCGACGCGCTCGTCGTCGGCCTCTACGTCGGCGAAACGAAGCTGCCGGAGCGGCTGGCGCGCCTCGATCGCGCGGCGCAGGGGCAGCTCAAGCGGGTGCTCGACGCGGAGAAATTCTCGGCGAAGGCGGGCCAGATCACGCACGCGCACGCCGACGGGCGCCGCATCGTCGTCGCCGGGCTCGGCCCTCGGACCGAGACGACCTCCGAGGTTCTGCGCAGGGCCGCGGCGGCGGGCGTGCGCCGCGCGCGCGACCTGGGCGCCCGCACCGTCGCGGCCGAGGTGCTCGGCGACCGGCTGACCGCGCGCCAGCGGGCGCAGGCCGTCGTGGAGGGGGCGATCCTCGGCACGTACTCCTTCGACCGCTACAAGCGCGAGAAGGCGGACAAGACCGTCACCGAGCTCCGCATCGTCGAGCCTGACGCGCGCCGGGCGCGCGAAGCCGCCGACGGCATGCGGCGCGGCGAGGCGTTCGGATTGGCGACGTCGTTCGCGCGCGACCTGATCAACGCGCCGGCGAACGACCTGCATCCGACGGACCTCGCGCGCGCGGCGACCGAGCTGGGGAACGGATCACGGCTCACCGTCAAGGTGTACGACCGCGCCGAGTGCCAGAAGATGGGCATGGGCGCATTCCTCGGCGTGGCGGCGGGGAGCGAGCAGCCGCCGAAGTTCATCCACCTGACCTACAGCCCGCCGGGCCGGCCGCCCGCGGGTCGCAAGCGCAAGAAGGTCGTGCTCATCGGCAAGGGCATCACGTTCGATTCGGGCGGGCTCGACCTCAAGCCGCCGGACGGCATGCTGCGGATGAAGTACGACATGGCCGGGGCCGCGGCGGTGCTGGGGATCATGCGCGCGCTGCCGGCGCTCAAGCCCACGGCCGAAGTGCACGGCCTGATCGCGGCGACCGAGAACATGCCGTCGGGCTCGGCCATTCGCCCGGGCGACGTGCTGCGCGCCATGAACGGCACGACGATCGAGATCGGGAACACGGACGCGGAGGGGCGCTTGACGCTCGCTGACGGGCTCTGCTACGCCAACACCAACGTGCAGCCCGACGAGATCATCGACATGGCGACCTTGACCGGGGCCTGCGTGATCGCGCTCGGCCAGCTCTGCTCGGGGCTCATGACGAACAACCAGGCGCTGGCCAATCGCCTCCTGAAGGCCGCGGACGCCGCGGGCGAGCGGCTCTGGCAGCTCCCGCTGATCGACGAGTACCGCGAGAATCTCAAGAGCGACGTGGCCGACCTCAACAACGTCGGACCGCGCGGCGGCGGCGCGATCACCGCGGGGCTGTTCCTCAAGGAATTCGCGGGCAAGACGCCGTGGGCGCATCTAGACATCGCGGGTCCGGCGTTCACCGAAAAGGATCTGCCCCTGGCTCCGAAGGGCGCCACCGGATTCGCGGTGCGCACGGTCCTGACCTACCTCGGAGAATAGCGGTGGGCGGCGCGGTCGACCTGCACTCGCACACGACCGCGTCCGACGGAACCCTGGCGCCGCGCGAGCTGGTGCGGCTGGCCGCGCGCCACGGCGTCCGGGTCCTCGCGGTGACCGACCACGATTCCACCGGCGGCCTCGCGGAGGCCATGGACGAAGCGCGCAGCGTGCCGCCGCTCGAGATCGTCCCCGGCCTCGAGATCAACTGCGACGTCGCCGGCGCCGAGATCCACGTTCTCGGCTACTGCGTGGACTGGGAGGCGGCGTGGTTTCAGGAGTTCCTCGGGGCGCAGCGGGAGGAGCGGCGGCAGCGCGTCTACCGGATCGCCGCCCGGCTGGCGGAGCTCGGCATGCCGATCGATCCCGAAGCGGTCTTCGCCCTCGTGAAGGAGGGCTCGGCCGGCCGCCCGCACGTGGCGCAGGCGATGGTCGACCGCGGCTACGTGAAGTCCGTGCGCGAGGCGTTCGACCGGTATCTCTCGATGAACGGTCCGGCGAACGTGCCACGCAAGCGGTTCACGCCGGTCGAGGCCGTGGGCATCATCAGGTGCGCGCGCGGCGTGCCGGTGCTGGCCCACCCCGGGCTCGCGAATCGTGACGAGCTGGTCCCGGAGCTGGTCGAAGCCGGGCTCCTCGGCATCGAGGCGTTCTATCCCGAGCACTCGCCGGCGCAGACGACGGCGTACCGGGAGATGTGCTCGCGGCTCGGCCTCGTCGCGACGGGCGGCTCCGACTTCCACGGCCCGCGCGTCGGAGGGGCTCGCCACCCGGGCGTCCAGCCCGTGCCCGAGAGCGCCTGGCACGAATTGCGGCGCCGCCTCGCGTCGCTCGCCGAACAACCGCCGAGCGCGCCGCCTCCGCCGACTCCAGTCCCATGACGACGGTTCAAGCCCAGATCTTCGGCTTCACCGACTGCCAGGACACGCGCAAGGCGCAGCGCTTCTTCAAGGAGCGCGGCGTCGCCGTGCACTTCGTCGACCTGAAGGAGCGCCCGGCGGCGCGCGGCGAGCTCAGACGCTTTGCCGAGAAATTCGGCGCCGGCGCGCTCATCGACCGCGAGGGCGCGCGCTTCAAGGCGCTCGGCCTCCGCGTCGCGGGCGACTCGCCCGAGCGCCTGCTCGAGCGCGCGCTGACCGAGCCGCGCTTGCTCAGGACTCCGCTCGTGCGTTTCGGCGGGCGCGTCGCGGTCGGTCACGCGCTCGAGGCCTGGCAGGAGGGGATGGAAGCCGCGAAGCAGGCCGGGGGGAAGCCCGCATGACGCCGCGCCC
>WNEZ01003454.1_pt1 | contig 13619 bp, 18 predicted proteins | sample 5400521 | NCBI WGS metagenome assembly WNEZ01 (sample SAMN13153339, study PRJNA577476) | soil metagenome | isolation source: 120 cm saprolite under Douglas fir tree site 2 hole 1 replicate 1 | place: USA:California | collected 2015-04-18 | reverse complement strand
AGCCTCTCCGTCGAGAATCTCATCTACACGTACGGCCATCGTAACATGTTCGGGATCGCGTGGCATCCGATCACCGGACGCGCTTACATCACCGAGAACGGGCCCGCCTGCAACGACGAGGTGAATCGGCTGAGCGCGGGCGACAACTACGGCTGGGGACCCGCCGCGACGTGCTCCACTCCGCCGGCGCCACCGGCCAATACGAACCAAGATGGCCCCAGTCCCGTCATGCCCATCGCTTGGTGGACGCCGACGATCGCTCCGACGAACGCAGCGTTCTACACCGGTTCCCTCCTGCCACATTCGCGGAACGACCTGATGTTCGGCGCGTATAACGATGCGCGACTCCGAGACCTGGCCCTCTCCGCGGACGGGACAACCGTGGTCAACGAGAGCATCCTCTTGACGGCGCCGTCCGGGATCCTGGATGTCGAGATGGGACTGGATGGATTCCTCTGGGTCACGACGGCCTCGACCATCTACCGCGTGGTCGCTGCACCGACGATCGCCGCGAGCTTTCCGCTGATCGCCTTTGCGGGCCTCCCGACTGTCACCATGGCGGCCGTCTCGACACCGAGTCCGCGATTCCTTCCGACCTCGGAGCCGCGCCGTTCCCGCTCCCTCCAGAAACCTTAGTATGGGCGCGGCCCTTCCGCGAAACGAATGCCGTCGTACCGGATCCCGACCGATGATCGGATCCGGGATTCCCTCGTCCGCGTCTTCAGCACGCGGCCGATGGTCGACAGCCAGCGGAAACTGAAACAGCTCGTCGAGAAGGACCTGAAAGGGGATGAAAAATATCGCGTCGGCGAGCCACGCCTGCGCCTCCTCGCGATCGACTCGGGCCTCTTGGACCTCGAAATCCGCTGTCGCGACACGGAGGAGATGCGGTCGCTCATCAAGTGCCCCGTCTGCGGCGCGCGCCTGAAGAAGGTGCGCAACATGACGGTCTACGGCGGGACCGTGACCCTCGGATACCGCTGCGAGCGCTGCAAGTATTGGACCGGCCTCAAGCGTCGCGTGCCGACCCGGTACATCTTCACGAGGCGGTCGTGATGCGCGTCCGATATGAGGGCGGAATCCTCGTCCAAGAAGCGCTCAAGGAGGTCATCCTGGACCCCGCGAGGAAGACGCCGGGCAGCGTCGTGAGCCACGGGCACATGGACCACCTGACCTCGGGCGGGATCATGACCCCGCAGACCGTCGCGGTCCTCAAGGTCCGCCGGGGCGGGACCGGTCAGCCGCTTCCGTACGGCAAGGAGATCGAGTTGAACGGATTCCGCGTCGTCCTGAAAGATGCCGGGCACGTGTTCGGCAGCGCGATGGTCCGCGTGGACGACCTCCTGTACACGGGGGACTTCAACCCCGAGGGCGGATCGACCTGCGGCCGCGCCCAGCCGGAGTTCGTCCGCGACCTGATCGTCGATGCGACGTATGGCCGGCCCGGGTACAACTTCCCCCCGAAGCACGATGTCGAGTCGGACCTCCTCAACTGGCTCGAGATGGAACTCGCCCAGGGCCCCGTGGCCCTCGGCGGGTATGAGTTCGGCAAGAGTCAGGAGCTGATCGCGCTCGTGAACCGACTCGGCGTGGAGGTCGCGGTCTCGGACAAGATCGCGGACCTCGCGGATCTCTACGGGGCGTATGGAATCAACCTCGAGTACCGGCGGCTCTCGGAGCTTGCGGAGAATGAGCGGAACGATCCGCGCGTCTACGTGTTGCCGCCGGGATGGCTGAGGCCGCCGCTCGAGGACAGCGTCTCGTGGCTCGGCTCGGTCGGTCTCAAGGCGGCGTACGTGAGCGGATGGTGCGCCTTCTTCGACTACACGGGCCGGTACGGCCTCGACGCGCAGTTCCCGCTGAGCGACCACGGCGACTTCGAGGACGTCATGACGTTCATCGAGGCGTGCCGCCCGCGGAAGGTGTACACCGCGTTCAGCGGCGCGAAAGACCTCGCGAAGGCGGTGGAGCGCCGGCTGAAGATCCGCGCCGAGGCACTCCTCACCCGGTGAGCCGATGGAGACGCAGCAGGAAGGCAACGCGGTCGTCGTGAAGCTCTCCGACGGCGACGACCTCTTCCCGAGCCTCGAAGCGGCCGCCCGGAAACACCAGATCGAGAGCGGTTCGGTCCTCTGGGGGATCGGAATGCTCCAAGACTTCGAGATCGGGTACTTCGGGCCGAAGGGATACGAGAAGACCGTGTTCGCCGAGCGTCACGAGCTCCTCGCGCTCCACGGGAGCATCGCGATGCGGGCCGAACCGAAGCTCCATCTCCACACCGCGCTCGGACGACGGGACCACGGCGCGATCGGCGGCCATCTGTTCCGCGCGAAGACCGCCGTGGTCAACGAGATCCAACTCGCGCGGTTCGATTCGATCCGCTTCAACCGTCGGTTCAACGAGAAGACCGGGATGCGCGAACTCGTCCTCGATTGAGACGACCGCGGCCTACTGCCACGCCGCGCGATCGAGCTCCCGTTCTTGTTTCGTCTTCTTCCGGAACTGCTTGTAGTGATCTTTGCAGAGGTGGACGCGTCTCGGTTCGCCGATCAACTTGAGCTCCGGGAGGGCCTCTTTCACCTTCTTCGTCGAGAGGGACCGCTTCGCCTCCTTCCCGCAACCCTGGACCCCGCAGACCTCGTCCGTGGGCATGGGAGCGGCGATGCCAGGGCGGATATTTGTACGTGCGCGGTCCTCGTGCTACGTCGGCTTGCGGCGCAGCATGCGCGCCGCCGCCACCGAGACGATCGCAAGAGCCGCGATCACGGCCGCCTCCGACCCCGAATCGAACGCAGGAGCCGGCGCCGCGGGCGGGAGGCTGACGATGTCGATCGAGACCGCCGCGAGGGAGGGCAGGTAGACGGCCACGACGGTACCCGGGAGCGGGAGGAGCGTGTACGATGCGTTCCGCGACACCGAATCGAACGTGTAGAACAGGGTGAGCGTGTCGTCGGATCGATTCAGCGGCGCTCCGTTTGCGCTGACACTGATTTGGGCGGACCCGTCGATCGGCATCGTGCGCGGATCGAACGCGAACAGGACGATCGCGCCGCCGGGACGCAATGAGTCGACCTGCATCATTGCGGCGCGCGGTCGGACCGCGAGGGGCCACGCCGCGACATCGATCCGGTATCGGGCCGGGTTCTGCATCCAGTGGCCGTCGCTCGTCGCGACGAGGTCCAACTCGGCGACGACCTGGCCCGCGCTGATCGCGTCGAGGACGGCCCTCCATTCCGCCTTGTTTGTGGATGCGGGCGGCACCGACTTGAACACCAGGAGGTCGGGACTCGCCATCGCCGCGAGGACCCGGGTGCCCGTGACGTTGAAGGAGCCGGCCCCAAGGAACAACCGCGCCTCTTCTCCATCGATCGTGAACGACACGGTCGACGCCCGCACCAGCCCGGGTGCCGAGAGCACGGAGATGTTCGTCGCCGAAGGCGGGAGCACGATCGTGACGAGGCGCGCCATCTCAGACCGAATCTCGATGAGCCCGGTCGGGTCATCGTGCGCCGTCAGCGTGACAAGGTAGCCCTCTGCCGCAAAGATCGGGCCGTGAGCTGCGGCGGACCGTGCCGGAGGAAAGCCATCGATCGCAATCGAATCGAGGTAGGACACCTGCGTATCGCCCGCGACGCCGCCGGAAACCGTCGTGACGTTTCCGGAGGTCGCGTTGTAGGCGAACCGCATGTAGGTCCCCAGCACGAGCCCTCGGTCGTACGTGAACGCCGCGAACAATGCGTCGGGCCAGGGAATGTCGCCCACCGGCACGCCCCCCAGGTCGGAAGCCGAAATAGGTCGGAGGACGGGGGACGCGTGAGAGGGGGCAGATCCGCTCAGGGCGACGGGAAGAAGCGAAAGCACCGTAAAGGTCGCCGCCGCCTTCGCGAGAAATGCGCGCGCGTCCGTGCCGTCCTCCCTCCACCAATTAGTGTCGCATCCCCGTTATGGGGATTTTGGTCCAGACGGGGAACTCGTTAGGACGCGTCTCGAACCTGATTCGTCGCGCACCGCGGGAGACCTTCGACCGGCGTACGCAAAGTATCTTACCGAAGAAGCAGCATTGGCCGGATAGATGGGCCCTCTGGACGTGTTCCTCAGGGTTTCGTTCGCCGGCTTCGCGGCGATTCTGGCGACCGTCTCCGTGCAATCGTACACTCGACATCGCGAGCGGCGCTTCCTCCTGTTGACCGCGGCGTTCGCCATCTTCCTCATCCAGGGCCTCTGGTTGCTCGTCGAGATGGCCACGACGGCCGTGTCGTCCATCGGTTCGGAATGGCTCGCCCTGAACCTCGGGGTCCTCGTCTCGCTCTACCTCGCGCTCCTGCGGTGATCGGATGCCAGAAGGCCTCGAACTGGAGAGCCGTCGCAGGATCTACGATTTCCTGGTCGCGAACCCCGGGGTGCACCTGCGCCGGATCGGCCATGCGCTCGGGATGTCGACGGGCATGCTGTCGTACCACCTGGGATACCTTGAGCGCAACGGCGTCCTGAAGGCGGAAGAGGACGGCCACCGGAAGCGGTATTTCATCGCGCGCGCGTTCGTCGAGGCCCAGCGTCGGATCCTCGCCGTGCTCCGGCAGGACGTCCCGCGGAAGATCCTCGTCGAGCTCCTCACGTACGATGGGCGGACGTTCGCGGAGCTCCAGGCGTCCGTCGGGGTGTCGAAGTCGACGTTGTCGTATCACCTTCAGAAGCTGATGCACCGGGACCTGCTCGTGCGGACGAAGCGGGAACGGGAGAGCGTCTTCACAATCAAAGACCTCGAGGAGGTCCGGAAGCTCCTCCTGGCCAACCAGTCGAGCTTCCACGACGACGCGGTCGATCGGTTCGCGGACCTCTGGACGAAGCTCCGGAGCTGAGCCGGCCGCGATCACTCGGTCTTCGTGAACTCCCGGACGAGGCATGTCGCGTAGCTTCCTCGCGTCGATGCGAACGACAGGTTCAACGAATTGTCGACCAGGTTCACCGAGAGATCATGGAGAGGCGCGAGGATCTCTCGCCGGGAACCTTTCGAGGAAATCCGCGGGATCTCGGGGATGATGAAGTCCTCGGCCCGGAGGCCTTCCTTCGCGACAATCCCTTTCTCGATCTGGCCCACTTCTCCGGCCGCGAACTCCGATTCCGACCCGAAGAGGACCGCGCTGACCCACCCCTTCCCTTCGCGGCATCGATCCGTCACCCGCTCGAGATTGTCGCACGTCACGTCAATCGTCCGATCCCGATCGGGCAGGCCGAGCTTGTCGGCGGGGAGGACCAGGTCCCCGGCCACGGGCTCGTGGATCGAGATGCCGCGGCGCATCCGCTCGCTCAGGATCTGGTTGAACAGGTATGACTGGTACCCGTGGACGAACATGAGGAGGAGATTGAAGGGAAGTTGCTGCAACGCGCCGACGTAATCCCCGGGACGGGCCGCCAGATGATTCAGGATCGCCTTCTCGAAACCGTACGATTTCGGATACGATCGGAGGGCGGCGTGGACGTCGCCCGTGTCGCGCAAGGCAGCGCGGACCTCATACGATTCAGTACCCTCGCCCTCGATGGGATTCGCGACGTACGCGTCGACAGCTTGCTGAAACTCGCCCCGCACGATATGCCGGCCGACGACGTGGGTGATGGGTCGCACGGAACCGAAACGCTGCAGGCCAAAGAAATTCGGGAAGCCGCCGAACGAACGGATCTGGCGGGCGGCCTCTTCGGCAATCGGACTCGCCCGACCCTCCGCGACCGCGAGATCCCGGACGACGATCTGGAAGCGGTTTCCGGCGAGATCTCCGATCTCAAGAGGACGCTCTGAGCGCGACAGGTCGAGGACCTCGACGTCCTTCATCCCCAACGCCTTGATCGTCTCGGGTGGGACGTTCTCGAAAGAGAACAGCTGCGTCGTGACGGCCCGTTTGTCCTTCGTCCCGGCGAATCCGATCCGCCGGCGGCTGATGTGCAGGCCTCGGGCGAGTTCCCGCACCAATCGGTTCGTCTCCCAGTTCCGGACGCGGAGCGCGGCGATCGTGTACGATCCGTCGACGGCCGGTGGAGGCGGGGAGGAAATCTCTTCGACCACGAAGTCGTCGGCGGTGGCCTTGAGCGTGCCCCCGAGGCCCGGGGTCGACGTCAGGTAGCCTTCGATCCCGACGTCTCGTTCCATGGGGCTACGCGAGCTCCTTCTCCAGGACGGCCTTCACGCCGCCGAAGTCGGCCGCGAGGCCCTCCGCGACCCGCTTGAGGGCGGCCTGCGGGTTGCCCTTCTTCACCTTGATCGTGAGGACGGGCTTGTCGAGCTGCGGATGGCCCGTGTAATACAACGCGTCCTCGACGTCCGGGTCCTTCAAGAGGGCCGTGATCAAGGGATAGATGACCGTGTCGTCGGCGTTCACGACCTCGAGACGAACGGAATCCTTTTGTTTTTCCAGGAGGCGAATCTGCATCGGAAGTCGCGAGTAGGTCCCGCCACTTAAGTCTTTGCGGTGTGCGGGCGCGTCACGGCCGGAGTCGAATCGGAATGTCGATGAAGCAACGTGCGGGCTTACCCCAGACGTACACGGCCTGCGCGCGATGAGCCGACGTTTGCGCAATCAAATGAACCTTACTGATCTTCCGGCCGATCGCGACCAGTTTCTCGCCGACGACGGCATCGCCCGTCTCACGGAGTTCGGTCAACGATTCCGTCCTCCATTAGTCGACGGACCACTCGGAACCCGAGTTCGAAGTCGATCCCCAAGGCTTCGCAGATCTCCGAGACGAACGCCGACGGGTGGCGCCGCAAGTACTTCACGACGGCCGCCCGCGCCTTCGGCTCGGTCCAGCTCTTGACGATGACCACTTTGGAGTCCTGGATGTCCTGCACATAGGCTTCAATCGCGCGTTCCAGGAACTCCGTGCGGGACTTCATGCGTGTCCGGCCTACCAAATCATCAACCTTCGCGAGGAGCTTCGGAGGCACCCGGAGCGAAATCGTTGGCTTTCGGGCCGTTCGGTTTTGCATGTATTACATGTATTGCAGATGGCCTAGTTAACGTTTCCCATTACAGTGAGTCTACAATCCCGATCGGTCTCTTCCCACCGAAGGGGCCATGTGCGAGGTCCGCCATTCGGATTTGGTGGAATCCGCGATGGTGCAGAAGATCATCGATGTGGCCGGCTCCTCGCCGGCAAGCTTTGCGAAGGCAGCGGAGAACGCGGTCGCGACCGCGGCGGAGACGGTCCGGAATCTGAAATGGGCACGCGTGTCCGAGCTCGAAATGGAGTTGGAAGGGAAGAAAGTGAAGTCGTACCGCGTCACGGTGCGGATCTACTTCGACGTGGAGCGATGAACCTCACTCGCGGTGGTCGTGCAACCGCAGGACGTTTCCGAACGGGTCCCAAATCGTTCCCCCATGGACTCCATTGCGCCGCACGCGAATCCCCTTCGACTCCAGGTCCGACGCCGCGCGCTCGAAGTTGTCCACATGGAACTCGAACGGGCTTGAGTCGGCTTTCGGCCCCAACGCCACCTTCGGAATCTCGGTGGTCCGCCAAAGGGTGAGCTGGCCTCCTTTCGTCTCGATCACGGTCCAAACGGGGCTTCCTTTTCCGACCACGCGGAACCCGAGGAGATCGCGATAGAAGGCGAGGGCCTTGTCCATGTCATCGACCGGGAGGAGGATGTGACCGATGTCTTGGACGATTCCCACGGACCGCGATAGTCATCCCATGATAATGAAACCGCCGTGAGAAGGGGTTTCGACAGCCGTCCGAAGGAACCTAAATAGGCCCGCGGTTCCATCGCGTCACGCTCATGCCTCCCGGCGAAGCGCCGACGGCGGATTCCTTCGAATCGGAGGCTGCCGAGCTGCTCGAATCGATCGGGCGGGCGCGCAAGAAGGTGGAAGGGATCGCCGGCGTCCTCGACGGCACGTTGGACCGATATCGCGAGAGAATCGACCGCCTCATCCGGGAAAGCGAGGTCGACAATTGGCGGCAGGTGCGCATCTTCACCCGCGACGTCGAGACGATCGCCGCGGACCTCGGGAAGGCGGTCAAGGAGAAACGTCTCTCGCCGCGCCTCGTGGCGTGGCTTGATGCGGCGCTGAGGAAGGCCAGACGTCGCGACTTCTATGGGGCGCGGAAGGCCTGGCGCCGACTCGACCGGATCGCCGAGCAGGGCGCCGAAGTCCGGCGGCTCCAGGCCCGCTACCGCGAAGGATACCGCGGTGTCGAGTCCCGGATCCGGCAGCTGAAGACGCAGGTCGAGCGCCTCGAGAAGATCCCGAAGCCGCCGACATCCCCCGAGGATGCCCGAGCATTCAACGAATCGGTCGATCGATTCAACGAGGCATCGACGGCGGCGTACCTCGATTTCCTGTCGCGGGCCCGGGCGGACCTCGCGATCCCGCTCCTCCTCGATGTGGGCCAAGGGGGCGGAATCGGCGTGCCGGCGCCCCCGCCCGGCTCCGACCCGGACCCCCTTTTGCGGCTCCTGAGCAACGCGAGCCCGCAGGTCGACGCGTTCCGCGGCCGCACGTTCTACGGCCTGCTGGAGCTCCCCGCATACTCCGACGCAAAATTGACGCACATCTACGGCGATTCGCGCTTGATCCGTGGCGCGCTTGACGAGGCCTGGTCGTGGCTCAAGGCAATCCGCGAGGACGAGCGACGTTCCCTCCAGATCCAATGGAGCGAGGACGCGATGATTCTCCGACGGCGCGTCCCCTCGATCGTCGCCTTCCTTGAGCGACTCGGGAAGATGAACGATGCAGCGGACCGCGGACGCGAACTCGTCGCCTCGTTGAACGACGGTCGGTTCGAATCCCTCCAATCCGCGGCGCGTCTGTATGCGACCCACGGCGAATCGGCGGAGCGGAAGTGGCGCGGCTCCCTCGAGAAAGACATCGAGGGGATGCGAAAGGAAGCCGCGGAGCTGGGCGCGGTCCTGAAGAAGGTCACGGATCCGACCAAGGTCGAGGGCGGCTAGCAATCGGCAGGTCCAACACCGCAACCTCTTAGCTTGTGCATCGCAATCCGCTCCCCCGGTGGGGGCATTGGGCGTCTTTGCTATTGCGGCGTATCGCCGAAGAAGGGAAGAGAGAGGACGCTTCGGGAAGTCCTCAAGGAGCCTCCGGAAAGAGCGGCTCGTGACGGACCGTCCGCCATATCTCATGCGCGCCGCGGACGGCACCTTCATCGAAGTCTTCGAATGGAAGTCCACTGCTGCGATTCAGTCAGCCCACGAAAATCCTGCTGTGCAAGCGATGTGGGCCCGATTCGAGGAGGCGTGCACTTACGAGTCGCTGGTCAACCTGAGCGAATCGACGGAGATGTTCGCGAACTTCGAGTCCGTCGACCTTTGACCTCATCCGGCCTTTTGTCGGAACTCCATCTGTTGGAACACGAACGCCGCCAGGACGACCAGGGCGATCGAGACGGCGACGAGAATCCCGGCCGCGACCCCCGCGCTTATGTCCGTTCGGTATCCGCCGAGTGGGTTGATCGCAATGACGTCCTTCAGGATCGTCTTCAGGTAGTGGATCACGCTGATCTTCGGCACATCGCCGGGGATGGAGTCCACGACCGATTCCCAGACGAATCCGATCAACAAGCCGACCGCTAGAGGCCGCCGGACGAGGACGGAGATGAACAGGAAGAGAGCCCCGTATGCGGCACTTCCGAGGATCGTCGTCGCGAGGAACCCCCACAAGACATCGAGATCCGTGGTGAAAGCGAGGCCTCCGTACGCCTCCGTCACGCCGTAGGCCACGATGATCGGGGGGATGAGGACGACCAAGACCGCGACGAGGTAGCCGATGTACTTGTATCCCACCAGGGCCGGTTTCGAAATCGGCCGGGTCAGGAGGAACGGCAGTGTGTTGTCGTCAATCTCTTCGCGGATCAACGCCGTCGCGTTCACGAGGGTGACGAAGATCAGGACGACCTGCAGGAACAGCGGAATCATGAGCTGCTGGAACAGCACGATGTCGAACGTTGCGACGCGGGCGGCGGCCAACGAGAGCGTCAGGATGACGGGGACCAAAGCCAGGAGGCCGGTCGCGATCGCGCGGCGGGTCGTCAGCAGGTAGCGCACGGTCAGGCCGGTGACGACCCACGCCTTCCGGAAGGATCCCGTCCAATCCATTCCATCACCCGACGAGATACCGGAACACGGCGTCGAGGCTGTCGTCCGGACTCTCGAGTCCGCGGACGTCGAGCTTCGTGTCCGAGACGATCTGAGGGAGCTCCTTGTAGAACGTGTCGGGCTTGCGGGTGCGGACGAGGAGCGTGTCGGCGGCCGGGAACTCGAAGGAGACGACGTGCTCCATGCGCGCGAGGGCCTGGGCGAGCTGTCGCGGTTTCGACGTCTCGATGCGCACCGCGTGCGGATGCGTGTCGATCAACGCGCGAATCGCGTGGATGTTGCCCGCCGCGATTGCCTTGCCGTTGTGAATGAGGACGATGTTGTTCGTGACCCGTTCGATCTCGTACAGGACATGGGTCGACATCAACACGTGGCCGCCGTCTTTGGCGAAGTCGGAGATCGTCTGGAGGATGTGGACGCGGCCCGCAGGGTCCGCCCCGGAGAGAGGCTCGTCAAGGATCAGGATCTCCGGGTTGTGGGCAAGGGCTTGTGCGAGCTTCGCGCGCTGGCGCATCCCTCGGCTGTAACCCCGGGTCGGCCGCTGGGCCGCCTCAGAGAGGCCGACGACCTTCAGGGCCTCGGTAGCCTCCTTGCGTGCCTTCGCCGCGGGCATTCCGTCGAGTCGCAGAAGCGTCTCGACGAATTGCTGTCCCGTGAGCCATCCATAGAGTTGATTCTGCTCTGGACAATAGCCGAGGCGCCGCTTCAACGGGACGTTGTTCCACGGGTTCTCGCCGAGCAGCGTGATCTTGCCCTGATCCGAGTGAAGCTGGCCAATGAGTAGCTTGAACAACGTGCTCTTGCCCGCCCCGTTCGGCCCGACGAGGCCGGTGATCCCTTTGCCGAACGAGGCGGTGAATGCGTTGAGGCCGAGGACCTCGCCGTACCACTTCGAGACGCCGACCGCATCGACGACCCCGTTCACCCGGTGATCACCTCTACGGCTTTCATTCGGACATACGTCACGAGGGCCGCAAGGACCGTCACCCCGAGCAAGATCGCGAGAGCCCCTGGCCAGTCGATTCCGGTGTTGGCGCCGCCGAAGGCAGCGCTGGCCACGGCGACGTAATCGTTCCAGGGCGAGAGGTAGAGAACCGATGGGTTCCCGATGGTGATGGCCAGAACGGTGGCGGGAATCGTCAGCCCGAAATTCACCGCGAAGACGCCTGCCGCAGCGATCCCTTTGCGGCGCGTGAGGCTCGAGAGGAACAAACTGACGGCCGTGTAGAACAGGGTCAACAATCCGCCGACGACAATCGTGATGCCCATCGCTTCCAACGCAATCGTCCAGGAGAAGAAGCCGAGGAGCGCCGCGACCAACGCCGTCAGGAGGAGCGGCAAGATCGTCACCATTGCGATGAGGGGAGCGAGAATCGCCGCCTTGGCCAGAAGGTAGTCCGATTGCGTGATCGGGCGGCTGAGGTAGAGCGTGAAGGCCATCGACTGCATGTCGTCCGCGATCAACCCTGCGCCGATGATGGCCGCCATCAACGACACGAAGAACAGGACGAAAAAGTTCGATGCCGGCAAAGCGAAAAACGTGAGATCCGCGGCTTGCCCCCGGAGGAGCAACTGCGCGAAGAACAGGAGGACGATCGATGTGATCGTCGTGAACGCCACACCGAGCCCCGTGACGACAATCGTCGCGGGACGCCGCAACTCCTTCCGTAGCCCGGTTGCGATAATGGCCCAGACCCGTTTCCGCCGGCCGAGAAGCGGGATCTCGAGACGTGAGTAGGTCGGAAGCGTGATCGACACCTAGGCACCTCCCTTCTCCGTTCGCGCCACGAGCTCCAAGAACAGCTCCTCGAGGCTCCGGATCTCTTTCCCCATGTATCGCACCTCGGCGCCGAGGGACTTCGCGGTCTCGAAGACGGCGGCCTCCAGTCCCGGCTTGCGGCTCACGTGCAATCCCGAGGGCCCTGCGTCGGCGTCGAAGCCGGCGTCCTTCAGCAGTCGGACGAAAGCATCGCGGTCGCCGCGGACGTCGATCCGCAGGCGATCCGTCGCGCCGCTCAGGAGTTGGCTCAGTTCTCCCGCGGCAATCTGGTGACCGCCATCCAGGATGACGACGTACTGGCAGATCGTCTCGACGTCGGGGAGGAGGTGGCTCGACAGGATCACGTTGCGACCGGGTGACTTCGCGATCGTCCCGACGAGGTCGAGCATCTCCGACCGGCCGCGTGGGTCCAGGCAGGTCGTGGGCTCGTCGAAGATGTACAACTGCGGGTCGTGGACCATCGCCTGGGCGAGCTTGACTTTCTGCTTCATCCCCGTCGAATACTCCGCGATCTTGCGGTACCTCTCCTCCTCGACGCCGACGAACTGAAGCACGTCGTGCGAGCGGCTCATCGCGGTGTCTCGATCGAGGCCGCTGATGCGCCCCATGTACGACACGAGGCCGACCCCAGTCATGTCGGGTATGAGGCAATCGTGCTCCGGCATGTACCCGATCCGCTCCCGCACCGGGATGCCGTCCTCGATGTCCCTTCCGAGGACCTTCGCGGTGCCCGCCGTGGGCCGCAGCAGGCTCAGGAGCAACCGGAGGAACGTGGTCTTGCCCGGGCCGTTGGGGCCGACGAGGCCGATGGCGCCGTCCGGGATCTTGACGCTCAGGTCGTCCACCGCCCGGACATCCCCGAAGACCTTCGTCAGTCCGGCGGTCTCAACGAGCACGATCTTTCCCTCCGAGTTCTTGGCCCTCCGCGGCGGGCGGAGCGGGCGGCGATGCCCGTCCTTGGATTCGAGCTTTGCGGCGTCGCCAGAGGAGGACCGCCACGAGGACGGCGACCGCGATGGGCAGCACGATGAACAGGAGGATCTGCGTCGCGCTGATCCCGGTCGGCGGGCCCGCGCCGAACGAGTACGACCGGAGGCGCATCTCGGCCGCCGGGGTGCCGTTCTCGTACGCCACGCGCTTCACATAGAATCCGACGTCGTTGGAGAAGTATGCCGTTTCGTTGCCGCCTCCGGAGAGGCCGCTCGGAATCCCGGGGAAGCTCCCGAGGGTCTGGTTGAGTTTGTACGCGGAGAAGGTACCCGCCTCGACGCTGACGTTCTCCCGGGAGAGGACATCGCGATGCCACGTTGACGAGAGGTCCGTCACGTTCTGCGACGTCCTCGTCTGGAAGAACGCGGTGAAGGTGGAGTTCAGCTCGACGTGCGCGGTGAAGGCCGCCGAGGCGTTCTGGCCTACATCGAGGTCGAACGGCGGGATGGATGCGAACGAGGTCGTCGCATTCACGCGGAGGTCGAAGATGAGAGGCGTCGTGATGCCGAGCGTGACGTCCGCGTGGTACGAGGTCGTGCCGAGCGATTCGATCGGGAGGTACGCCTGCTCCTCCCAGAATTCGGTGGACGTGGTCGTGAACGACCCCGAAATCTGACCGTTCCCCGCGCCCGGCACCGAGAACGTCCCGTTGAGGAATCCGGTCGCACGACTATCTACGCGAACTGCCGACACGGATGCGTTGTTGACCAGAACTATCCCAGATCCGATCACGTTGACGTATGC
>WNEZ01008391.1_pt1 | contig 13620 bp, 11 predicted proteins | sample 5400521 | NCBI WGS metagenome assembly WNEZ01 (sample SAMN13153339, study PRJNA577476) | soil metagenome | isolation source: 120 cm saprolite under Douglas fir tree site 2 hole 1 replicate 1 | place: USA:California | collected 2015-04-18 | reverse complement strand
AATCGAGGACGAACTCCGGTACCTGTGTTCGGCGTTGGCTGCCGCGGAGTGATTTAACGATTTAACGAATCTATGGAAGATTTGAGCTTGCTTAACAATTGCGCAATGAGATGATGCGTCGCCGTGAACCCGAACGCTCGCGCGTTCCACCGCGGTAAATCTGCTCGGCTTCGCCGACACTACTACTTAGCATCGAGCGCGGAGCGCTCGATCCACCGCAGCGCGCCAGTCCGGCTCGGACCGTTGCGTCTCGCGACGACGAACTTTCTTTTCCTGATTTAACCACGAATGGACACGAATTCATCGGACAATTCCCTCCCAGTATTGGTGTTCGTTTGTGTTAAATCGTGGTTAATGCCCGCACTAAAATTAAAGCTGGTTGGTCTAAAAAATATGCCAGCATAGCCTAGGAATGAATCCATACGTTCCGGTCCTTCGTGACGGGCCGCGATCCCCGAAAAGGCATCAGAGTGTTTCTGGCGAGCACCGTGTCCAAAAGAGCCGGTAACATGCCCGCGCTCCCTCTGAACTCTGATCGCCGACCTCGTCCGATTTATCTTGCCTATCGACGATTTTGTGGAGTAAACAACGTTGCATGACGCAGAACAGGAGACAGATGTGGGGCAATCGACAATTGCAAGGCACTGACACAGCTGATTGCAAACGCGCGTCGAGCCCGTCTTGTTGCCTTTTCGCTTTCCTGGTTTTTGCCGCGCTCACGTGCGGCGGCTGCCAGACCCCCCTACCGCCTTTGCCGAATCCGCCAGGTCCGAAGACAGCCGTAAGGCTCGCTCCCGGAGATACAATCAAGGTTTCCTATTCCGACGAGAGCGTCCCGGATCAAACGCAGAAAATTCGGCGGGACAGCAAGGTAAGTCTCCCGCTGATCGGCGAAGTGACGGCCGCCGGCAAAAGGACTATCGATTTTCAAAATGAGCTCGTCGGCCGCTACGAAGGGGAGCTTGAAAACAACGAAGTGCTGGTAACATTGGAGAGCGGTTTGGCAACAGTGACCGTGTCCGGATTTGCCAATAAACCGGCCGTTTACTCTTTTGATCGCCCGACGACTGTGTACCAAGCTGTTATGCGAGCATTCGCGGCGAGCCTGCAAAACCAAAATATGTCCAGGATGGGGACGTGATCTACATCTCGCGCAGCTTGTTTTGAGGTGACGTGCCGGCAGGGCGCGGCTTGCAAACATGATTTTGCCATGTCGAATTCACCGGGCTCATAACCGTAACCGCGTTGATTCGCTGCCTCTCGCGCTCCTGTTCGCCGCTTCTTTTCTGGCTCTGCAACCTGGGCACGCCCGGGGTCAAGGCGCGTCCGGTTCGACTTTCGAACAGGCTGGTGTGAGTTGGCTGCCAGCTATTCCAATTCAGATCACCGCGGGCCTGGACATGGGCTACGACGACAACGCTACCCTCACTCCCAGCGGCGAAGGCTCATTGTTCGTGGGAGAAAACGTTGTCCTCTATTATAATCGACCCGGGGAAGCGACACAGTTTTCTGTGCTTGGTATCGGGCGCTTTGACCAGTATTTCAATGTGAGCCGGAACGACGTGGACGGAAATGTCACCATGTCGCTCACGCATAACTTCTCTACACGGCTTTCGTTTTACGCCAGTGTGTTCGCCGCTTACCAGACGGCGCCGAATTTCAGGTCGAATGTGGGTCCGGAGAACGTGGTTTCCGATCACTTCTACACGACCGATATTTTTTCGCTGACTTATCACTGGTTCCCGCGATTTTCTCTGATAACAAGCTACACGTTCAACCGCGTTAAGTACGCTCAGGCCTCGATCGGAAATTCTCAGGACCGAGTCGACAACACCCTTGGCGAGCAGTTTCAATTTAGCCTGACGAGCCGCACCAATCTGGTTGGGGAATATCGCTTTGAAACAGTCAATTACGATACCGCCCCGACCGATTCCACCACTCATTTCATCCTCGCCGGTGTCAATCATAATTTGACCGAGCACTTAATCGTTCACGCGCGCGCCGGCGAATCATTTCGCTCTCTGGAAAACGATGGGAGTATGGCCAGTCCGTACTTTGAAAGTGTGGTTGATTACGTAAGCAGCAACCACTCGCTGAGGTGGACGAGCAGCTATGGATTCGAATCGCCCACCGCGGCAGGCGTGACAACTACCAAGACGTGGCGAACCGGCCTGACTCTGATCTACGGCCTGACTTCGCGGATCAGCTCGACCACCGGCGTTTATTATCATCATGATGAAAATGAAGGGCCGACTTCACCCGGAACCAGCTCGGGAGGGACGCAGGATTCTTTCGATCTTACTCTCGGCCTCCGTTATACGATCAATTCGCATTTCGCCTTGCACATCGACTACAACCATACCACGCTGGGTTCGTTAGCGTCGACACCGGGTTACTCGCGGAATCGCTATTCCGCCGGACTGACTTTCACCTACTGAGAATCTACAGACGAGATAGCTCGGCCACAGGGAGCTCCCCGGACAAAGAACGGCAATTACTCTCTGACGCCAGCCTGAGAAACACCTTGGAAATGCCTCCTTCACCAGACGAAGCTGCTGCTCGCGAAACCATCATTGCCACGCAAACAGGGAACATCTCCGGATCTACCCTGCCGAATCATAGGAAGATGTGGCGGTTTTGGGGAGGCGCATGTTTTGCGATTGTGCTGCTGGCAGCTTTCGCCGAGCCCTTGCTGGCGCTGATAAATTACGCAGCCGGGAGCCAGCTGTATTCATACATTTTATTAGTACCGTTCGTTTCTGCTTATCTGCTTTATCTCCGGCGTGATCAATTGCCAAAAAACTACGCTATCGATCTTCCGCTCGCGATCGTGTCGCTGGCGGGCGGTCTCGGCATTTTGGTGTTCACCTGCTGGTTGAATTTCTTTGGGCGAGTGCCGGCCACTAATGATCGCCTCGTGCTGCTGACCCTGTCGTTCCTTTGCTGCCTTGCGGCAGGAGGTTTTTTCTTTTTCGGGCGTGGCTGGATGCGGGCAGCCGCTTTTCCACTGGCCTACCTCATTTTCATGGTGCCGATGCCGGATGCGATGGCACAAGCGCTCGAGATAGCTTCGAAATCTGCTGCGGCCGAAGTAGCCAATCTTTTTTTCCACCTCAGCGGCACGCCTTTTCTCCGGGCGGGCCCTATTTTCCAACTGCCGAACATCACGATCGAAGTTGCACAGGAATGCAGCGGCATTCGATCGAGCTGGGTGCTTTTTATGACCAGCATCCTCGCCGCCAATTTATTCTTGAGGACGCGGTGGCGGCGATTTGCGCTTGTCGCTTTCGTCATTCCGCTCGGCATTTTACGGAACGGATTTCGCATTCTCGTGATCGGGCTTCTCTGCGTGAATATAGGCCCGCAGATGATTCACAGTCTAATCCACCGCCGCGGCGGGCCCGCCTTTTTCGTGCTTTCGCTGATTCCGTTTCTTCTGGTGTTGTGGTGGCTGCGCAAGGGTGACGTCCGAACTCGACAACCGGAATAGTGCCGAGCTTCGGGCACTTCCCTTTGCGCAAGTTTTTGGGAACTTTGCCTTCCAGTTTCCGTAGAAGTGCTTGTGCAAGGTGTAACACTCGACCTCATCTTCGGTGTGATCCCAGCTGAGCTTGACTCAAATTTCGCTACGGTTCGGCCCGGAGGGGGTGCTTTGCTGAACGAATGAGATTCGATTTAGCTATCGGTCGGAGACTGGTGCCGTAGCTGGAGCTGCATTGAAAATGCGATTCATTACATCGGCTCGGAGCGAATTGTGAGCCCAAACTCCGTGCTAGCTTTGTCCGCCGCGACATTTAGTGCCGCCTTGGCCGTGGCTGCGGCTTGCCGAAGGCGCCATTCGCTTGCGACTTGGTGTTTCTCGGCCGGGATGCTGACTTTCGCGCTGGAAAGTCTGTTCGGCGCGATAGAGCACGACGCGCTTCTTCCTGAAAGGGCGGCCTTTTGGGAAGCTCTTACCCTGGTAACGAAGTCATTTCTGCCCGGCGTTTGGCTAACTTTTAGCCTCACGTATTCGAGGGCAAATTACCGCGATTTTCTCGTGCGATCGCGTTGGCTTATCATCGGGGCTTTCTTAATTCCGCTTTTGTCGCTGCCTGCCCTTTACACCCCATTGTTTGACGTTGTCGCTTACCAGCCGCCCGCTCAAGGCTGGGGACTCAGGTTTAGCGAACCGGCAAAAATCCTAAACGTGCTGATCCTCATTTCAACAGTGTTAATTCTGATGAATATCGAGCGGACGTTCCGTTCTGCCGTTGGAACGATGCGCTGGCGGATCAAGTTCCTGGTTCTGGGGCTGGGGGTTATCTTTGGCGCCCTCATTTACACCCGGAGTCAGGCGTTACTTTTCTCCGGCTACAGCCTGGCTCAACTAAATGTCGAAACGGCTGCACTTCTAATCGGCTGCGCGTTGATCGCCGCCGGTTACGTCCGAAGCGGCTTTAGCGAAATTGATGTCTATCCGTCGCGGGCCGTTTTGCACACGTCGGTAACGGTTTTACTGGCCGGGGCGTATCTTTTTGTTGTTGGCGTATTGGCTCAAATCGTTGCGCACTTTGGCGGTGCCGCCAGTTTTCCAATCGCAGCCTTTCTCGTCCTCCTTGGCGTCGCCATCTTAGCCGTGCTGCTTCTTTCTGACCGGGTCCGGCAAAGCTTGCAATTGTTTATCAGCCGGCACTTTAAGAGGCCGGAGCATGATTTTCGTCAAATTTGGGCCCGATTCACTCGAAGTCTCTCCGCCGTCCTCGATGAAACCGCTCTTGGCACGACCGCCTCGCGGCTGATCTCAGAGACATTTGGCGCACTGTCCGTCTCGATTTGGCTTTTCGATGAACAACGCGAGCGCCTCGTTCGAACAAGCTCGACGTCTGATGCAGAGCAGGGGGAGAGCGGCGATTTGACGGGCTCGATAGCAGGGAAAGAGCTAAATTCAGCGGAGCTAACCAAGCTGTCACGACCCTTCGATCTGGGGAAAGCAAAGGAAAACTGGGCAAGAGACCTCAAGGAAAGAAGCAGCGGCCGATTCCGCACTGGAGGGAGGCCCATTTGTGTTCCGTTGGTTGCTGGAGAACACTGGCTGGGAGTGATCGTCCTCGCAGACCGCGTTAGAGGGCTCGGCTACACGGCGGAAGAGATGGACTTGCTAAAATGCATCGGCGACCAGGTGGCGGCAAGCCTGCTAAATCTGCGACTTACAGAAGAGATCATGGAAAGAAAAGAGCTGGAGGCGTTTCAAACCATATCCGCATTCTTCATCCATGACCTGAAGAATGCGGCCTCAACTCTGGGCCTGATGTTGCAGAATTTGCCGATCCACTTCGACGATCCTGCTTTCCGGCAAGACGCCTTCCGCGGAATCGGGAGTGCGGCCGGCCGGATCAACGACCTTATCAGCCGCATAAACGCTTTGCGCCATGAGTTGCGACTCAAACCGGTGGAGGTGGATCTCAATCTGCTAGTCACCGAAACGCTTGCGAACTTGAATGGGACACTCGACGCCGAATTGGTAACCAAATTCGATCCGGTCCCGAAGCTAATGGCTGATCGGGAGCAACTGCAAAGCGTGTTTACAAACCTCCTTCTTAACGCACGCGACGCGGTCGGCCCGAATGGCCGGATCACCGTGGAAACGACCCGGCAGGGCGACTGGGTGGCCCTCTCTGTGAGCGACAACGGATGCGGAATGAGTGAGGATTTTATAAAAAATTCCCTTTTCCGGCCGTTCCGCACGACTAAGAAAAAAGGGTTGGGTATCGGTATGTTCCAGGCAAAAATGATTATCGAAGCCCATTCGGGTAATATTCAGGTCGAAAGCGCAATCGGGTCCGGTACCATCTTTCGAGTTCTCCTGCCTCTGATGCAGCAACCACGATGAAACCGACACTACTCATCGTTGACGACGACCAGGAGATTCGAACTCAGATGAAATGGGCGCTCAGCCAGGATTACGAAGTTCATTTCGCCGAAGACCGAAGAGGAGCGCTTGAAGCCTTTGAGGCCAACCCCCCGGCGGTGACGTTGCTTGATCTGGGCCTCCCGCCTCGCCCCCATGAGTGCGATGAGGGATTGGCGGTGTTGTCCGACGTCCTCGCCGTCGATAGCACGGCCAAAGTCATCATTATTTCCGGACAGAGCGAAAAACAGAACGCCCTCCAGGCGGTCGGCGCGGGCGCTTACGACTTTTTGTGCAAGCCTGTGGACGTGGAGGAATTGAAGCTGCTTCTTCGGCGATGCATTTATGTGGTCGAACTCGAAAGAGAATATCGCGAGTTACAACAGGGCCAGCGTTCCGATGTGTTTGAAGATATGCTCGGCACCAGTCCACAAATGCAGGCAGCCTTCGCTTCCATTCGCAAGGTAGCCGCGACGAATGCTCCGGTGCTCTTACTCGGAGAAAGCGGCACTGGTAAAGAGATGGCGGCAGCGGCGATTCATCGCCGCAGTGCACGCAAGGACGGCCCTTTTGTCGCGATCAACTGCAACGCCATTCCTGAAACCCTTCTGGAGAGTGAGCTCTTCGGCCACGAAAAAGGCGCCTTTACCGGTGCTCACATTCAGCGCAAAGGGATGATGGAAACAGCCAGTGGCGGCACCCTGTTTCTGGATGAGATTGGCGAACTTCCCCCAGCCATTCAGGTGAAGCTTCTTCGGTTTCTTCAGGAACAGCGCTTTCAGCGGGTGGGCGGAAGGCAGGAACTTCAAATCGACACGCGGCTTGTCGCGGCGACCAATGCCGACTTAAAACAGTTGATCGACAGCGGAAAATTTCGCGAGGATTTATATTTTCGTCTTGCCGTTGTCACCATCCGCCTGCTGCCACTTCGTGAGCGAGGGGAAGACGTCGTGTTCCTAGCCTGCGAGTTTTTGCAAAGGTATGCTGCCCAAAGCGGTCGGGCAAAGCTGGTATTCACGCCCGACGCGCTGCGTGCAATGGCCCGTTATTCGTGGCCTGGGAATGTGCGCGAACTCCAAAACCGCGTGAAACGGGGCGCCATTATGGCCAGCGGATCGCGAGTGACCGCAAAAGATCTCGAGTTGGATCAGGACCAGGACCTGGTATCCTCATCTGCAACGACTCTCAGACAAGCGCGCGAGCACGTCGAACGCGGAATGATTGAGCAAGCGCTCAAGAGAAACTCCGGTAAAATCACTTCCGCAGCTGCTGATCTCGGGATCAGCCGGCCGACCCTTTACGAACTAATGGAAAAACTTGGCATTGCCAAAGAGCGCGTAAATACAAATATCAACTAAGATCGAAACCATCGAACAAATGCAAACATCGAAAATCTTATTCAGAATCGTGACGCTTATTTTAGCAGCCACGCTCATCACCGGCTGCACCAAGGAAGCCAGAAAAGCGCGCGTCCTTGCCGAGGCCGACAAATATTTTAAAGCAGGCAACTATGACAAAGCCAAGCTCAGCTACCTCAACGTGCTGCGGCTGGATCCCGGAAACGCGCTCGCCTTCGAAAGAGTCGGAGCAATGTGGCAGGAGGATTCAGCGCCGTTGCGCGCCGCTGCGTTCTTAGTCAAGGCGAGCGAACTCGATCCGAAGAACGTTCCAAATCGGATACGGCTGGCCCGTTGTTATTTGGCCGTGGGACGGTTCGACGACGCAAAAAAAGAAGCACTCAAAGTCCTTGAGCAAGTTCCGGACAGTGGCGACGCCATTATCACTTTGACTGAAGCGGCGCACAGCAAAGAAGACATTGAGGCCGCCGAGGAACAGCTCCAGAAATTCCCCAAAAAGAACGACGCCTCTTTCTACCTCGCCTCGGCGAACCTGCTTTTCAGAGCGGGCGACCCGGGTGCCGCGGTCAACGCACTCCGTCAGGCGCTCATTGTCGATCCTAAATCGTCCGCCGCGCACATGGCGATGGGAGATTTTTACCTATTCCAGAAAGACCAGAAACAAGCCGGCGAAGAATTCAAAAAAGCGGCAGAGCTTGCGCCGGTTCGATCAATTGAGCGCTTGAAATACGCTGCGTTCAAGTCCGCCACCGGTAATGTTGAGGCAACGAGAACGGTTGCCACTGAGATGACCAAACAGGCCCCGGATTATCTCCCTGGCTGGACCCTGCTGGCCGAGCTTTCCTTAAAAGACAAGAAATACGACGAGGCCCTCTCGCTTCTTGAAAATGTTTTTGGCCGCGACGTGGAGAACATCGATGGCCGGAGATTGCAAAGCAATGTGCTACTGGCAAAGGGCGACGCAAAAAAAGCCGTCGAAGTGTTGGAGCGACTCGACCAAACCTATCCGGAGACCCCCCTCATCAAATACCAATTGGCAGTCGCATATCTCCAAAATAATAACATGAACCAGGCAACCGTGGTGCTTGATCAGGCCGTCTCAATCAATCCGAATTATGACGATGCCACTCTGCTGCTCGGCCAGATCAATGTGGCCACCGGTCATGGCGACAAGGTGATCGAACCCATAACCCGTTTGCTGAAAAGACGTCCCGATCTGAGGAACGCCGCATTGATCCTAGCCGGTGCTTATGGCTCCCTTGATCGGTTCGACGATGCCGCCGTAGTCCTCGAGGAGGAAGCCAAGCTCGCCCCGCAGGATCCGCAACCTCAGATAGCACTCGGCCTGACCTTGCGCCAGGCGAAAAGAAATGACCAAGCACGCCAGGCATTTGAAAAAGCCGCCGAACTCGCGCCGAATAGTCTGTTTCCGGTCGATCAACTCGTCGATCTCGACTTGCTGGACAAGCATTTTGACGCTGCCCGGCAGAGGTTTCGAAGTCAGTTGCAAAATAATCCCAATTTGCCGGCCGGCCACTACTGGGAAGCTAAAATCCTGGCCGCAGAAGGAAAATGGGATTTAGCCGAGGCAGAGCTTCAAAGGACGCTTCAGCTGGACCCGAATTTTGTCAACGCCTGCGATTTGCTGGCCCAGACTTATGCTGCGACCAACAAACTTCCGCAGGCGGTTAACCAATTGCAAGCATTGCTGTCGAAGAACCCCAACAATACTGCGACGCTCATGACGCTGGCGCTCGTGTATGAGCGGATGAAGGATTTCCCAAAGGCGCGTGATGCGTACGAGAAGCTTCTCTCGACCGAGGCCAACTTCGTTCCGGCGTTAAATAACCTCGCTTATCTCTACGCCGAGCGGCTGAATAATCTCGACAAGGCTTACGACCTGGCGCGTAAGGCCCGTGAGCTGCTAGGGCAGGACCCTTCGGTCGGCGACACCTTGGGCTGGGTTCTCTACAAACGCGGCGACTATCAGCAGGCCCTGACGATTCTGCAGGAGAGCGCTCAAAAAGCCGGTGATAATCCGGAGATTCAATTTCACCTGGGCATGACCGCCTACATGATGGGCCAGACAGATTTGGCCAGGGTCGCCTTCCGAAAAGCCGCGAGCGCAGCCAAAGATTTCCCGGGCAAGGATGAGAGTAAACGTCGTCTCGCTTTGCTCGAGAGCGGCACGGGCGCCTCGCCGGAATTGTCGATTTCACAACTCGAGGCCATGACCAAAGAGCAGCCTAACGATGTCGTCTCCCAGATGCGTTTGGGGGAAGCGTACGAAAAACAAGGCGCATCGGACAAGGCGGCCGGCGCTTTTGAGCAAGCGCTGAAATTGAATCCAAAGTTGACCGTCGCCACGACCAAACTCGCCCAACTCTATGCCGGGCCGCTCCAGAACAAGGAGAAAGCTCTCGCTTACGCAAAGAAAGCGCGCGAACTGGAGCCAACCGATCCGCAGGTAGCCGGCGTTCTCGGAAAGGTTGCTTACCAAAGCGGCAATTTCACCTGGTCTTACAGCCTTCTACAGGAAGCTGCGCGCCAGCGCGCAAACGATCCCTCGATCCTGCACGATCTGGCATGGGCGGCTTATAGCCTCGGAAAAGCGAGTGAGGCTCGCGACGCAATGCAAAAAGCCCTGACGAACAATCCTGACTCTCGCCAGACTGCCGACGCCAAGAAATTTCTGGCGTTGACCGCGCTGGATGAAAATCCGAAGGAACTCATGGCCTCGGAGAGCGAGGTGCAAAGCGAATTGAAATTGAACGCCATTCAGTTATTACAGGAAAGCGCTCGGAAACGGCCGCTCGACGCCGATTCTCTTTTTTATCTTGGAATGTCTCAGCTCCAAGCCAGGCAAAAGACCGAGGCGCGCGGAGTCCTGAATCAAGCCTTGGTCGCCGGCCTTCAAGAACCTCTCGCAAGCGAAGCAAAACGCGCCCTCACGGATCTCCAGCGGGAGTGAAAACAGATCGCCGAAACCAATTCCGCGGCTAGGCAATCATGTTTTGATTTGCCAACCAAAGCCCTAATAACTAGTGGCCAGACTCGCGCCGCTACTCTTTCCCCACGCGCTTTAGCCGCATCTTCTGCCCGTAAAACTCGAGACAGCTCGAATCGGACACGTGCTTCGTCTTTAAGGACACGATGATGCCCTCTCCGGCAGGAGCGATTCTTCCCGTGCCGGCGTTCTTGCTGGTGTCCTTAAATTTGAACTCGACTGTGCCCTTGTTGGTCACTTTGCCGGTGCCATCGGCCTCCGGCGCGGCGCCATGGCCGTCGTTATAATCTGCGCTGAACCAGACCGACACCGTGTCTCCACTTTGCTGGAGGCTCATTTGAAAGACGGCTTGACCGTTTAGAAAATTCTTGTCTGCGTATTCACCGGAAAAATTTTCGCCGGCGGAGAATGCATCGAATGTAGCTGCGAGTAGGGCAATTGAAACGAATGATGCGACGCGGCGCGCGTTCATGTGCACAGAATAACGACTCGGACAAAACTGGCAAGCTCACGGAATGCCATCTCGGCTGACTCGGGAGCCATGCTTCCAACTTGGCGTTTTGATTCGGCAGCCTGGCAGGCTGTCGGCCGGATTTTCGTCTGCGCTGGTGAGGCTAAGAGGAGCGTTTTGCCCTTCTGCCGTGTTGCCCCCGGATAGTGCCCTTCCGAAGCCGGACTGACCGCCCGCGCTTTTTGGCAAAAGTGCTAAGCAGACGAGCAGTAATGGGATGAGAGGCAAAGCGCGTTCTAAAAGCGGGATCGTGTGCGCCTTGGAGCCGTTGAAATCGCCATATACGCGGCCGAATCGTCGGGACTCGTTACGTTTTCCCATTATGCGTTGTAATCCCCTTTGCTCGTGGATCTCCAAATTATTTTTGCAAACGCAAGTGGTTTACAATAAGAATATTATGGATCAAGACCCGAATCGAACAGCAGCAAATCTAACGCTTTGGCAAGGGTCTTGCTTTCTCAGTAACCAACCTCAACAAATTGGAGAAATAAATAATATGAACAAACTAAAATACATCGCAGCAGTTTTAATCGGCATCGCCGGTCTTGGCCTTCAACAAGCTAAAGCAGACACCTTCGACTCTGTCCTTAATTTTGGGAATAGCGCCATTTCCGGCTTCCCCGCACCTTATGGCACGGTGCACATCAGTTTGGTGGGCCAGACAGCCACCATCACCTTCACCGCAGCGAACGGTTACCTATTCGGAGACGGGTCGTCCGTTGGGGTGCAGGTGAACGCGAGTTCGTTTTCAGAAGCCATTGTTACGGACGCGGCGTTCAACCAATTTTCGTCTGGGAACGTAGACGGACTTGGAACCTTTAATCTAACAATCGATAACCATGACGGCTTTGCGCAGGCGGTCTCCACGATCGTTTTCACCGTGACTAACACGAGTGGGACCCCGTGGCTTAGCGCAGCTGACGTCCTGGCCTTTAACGGTTTGCACTTTGATGCGGAGGGCCACATATTTATTATAGCAGACCAAACCGTGTTGACCGGTTTCGCTGGTGAGAACGGTGCCGGCGTTCCCGATGGGGGAACGACAGTGATGTTACTCGGCATGGGCCTCGGCGTGCTTGGTATGGCGCGGCGCTTCTTCTTGAAGAGTTAAGCAATCTGAACAAAGTTTCTCGACACAAGAGTGGCCGTCCTTTGGGCGGCCACTTCTTTTTCTTGTACGCCAGATGCAGTAGCAACCTTTCTATGCGTTGCTGCCTTCCGAGAACTCTCGCGTTCGGCGGGTTGCGTTCCTGGAGGTCCACTTCATCCGACCAGCTTTACTTTCACCAATTCAGCCCAAAGCCTACCAGCAAATGCACCGGAAACTGAGAGTGTAACTTCGTTGGAAATGCTCAGACTGGCGGCTCGAATTACTCTAGCTTGCGTTTCTAATCCTCTCCTTCCCCCGTGGTTGAGCTTCTATTTTCCTTCGGGTGCTGCCGAATCGTCGAATCACCTTACGGCCGTCGGAATACTTTACGATTTCGGACCAGTGCAAACTAAATTCGGGAAGTTACACGTTCCTGACAACTTATTGGTAGATAGATGCTTATAACGTCTTTTGAATAACACTTTGGCTTTGGCACTGAGGTTGCTTACTTAATTTACAACATGAGAATCCTCATGAACAGACACATCGTTCCCTCAAACAAACTCACGCTGCTTTCTGCGGCCGTCTGCGCCGTAATGCTTGCATTCAGCCACAATGCCAGTGCCAATACGATTCTGGGCTTCTTTCCGGGGGATACACACGTTGTTGGCACTGTGACACCCGGCGCACCCGCCAGTCCCGCCAGCGTGAAAGATTATATTAACTTTATGATTACGTTGAGCCTTGGGGCTTCTGTAAACCATAACTTCGGGGGAGCGGAAGGCATCCAGAAAATCACGCGCACAACTAATACGTTCGCTAACTTGCCTACAGCGTCAGCAACGGGAGCTGTAACCGGTAGCGGCATCACTATAGACCTTAACCTCTACGGTACATTTACATACCTGTTTGCGAAATACGACGGCCAAAGAGATATTTCTGAAGTTTGGTACATCGGTGGCTTAACTGGGCAAATCACGATTCCTTTGCTTGGCCCCAATGGGCATGCCCTTTCCGGGTGGATACTCTTTGGCCCAACTGGTGGTTCTGTTCCCGACAGCGGCGCCACTGTAATGTTACTCGGTGCGGCGCTCGCCACGCTTGGTATGTTGCGGCGCTTCCTGATGAGTTAGCCAGCAAAGCGTCCCGGTCCTCGCGAAGCTGAGCTGGAAGCAGAGTGGCTGTTCCTGGGGGGCGGCCACTTTGTGTTTGTACGCAAGACGCCAGAACGGTTTTTGTTACACGCAGCCTTCTCTACAACTGACGTCGGGCGCCCGCCAAAGTGATAATGCTTGTCAGCGAGTCTTATTCGCCGCTTCCGGGTCTCGCACCGGAAGGTTTCTTCGATAGTTGGCAATGTCTGATTGAAGGTCTTTTGTCAGAGCGACATTACCTTGGGCAATGGCCAGTTGCAAAGCTTGTTGAGCCGTCTCGATAGCTTCAGAGAATCGACTGGTCTCTGCGTAGCCTGCAGCCAGTATTCGACGAGCGGTTATTGCGTTTGCATCGTTCGCATGGCCAGTGCGCTCGATTAATTTCTTCGCCAACCCAATGGCCTTGGCGCCATCCCGCAATGACGCATCCGGGGAAGTGGCAAGCACCCATACCAGATTGCCTTGGGCGTAAATGCCATCCGGATTGATTTTCAAACTTTCTTTCAAATGAACGACTGCCTCGTACATGCGTCCTCTTCGGAGGAGACCGGCAGCGAGTGTGTCGTGCGCAGGGAAGTAGCGGGGGTGAATTTTTAATGCTTCTTCAGAA
>WNEZ01016514.1_pt1 | contig 13622 bp, 13 predicted proteins | sample 5400521 | NCBI WGS metagenome assembly WNEZ01 (sample SAMN13153339, study PRJNA577476) | soil metagenome | isolation source: 120 cm saprolite under Douglas fir tree site 2 hole 1 replicate 1 | place: USA:California | collected 2015-04-18 | reverse complement strand
CGTCGCGTAGACCTCCGCCGGGGCCAGGTCCACGAAGCGCGGCTCGTGCAGCACGGCGAGCACCGCGCCGCGCTCGCCCGGACTGAGCGCCCGCGGCGACGGCCGCCGCGGTGGCGCGGCCTGCGGGGGCCGGCGCCAGCGATAGTAGCTCGCGCGCGGCAGGCCGAGCGCCGCGCACGTGGGGGCGATACCCAGCCGCGGTCCGATCTGGGTGACCGTCGCCATCACGAGGGCTCGGTGCTCAGCGGCGTTCCCAGCAACGCCGCCACTTGTTTTTGCAGGGCGACCAGGGCCTCAGCCCGCTCGGCGCGCTTCTGCGCATTGCCGATAAAGGCGTACCTGACGGGGGTTCCAAGCACGTCGGCGTGGTCGTGGAACTGACAGAGCCCCGAGCAGAAGCCCGTGGCCGAGACGTCGGCTGATCCGAGCACGAAGTAGATCCCGTTCCAGCGCGCCGCGACCTACGTGGACAAGATTCTCAAAGGCGCCAAGCCCGCCGATCTTCCCGTCGAGCAGCCCACGAAGTTCGAGCTAGTGATCAACCTCAAGACCGGCAAGGCGCTCGGGCTGACGATTCCGCAGTCGGTGGTGGGGCGAGCGGACCAGGTGATCCAGTAGCCCTTGCTCGACCAACGCAGGGTGGTACGCCGCATCACCTCGCGCAGCGCTGTAGACCTTGGGTTCTCCTCCGTGAAACTTGCGGTATGCCGCCGCCATCGCATCGGGATCCCATTCGGAGCACAGCTACTGGATGATCTGATCCGCCCGCTGCAGCAGCGTTTGCGGGATCGTCAGGTCATGGCGTCGTCACACACGCGTTCTACTCGCGCGCATCACGCCTAGCCTGACGATCCTTATGATCGTGCGCCACGCGACCAGGACGACGACCACGATGATCGCCAAGGGCAGCACCACGTGGCCGATGTCATCAGCCTCGGGAAATACCTGTTCGATCAGGGCGATGTCGATGGCGACATAGTCGGCGTAACGTATCTCTTGCCCCCAGGCACCCCGGCGAAAGCACTGTGCAATCGTCTGAGCAGCGGCGCGGGATTCCCCACTCTCCCGATTCCCGTAACCGTGCCCTGATGTGACGGCGCAACAGCATCCCGATTCCACGTAGTCAAGAACCGGAATGCTCAGGGCCCGGATTGTGCCTCATAATCCGGGCCCTCACTATCTTCACGCCGTCCCGTGGGCGAGCGCAGGCCGCGCGAAAATAAAGCAGTAGGCGATCACCATCTAACCGCTGGAGGAGGGCTTGGTCTGCTCAATGATGTCGGAAAATCTCATGATGTCCAGATCGCTCAAACGGCGGCATAAAGCTGAACGGATTTCGTCCGCGCACGGTGGGCATTGAAGGGACGGTGCGGGGCACCGATGGGCGATCGCGTCCTACTGATGCGCCCGACGACGGTCGCGCCATCGTCCGCTCTCTAGTCAAGAATGAGCACTGGATGAACTTGCCCAAAGCGTCAGGGATTGTTCTCCTCCGGATTCGGGGATTATCGGATTGTTCTCTTGCGGAGTTGTCTGTAGGAACTGACAGTAGGAATCGCTCTCGAGGAAGTCTCGGCTCCGGGATTACGTGTGCCTCAAGACCTCCAACTTGGCGCCCTCAAACGGCGGCATTAAGGCACCATAGGAACCAGATCGCGAATTCGTAGCAACCTCGTCACGAATTCGTCAACACGGCGTCACGCGATGATCCTAGTTTTCACAGTGATGAGCCGCATCCTCGACGGGCGCTGGACGAACTGGCGCACCATTGCCGGTATCTGGGCGGCCAGGCTGGCCGGCGCCCCAGAAGCGCGCGCGCGCTTCGATGTGCGCATGCACGGCTCGCTCTGGCATGACCGCCCGAAGAACTTGCTGGAACGCGATGTGCGAGCGGCGGTGCTGGCGGAGCGCTTGGCCTGCGCCAAGGCCGTCTGCCCGGCCTGTGACGCCGGGGATGAGCCGGAGCCCCGCGCGGGCCTCTGGTGGCACCTGGCTCATGAGGCGGCCTGCGAGGCCAGCCGCATCTGGGATCGGGAGTTAAGCCACCGATGAGCCCGGGGGAGATGGCCATGGAGGCCGAGATGCACTCCGCGCAGTCGGAATGCTCCGCGACTCCGCGACATCGGTGCTCCAATTCGTGCATCGTTGCGCGGAGGTTCGGAGACCGCCAACCCTTCCGCACCCCGGAATCTCACTACTTGCCCCGTTGGTATCTGGCGCTGCCGGTCCGGTAGTTGGGGTCCTCGGGCATCAGTGTGAGCAGGGTGATGCCTTCGTCTTCGGAAAGACTCGCCGTCCCTGTCGCTGCCGACGAGCGATATCGCAGTTTGCCGTCTTGAAGATAGAATTTACCCTCAGCCGTCGAGCCGGGCGTGGTCGTCGTTCTGTAGGTTCCGTTTGCCGTGACGATCATCGTCGCGGGTTCCTCTCCCTGCGCCCCCATGACCCAGCCCCGCCAACTCCCGGCAAGTTCCGTGACGTCAACAATCTGCTTCTCTCCAGCGATGCCATCAAGCGGGGACTGTGCCAACGCGGCAGCAAGAAGTAGCGCAAATTGCATCCGCATCGCTGATCTCCTTCTCGTACACGGTGAAGTCGCCGACTCCATCGATGAGCGGAGGGCGCGCTCTGGCAGCTCCCGAGGGTTGCCAGCGTCTTGCCTCAGCGCGAGTTGAATGGCCCGGCGCCCGACCATTGTCCGGCCCTACCGTCTTCCGGCCGCCCGATCCAACGTCGCCAGGGCGATCCGATAGTCGGACAGCGCCAGGGCCTCGGTGTTCTGGGCCTGGGTGAGCGCGAGCTGAGCGTCGGTCAGCTCGAGGATCGTCCCGACCCCCACGTCGAAGCGTCCCTGCGCGAGGCGGAAGTTCTCCTGGGCCGAATTGATCACAACCTTGGCCGCCTGGATTCGCTCTTGGGCGGCCTCGACGGCGATCTCCGCCTGCTCGAGGTTCTGGAACAATGTCAGCTCGGCCACCTTGACACGTGCATTCGCGGCGTCAAGGATCTCCTTGGCTTCGTGGTACGCGGCGATCAAACGCCCGCCGTCGAAAAGGGTCCATGAGAAGGCGAGGCCGACCGTCCAAGTCGGGTTGAGCTGGGGCTGAGTCCCTCCGTACGAGCCGGTCCCACTGATGTCGGGCAAGAAGTTCCGCGAGGCCGCCCGGAAACTCGCTTCGGCGGCCGAGCTCTGGAGCTTGGCCTGCCGGTATTCGGGGCTCTGGCGAAGCGCCTCCGCTCGCAGCGCGGCTCGGTCGAGCGTGCTCGGCTCATATTCGAGATTATCCTTGATCTCCGTCGGAGTGCTGACGTCTACCGCCATGGCCGTGTTGAGCGCGACGCGTGCCGTCCGCAGCGCATTGCGCGCGTTGATCAGATCGACCTTGGCGTTAGCGACGTCGACCTGGGCCCGGGCGACCGTGTTCAGCGGCTGGGTCCCTGCCTCCAAGAAGCCCTTCGCCGATTCGAGATTGAGCTCGGCCCGCTCGAGCGCTTGCTCCTGCACGCGAATGAGGCGCTGGCTGAAGGCGGTGTTCGTGTACGCTTCCTTCACCGTCAGGGCGATGATCTGGCGCTGCAGCTCGACGCCTTCCGCCGACACCTCCGCCAGCTTTCGGGCCGTCTGTGTGGCAGCGAGGGTCTTCCCGAAGTCGAAGAGCAGCTGTGAGGCCTGGATCTGCGTCAGGAAGTTGTCCGCGAACCGGCTGGTGGTCGTCACGGTCACGCTGCGCCCCGTCGACGTCGACGTCGTCCGCGATGTGCTGGTGGTCTGGAACGTCGACGCCGTTGCCGCAATCTGCGGCAAGAGCGGCGCGAGCGCCTCACGCACCCGTGCGCGAGCGGCCGCATAGTCGTGGAGCGTGGCCTGAATCGACGGCTGGGCCTCGAGCGCGATCGCAATACACTCGTCGAGGGTGAGGACCCGGCCGACGATCGGCGGCGGAGCCTGAGCGAGCACGGCGGCAGGCACACTCAGAGTAAGGAACAGCACGAGAACGATCGGTCGTACTCTTGTCATTCGAATCCTCCATGAATGGGACCACCCAGTACGGTTGAGTTGCGCTTACCCTGCGCCATCAGGCGCTCAGCCGAGATCTCCAATATCAACGGCCGAAACTCAGCGCACCCGAGCATCATCTCGATGCTGGGCCCAATTGGACGTGAGGCATTTCCTAGCGCGCTGACGCGCCTTCGGCAACGGTGCCCGGCATCCAACGTCTGGCGGTGAGCGGACGATGGCCGCAAGATCTCGCTCGTCGCCGTCTATTGCTCCAGCGGTTCCATCATGTCGCGGTTGGGCGTCTCGAGTTCTGTGGACAGCCGTACGTTCACGACGGCTGTAAGGGCGTGGTCGGCAGGGGTCTTGGAGAAGGTAGCAGGGGTCAGGACACCCTGGAACTAACCAACGCCCGCTCGTCCTCACGCAGGCTCAGAGCGCCGAGGCGCTCGCCGTCGCGGACTTCCGGGTCGGGTTGACCCGCGCGACCGCACCCACGACTTTGGTCGCGAACCGATGGCCGTTTGGCGACCCGAGACGTGCGTTATACTATCGGCCACTGATGAGCCAAGTTACCTCTCTCCTGCTCGCGGCACGCGGGAAAAGCGCCGACTGGCGCCGGCGTGCCATTCTGCTCGGGATCGTTCCGGTCGTGGCGGGAGTTCTCGTCGGTGCCCATTTCTATGGCCGAGGCAACGGCAGCCAAACCGGGTTCCGCACCGTCAAAGTCGAGCGCGGTCCCCTGACGGCCACCGTCGCCACCACCGGCACTCTGAACGCCGTGGTCACAGTCCAGGTGGGCACCCAGGTTTCGGGTCAGATCAAAGAACTGATCGTCGATTTTAACTCGCGGGTCACCAGGGGTCAGTTGATCGCGCGGATCGACCCCGCCAGCTTCGAGACGAAGGTGGTTCAAGCTCGAGCCGACGTCGAGGCGGCCGAGGCCAATGTGCAGATCCAACGCGCCCAGGTGGACCGCGCCCGCGCCGACGTGGAGAACGCTCGGGCCGCGCTGACTTCGGCGCAAGCCCAAACGGCCAAGGCCGAGGTCGCCTTGCTCGATGCCAAGCGCGATCTCGATCGCAAGAGCTTTCTTGCCAGCAAACGACTGGTCGCGCAAAGTGACAAGGACATCTCCCAAGGGATCCACGACGCGGCGAAGGCGCAGATCGCGACCAACCGAGCGCAGGAAGAGGCGTTCGCGTCGGCGATTCGCTCGGCGCAGGCTCAACTGCAGGTGACCCACGCCCAGCTCCAATCGGCGCACGCCAACGTTCGTCAAAAGAAGGGCGCCCTCCAGCAGGCCGTCGTCGATCTTGACCACACCGCGATTCTGTCGCCAGTCAACGGCGTGGTCATCTCCCGTGACGTCGCCCTCGGGCAGACCGTTGCTGCGAGCCTCTCCTCCCCGACGCTCTACACCATTGCCCAAGACCTGACGAAAATGCAGGTGGACACGAATGTCGACGAGGCGGATATCGGGCGCATCGGGGAGGGCCAACGCGCGACCTTCACAGTCGATTCCTTTCGGGGCGAAGTCTTTTCGGGAGTGGTGACCCAAGTCCGAAAGGCGGCTAAGATCGTCCAGAACGTCGTCACCTACAATGTGGTGATTGCGTTCGCTAATCTCGACCAGAGGCTCTTGCCGGGCCTGACCGCGAACATTCGTATCATCGTCGATAACCGGCCTGATGTGCTCAAGCTGTCCAACGCCGCGCTTCGCTTTCGTCCGTCGGCGGATGCATCCCCGGTAACCTCGGCGGGAGAATCATCGGGGCAAGCCGAGGCGAGCCGCGCAACGAGTGTCGAGTCAATCGAAAAGACCAGAGAGCAACTCACACGCGAGCTCAGGCTCACCGATAGCCAACAGAAGGCTTTGGAGCCGATCCTCGAAGAACGGCGCCGGCAGTTCATCGGAGTGGAACGTCTGCCTCCACCCCAACGCCGTTCTGCCATTCTGCGCGTTCGCGACGAAATTCAGGGCAAGGTCCGCGTCCTGCTGACTGCAGATCAGCAGGCTCGGTACGACCAGCTTCCGATCGGGCAGCCCACTCGCCCCGATTCCCTTGGCCGGCCCGGAACCGTGTGGGTGCTCGACGCGCAGGGCAAGTTAGGCGCGGTTCCACTGCGGCTCGGTATCACCGACGGGAGCGCTACGGAGATCCTGGAAGGTAACCTCAAGGACGGTCAAGAGGTCGTCGTGGGCCTCTCTTCTCCGTCGTCCCCCACTCCTTCTTCGTCTCTCGCGCCGAGTTCGAGTCCGCGCCTACGCTTTTAGGTGGGCATCTTCGTCTCTGCCCGGATCGCTCTGCGCGCGCTGCGGGCGAACGTCCTCCGCAGCGTTCTCACGACGCTGGGCATCATCATTGGGGTCGCAGCAGTGATCGCCATGGTCTCCATCGGCGCCGGCGCTCAGGCGCGTGTGGCCGAACAACTCAAGAGGCTGGGTTCGAACCTCGTGTACATCGGGCCGGGCAGCGTGTCCTCGGGAGGCGTTCGGCTGGGGTATGGGACGCGGCCGACAATCACCCTAGGCGACGCAATAGCAATCTCACGGGAGATTCCGCCCGTTCTCGCGGCCGCGCCGTCCGTCTGGACATCCAGCCAGGTGGTCTATGGAAACATGAACTGGTGGGCCGGCATCCACGGAACCAGTCCCGCCTTTTGGCCGGTCGCCGCCGGCAGATATTTCAGTGACGACGACGTCGAAACAGCCGCCAAAGTGGCTCTCCTCGGCCAGACAATCGCCATCAATCTCTTCGGGGCCGATAATCCGGTCGGCCAGGTGATTCGCATCGCCCACATCCCGTTCACCGTTGTCGGCGTCCTGGATCGAAAAGGTCAGAATGCCCGGGGTGAAGATCAAGACGACAGCATCTTGATCCCAATCACGACGGCGACAATGAGGGTGATCGGGCCGGGCGGGCCGCAAGGGGGGGCCGTTCACGGGATCACCGTCAAGGTCCGGGACGGCGAGGATGTCGAAGCCGCCGAGGGGCAGATCCGGCGGCTCTTGAGACAACGGCACAACCTGCAGGCATTTCAGGATGACGACTTCCGGATTCGGAACCTCTCCGAGATGCTGCAGGCGGAGGAGGAATCAACGAGGGCCCTCACCATTTTGCTTGGCGCGATCGCCTCCGTATCGCTGGTCGTCGGGGGGATCGGTATCATGAACATCATGCTCGTGTCCGTGACGGAGCGAACGCGCGAGATCGGCCTTCGCATCGCCGTAGGCGCCCGGAGCACGGACATTCTCACCCAATTTCTGGTGGAGGCGGTCACCCTCGCGCTCCTCGGCGGTCTGATCGGAATCGGGTTAGGCGTCGCGGGCTCCTACACCATCGCGCACGTGGCGGGGTGGCCGACACTGATCGACGCCCGAGCGATCGTGCTCGCGTTCGGCTTCGCCGCACTGGTCGGTGTGTTTTTCGGCCTCTATCCGGCGCGCAGGGCAGCCAGGCTCGATCCGATCGAAGCGCTTCGTTACGAATGAAGCGAGCTCGAACTAGCTACTTTCCGGTGCGAATTGGGCTGAGGGCAGCCCGTGTTTGTGCGGGCTGCCGCTCGGAAATCCCGTCCGAATGCACAGTTATTCGTTGACGGTGGGGCCAGCGATGCGCGAGGGTGAGGGAGCAGCGCGATCTCACTTGTCGCGCCGCTGCGCAACTCACGCGGTGCAGCCTCTGAGGCCGAGCAGCCTCACCGGAGGCGCCATGGTGCGGCGAGCGTACCGGCAACGCAGCCACGTGGAAATGCTCTTGCCCGACGCCGACAAGCTCTGGGATCCCGCCCTCCGACGGATCGACGCGCTGCTCGAGGACGAGGTCCTCGTCGATCGCGTCGCGGAGGCCCTGGCCCAGCGCCATCCGCAGAGTCAGTGCCGGGGCCGACTGGGGACGCCCGCCGCGGTGGTCCTGCGGATGCTGGTCCTCAAGCACCTCCACGACTGGAGTTTCGATGAGTGCGAGCGAGAGGTGCGAGGGAGCTTGGTGTACCGCGCCTTCTGCCGGATCGACGGCGAGCGCGTTCCGGATGCGAAGACGCTGATCCGACTGGCCCAGCTTCTGGACGAGCCCGTGCTCAAGGACGTGCTGGCCCGGCTGGTGGCCCTGGGACGGGAGCGTCGCGTCGTCCGCGGTCGGCGCCTGCGTGTCGACACCACCGTCGTGGAAACCAACATTCATTACCCTACGGACGCCACGCTCCTGGCCGACGGGGTCCGCGTGCTCACCCGCAGCCTGCGGCGGATCGGGGCGCGGGTCCGCGCGCGCACGCGCAGTGTGGCCCGCCGGGTCTTCGAGATCGCCCAGCGTAGTCGCACGGCTGGCAGCCGGGTGCGCCCGGCGATCCGCGAGCGGAGCAAGGCGCGCATGAAGGTCCTCTACCAGGGCCTGATGGGGATCACGCGCGCGGTAGTGCGCCAAGCCGAAGCCGCGGTCGCGCGGGCGCGAGGCGGGCACCACGCGGCGCACCTGCCCGCGACGATCGAGCTGGTCCGGCAGGTCCTGGCGCAAACGCGGGCCCGCGTGCTCCGGGGCAATACGCATTACCCGGGCAAGGTAGTGAGTCTGTTCGAGCCGCACAGCGAGATCATCCGAAAGGGCAAGCTGGCCAAGCCCACCGAGTTCGGACGGCTCGTGAAGATCCAGGAGGCCGAGGCGCAGTTCATCACCGACTACGCGGTGGGTGAGCGCCGCCAGGCGGAGCGCGCCCTCTGGGAGCCCGCACTGGATCGTCACATCGCGCTCTTCGACCGCGCCCCGCAGCTGGCCGTCGCCGATGGCGGCTTCGCCTCGCGAGCCAATGAACGCGCGGCGCAGGACCGCGGGGTCCGGCACGTCGTGCTGCCGCGGCAGTCCCGCGAGAAGCGCTCGCGGATGGCCCGCGCGGCGCTCCGCTGGCGCACGGGGAGCGAAGGACGGATCAGCGCGCTCAAGCGCCGTCATGGGCTCCGGCGGTGCCGGTACCGCGGCGAGAGCGGGATGCAGCGCTGGGTCGGGCTCGGCGTCATCGCCAATAACCTGCTGGTGCTCGGCCGCGCCGGGCCATGAATCGCGTGAGACCTCAGACGGTCCGCCATCGGCACGATGCATGGAACAGATACGGAAATGAGCACCCGGACCTTACCCAGAACCTCTAGCCCGCATCCCGGGCCGATGTCTGTCGTCATTTCTGCACCGGAAAGTAACTAACGTCGTCGATTCACCTGCTGTGCGACGCGAACTCCGCACTGGTCCCGATGTCGTGAAGCAACTGCTCGATGGATTTCTCGGGCGTGGATGTATGCGGCCTAGCGCGTCAGCGCCACCACATTGCGCCTGGGCGCGGCCTGATTCGCCTGCTCGGTGCGCTCGAGCGCGGCACGCACGTCGTCGTCGGCGACGATCCGGTACCGCTGGAAGACGCTCACCGTCTTGTGGCCGGTGATCCGCATGGCCACCGCCTGATCGACACCCGCCGCGGTGAGGTTGCGGACTGCGGACCGGCGGAGGTCATGGAACAGGAGGCCAGGGTGGCCGGCCGCGGTGCACGCCTTCTGCCACGCGTCGCGAAACCCCCGAATCGGCTTGCCGCGGCGGTGGAAGACGTGCTCGGCGAGGCCCGTGGTCCCGTCGCGGCGGGTGAAGGTCCGCGCCTGCCAGCGGCGCTCGATGAGGTCGGCGAGGGCTCCGACGAAAGGGATGGTCCGCGGCTGCCTGTTCTTCGAGTGTTCACGCCGCAGGGTGATGCGCTGGCCGTCGCGATCGACGTCGGCCCACTTGAGTGTGAGGATCTCGGTCTTGCGCCAGCCAACGCTATAGGCGAAGCGCGCCACGTCCTGCAGATCCCGCGGGAGCGCGTCCACGATCGCCTCGAAGTCCGCCGGGTTCACGAACCCCTGCCGGGCGTTGTGCTCAGCGAGCAGCTTGATCCGCGGAGCCGATGACAACCGCTCTTGCTCGACGGCGATCGAGAACGCGCGTCGGAGCGCGGCGAGCTCTCGGTTGATCGTCGCGGGCGCCTTCTTCGCGGCGAGGCGCACCTGGACGTAGTCGGCGATCCGTGAGGCGGTCACCTGCAGTGCCTTGTCCTCGCCGAAGGTCGCCCGGAGCGGCACCAGGCGGGCCTTGACGGCGGTGAGCGATCGGCGGCCGTTGTTCTGGTAGTCCACCAGGAGCGCGTCGAAGAGCGTCGCCATACGGATCTTGTGCTCGCTCCTGGGATCGCGTCGGGGATCCCGGGCATACTCCGCGAGGCGCTGGCGCAAGAGCTTCTCGGCCTTCTTCTGATCGTCGCTGCCGCTCGACTCTTCTTTCCGCGTGCCGTTCACGCTGTAGCGGATCCACCATTTGGACCCGCGTTTGACCAGCGATCCGAAGCCCTGAATGCGTACGCGTTCGCTCATGACTGGGCTCCTTTCTTGCTGAGGTACCGCTCGAGCAGCCGATTGACGATCGCCGAGGCGGTGACGCGCTTGCCCGCTTTGGCGCTCTCATCGAGCGCGCGTTGGAGGAGTGCGTGGTGCAGCTCGCGCGCGAGGTAGACGTGGAATCGTTGACCGGTGTTGTTCTTCTTCGCCATGGTCGCCTCCCTAGTGGAACAAGTCGAGGACGCCACAATGCCACATATGTGTCGTGATGTCAAGAGGCTAGCGGCCGCGGCGGCGTTCGATCAAGGCCTGGATCGCCTTGCGCGAGAACATCATGCGACCTCCAAGCGCGACGCGGGTGGGCTTGAAGATAGGCGACCGGTAGAGGCTGTCGGCGGAGATCCCGCCGAGCAGTGCTGACGCTTCCTTCACGTTGAGCAGCCGGTCGGGCTCCTCGGCCCCTGGCGACAGACGCTTCGCCAGGGCTTCGGCGAGCCGGTCGATCAAGGCGCCGAAGAGCTCGAGGTCGGTCATGGTGCGGTCAATCAGAGCCCCTTGAGGTAGTGGAACTCCGGCGGCAGCGCCCGCGTCGTCGGCTCCAGCCACGGGAACTCACGCACGCGGAGCTCGTCGGGGAGCTTCAGGTTCGTCTTGTGGTAGATCCGGCATCCGGCCTTCCGGGCGGCCTGGTGAAGCTCGGACACCCAGTCGAACGGTGGCACCCACTCGGGCGTCTGGGTGCTCGCACTCGCCCCGCCCATCACGAACCACGGGAACAGGTCGAGCCGTTCGAACTTCAGCCGCTGGAGCATTGGTTCGTTCGAGATCCACTTCGTCTTGCAACGGATCTCCGCAAAGGCCTTCTCGGCGTTCGCGACCCGAGACTGGGCATCCACGGTGGTTCCCATCCAAACGTTGTCTGGGAACTCAAACTCCTTCGCCCGCTGGGGAAACTTCGTCAGCGTCAGGAAGCGCCACTTCGGGTTCCGTCGTGCCATCTCCAGCGTCGCCTCGATCCACTCCGCTGGCACCCACGAGCCGTACAGATCAGACATTGAATTGGCGAAGACGTTGCCGAAGGCATAATCCCCGCGCTCGTCGCTCTCTGAGAAGGTCGTGTTGGCAGGCGCCGCCAGCCGACCGGGGTAGAAGCGCGGCTTGAAGCCAAGCTCGGGATACTGACGCTGGTCGATGTCCCGTGCGTAGCAGTAGGGGCAGTTGTGCAGGCAGCCACGAACCGTGTTGAGGGACCACAGCGCCCACTCGATGGCATTGCTCGACTGGCGATTCATCGTGGTGCGGCGATCGGCAAAGCCCGCGTCGATGATCTCCCGCTTCTGCGCCGCCGAGAGCTTGTTCCAGTCCTCGACGAAGTACCACTTGCCGGCGTCCTCGAAGGCGTCGGGCCTCAGCGGACTCCTCGGCTTCGTCTTCGCTAGCCTCCTCGCCTCCGTGACGAGGGCCTTCGTCGTCACCTCCGCCTTCTGCTCGACGGAGCCCGCCACGATCGTCTCGAACCGCTTTTCCGGGATCGAGGCGATCTGCTGCCAGTCCGCGGACTGATCGCGGCTGATCCCGAGCGCCTTGAGGGTGGGCCGATCAAAGTCGGTCCGGGTCGATTTTGATTTTCTGTCGCCACCCTGAGCCTGACGGGCTCCGCTCTTCGCGGTCTCTCGCAGGAGTTCACCCGCCCGCCGCTCGGCGCGGGCCTTGATCTCCGTCGCCATCGAGAGCAAGGTGTCATCCTTCGCTTGCTGGGCGTACAGGCGCATCGCCAGGGCCTTGTCGCGCACGTCCTTCACCTCGTCCACGCCGTGGGCTTCGGCGAGCGCGTGTTTCGCGGCGTCGTACTTCACGAGCATGGTCTTGATCTGACCAGCAATCACAGGGGTCCGCATCTTGGCCTTCACGAGACAAAGTCCTCCCGTAGATCGAGGTTTGGGGTCAGCCTTAGTATAGGAGCGGCCGAAGAGCGCGTCCGATCACGATCGCGCAGTGGCTGGTGATCTACGCGGACGAGCGCCGGAAGCAGAAGGCCAGCCGGCCGACTCGCATCCCGCGGACACCTGTGTAGCCTCCAGCCCCGGCGCCCAGACGGTGTGTGACGCCCAGCTCATGCGTGCGCCCGGGGCTGGAGGCTACCCACCACGAGAACCTCCCGGCTTCCGACCTGCGGCTTCCGACCTGTTCGTCGCGCTCGAGGGCAAAGCTTTCCCGATACCTCGCATCGGTGAACGCGATCGCTGAGCCGGATTGCCGAGGTCCGCACTGGATCAACCATCCACGGCGCCGCGGTTTCCCTCAATGAATACGCGGGCCCCAGCCGCGCTGTCCCCCGTTTGTACCCCAGCCGCTAGGTTCCGATCGCCCTGCAAACTTGCGCATTACCTGAAGGAAGCCTGAAGGGGGGGTCGTGACGCGCCGCGGCATAGGGGTGCGAGCCCTAGGGGGTGTCCCTGAACTCGAGTCGACGGGCAAGTCTGTAGAGAAAGAACAGGGGGGCAAGTCTGACGATCGATCTACGCACACATGAAAGGCCTAGACGGCAAGGTGGGAAGCTGACCCCGGGCGCAGCGGTCGTTCGGGTCGTCAAAGCACCTTTGGGCACCGGGGTCAGCTGGCTGAAGTATGGAACCGAAGGGCAAGGCCAAGGCGCGCGGGCTGTAGCGCTGTAACACGTGTTCTGCGAGAGATCGGCGACGGCGCGGTGGGCTGTAACACGGGTTTCAAAAATTTTCTGATCGTCGTAGTAGTAGTCGTCGTCGTAGTTAAGCGCGAGATGCGGTCGACGGCGCGGGCGAGCTTCGCGGCCATCAACACCCGCCGTCGCTCGAGCAGTGCGATCCTGAGCCATTCCTGGCGCTTGAGCGCGGTGCTAGCACCACTCGCCAACTGGACCGCGTGTTCGTCGTTCACGCCTTCACGGTAGCAGTGCACACGCCCCCGATCTAATAGCTCTGCTTCTATATAGGGGAGTATGAGGGGGAAGTTTGTGACGCCGTAGAGACTTCCTGCGGATTTCTCTTTGCCGCGCGCCGCACCCGTGGGAATGTTGATGTAGTCAACAGCACGTCCTCGCGTGAGCGAGGACACGGGCACCCGCAAGGCCCCGAAGGGTTCGCACGGACCCGGGCAACCGCAAGGCCCCGGAGAATCCAGCCGGACTCCTCGGGGCCTTTTTCTTTTTCAGGAGGAGGGGACATGGAACACGTCGAGATGGACGCCGAACAAGGCTACGTGGACTTCGACGGGGCCGAGCTCCTGACGGGCTAC
>WNEZ01003449.1_pt1 | contig 13626 bp, 10 predicted proteins | sample 5400521 | NCBI WGS metagenome assembly WNEZ01 (sample SAMN13153339, study PRJNA577476) | soil metagenome | isolation source: 120 cm saprolite under Douglas fir tree site 2 hole 1 replicate 1 | place: USA:California | collected 2015-04-18 | reverse complement strand
GGCGAGTGCGTGGCCCGGAAAAGACCTGGTCAAAGACGAGGCCGTGTCGCACCCAGTACTCACCCAGCATGCGGCTCTGGGCCTCACCTTTGGGGGAGAGCTTGTCGTAATTTTTCTCAAGAAATGATGCCTGGCCATGACGGACCAGAAAAAGATTGCTCATGAAATGGTTGCAAACCTCTGCAATAAGAGAATGGCGAGGATAACACAACGAGGAATTGCCAAAATCGCCGGAATTACCAAAAGTCCCAAAATTGAAAAGCCGGTGCCGTTGGCGATGTGCTCCCCTCATTGTCATTTTGAGCGGAGTAGGAGCTTATGGGACGAGGTGGTCGAGAGATCCCGAGGATGCTGATCGTCTCGACGCAGCAACAGGGAGTTCTCCTGCGAATGATGTTGGCGTTGAGCTCCGCGTGTACAATTCCTACCTAGGGTTTCGCTGGCTCTGCCACGCTGGCAGTGCTGGCTGCAATCGTCACCGGGGCATTTACTGTCCCGATCAGCCCAGTGGTATTGTCGCGCACGCCAAGGCGCAGCACGTAGTCGCCGGACGGGAGTTCAATGGATTGACTGCAGGGGAAGAATTTCTGCATGACCAGCTGATACTGTTCGGGCTTTAAAGCGGCGGAAAAGTTTTGTGCCTGAACCGGACGGACCGGAGTTCCTTTGCCATTAAACACCTGCATCGCACAATCAACACTGGTGTGTTGCAAACCGTCATCCTGCAACTCAAAACTCATTGCGTGCGCGTCAACGCCGAAATTGACTACCAATTTGTTGGCCGTTTTTTCTGAAGGCATGATCAGTGCGGACTTGAACGGAAGCGCCGTAGCAATGGGATTCTCCAGATTGAGCGCCTGGCCAAAATCCATGGCTTGCTGCTTGGGATCCATTTTCAGATACCCGTGCGGATCAGATGCAACATATCCTTGCCGATAATGCAGCTTCACGCCGGAGCGGTTGGACTTGACGATGATCTTGCGGAACTTGCCGTCCCAATTCTTGTTTTCCGGATAGTAGCCCAGCGTGTAGTACGTAGAGCCGTCTTCGATGCCATCATGAATGGCGCCGTCCAGATCGTTGGTGTTGTAAAAGGCCCTACCGCCCGTTCGTTCCGCCACAGTGTTCATGGTCGAATGCACCGCCTCCAGGCCTTCGGTGGTTCTGCCAAGCTCGACTCCCATGGCGGCACTGCCTTCGCGGGTTGATCCACCGGACCGGCCGGTGGCAGTGCGTCCAAGGTAGTTGCCGTTGCTATCATTATTGCTGAGCGTGGTCCAGGGACCAAGGTTGGTTACACCGTGCGTGTCCACGGGATAGACCGCCACACGGGCATTGCTCAAGGCATTGGCGAGGCGCTCAATCTGATCTGAGTAGCTGCGACCCTGCGAAAGTGAAGCTTCCTGGCGCCTTGAACTGGATGAAAAGATGCCTGCTGGGTCAACGAATACATTGGATGGGAATGCGGAAGAAACCCAGACCAGGTTCTTGCGTCCGGGATAGCCAGCAAGAGTACGGGCCAGAGACATCAACGCATTCAGTGTCATCTGGACGCGAACATCGATCTGTGCCGCCCGTTCTTCCTGCTGGAACAATTGTATCTGCGCCGCCATGCCTTGCATTCCCAACTCATTCATGCTGCCGGCGGTCGCGGCGGAAAGAGCCGGCTCATCGCCGAGAAGCGGTGAGCTCTTGTCCCTGACTCTGGCAATGGCTTGCTTGAGCAGACTGGGATCGGTGGTGAAGTCCTGTAGTAAACGTAATCTGTTACCAAGCAGAAATACTGCCACGGGCTGCCCGGCGGGAAGCTTCTCCAGATATTTCAGCATTTCCTGACGAGCGTATTTCTGGGCCACGTTTTCTGTATTGAGTCCGTCCAGCAAGAGCACGCTCAGGGTACGGTTCGGCTTGTATGTGGGGACGTTGCTAACCATGTGGGGCGGCAGTTTCGGCGGAACCTGCTGTGCCTGGTCGGACGCTGCGGGCTGCTGGAAGCTGAACACCTTGATCTGCTGGTTGGAGCCTTCTTCGGTCAGGCTGAAATCTTCAGCCTTCAGATCAGTAATCGGATGCCCTTTGCTATCGACCGCCACCACGTCCACCACCACCAAGCGCGTAGTGATCTTGAGGGTCGGCAGGCTCGTTGCGGGGCTCGGGGCTGGCGTTGCAGCCGGCTGCTGGGCCTGAGAGCTAACAACACAGATGGTAAGCAAGAGAGTTTTCACGATTACAGACTTCAGGACTGAAGCTTTCAAAGGCAGGCGCATGATAGTTCCCCGATATCTGATCTAGTCGCGCAAACGCCGCTGCATACGTGCAAACTGACAACTCAGAAGAATTACTTTGGCGGGGCGAACGCCCGCTCATCCTAGCAGGTTTGTAGCTGGATTGGCACCATCAAACTACGAGGATTTCGGTAAGCAATCTACCTTAAAGAAAAACTATCACTTGGGTGATACAGGTTCGGGTAGATGGATCTCGATTCCATTGGCGGCATTGGCCTTCTCTGTGGCTTCCCGGTCGATGTCAGCGAGCGAAGTTTTACGCGCGGTGTGCTCGTTTAATATCCACAGCGTCTGCCCGGAGATGGCGTAGTTCTGGGCAGTGAAGCGACGGCCGTCGCGCAGAACAAAAATAGTGTTTGCGGCGGGCGGCACTGCGGAGAGAGTTGCGCCTGGAGAAGATTGTGAACGATCCTGGCTTTGCTGGTCGCGATTGCGGTCAGCGCGATTAAGCTCATTGCGGAGATCGTCTATCTCATCGCTCAGATGCTGGATCTCAGCGCTGAGGGCTACTTGGTTGCTGTCATTTGAAGTGGAGCCTTGCTGTGGATAATAGTCAGGCGACGGGGGATAGCCGTACGGGTAACCACCAAATCCATAACCCAGGCTAAAGAAGGGGTCACCGAACAAGAATCCTGAGTTTATAAAGCTGTTACAAAATGGATTGCCAAAGGCAAAGCCACCAAAGCAATTGGCGCCAAAGAATCCGTTGTCAAAGAAGTTGTTAAAGAAAATGTGGTGGCGGAAAAATCTGGAATGAAAACGGCGAGAACGCTCGTCAAAGAACACCCGGTTTTGCGCATTGAAGCGCTGCCCATTGAAGCGCCGCTGCCCATTAAAGCGCTGCCCATTAAAGTTCCGCGGGGTGAAACTGCTCGGCGGTACGCCTCGAGGACGAACAGTGGGACCAGCGCGAAATCCCTGGCCCACAGGGCCAGGCATGGGACGACCGACAGAAATACGCGGTGCTGGTCCGGAGACGCGAGCGCCCCCACCGCCTCGCATGCCGCCACCACTGCCTCGCATACCGCCACCACCGCCTCGCATACCGCCACCACCACGTACCTGTGACTGAGCGTTAGACGTAAGTAGAGTCAACGTGCAAAGGAGAGCGATGGAAGCCAACCTGCGCATGATACTTCTATTGTAGTCCTGCAAGCGGACCGAAAATGTCAATAATTTATGGCCTGTTTTCAATAGTCTGGCCGGGGGAGCTTTCCTTGATGTCGCTTCGCTGGCGCTGCGCTCCGGCCTCCGGCGGTAAGGAAATGTGTTGCTACCGGCTTTACCCGGCCCTTATCCCTCAGCGCGCAAGCGCGCTTCAGGAACGGACCGCGCCAGGCTTGCGCTAGGTTGTGTCGCGCCTTCGGCGTTTTGAGAATGGGCAGCCCTGTAGAGAATTGTGGCTGCCTATCTGAGACGTAGCAAGCTATTTAGCAAGCTGCGTCTCTATGCGAAATCTTTTTGCTACTAACCGCTGGCGCGAGCGCTGGCTGTGTATTTGTAATAACCCTTGCTTAGCTCATCTTCAGCGGCGTTGAAAACGACGCCAGTGAGCTTCTTAGGATCAACCTGAGCAAGCACACGGGTGAGCGAGCGACGATCTGTTTTACGGGCCCGGACAACCAGCATGGCGCTTTCACAGGGTGCGCTGATGAGTTCGAAATCAGCAAGGTTCATAATGGGGGGCGAATCGATAATTACAAGGCGGAAAGTCTCTGACGCCCAGCCAATAAATTCCTTCCAATTCAGGGCAGAGAAGAGTTCAGGCGGAGAAGAACTGGTATCACCGCAAGGCAAAACATAAAGACTGGGGCAATCGGTGTGCAGAATTGAATCCTGATAAGAGGAGGTACCTTCCAGAATGCCGGCGAGTCCGGGCGATTCGGGGTCGCCCAGGAGGGCTGAAAGGCCTCCAGTGCGGAGATCAGCATCCACCAGCAGCACTGGCCAGTTCTGTATGTTGGCGTAACACAAAGCCAGATTGAAGCTGGTGAGGGTTTTGCCTTCACCTTGCGCGGCACTGCTTATCACCAGGGATCGCGCTCCGGTTTTAGTTTGCTGCTTTGACAAACGAGTACGCAGGGTGCGATAAGCTTCCACCGCTGACTGCATTCCAGTGTTGTATTGGGTTACCAGAAACGACTTTTCTTCAGTGCGTGACAGGCGGATGGAGCGGCACTTTTCCAGCCGGCCAGAAATCACCTGGGCCGTGCCTTCATGGGACTCCTTCAGCGGCTTGAGCAGATGCTTAAGGTCAGCCTCGGCTTGAACAGCCGTGCCGGAATTGCTGGACATGCTCTGCTTAAGAGATCCCACCAATTCCTGTATGTCCACATTGTCCGTTGCCGGAGCGGCATTCGTGCCGTGAAGATTTCGCGTTTCGTTGAAGAATTTGCTCATATCGTTTTCAGTCCCAATCCCCTGTTGTGAACCTATGTTGCGAAGCTAGAGTTTTTGGCCTTGTGTGCTCGCAATGGCAAAGGCCGCCGAAGAATGTCCCGATGTTTGTGTCACGTCCAGCGAAAACTGCAAGAGGCTGAGCTCGTCGGACGCATCGATAATCAGATCAGCCCCAATCTTGCGCGACTGTCTGCGCTGGCCGAGAGTAAGCGCCTTGTCACAAATGGAGTTGATCAGGCGCGGAACGCCGCTGGTGCGACGGTGAATCTCTTCCAGTGCCGGCGTGGTGAACATGCTCTCACCGGCCAGACCCGCGACATGCAGTCGCTCAGCGATGTAGGCGCGGCTTTCAATGAAGGTGAGTGCGCGCAGCCTGGAGACCACTGAGATACGTTGTTTCAAAGCCGTGAGTTCAGGCTTCATCAGCAAAGGCATGAGTTCAGGCTGTCCGCAGAGAATCACCTGAAGAACATTGACGGGATAATTGTCCAGGTTTAAAAGCAGCCGGACCTCTTCAATCAGAGCAGGCGAGAGCAAATGAGCTTCATCAATGATGACAACGACAGCACCGTTGCGCCTATGTGTCTCCAGCAGCAGCTCATGCAGGGCGCGCAGACGGGCCGGCTTGGTCGTGGCATGCATATTGATTTCCAGTTCGTCGAAGAGCATTTCGAACATCTCGTCGATACTCAGGGTCGGGTTCACAATGAAGGCGGAGCGGACGGGACATTGCGGAGAAGCTTCATGCAGTAACAGGTGTTGCAGGCAGTAGAGCAGCGTAGTCTTGCCCGTACCGATTGGTCCCACAGAAATCTGAAGGCCTTTGCGCGAGGCAATCCCTTCCACCATCGCTCGCAAAGTGTTCCGGTGCGGTTCGGCCAGATGGAGAAAGCGCGGATCAGGTGAGAGCCTGAAGGGGTCCTGCTGTAATCCGTAAAATGCCGAGTACATACCCATCCTTCTATGTAGATTGATGCCACCCGAGTAACGGGCAAGTCAGGTTCCAAATGATGTGAGTGGAACCCTCTCTGCTTCAATCACTTACAGGAGCTGGACTGGAGACCAAAGCGAGCCTGAGGAAGCGCTGCGCAATGTTTTGCACATAAACAACCTGCACTTTTCTTCCTAAGGCCTGCTTCCGGCAGGAGAAAAATCAAAGGGAAATAGAAGTGGCTGGCTGGGAGTCGACAGGCGGCGAAGCCAATTGGGCCGACGTTTTATTTACAAAAGCGGCAAGACCGTTGACGGCATCGCGGATCTGCCCGCAGATTTGCAAAGTTTCTGAGGCGCCCTGGGTATATGGATCAGCAATGCTGGGTTGTGGCGTGGGCGCAAACAGCCCGAGCAGAGTTGTTCGCGGGAGGAGTTCGGGAAATACCTGCTCCATCTGCTGCATGTTGGCGGAATCCATGACCAGAATCAGGTCGGCGGCGCCCAGCAATTGTGGATCAGCAAGCTGGGAACGATGGTTGGACAGAGCGACGCCGATGCCGAAGTCGGATCCAATCTGGATGATCTTCTCCGGCGACGGCCGTCCCACTTTTTGGTGAAATCCGGCAGAGACAATTTGCACTCCTGCGATTTTCTGTTCGGCCAGTTTGGCGGCAAACGGACTACGGCAAATGTTCCCCAGACAGATAAAAGCAATTTTACGGATAGGCCGCTCGTTGCTGTTGCTGACGATGTTGTTAACGACGGCACTGTGATGACGAAGCAAGTCATGCGCTGTGCTCGATCTGCGGAGCCGCCGCGTAATTGGTGCAATCTGTGCTGCCATGCTTTGAGTGACGATTCTCCACGTCACGGGCAAATCATGCCAATCAAAATGGTCCCAGCTTTCGACGCCGAGCAAGGGGCGCAGCAATTCGAGAAAAGCAAGTACTCGGGGACGAGTCAGCAGCAAAGGATCCCGATGGTCGGCTTTGAGATTGGCTTTGAACCACTCCACATCCGTCCGCAGATCGCGGGTGTAGATACCGGTCCGATAGGTTGGCTGCGGCACGGGCTTTTGTCCGCGGGCAAGGCTCAGCAGGCCGGCGGGGAAGTCAATGCCTGCATCAATGGCCAGGGCAAGAGAGCCCCAAAAGCGAGGATTGATTTCCATGAGCCAATGCCGGCCGTTGGAGTCAACCTTGAATTCCACCATGGCCACGCCATGCCAGTTGAGGGCGGCTAGAAGTTTTTCAGCGTCGGCCAGAAGATTATCTGGTGGAGCAATGGATTTGCGATACGAACTGGCGCCGCCCGAAATAGGATATTCATGCACACGTTCGTGGACAAAGTGCCAGACTTTGCGTCCGCGATCAAAGAGAAATTCCGCGCCAACGCCTTTGCCCGTGACGTACTGTTGCTCCAGCACGGCGGTAAATGGCAGCCATTGCTGTAATTGCTTGCGACGCTGCTCTTCTGTCCTGACCACGGCCACGGCGAGCGAACGCAACTGTCCGTGCATCATCAATTTGCTGCGAACAGGTTTGAGCACGGACGGAAGCTTTATAGGGACGCCAGTCCCGTCAAGGCCAGGCTTTTCGCAAGCTGCGATGAGCCTGCTTTGCGGCACAGGAATACCCAACTGCGAAGCCAGTGCGCAGGTCTTTTCCTTGTCAATCGCTATATCCAGGGCGTAGTTGGACGGAAGTACGGCCTTGCGGCGCAGCGGGTCATCTTCATCCACTGCACGCAGGCCGCGCAGGGAAGCTTCAGTCGCGGGCACAATCAGCTCGTAATTACGAACTCTATCCTGATCTCGCAACCACTGCTGAAATGCTCCTGTTGCCTCCGATGGTTGCAGGAGACGATTCGTGGCATAACGGGAATACATGGCAAGGCAATCCGGCGATTCCGCCGCGATGTCTACGTCGATACCGGCGCGCCCCAGACTTTGCAGGGTTTCGAGGGCAGCACGGCTGTGTCCGTCAAGCACCAGAACTGGCATCCTCATGCTCCTGGGCGGTGCAGCCGCCAAGCCAGCAATGCCATGTTGTCAGCGCTGGGGATGCGCGGGAGCCGGTGTTGGTCTGGCGTTTGAGTACGGCTCACGGTCCCGCTCTCAGTAGTAACAGCGGCTGCGTAATATTTTTGTACTGCGCCGTGGATGCGTGAATCAAGCGCCCCATTGGGATAACAGAAGTAGGGAGCCGGGCGGTTTAGTTTCTCTTCCAGTTGCCGCCGACTCTCTCTTAGTTCGAAGTCGAGTTGGTCATCGTGAAGCGTGGTCAGAATAGGATGAGTGAAGGTGTGGGAGCCAATGGTAACAAGCTCAGGATCGAGCGCCCGCAGTTCTTCCCAATTCATGATGTCGTAGGCGGACTGCTGATCTGGCGAAGGGTAGAAGCGTTGCGAGGCTGCAACAATGAATTCTTCGGCTCGCCGGCGGTCCTTCAGGGCGAGTGTTTTCATCCATCCGATCAGGCCTTCCACGGAATGTGACGGCGCGGAGAGATGTCGAGCAAGCTTTTTCAATCGCTCAGGACCAAGCGCCAGCAAACGGCAGCGAGCTTCATGGTTCCAGAGCCACTTGCCGCAGGTAATCAGTCCCGGGCAGACAAAGAATGTGGCCGGGGTCTTGAATTTTTTCAGCAGAGGATAGACCACACTGAAGTTGTTGCGCAGCCCATCGTCAAAGGTCAGGACTACTTCCTCCGATGAGGGTCCGCCGTGTTGTCTGATCTGCTGCAGCATGTCGGACAGGGAAACGATGCGGAAGTTTCGGGAGAGGTAAGAAAGCTGGTCGGAGAACCAGGCCGCCTCTTTAACCGAAACGCCGTGATACATGATGATGCGCGAGCATGACTGCCGGCGCGCCACCACGGCTGAGATTCCAGAAACGTAGGAAATGTGGTGACTCAATGACTTAAGTTGTTGGGCAACAGCCAAATGTCAGACTCCTCGGACAAAGTGCTCCGGACAAAGTGAAGGAGCAGTTTCCATTCCTTTCTGGGACGGAGGTAGGCTGGTCGCGCGCACATGGTGGCTAAACGGGATTAGTGGCGTCGTTGCAATAGCTTGCAGAAAGCTGATCGAGAATGCACTCACGTCTTCCCGGCGGCTTAAGTAAAACCCAGTTACTCAGAATGTGCATTCTTTTGCACTCCGGCGCACTGGTTGATGGCGACTTTCTTCCAAGGCTTTAGAAATGAATGGCTTGCGTTGCAAGCTCAACGGCATTGCCCGTGCATGGCTGAAAGGGTTCTGATCATGATGACCAAGCCAGCAAAGAAGTTCAACGCGAACCCGGTAGCCACTGCTGACCAACATGCGGATCCTCTCACACACGTGCTGACGGTGGATGTGGAGGATTATTTTCAGGTGGAAGCATTTGCTGAGACGGTCAAGCGCGAGAGCTGGGACCGATATCCGAGCCGCGTGGATGCCAATACCCGTCGCGTGCTTGATCTTTTTGACGAGTATGGCGCCAAGGGTACGTTCTTCTTTGTGGGCTGGGTGGCTGACAAGCTTCCCGAACTGGTGCGTGAGGTCCATGCTCGGGGACATGAGCTGGCCTGCCATAGCTACTGGCATCGCACAATTTACAGTTTGTCGCCGGAAGAGTTTCGCGAGGATACGCGTCGCGCCAAGCAGACCATCGAAAGCGCCGCTGGCGTGGCCGTTACAGGTTACCGGGCGCCAAGCTGGTCGATCACCAAGGACTGCATGTGGGCGCTGGAAATACTGGCGGAAGAAGGTTTTACCTACGACTCCAGCATTTACCCGATTCATCACGATCTTTATGGCGTTCCCGGCGCGCAGAGGTTTCCATACACATTTGCCTGGGCAAACGGCATGAAATTGCGTGAGTATCCTCCTGCGACATTGCGATTCATGAGAACGAACCTGCCGGTGGCGGGCGGCGGATATCTGAGAATCTTTCCCGCGGCCTACAATGAAATGGCATTCCGCATTTTCGAGAAGGACTACGCGCAGCGCGTGGTGGTCTATCTGCATCCCTGGGAAATTGATCCTGATCAGCCGCGCATCGCCGCCAAATTGAAATCGCGCTTCCGTCATTACACCCAGCTAAAAAATATGAGCAACAAAATCGGCCGCCTGCTCCAGCGCCACAAATTTGAGCGGTTCTGTGATGTGCTGGCTGGGGAAGAGGCCGCGGCTGTCCTCAATGGCCGAGCAGCCGAGCAGCCGCTGACGCTGTTGCCAAGTATGCAAGAGGTGAATGCCTGATGAGCAGCCGCGTGCAGAACAAGGCCATTCTCGCCTATCACGAGGTAATGCCGGAATCTGACTATGCATACTGCGTGCGGTCAGGGCAATTCACCCAGCAGTTACGAAAATTGCAAGATTGTGGCGCAGGTTTTCAGGCGCATGTGACTTTTGACGATGGTGAGCGATCGCAGATGGAGATTGCTGGGCCATTGCTGCTCGAACATGGAATCAAAGCAACGTACTTTGTTACACCCGGATTGATTGGGACGGCACACAAGTTTCTGGGCTGGGAAGAGCTAAAGGAGTTGCAGGCGGCAGGACATTCGATCCAATCGCACGGATGGTCGCACAAGTTCCTTACTGCCTGCGATGACCGGGAGTTACAGCACGAGTTGATGATGTCAAAAGAATATCTGGAAGACCGTCTGGGTAAACACGTTGAAGAAGTATCAATACCTGGAGGTCGATGGGACCAGCGCGTGCTGCGTGCCTGCGCCGAAGCAGGCTATCACCGCGTTTATGTTTCTGAGCCGTGGCTGGCCAAGGAAATTCTCGGGGTAAAAGTGCTGGGCCGCTTCATGGTCCGCAATACCACGTCACTGGAGTTGTTCGAAAGAATCGTGCGTGGTGATCGAGCGACATTACGCAAGATGAAAATGCGGTCGCAGATCAGGAAGGGCATCGTCAATCTGGTGGGAGATGACCGTTACCACCGTTTGTGGTGTCGCCTTACCGGGTACAACGAATTTGAAGAAGCGCGGCAGCAGCAGAACCAGTAGAAAAAACAGAAGGAGCAGAGGGTGCGAGTTTTACAGTTGATCAGCAGCGGTGGATATTATGGCGCCGAGAACATGCTTTTGAACCTGGCGCACAGCCAGAAAAGCCTGGGCTGCGATCCGTGTCTGCTGCTGTTTTACAACGTGCACCAACCGAATGTGGAACTTTATGAGCGCGCACGCAGCCATGGCCTGAGCGTATGCATGCTGCGCTGCGAAGGCCGCGCTGATCTGCGGGCCATACGCGAAATTCGAGAATACATTCGCGGAGAGCAAGTGGACCTTATTCATACACACGGTTACAAAGCTGATCTGTATGGCTATCTGGCGGCGCGCACGGAATCAAGGCCGATCGTGGCAACCTGCCACAACTGGGTGGGAGGAACGGCCGCGCTGGGCATCTACAACCGGCTGGACCGGATGGCGCTCAAGAACTTCAGCGGCGTGGCAGCGGTTTCAGATGCAGTCGCCGAACAATTGCGTGATCTGGGGATCGCCGAAGATAAGATCCACACCATTGCCAACGGAATTGACATAGATAGATTCTCCGGCGCGGAACCTGCCTGGTTTGATACGACGGTTGCTCCATCCGGAAAGACCATCGGTATAGTCGCGCGGCTTGATCTGCAAAAGGGATTTGAATATCTGCTGGAGGCATTCTCCAGGCTCACCACCTCACATCCTGACACGCGTCTGGTGATTGCTGGTGAAGGGCCGGACCAGGCAGCGATTGAAGCCATTGCGGACCGGCTCAATATGAGATCGAAAATTGTTTTCGCAGGCCAGCGTGGCGACATACCGAACGTTTACGCTGCTTGTGACGTCTTCGTTCTGCCGTCTTTGAATGAAGGCCTGCCCATGACCGTGCTGGAGGCGATGGCTGCCGGGCGTCCGGTAGTTGCTTCGAATGTTGGCGCCATACCCACGGTGGTGCGCAACGGTGAAACGGGACTGCTGGTGGAGCCACGCGATGTGGCCGGTCTTAAAGCAGCGCTTGATCTTCTGCTGAGTGATCAGGCGCTGAGCAGTCGATTGGCGAGCAGTGGACATGAATGGGTGCGCCAGCACTTCACGTCCGATGCAATGGCTGCGAATTATCTGCGCATGTATGAGAACGTGCTGAGCGGAAAGACCAAGAAGGTGACGAACACAAAGAACCCTGTCACAGATGAGACAAAGCAAGACATGGTGAAGTTGGGCAATGTATGAGTGTTGAACAGCAAATACAGTCGCCGGAAATGCTGGAAACAGAAACAGTGGTGCACGTAGGGTTAGTATCCATTGTGATTCCAGCGTTTAATGAGGCGCGCGTGATTGGCAAGTGCCTGGATGCGTTGACTCATCTGGATTTTCCACGCGAACAGTTTGAAGTAATTCTGGTGGACAACGGATCAGACGACGCAACGATCCAAATGGCCGAAACCTTTGCCGACCGGCTCAATCTCACAATTCTGCAAAAGTATGGGGTAAAGATTTCAGCCTTGCGCAACCTGGGCGCAAATTCAGCGCGAGGCACGATCCTGGCATTTCTGGATGCTGACTGCATCCCGCCAACCACGTGGTTAACAGATATCCTGGCCCTGGCGCCCAGCGACGGCTCTGGCGTTGTGGGCGCGCATTACGTCCTTCCGGAAAATTCCACATGGGTAGGGCGCACATGGCATGTTTACCAGGAAGCGCCCAAGGCAGGTAACGTCTCCCATGTGCCCGCCGGCGATCTGGTGATGCGGCGAGACGATTTCCTGCGCGTTCGTGGTTTTGATGAAACCATTCAGACCAATGAGGATTACGAACTGTGTGACAGGGTGCGCAAGGCCGGAATGCCCGTCCGGGCGTTTCCCAAAATTGGGGTAGTGCATCTGGGAACGGCGCAAAGCCTGAAAGTGTTCTATCGCAAACAGCGCTGGCACGGCACTCACGTGGTCACGGTGTTTCTGCGCGATGTACTGCATTCTGATAACAAGAAGGCGGTCTTGTTCGCGCTTTACACTTTGGGGTGCGTTGTTGCTTTGTTGGTGGCGACTGGGATGGCGTTGTTAAAAGGCGTTTGGTTTGCGCCGGTTATCGCGCTGTGTGCGCTGTTGTTGCCGCCTGTGTTGATGGCTTCGCGGCAAGTGTCGGCGAAACGCAAGTATTCCGACTTTCTTCCGTTGGCAACGCTTTATCTGGTCTACGGGTTGGCGCGGGCGCGGGCGTTGCTGAATCTGGCAAGCATTCTCCCAAAATAAACCGCAGGCCGGGTTCCGGCGGGCACGAGACCCAGCCGCGAATCAACGCGCATTGACGCGAATCAACAACCCATTTGATGTTGATTAGCGCAAATTCGCGGGCCACTTTCGCTCTCCAATGCCAGTTAGTGAACCACTGCCTTCACCGCGGTCGGCGCACTGGGACGCGTTGGCCCGGTACCGGCGAAGAATTCATACGCTCCCATATCGAATGCGGCGCCCTGGGCACGAAGAATACCGTCCTTGTCATTGCCAATGGTCGCGCCGGGATTTGGCACAAATGGATTGTTCGGCAACACGGTCAACCCTGCATCCTTCGCCGGGCTGGTGCTGGTGATGTGATAGTCCGACGCGGCCCGATTTACGAACAGTGGATCGCTGGTGAGATTATTGATCGTCTGTGTGGGAGCAGCGCTCAGCCCGAACCACAGGTTGTGATCGCCGGTGATCTGGCCCAGGCTGCCATCGATATAAATCTCCCCGGGCAACTGGTAAGAAATGTTGTTGCGAAGGTTCATGATCAAGGTTGCAGGTCCGCCGGCCACGCCGAACGCGCCACGCGATCCGCTGGCGTTGGCTGAGTTATTGGCGGCGCAGTCAGCCACTGTGTTGTTGAATACCTGCACCGTGCCGGTCCCGGCGACACCATTATTTGTGATGCCGGCAACGTAGATGCAGGAAAAGCTTGCGCCAAGCTGTAGCGGATCCATCAGACCAACGTGGTAGACGACATTGTTATAGGCCTCGACGGTGCCTTTGGATGGATCAACAGTGGCA
>WNEZ01005613.1_pt1 | contig 13627 bp, 11 predicted proteins | sample 5400521 | NCBI WGS metagenome assembly WNEZ01 (sample SAMN13153339, study PRJNA577476) | soil metagenome | isolation source: 120 cm saprolite under Douglas fir tree site 2 hole 1 replicate 1 | place: USA:California | collected 2015-04-18 | reverse complement strand
CCGCCATCTTCATCACGCTGCGCGACGAGAAGGAGGCGCTGGCGGACGCGAAGGCGCTCGCCGCGGGCGGCCGCGACCTGCCGCTCTACGGCATTCCGGTTGCGATCAAGGACAATATGGACGTCGCGGGCCTGCCGACCACGGCGGCCTGCCCGGCCTTTTCGTATAGGCCCGACAAGGACGCGACCGTGGTGGCGCGGCTGCGCCGGGCGGGCGCCATCGTCGTCGGCAAGACCAATCTCGACCAGTTCGCGACCGGGCTCGTCGGCACGCGCTCGCCCTACGGCGTGCCGCGCAACGCGCTCGATGCAAAACTGATCCCGGGCGGGTCGAGCTCGGGCTCAGGCGTAGCGGTCGCGGCCGGCCTCGTGCCGCTCGCGCTCGGCACCGACACCGCCGGCTCCGGCCGCGTGCCCGCCATGCTCAACAATATCGTGGGCCTCAAGCCGAGCCTCGGTTTGGTCTCGACCGCGGGCGTGGTGCCGGCCTGCCGCACGCTCGACTGCGTCTCGGTGCTCGCGCTCACGGTGGACGATGCGTGGGCCGCGCTTGCGGTCCTCGCGGGCGGCGACCCGCGCGATCCCTATTCGCGCCCGCGTCCGCTCGGCGCGCCGGGTGCGGCGCCGCCGAAGAACCGCATCGGCGTGCCGGCGCCTGCTCAGCGCATATTCTTCGACGATGCGCAGGCCGCGGCCGATTACGCCGCCGCGCTCGAGCGGCTCGCGCGTCTCGGCGAAATCGTCGAGATCGACATGGCGCCGTTCTACGAGACCGCGCGCCTGCTCTACGAGGGCCCGTGGGTGGCGGAGCGCTATATCGCGGCCGAGCCGGTGATCGCCTCGAACCCCGGCGCGCTGCACCCGGTGACGCGCGAGATCATTCTCGCCGGCGCGCGTCCGAGCGCGGTCGATGCCTTCAAGGCGTTCTATCGGCTCGAAGAGCTGCGCCGCGTCGCCGAGGAGGTCTTTCGGCGCATCGACATGCTGGCGCTGCCGACCGCGCCCACCGTCTACACGCTCGAGCAGGTGCTCGCCGATCCGGTCGCGGCCGACGCGCGCGTCGCCGCGGTCGGCCGCGCCTTTCACGCCGACACGGGCCTGCCGCTCGGCGCGCTCGGCGTGCCGCAGCCGCCGCTATCGGCAAAGAATTCCGCACTTGCGGCAGAGTGACAGAATGAATGCCGAGGTACGGATCACATTAGATGCATTCGAGCGATGGGCATGGCGCATAGCGATGCTCCCCATCGCAATTGGCCCGAGCAGGACTCGGCGCGCAGTGCAATTCCTTCGCAGTCCGGCAATTTGACTCGCGCCCGCTGTGCAGTAGGCTGGATCAGGATTCCCGCTGGGGTGGCCGTGCCGCGTCTAGGCTCGTTCGCAACGCGCGCGCCTCAGGCTCGCAGCGTGCGTAGTTGGGAGGATGCGATGACCCAGAACAAGGCTAACGGTTTCGTCCCAGTGATCGACATCGCGCCCTATCTGGCGGGAACGCCGGAGGGCAAGCGGCGCGTGGCCGCACAGCTCGACCGCGCGTGCCGGGAGGTCGGCTTCTATGTGATCGTCGGCCACGGTGTGGACCCCAGCTTGGTCGAGGAGCTCGAGACCGTGTCGCGCGAGTTCTTCGATCTACCGCTCAGCGAAAAAATGAAAGTGCATATTGGCAAAGTGCCTGGCGCCGTTGGTTATTCCGCCGTCGGCGACGTTGCATTGGCCTCTACCCGAGGCCAAGCCACACCGCCCGATCTCAATGAGACCTTCCAGATCGCCAAAGTCGACGTCACGAATGACGCGTATTTTCAGAACGAAGCCGCGCGGGGCATGATTCCGCGCAACCGTTGGCCGGAACGGCCCGCGGCACTGAAGGAACTGTACAGCAAGTACTATCTGCGTATGGGCATCCTGGCCGCGGATCTAATGCGGCTGTCAGCGCTGGCGCTCGATCTTCCTGAGAGGTATTTCGACGACAAGATCGACCGCCACATCAGCCGGCTCAACGTACGACTTTATCCGGAGCAGAAGGTCGCTCCGTTGCTGGGGCAGCTGCGTGCCGGGGCGCATACGGATTACGGCACAGTCACGATCCTCAAGCCAGGCGACACGGTGGGCGGCCTGCAGATCGCCGATGCTGAGGGAAACTGGCATGACGTGCCGATGATTCCGGGCTCGTTCGTCATCAATCAGGGCGACCTGATGGCGCGCTGGACCAACGACCGCTGGCTCTCGACATTGCATCGCGTCGCCAATCCGCCCGAAGAGGCCAAGGGCGGATCGCGCCGCCTGTCAATCGTATTCTTTCATCACCCCAATTACGACGCGATAGTTTCGTGTCTGCCCACTTGCATCGCTCCGGGAGCCAAACCGAAATACGAACGGATCACCGTGAGTGACTACTACAGTATGAAAAAATCTCAGCAGCGGGCTGCGCGCCCGCAGGCGATGCAAACTGCCGCGGGCTGACGACCCATCCCGCGGCGCCTTGGTCATTTGGCGCGCCGCGGCACTTTTGGGACGCCATGCGAAAACACTTGTGAGGAACTATGTCTTTGATGCGCGCGCTTGCCGCCGTTACCGCAATCTGGTTTGGCGCCATCTCCGTGATCCCGGCCCGTGCCCAGGATTGGCCGACGCGCCCGCTGACGCTCGTTGTGCCATGGGCCGCTGGCGGCGGCACTGACGTCATGGGGCGCATCATGGCGCGCCGCATGTCCGAAATTCTCGGTCAACAGGTCATCGTTGAAAACATCGCAGGCGCCGGCGGCATGATGGGGTCCTCCCGCGTCGCCAGAGCCGAGCCGGACGGGTACACATTTGTCTTCGGCAGCCGATCCGATGCAATCGACATGACGCTCTACAAGCGTCCGCTCTACAATTTGCGGACCGATCTTGCTCCAGTGGTCCTAGTTGCAGACCAGCCGACGGTTCTGGTTGCACGCAAAGATCTTCCTGCCGATAACCTGAAAGACCTCATTGCCTACGTGAAGAAGAACCAGACCACGGTCAAATTGGGCTCCGCCGGCGTCGGCTCGACTGGGGGTATAGACTGTCAACTCTTCAACCACCTCATCGGAGTTAACATTCAGGAAATTCCATACCGCGGCTCGGGGCCCGCGATGCAGGATTTGATCGGCGGCCACTTCGATTATTTCTGCACGATCAGCGGCACGGCTGCCGGACCGCTGCAGAGTAATTTGGTCAAGGGCATTGCTGTGTTCAGGCGTGAGCGATTGCCCTCAGTGCCGAATGTAGCGACTTCGTTCGAGCAGGGCGTCGATTTTGAAGGCTCGACATGGTTTGGCTTCCTCGTGCCGAAGGCGACGCCGCCAGCGATAGTCAAGAAGCTTCACGACGCTAGCGTGGCTGCTATGGAAACGCCAACAGTGCAGGAACAACTTGCCGCAAACGGCACCTACGTGGTGGCGCCCGACAGACGCTCGACTGCCTACTTTGAAACCTTCATCGGTGCCGAGATCGAAAGGAACGCGGCGCCGCTCAAGGCGGCGGGGGTCTCGGTCGATTAAAAGGGTGTAGCCCTGAGTCCGCGGCTGATTGCATGAGCAGCCGTCAATACCGGGGACAACGTGGCCTCGCTCGACGAAGCACATGTCCGCCCCAACGTCGGCTTTCGGGGGCGAACCGGAAATGTTTCGAACGCGACCATTCCGACGTTGTTGACCCATCCCCGACATCGTGGGCGCTGCTATTTTGCAATGCACCCGCTCCGCCGACACGGGCGAACGCGTTAGCCCCAGCTCGCGCGCGCGATTCCGAGAACGCAATCGGCCGTAGCCTAGTTCACTCCGCCTTGATGTTCGCCTCGCGAATGACGCGGCCGTATTCATCATATTGCTTGCGAAGAAGAGCGGCGAAGTCCGCGCCGCATGTCCCGGCCGGGTAGAGCCCTTGGGTGACAAGCTTGGCTTTGGGCAGCATCGGCGTGGTCCGCCCCGACGCATTTACGAGTACGTGCCCTAGTCCGGTGATACGATAGCGGACGCGGAGGTCCCGATTCGGCCACCCCTCATGAGCCTGAATATTGCCCAAGCCTTCGCCAGTGCGGTGAGCTCACATCAGGCCGGCCGGTTTGCCGAAGCCGAGGCGCTCTACCGGAACATTCTTGCAATCAATCCGAAGCACAGCCAGAGCCTGCATCTTCTTGGCGTCATCGCTCATCAGGCCGGCCGCAGTGACCTGGCCGTGGAGCTCATCGGCCAGGCGATCGCCTTGAACGGGCGGATCGCCGATTTCCACAACAACATCGGCGAGGCGCACCGGACGCTCGGCCATCTGGATGAGGCCATCAAGCACTATCGGCGTGCCATCAAGCTCAAGTCGAACTACGCCGAGGCACACAACAACCTTGGCGTGGCGCTTATGGCGCAGGGCAAGCTCGCCGACGCCGAACTCCACTATCGCCGGGCGCTCGTGTTCAGGCCGAACTACGCCGAAGCCTACAACAATCTCGGCAATCTCCTGGTGGACAAAGGCAAGCTGGCCGAGGCCGTGGCGCGATACGAACACGCGCTGACACTGAGACCGGACTATGCCGATGCGCACAATAATCTCGGCGTCGTACTGATGTGGCAGGACATGCGGGCCGAGGCGCGGGATCGCTTCAAGAGGGCGATGGCGCTCAGGCCGGACTTTTCCGGGGCGTTGAGCAACCTTGGCACCTTGCTGCTCGCCGAAGGCAAGACCGGAGAGGCGCTTGATGCCGCAAGGCGTGCGCTCGAACTCGCGCAAACGACGGAAGGCAAGCTGTTGTTCGCTCAGTGCGTCAAGGATTTGCGGCCCATCGAAGATGTCGGTGATCTCCGCGATCTCGTCCTGCGCGCGCTAACCGAGGCTTGGGGCCGGCCAGGCGAGCTCGCGGGCGTCGCCATTGCGTTGGCCAAGTTGAACCCCGTGATCCAGGATGGCATTGGCCGCGTCGGCCAAGCTTGGCCGAGGCGGCTGCCCGCGCAGGAGCTGTTGGGCGCTTCAGGTGTGACGCACCTCAGTGAAGACCGGTTGTTTCGTTGCATTCTCGAAACCATTCCGGTCACCGATATCGCGTTCGAGCGGTTCCTGACCAATCTGCGTTTGGTCCTGCTCGGGATGATTGCGGATGATCGCCCCGACATCGCGGAACGATCCGTGCTGTGGCTTGCCAGCGCACTTGCGCGGCAATGTTATGTCAATGAGTACGTCTTTGCGATTGGCGATGACGAGCTCCACCAGGCCCGACAATTGCGGGATTCGCTCGTCACGGCTCTCGAATCCGGAACGCCGGTTACCGCGCTCGGGATCGCGGCGGTCGCCGCGTATTTTCCGCTCCATTCATTGCCGAAGGCGCAGACGCTGCTCGAGCGGTCATGGCCGGAAGCGACGGCCGGCCTGTTGGCGCAGCAATTGTCGGAGTATTACGAAGAGCAGCGACTTCGGCCTTTGATCCCGCGCATTACACCAATCGAGGATGAAGTCTCGCTGCTGGTCCGGCAGCAATACGAGGACAATCCCTATCCGCGCTGGGTGAAGGCATCGGGAACGGGAAAAGCAACGACGCTTGATCGGCACTTGCGGGCGCGATTTCGCTTGGCGCCTTTCCATGCCCTTGCGAAAACCAGCGACATCGAGATCCTGATTGCGGGGTGCGGCACCGGCCAGCACTCTATAGAAACCGCACGGCAATTCATCGGCGCACGAGTGCTGGCGATCGATCTCAGCCAAGCGAGCCTATGCTACGCGCAGCGGATGACGCGCAACATCGGCCTCGACAACATCACTTACGCGCAGGCCGATATTCTCAAGCTCGGATCTATTGGCCGGACCTTCGACGTCATAGAGGCAAGCGGCGTGCTCCACCATCTTGGCGATCCGATCGAGGGCTGGCGGGTGCTGCTTACGTTGCTGCGACGCGGCGGCCTGATGCGCGTCGGCCTCTACAGCGAGCTGGCGCGAGCAGAAGTCGTGGCGGCGCGCAGCTTCATCGCCGAGCGAGGCTATGGACAGACCGCGGACGACATCCGGCAATGCCGGCAGGAGATGATGGGATTCGATGCGGACCCGCGGCTGAAAGGGCTTTCAGACTTCGGGGATTTCTTCAGCACCAGCGCTTGTCGCGATCTGCTGTTTCACGTTCAGGAGCATCGAATGACGATTCCCCGAATCAAGGCCTTTCTCGGCGAGAGCGGGCTGCAATTCATCGGATTCGATCTCGATGCCGATGTTGGGGCGAAATATCGTAGTCGCTTTCCGGATGACCCGGCCATGATCGATCTCGATCACTGGCACGCGTTCGAGACGGAGCACCCGAGAACGTTTGCCGGCATGTACCAATTCTGGATTCAGAAGCATCAATGAGTTGCGGCTCCAGCACCGCCGCCGCTGCCCTGCGATGTCGCCAAGGCCTGCCACCCTGATTGCCGCGATGGTCACGCGCCCGGCTCGTCGATCATGCTCACATGGGCGGCGACCACGCGCCATCCTTCTGGAAAGCGCGCCCAGGTCTGCGTCTGCCGGCCGATTTTTCCGAATGCGGTCGGGCGATGAAACAGCGTCGAGGCGACCGCGAAATCGCGGCCATAGGTCGTGATCACGGTCTTCGACAGCGTGCGCGCAAGGCCGATGGGCGCGCGCGCCGCCCGGAACGCCCTGATCTCGTCGTAGCCGTAGAGGATCTCGTTGCCGCCGTAGCGGATGGTGCGCGGATCGTCGCGAAACATGGCGTCGAGCATCGCGACGTCGTTCGACACCAGCGCGCGCTCGTAGCGCTCGAACGCCTGCTTCACCTCGGCAACGACCTCGGGCAGGTCGATCTCCATCTCGCTTCTCCCGTTCAAAGCTGCGGCTCGGGCGCGGCCACGACGCCCGCCTGTTCGAGCGCATGGGCGATGCGCAGCGCCACGTCCTCGCGCCACGGCGCGGCGATGATCTGCACGCCGATCGGCAGCGGCGCGAGCGGCACCGGCACCGCGGCGACCGGCAGCCCGATGAACGAGATCGGCTGGGTGTGGATGCCGATGTTGGGCCGCAACGGCGTCTCGGCGCCGTCGAGCACAAAAGTCTGTTGCCCGATGCGCGGCGCCGGGCACGGCGTCGCCGGCGCGATAATCGCGTCGACCTCGTCGAACAGCGCGAGTACGCGCGCGCGAAACCAGCGGCGGAATTTCTGCGCCCGGTTCACCAGCGCGGCCGGGATCATCGCGCCCGCGATCAGCCGGTCGCGCACGAACGGATCGAAATCCCGCGCGCGCGTGCGCAGCCGATCGAGATGCAGGCTCGCGCCTTCGGCCGCGGTGATCACATAGGCGGCGGCGCGCGCGCGATGCGCCTCGGGCAATTCGATCTCGCGCTTCGCGCCAAGCGCCGCCGCAACGCGCGCCACCGCGGTCTGCGCCTCCGGAAACAGGCTTTTTCGAAAATAGCCGCCCGCGATCGCGATCCGCAGACCCGCCGCGCCGCGCGCGAGCGACGGCGTCGCGGGCTCGACCGCACGATCGGTCGCGACCGGATCGTCCGGGTCGGGCCCCTGCATCGCGTCATAGGCGAGCGCGAGATCGCGCACCGAGCGCGCGAGCGGCCCGACATGGTCGAGGCTCGCCACGAACGGAAAGCTGCGGGCGCGCGTGAGCCGCCCATAGGTCGGCTTGAGGCCGAAGAGTCCGCAGAAGGAGGCGGGCACGCGGATCGAGCCGTTGGTGTCGGAGCCGAGCGCGAGCGGCACGAGGCGGCCGGCGACGGCGCCGCCGGAGCCGCTCGAGGAGCCGCCGGTCATGCGCGCGGTATCGTGCGGATTGCGCGCGTCGCCGTCGTGCACGTTCTCGCCGGTGAAGTCGTAGGCGTATTCGCCCATGTTGAGCGCGCCGACGAGCACGGCGCCCGCCGCTTCGAGCCGCTCGATGAGCGGCGAGTCGCGTCGCGCCGGCGCATTGTCCCGATTGATCTTCGAGCCGGCCCGCGTCGCGAGCCCCGCGACGTCGAACAGGTTTTTCACCGCGAACGGCACGCCTGCGAGCGCGCCGGGCGGCTTGCCGGCCGCGCGGTCGGCGTCGATCTGCGCGGCGCGGCGGCGGGCGCGCTCGGCCGTGACGTCGGTGAAGGCGTTGAGCAGCGGATTGAGCTTTGCGATGCGCGCGAGCGTCGCATCGGTCACCGCAACGGCTGTGACGTCGCCGCTGCGCACGCGTTGCGCGATCTCGGCGGCTTCCGCGGACTCGATCGCCATGCTCAGGCCCGAAAGACCGGCGCCGGCTCGGCGTCGTCGGGCAGCTCGAACTCCTCGACGAGCTTTGCGAGCCGGAACGTGACCTCGAGATGGCCGCGCACGGCCGGCTTCCAGGCCGGCTCGAGCGGCAGCGCGAGCGCCGCGGCGGCGGCATCGATCAGATCGTCGAGCGGGTCATGACTTGTCATTTGCGGAACTCTTGGGTTCGCCTGTGGTGAATTGCAGCACGTCCGCAACCTTCGTGCCAGAGGGATGCGTTTTCGGATCGGCTCTAATCCGCTGTCCGGACTTTGTAATTTTTCGGCGCGCTGCATGGCGCGCCAGCACATGCGAGCGAAACAGGCATCCTCCACGGCGCGCCACGGATATTGCTATGGTTTTCTTCCTGGCACACTATTTGCGGAGCCCTGGCGCATGTTCCGGCGAAGTGGCTACCGGTTCGCCGACAAGAACATGCGCCAATGAATGAAGCGGGGGCGTGTCCCGAAGGGACATGCTCCAGCGTCCCGCCGGCTGCGGGTGGAGATGCACATGGCTTCGGCCAAAGTCCGGATCGATGACGTCAGCATGACATTCGCGACGCCGGCCGGGCCGTTCCAGGCGCTCGCCAACGTAACGCTCGCGGTCGAGCAAGGGCGCTTCGTCAGCCTCATCGGGCCGTCCGGCTGCGGCAAGACCACGATCTTCAACGTCATCGCCGGCCTGCAGGAGCCGACCGCGGGGCGCGTCGTGATCGACGGCGTCGATGCGACCGGCACCATCGGCCGCGTCGGCTACATGCTGCAGAAGGATCTGCTGCTGCCGTGGCGCACGCTCATCGACAACAGCATCCTCGGCATGGAGATCCAGGGCGTGCCGCTGCGCGACGCGCGGGCCAAGGCGCTGCCGCTCTTGCGCCGCTACGGCCTCGGCGGCTTCGAGCACGCCTATCCCAACATGCTCTCCGGCGGCATGCGCCAGCGCGCCGCGCTCTTGCGCACGCTCCTGTTCGACACCGACGTGATCCTGCTGGACGAGCCGTTCGGCGCGCTCGATGCGCAGACCAAGGCCGACATGCAGGAATGGCTGATGGGGCTCTGGAGCGATTTCCAGAAGACCGTGGTGTTCGTCACCCACGACGTCGAAGAGGCGATTTTCCTCTCCGACGAAATCCACGTCATGGGCACAAGGCCGGGCCGCATCCTCGAGAGCATCCCGATCCCGCTGCCCCGCCCGCGCGAGCGCAGCGTCACGCTGTCGCCGGAGTTCATCGCTGTCAAGGAGCGCTGCCTGAAGCTCCTCACCGCCGCCGCGCCGAAGCTCGAGGAGGCCGCCTGATGGCCGTCCAGGACGCACCGCGCTCGACGGAGCTTTCCGGCATGGCGATGGCACCGGCGAGGCCCGCCGCCGGCAAGACCGCGCGCCGGCTCCCGGTGCAGAAGGACTGGCCGAGCGTCGCCATTATCGCCACGCAAATCCTCATCCTGGTCGCCATGATCGGCGGCTGGGAGCTGGCGGCGCGCGCCGGCTGGCTCGATGCCTTCTTCTGGTCGCAGCCGAGCGCGATCTGGAAGACGCTCATCATCTACTTCACCGAAGGCGAGGCTTGGACCGACATCGCCTTCACGTTCCGCTCGACCATCCTCGGCTTCATCATCGGCACCACTGCGGGTTCCCTGCTCGGCCTTTCGTTCTGGTGGTCGCGCAACTATGCCGCGGTGGCGCAGCCATACATCATCTGCTTCGAGTCCATGCCGAAGCTTGCGCTCGCCCCGCTCATCATTCTGGTGTTCGGCCTGGACGTCACGTCCAAGGTCGTGATCGCGATTGCGCTCACAATCGTGGTCTCGACGCTCACCACCTACGCCGGCGTCAAGGCGCTCGATCCCGACGGCGAGAAGCTGTTCTATTCGCTTGGCGCGAGCCGCTGGCAGGTGTTCCGCAAGCTCGTGGTGCCGTTCTGCGTGCCTTGGATCATCTCGGTGCTGCGGGTCAACATCGGGCTTGCGCTGACTGGCGCGATCGTCGGCGAGTTCATCTCGTCGCAGCACGGGCTTGGCCGCACTATCTTCTATGCCGGCTCGACCTACGAAATTGCTCTCGTCTGGGTCGCGGTATTCGTGCTCTCCACTCTCGCCGTCATCATGTATGCCGTCGTGTCCTGGCTCGAAAACGTGCTGCGCAAGGGCACGCGTCAATAAGGAAAACAGGAGGCTCGAAATGAACAGACGCAAGTTCCTCGGCACAACGGCGGCCGCCGGGGCCGCACTCGTTGCCAAGCCCTATATCGCGCACGCGGCCAAGCACGAGCTCCTGGTCGCGGAGCCGGTGCATTCGACCGGCTACCTGCCGATGTACATCGCGATGGCGAAGAACTACTTCGCCGAAGCCGACATCAACGTGAAGATCGTCACGATCGAGACCGGTGCCGGCCACACCAACGCGGTGCTGTCCGGCCAAGCCTTCGCCTTCATCGGCGGGCCGGAGCACAACGCCTTCGCCAAGGCCAAGGGCGCCGAGCTTCGCGCCGTCGTGCATTGCGTCGACCGCGGCAACGTCTATTTCTGCGCCGAAAAGGGCCTCGCGCCGAACGGCCGCGATTTCACCAGCTTCGTGAAGGGCAAGGCGGTCGCCACCGGCGGCTTCGGCGGCACGCCGAATTCGATCACCCGGTACCTCCTGAAGAAGTGGAAGCTTGACGCCAAGACCGACGTCACCGTGGTCGAGACCGCGAACTCGGCGATCCTCGCCGCCGTCAAGGGCAGGCGGGCCCAGCTCGGCTGTTCGACCGAGCCTTACATCACCCAGGGCGTGCGCCAAGGCATCTGGGACGAGCCGTTCTTCAACGTACCCAAGGAGTTCGGCCCCTACGCCTATTCCACCATCAACATCCGGCAGGACTCGATCCAGAAGGAGCCCGAAGTGGTGCGCGGCTTCGTGCGCGGCATGGTCAAGGGGCTGAAGTTCCTCTACGCCAACCCGACCGAATCCGCCGACATCGCCAAGAAGCAGTTCCCCACCATGCCGCTTGAGGACCTCAAGGCGACGCTCGACCGCTCGTTCGCCGACGAGATGTGGAGCAAGGACGGCATGATCAGCCGCGCCGCCTGGGACACCGGCAAGGCCGTGGTCATGGAAGCCGGGATTCTCAAGACGGACATCAAGTACGACGAGATCATCGACATGAGCTTCGTGGAGAGCGTCCGCGCGAGCCTGTAAAGTCGATATCCGCCATCGACGAGCAGCCATAACGCAATCAAGGAAGGTACGACCCATGTCGGAGCCGGTCTGGAACAAGTTTCTCACGGAACGCGACAAGGCGGTGTTCGCCACCTCGGGCTACGGCGCGCGCCAGGGTTTCGGCAAGCGGCCGGCGCTTCTCATCATCGACGTGAACTGGGCGTTCTGCGGCGACAAGCCGGAGCCGATCCTTGAGTCGATCAAGAAGTGGCGCAACTCGTGCGGCGAGGACGCCTGGGTCGCGCTGCCCTTCATCCGCTCGCTCATCGACAAGTGCCGCGCCAAGGGCGTGCCGGTGATCTACACCACCGGCGTGCGGCGCGACGACAATTGGGATTCCGGCAGCTGGACCTGGAAGAACAATCGCTCGGACGAGGACCGGGTCGCGAAGACCGCGCTCTCCAACCTGGACGGCAACGAGATCGTCGCCCCCATCGCGCCCGGCCCGCAGGACATCGTGACGTCGGGCTTCTTCGGCACCAACCTGACGAGCTACCTCACCCTGCTCGGTTGCGACAGTCTGATCGTGACCGGCACCACCACGTCGGGCTGCGTGCGCGCGAGCGTGCTCGACGCCTTCAGCCTCAACTATCGCATCACGCTCGCGGAGGAAGGCTGCTTCGACCGCTCGCAGGCGAGCCACGCCATCAATCTGTGCGACATGCACGCCAAGTATGCCGACGTGGTGAAGACCTCGGAGGTGCTCGAGTTCCTCGAGACGCTGCCGGGCGGCATGTTCGACCTGCCGAAAGGATCGCCGGTGCGGGCGCCGGATCTCAGCCCCAAGCGGGCCGCCAATTATTGAATCCCCGCCGGCTGCTGCGTCGCCCGCGACACCGTTCGCGGGCGTGCGCGCTCCCTGAAGCGCGCTGCCTGATTTGAAGCCACCCCGCTGATTATCATTTCATCGCCGGCCGGAGTCTCGCCGCGCGTCGCCTGCGCTGTGGCCGGATTGACGCGATGCCCGCGGCCATTTCGGCCGAATTCGGCGAGCTCGCGCGGAATTTGCCAAGCGCGTCGCGCATGAGCGCCCGCCGGGCGGACATCCCGGTTTGGCACGCTGCTTGCGAGAGTTGCCGCAGCGATCCCCTGGATCGTCGCTTGCTTCGGGGACTTGGGCCGCGCTGCTCAACCCCGCGCGTGAGGGTGGGCGTCTCGTTTGCGGCCCGAATTACCCGGCATCGGGATCATGAACGAGGCGTCCGCCTTCATCGCCAAGTTGCCGCGGTTCTCGCGGCTTTCATAAAATACATCGACGAATCAAATACTTGTGCGTTAACGCTCAATTAACAATTCGGTTTCACGGCTATTAGTTTTCTGTTAATTTTTTACTCAACGAGAGGATGCGGATACCGGGGGCGCAGCCGGGGCAACGGGCGGGACCGCTTTGCCGAAGGTTGAGGCCGCAAGCTCCGAAGAAACTTGTGGTTGGGGTCCGGCGCGAAGACCAGGCCCAAGCACGCCGGGGAATGGGAATGCCAGTGCGAGTGTTTGGAAGTTTGTGGCGTCCCGTTGGTGCCGCAGCGACGTGGGCGTGCGGCGCGGGTGCGATTCTCTTTTATCTGATCGGGACCGGTTCGGCGTTGGCGATTCCCTCGCCCGAGCTCGTCGTCGGCTCCTTCACCAGCATCTCGCAACTGTTCGCGCTCGGCTCGGCGCTGCTCGGCGGCGGCGCCGTCGTCGCGACGATGCGCCTGCGCGCACGCGGCGCGCAGTCGCGCGTTTTGCTGTTCGTGGCGATCGGCGCCTTCGCTCTCTTCGCCCTGTCCGGCGCGCTCGACGTCCATCAATACGTTTCCTACAGCAACGAAAAGCAGGCGCGCCTCGAAGCCACGCTGACGCGGCCCATGCCGCGCCTCGACGGCCGCAGCCTCGATCCGACATTGAAGGAAGTGAGTTACGACGATCAGCTCAAGCATCCGCGCGGCATCGGCACCGAAGAGGCGGAAAGACTCCTGGAAGCGACGCTGCGCGGCGAGCGCTCCGACGTGACGTTCCTCGACATCCGCGAGACCGCGGAAAACGAAATGGGCAGCCTGCCGGGCGCCACGCCGATCCGCTTTCCGGATCTGCGTTCCTCGAAGCTCGACCTCTCCAAAAAGACCGCCATTCTGTTCTGCCACAACGGCAACCGCGGCTACGAGACCTGCGAGGCCATGGCGGCGCTCGGGATCGATTGCAGGTTCCTGGTCGGCGGCCTGGAGAA
>WNEZ01003446.1_pt1 | contig 13627 bp, 6 predicted proteins | sample 5400521 | NCBI WGS metagenome assembly WNEZ01 (sample SAMN13153339, study PRJNA577476) | soil metagenome | isolation source: 120 cm saprolite under Douglas fir tree site 2 hole 1 replicate 1 | place: USA:California | collected 2015-04-18 | reverse complement strand
TGCATCGTACATGCGAACCGGCGTCCTTGGCTGGCTTCTTTTCAATGGATTTCTGGTCTGTGCCTTTGTATTTGCACTGCTGAGCGCATGGATCTTGCCGGCGTATTCACACTCCTTTACCCCCTATTTAAAATGGCAGGATGCACTGGTAGCCCTGTGCTGGTGTATCACCTTCATTTCGCTCGGTGGATGTGTACTGGTCGCGCGCTTCCTTTTAGCACTGCATATCGGATATCGTCAAGGCATATTAACACTGGTAGGAAGCACAACTTTAAGCGTCCGCGACCTCTCACCTGAAAACCTGGTAAACATCTTCCGCATCGCATGTACGACACTTGCCTGTCTCATTGTAGCGTTCATTGGACTCGTTCCCACCATGCTGATCGGCTGGACATTACACCTGCCTCACCCCGGCCTCGTTATCCTGGGTACAGCAGCCGCCATTGTATTGAGTATCGTGGGTTTAGCGATTACTTTAGCCGCCACTTCAATTTGTGTTATTGGCTGCATCGGCTGTATCTCCTTTTGCCGTGCGATCGGCTCATTGCAGACATATCAACTCGTGGGTCAGACAACTCTTACCATTGATGACTTTGAACTTATTATTATTTCCCCTGACAAACCTGAATCAATGATTAGCCTGAATCTGTTCGAGTCAGACGACCAGCGCCATTTGCTCCACCTCTGCAAACGTTGGATCGATACACAGGAGATATGGAATCCCAGTTTGGGCGAAGAAATCGAGATAGCGCTGGAAAAAACAAAAAAACTCTTGACATCTCCCAGTTGAAGGTGTATACTACACCTGTCGAAGTATGTAAACCATTGGTAATTGTGCAACACATAATTCGTAACATATCTAACAGGTAAGACAAAATAAGCGATACACTTGACGATACATCATTCCCCAGCCCGCGTAAAGCGCATCCCATTTGCAGGGCAAGCAATACGTTCATGACGTGGTTTCAACCTGCCACGCTGATCAAAGGTCATATGCTGCTTTTGGCTAAATGGCCTGTGGAGCCCGTTTGGGATTGAAACAGGTAGTATATCTCGGGACGTATTGCTAAAGGGCAGGGAAAGTGGTGTAGCGTGTTTTGGCGTCTCCTTTTTCTTAAGAAGACACCTCTCTCGTGGGGTTCGATGGGAATATGCAGATGCGTGGTATGTGGATGGCTCAAAAACAATTTACATACAGCTCAACCTTGAGTAAAGAGCAATGCTTTACTCGGGCTGCTTTGAGAGAATGGAGATTTTTAGGAGTAACCGCTTGTGAGCGCAATAAGCGGTTACTTTTCTTGTCGCAGAACGTTTCTCATCACAAACCCTTAGAAAGTCTCTAGCCCAAAAAGGCAGCAATAATCGTTTTTCCCGTTTTTTAAGAGAGATACAATCAGACGTATCCCTCTCGTTTCCTCTGTGAATGTGGGTGGCCTCGTCGGAATGTGCCCCTGCCGGCATCATCCTGCCAGGCTCCCATCCTGCAGTTGAGAGGAGAACACACACATGGCTGTAAGCACAAAGGCCATTATGTCCCCCGAACGTGTCTCGTTTGCACGTATCCCCGACATACGGCCGATGCCCGGTCTAATCCAGATTCAGCTTGACTCGTTTGCATGGTTCAAACAAGAAGGGCTGCGAGAACTTTTTGAAGAAATTTCTCCCATCGAAGACTTCACAGGTAAAAACCTGAGCCTCGAATTCATTGTCCCGCCGGAACCCTTTGGCAAGCCAAAGTATAGCGAGGATGAATGTCGAGACCGCGATGCAACCTATGCGGCCCCGCTGCATGTCAATGCCCGGTTGACGAATAAAGAGACTGGCGAAATCATCGAGAAAGAAATTTTCATGGGTGATTTCCCGCTGATGACCAAAGAAGGTACCTTTATTATCAACGGTGCGGAGCGTGTGGTCGTCAGCCAGTTAGTACGTTCACCTGGCGTCTACTTTACAGCCGATGAAGATGCAACAACGGGCCGACGCTTGTTCGCTGCCAAACTCATCCCTGCTAGAGGCGCCTGGTTGGAGTTTGAGACGAGCAATAAGAACCTTTTGACCGTCAAAATCGATCGTAAGCGCAAACTGCCGGTGACCACGCTGCTGCGCGCCCTTGCAAGCTTGGCGAAGGATCAACCCCATGCCGCTTCATTCGATCTCTCGACCGACCAGGGCATCCTGGACGCGTTCCGCGATGTCGATAATGATCCCAATGTTCGTTACATCCAGGCCACTCTTGACCGCGACCCGGTGAAGCGCGAAGAAGAGGGCCTGCTCGAACTCTATAAGAAGATGCGGCCCGGCGACCCTGCAACTATTGATAATGCCCGTTCGCTGGTCAAAAGCCTGTTCTTCAATCCGCGGCGCTATGACCTGGGCAGCGTGGGACGCTATAAACTGAATCGAAAGCTGGATCTATCGATCCCACAAGGCCATCGCACACTGACACTGGTTGACCTGGTGTATATTATTCGCCGCCTGGTGCAGTTGAACAACGGGCATGGGCGCAAGGACGATATCGACCACCTGGGCAACCGGCGCGTGCGCTGTGTAGGTGAGCTGATCCAGACACAGTTCCGCGTTGGACTGCTGCGTATGGAGCGCGTGGTGAAAGAGCGCATGAGTATTCAGGAACCTGGACAGGCGACGCCCAATGCGCTCATTAATATTCGCCCTGTCGTGGCAGCCATGAAAGAGTTTTTCGGCGGCAGCCAGCTCTCGCAGTTCATGGATCAGACAAATGCACTCGCGGAGATCGGGCATAAGCGTCGTCTCTCGGCCCTGGGACCTGGAGGACTGTCGCGCGAACGGGCGGGCTTCGAAGTGCGTGACGTGCATCGTTCGCACTACGGTCGCATTTGCCCAATTGAGACCCCCGAAGGTCCCAACATTGGCTTGATCGGTAACCTGGCAACATATGGCCAGATCAATCCATATGGCTTCGTGGAGACCCCTTATCGCAAAGTCTATAGAAAGTTACCTGCCAACGACCCACGTTTGCTGGGCCGCGAATTCCGTGGCGTAATCGGACGCGAGCGCGAGGAAGTCAAGAATGCGAAAGGAGCGCTGCTTGTTCCGGCGCGAACCAGGGTGCGCGTCGATGAGGCCCTCTTCGCGCGCCTATCCAAGGCATTGGGTAGCGCGGAAGTCCGTATCAAACCCTTTGTAACCGATGAAGTAGACTATCGTACCGCCGATGACGAAGAAAATTTCTATATCGCGCAGGCAAACGCGAAGTTGACAAAGAACAGCGAATTCGCTGAAGAGCGCGTACTCGCACGCTACCAGGGCGATTTCGTAATGGAGAGCGCGGATGTCATGGACTATATGGATGTATCACCGCGCCAGACAGTGAGCGTGGCGACGGCGCTAATCCCCTTCCTGGAGCACGATGACGTGAACCGCGCGCTGATGGGAGCGAATATGCAGCGCCAGGCAGTACCATTGCTGCGCCCGCAGTCGCCAATCTGTGGCACAGGCATTGAGTACCAGGTAGCAATTGACTCGGGCCAGGTAGCAATCAGCCAGGTCGATGGCGAGGTAGTGAGTGCTACAGCCCGCCAGATCGAGGTCATGGAAGACGCTGGTGAGTTGCATACATACCGTCTGCGCAAGTTCGTACGCTCCAATGCTGGAACATGCATTAACCAGCGGCCGATTGTGCATAAAGGTGATCGTGTGAAGGCTGGCCAGGTCATCGCTGACGGCTCGTCCACGGAGAACGGGGAGCTGGCGCTTGGGCAGAATATCATGGTGGCCTTCATGAGCTGGGAAGGTGGCAACTTCGAGGATGCCATCTTGATCAGTGAGCGCATTGTGCGCGAAGACCTGTTCACATCGATCCACATTGAGAAATATGAGATTGACGCTCGTGACACGAAACTCGGACCAGAGGAGATTACGCGGGACATTCCTAATGTCGGTGAAGAAGGGTTGCGCAACCTTGATGAGCGCGGCATCATTTACGTGGGTGCCGAGGTGGGGCCGCAGGATATCCTGGTGGGCAAAATTACTCCCAAAGGTGAGACGGAACTGACGGCTGAAGAAAAACTGCTGCGTGCCATCTTTGGCGAGAAAGCGCGCGAGGTGAAGGATACATCCCTGCGCGTGCCACACGGTGAGCGCGGCAAGGTAGTCGAGGTGAAAGTCTTCTCGCGCGACGCTGGCGATGAGCTGCCGCCAGGTGTCAATCAACTGGTGCGCGTGAGTATTGCGCAGAAACGTAAAATCGGGGCCGGCGACAAAATGGCGGGACGCCACGGGAACAAAGGTGTCATCTCGCGCGTACTGCCGATTGAGGATATGCCATTCCTGCCCGATGGTGCACCGGTGGACATCATTCTCAACCCATTGGGCGTACCGCACCGCATGAATATCGGACAGATTATGGAGACCCACCTTGGTTGGGCCGCCGAAGCATTGGGCTTCAAGATTGCCACCCCGGTCTTCGATGGAGCATCCGAGGAAGATATTGAGGAACTATTGCGCCGCGCTGGCCTGCCCGAGACCGGCAAAGTGCAGCTCTTCGATGGCCGTACAGGTGAACCCTTCGATCAGCCCATCACCGTCGGCTATACCTATATGCTGAAGCTCGCTCACCTGGTGGAAGACAAAGTGCATGCTCGCTCAACCGGCCCATACAGCCTGATTACGCAGCAGCCATTGGGCGGCAAAGCGCAATTTGGCGGACAGCGCTTCGGCGAAATGGAAGTATGGGCACTTGAAGCCTATGGTGCAGCCAATATCCTGCAAGAGATCTTGACGGTCAAATCGGATGATGTAGTGGGCCGCGTGAAGACCTACGAGGCAATTGTGAAGGGCGAGAACATTATGGAGCCTGGCGTGCCCGAGTCTTTCAAAGTATTGGTGAAGGAGCTGCAGAGCCTGGGCATTAATGTGGAAGTCCTCAACGAAGATGAGCAGAAGATCCAGTTCGTTGAGGATACCTCTAACGACATAATGCCTGAGTTGGGCATTAATCTATCCGGTTTCGAAGGAGATCAGTAGGAGCGTGATTCATCACGCCCTGGGCCGATTTATCGCGCCTATATACACGGGGGGGTAACATGCTCGAGGTTAATGATTTTAACGCCATCCGTATCAGCCTTGCCAGTCCAGAGCAGATTCGCGGCTGGAGCTATGGTGAGGTGACGAAGCCGGAGACGATCAATTATCGTACATTAAAGCCAGAGAAGGACGGGTTATTCTGCGAACGCATCTTTGGGCCGATGAAGGACTGGGAGTGCTACTGCGGAAAGTATAAGCGCGTGCGCTTTAAGGGCATCGTCTGCGACAAGTGCGGCGTAGAGGTGGCTCGCTCAAAGGTCCGGCGCGAGCGCATGGGACACATAGAGCTGGCATCACCTGTCAGCCACATCTGGTACTTTAAAGGTACGCCTAGTCGCATCGGCCTCCTGCTCGACCTGTCGCCGCGCAATCTGGAGCGTATTCTCTACTTTGCATTGTATGTAATCACGCATGTCGACGAGGAGATGCGCCAGCGTGAGTTGATGAGGTTCGACGAAGAGCTGGCACAACTGGAACAAAACCTCGATGGGCGAGCTGTCGAACGAGTCGATAGCCTGAGAGACAGGCGCGACAGCGAAATACAGGACGCACGCAGCCGCAGTGCGCTTGACCGGACAGAGCTGGAAGCCCAGCGTGAACGCGACCTCGAAGCCGCGCGGCACGCAGAAAGCGCGACTTTGGATAGCTTGCGTAAGATGATGGGTCAGGAAGCGCAGGACGATGTAGCCTTTGAGCCAACCAGCCAGGTGCTTGTCAAGCAAGGCGATACGGTGACGCCTAAACATATAGAACTGCTGGAACGTGTCAGCGAGACCTGCCGCAACGATATTGCCGAGAATGCGCGGCGCGATATCGAAGCAGCAGAACAACAAAGCGAGCACGAGGCAGAAAAGCTGCGCGTCGACTACGAGGGACAGATTGGCCAGGTTCAGACCCAGCTGGAGCAGAGCCGTGTAACCGAGCGCCAGCGTCTGGAGCAACTGAGGCGTGACCTGGAGGGGTTGAAGAAGATGGACCTGCTGCAGGAGAACCGTTTCCGTGAGCTGAAAGACGGTTTCGGTACCGTATTCCGCGCAGGAATGGGCGCAGAGGCAGTACGCGAGTTGATTGCTGACCTGAACCTGGGCAAATTGTCCGCAGACCTGCGCCACGAAATCAGTTCAACGGTCGGCCAGCGCCGCAAGAAGGCCACAAAACGCCTGAAGGTAGTTGAGGCTTTCCGTAAATCAAACACCTCTCCGGAGTGGATGATTCTCACGGTCTTGCCTGTATTGCCTCCCGATCTACGCCCAATGGTGCAATTAGATGGAGGCCGCTTCGCAACCTCAGATTTGAATGATCTCTATCGCAGGGTGATCAACCGCAATAATCGCCTCAAGCGCTTACTGGAGTTGGGAGCCCCAGAAATCATTATTCGTAACGAAAAGCGTATGCTGCAGGAGGCCTGTGATGCACTGATCGACAACGGCCGGCGTGGTCGTGCCGTAGCTGGTTCGGGTAACCACAAGTTAAAGAGCCTGTCAGACATGCTCAAAGGCAAGCAGGGACGTTTCCGCCAGAACCTCCTCGGCAAGCGCGTGGACTACTCTGGCCGTTCCGTAATTGTGGTAGGACCAGAATTGAAGTTGCACCAGTGCGGGTTGCCAAAGCGCATGGCGCTGGAACTGTTCAAGCCGTTTGTGATGCGCAAACTCGTGGAGCAGAACTTCGCCCACAACATCAAAAGCGCAAAACGCTTCGTAGAACGTGTGAAGCCTGAAGTGTGGGACGTGCTCGAAGAAGTGATCAAGGATCATCCGGTCCTGCTCAACCGTGCGCCAACCCTCCACCGCCTGGGAATTCAGGCCTTCGAGGCTGTGCTGGTCGAAGGCAGCGCCATTCAATTGCACCCGCTGGTATGTTCAGCCTTCAACGCCGACTTCGATGGCGATCAGATGGCCGTCCACGTCCCCCTGTCGGACAAGGCGCAGGATGAAGCGCGGCAATTCATGATGTCGACGCGCAACTTGCTTGATCCGGCCAAAGGTGAGCCATCCATCGGCGCCAGCCAGGAGATGGTGCTGGGTTGCTTCTACCTGACCCAGGATCGCCCCGGCAAGAAGGGAGAAGGGCACCTCTTCACCGATCCTACAGAGGCTATGATAGCCTACGAACAAGGCATTATAAACCTGCAGGCGCGGGTTAAAGTTCGCTTAGGTGATGTGGAGGTATATGACGCGCCACCACCAGCACCGCCCGTGTTGCGCGCAGGCAAAAAACTCGTAGAAACGACCGTCGGGCGTATCATCTTCAATGAAGCCCTGCCGGAGCGACTGCGCTTCAAGAACTACGCGATGAAGAAAGAGAACCTTAAGCAGGTAATCGCCGATTGCTTCAAAGAATACGGGCGCGCCAAGACGGTAGAGTTGGCCGATGAAATCAAGCGCCTGGGATTCTCCTATGCGACTAAGTGCGGTGTCACCATCGCGATTAGCGATGTGAAAGTGCCTCCTGGGAAGCAGGAAGAACTGGCGAAAGCTGATGCCAAGATCGTTGAACTGGAGGAACAGTATCGTGAAGGTCTGATCACCGATCATGAAAAGTATCAGCAGACCATTGATATATGGAATGAGGTCAGAGATAACATAACCAGGATGGTTGAGCAGACCCTTGACCCCTATGGATCGATCTATACCATCGCGAAATCTGGTGCCACGAAGGCCAAATTCCAGCAAATCACCCAGTTGTCGGGTATGCGTGGTTTGATGGCAAGCCCTTCAGGCAAGATCATTGATATCCCCATTCGCGGTAACTTCCGTGAAGGCCTGTCGGTGCTGGAGTACTTCATCAGCAGCCACGGTGCCCGTAAGGGTCTGGCCGACACTGCCTTGCGTACGGCTGAGTCGGGCTACCTGACCCGTCGCTTGATCGACGTGGCCCAGGACGTGATTGTAACGGAAGAAGATTGTGGAACCACCGAGGGTACACTGATCACAGATGAAGACAGCAGGGACATGATGCTGCCGGATATGCACCAGCGTCTGATTGGGCGCGTGCTGGCGGAGGCGATTCCTGACTTCGAGCATATCGAAGTTGGCGAAGAACTGACCGACGAACTGGTTGACCAGGTAGTCAATGCTGGAGTCAAGGCCGTACGCGTGCGCTCCGTCCTGGGCTGCCTGGCCCGGCGCGGCGTGTGCCGCAAGTGCTACGGGCGCGACCTGGCGGCGAATAATATGGTACGGCTGGGCACAGCGGTTGGTATCATCGCAGCGCAATCGATCGGTGAACCGGGCACGCAGTTGACGATGCGTACCTTCCATACAGGTGGTATCGCGGGCGCGCAAGGGGACATCACGCAAGGCTTGCCTCGCGTGGAGGAGTTGTTCGAAGCGCGTGTCCCAAAGGACAAGGCAGAGATCAGTGAGATCGACGGCGTGGTGGAAATCGTAAAGGATGAGAACACCGGCGTGCGTACCGTGCGCGTGATCTCATCCAGTGTTTTCTTTGATGAGTATGCGCTGCCTCAGGGCAGTTCGCTGCTGGTCGGCGCTGGAGATAAAGTCCAGAAGGATCAGGCTATCGCATTGATGCCCCCCGAGGACAGCAGTGAACCTATTCCAGTGCAGGCACACACGGAAGGAGAGGTGCTCATCAATGCAGATGGCCTGCTCTCCATTCGCTTCGAGGAGCGCGAGGAACGTTCCTACTCCATTCCCGCCGCGCGCAACATTGTAGTGAGCCCTGGTCAGAAGATACAGGCTGCCACGCCGATCACTTCAGGCCAGCGTGATCCTCAAGATGTTCTGCGCATCTCGGGTCGTGACACTGTCCAGATGTACCTGGTCAAAGAGGTCCAGCGCGTGTATCGGAATACTGGTGTGTACATTAACGATAAGCACATCGAGGTCATCATCCGTCAGATGCTTCGCCGCGTGAAGGTTGATGAGCCCGGCGATACCGAGATGCTACCTAACGATCTGGTTGATCGTTTCGTCTATGCAGACACCAATGCCCGTGTTTTGGCCGAAGGCGGCGAGCCTGCGACGGCACAAACTGTGCTGCTGGGTGTCACCAAGGCATCGCTCAATACCGATAGCTTCCTGGCAGCTGCTTCCTTCCAGGAAACAACGCGCGTGCTGACAGAGGCAGCAATTGAGGCTCAGACCGATCACCTGGTAGGCCTCAAGGAAAATGTGATCATTGGTAAACTCATTCCGGCTGGCTCCGGCTTCGTGAAGCGACAACGTGAGCAAATCGCTCGCCAGCAGCAGGCGGCCGCTCGCCTTGCCGCGAGGCCTGCCCTTGCCGGAGTAGGTGCAGCAGTCGATGCTGTCACAAGTACCAACGCAGGCTTCGGTACTCTCGATATGGTACTTGACAACTCGGACGATGAGTGATACCATTGACTCCCGCATGTCTGGAGTGTAGGGCGCAGCATGCTGCGCCCTCATTAGGGAGTTTGACCCGTTCCAGGGCACCGTAAAAAAGTGGTAATACAGGCCGTGAATAGCAGGTTTTATAGTTTCCGGCAATACAAAAAAGGATAGGGGGATCGTTAATTGCCAACGATCAATCAGCTCGTCCGCAAAGGACGTGGACAAAAGAATAAAAAGGTCAAGGCCCCGGCGCTGCTGTATTCTTACAATGCGCTGAAGAACCGGACCTCGCGACTGCGCGGTTCGCCCCAGAAGCGCGGCGTCTGCACCCAGGTGCGCACAATGACGCCTAAGAAGCCGAATTCGGCAATGCGCAAGATTGCACGTGTGCGACTGACCAATCAGTTGGAAGTAACCGCTTACATTCCTGGTGAAGGGCATAATTTGCAGGAGCATTCCGTAGTACTTATTCGTGGTGGGCGCGTGAAAGATTTGCCGAGCGTGCGCTACCATATTATCCGTGGCACGCTGGACAGCGATGGTGTTGCAAAACGCCGTCAGGGACGTTCAAGGTATGGAACCAAACGCCCCAAACCCGGGCAGGCTGCCCCGGCTAAGGGCGGTAAGAAGTAGCGGCATCACATATCCGCCGCGCATCTAGCCGATACCACCTGACATATATTCGGTCTCCTGCTATAAGGTAGGATTCTTAGTAGAGTAGCCCATGAAGCGGCCTCTCATCTGTGATTGAAAACACGACAAACGAACAAGAGAAACAGGCAGGTAGGTCGGTACATCATACACGTAACCATGCAGTATTAATCAACCCCCGTCAGAAGGGGACTGCAAGTAATGGTTAGAGTCGGATGTCCTCCATTTATCGACATGCTTCAGTTGCACAGCATCGCCCCGTGGGAGAGGACTGCAAGCAAGCAAGCAAGCAAGCAAAAACATACGATGGATAGGCATCCGCGTGTAGGCGTCCGTAGAAGATTGTACGGTCGATCCTTCGTTGTAATATCCCTTTATAGGATACTCGACATGTCAGATCGCCCTTGCAGTCCATGCGACGCCTTTTCTGGTGTCCACAAACTTGTAGGCACCCTGCCTGGGGGGCAGGTATCCCGATGTATCGTGGAACCTTTCGATCAATCGGTCAACGAGGAGGCAAACTTTGCCAAGACGCAGAAGAGTCGTGCGGCGGCCAGATGTCCCGGACGCGAAATACAGGAGCCGGAATGTGGCCCGCTTCACCAGTAAACTGATGTTAAATGGAAAACGTAGTTTGGCTGAGCGCATCATCTATGATGCATTCGATCTCATTGAAGCAAAACAGAGGCGCCCTCCACTCGACGTGTTCGATCAGGCGCTCAAGAATGTGACGCCTTCATTGGAAGTAAAACCACGCCGTGTTGGTGGCTCGACCTACCAGGTGCCCGTTGAAATTCGCAAGGACCGGGGCAATGCCCTGGCAATGCGCTGGCTCATCGGCTCCGCTCGCAAACGTACTGGCAGGTCAATGGCTGAAAAACTGGCTAGCGAACTGATGGACGCTGCTGCCGGACAAGGCGTTACCATTAAGAAACGCGAGGAGACCCACAAAATGGCGGAGTCTAATAAAGCCTTCGCTCATTATCGCTGGTAACAATATATCATGGCTAGAGAATACCCACTCGAAAAAACCCGAAATATTGGTATTATTGCTCACATAGACGCTGGCAAAACAACCACGACCGAGCGCATCCTCTTCTACACTAAAAAGATACACCGTATGGGTGAGGTGCATGAAGGGGCAGCTACGATGGACTGGATGCCCCAGGAGCAGGAACGCGGCATTACCATTACGTCTGCCGCTACCACCTGCTTTTGGCTCGATCATCGCATCAACATCATCGATACGCCTGGACATGTTGACTTTACTGCTGAGGTTGAGCGCTCTCTGCGCGTCCTGGATGGCGGTGTCGTCGTCTTTGATGCCGTCGCAGGCGTTGAACCGCAGTCCGAAACGGTATGGCGCCAGGCGAACAAGTATGATGTCCCGCGTATATGTTTCGTCAATAAGATGGACCGCATTGGCGCCGACTTCTGGCGTACAGTAACCATGATTCGGGAGCGTTTGGGTGCGGTACCTGTGCCTATACAGATTCCAGTCGGGCGCGAAAGCAGTTTTAAGGGCTTCATTGACCTTATCGAGCAACAAGCGGTAATTTTTACCGATGACCTTGGCACAAAGTCGGAGCATACGCAAGTCCCCACGGATATGGAGGCCGAGTTCCAGCAACAACGCGAATTTTTGATCGAGCGCGTAGCCGAGACCGACGAATTGCTCACCTTCAAATACCTTGAAGGCGAGGAGATTACCAAAGAAGAGCTCGTCGCGGCCCTGCGCAAAGCAACGATTGCCGGCACGTTGGTGCCGGTACTTTGTGGCTCTGCTCTCAAGAATAAAGGCGTGCAGGCGATGTTGGATGCTGTCATTGCGTACCTGCCTTCACCGCTCGAAATTCCTCCCCCGTCCGGGATCGATCCTCGTACAAATGAGATCGTCTCCCGGGAAGTAAGTGATACAGCCCCCTTCAGTGCGCTTGCCTTCAAGATCGTTTCCGATCCTTTTGTTGGTCGCCTGTCGTATCTGCGTGTCTACTCGGGCACGCTGGCGAAGGGCGCTTCAATCGAGAACAGCACGAAGGATAAGTCAGAGCGTATTGGCCGCCTGCTGCGTATGCATGCCAATCACCGTGAGGATATCGACGAAATCCGGGCCGGTGACATTTGCGCCGCTGTTGGCCTGCGCAATACCTTTACTGGCGACACACTTTGTGACCCGCGGCATCCCATTATTCTTGAGTCCATCACCTTCCCGCAGCCGGTCATCTCCATCGCTATCGAGCCGAAGACTCGCGCTGACCAGGACAAGATGGCCATCGCTTTGACCAAGCTGGCGGAGGAAGATCCTACCTTCCAGATGCGCACCGACCCGGAGAGCGGGCAAACGATCATCAGCGGTATGGGCGAACTGCACCTGGAGGTAATTGAGGATCGCCTGTTCCGCGAGTTTAAGGTGGAAGCAAACGTAGGACGACCTCAGGTCGCCTACCGCGAAACCATCACCCGTGAAACGCAGGCTCAAGGCAAGTATGTGCGCCAGACCGGTGGTCATGGGCAATATGGAGATGTGTGGATTAAGGTAGCTCCCAATGAGCGTGGCAAGGGCTTTGAATTTATCAATGCCATCATCGGCGGTGTGATCCCCAAAGAATATATCAAACCCACAGAAATGGGTATCAGAGAGGCGCTGGACAATGGCATCATCGCCGGGTACCCAATGATTGACATAAAGGTAACCCTTTTCGATGGGTCATACCACGAGGTTGACTCGAGCGAAATGGCCTTTAAGACTGCTGGTTCTCTGGCAATCAAGGAGGCCGCCCGCAAGGCCGGACCAGTTCTGTTGGAACCGGTAATGCTGGTAGAAGTAACCACTTCTGAAGATTTCTACGGCGAAATAATCGGTGATCTCAACCGTCGTCGTGGAGCTATCCTGGGTATGGAGACTCGGGGATCAATGCAAGTGGTGCGAGGTCTTGTTCCCCTCGCCGAAATGTTCGGCTACGTGAACGATCTCCGTTCTATGACCAGCGGCCGCGCGAACTACTCTATGGAGTTTTCGCGCTACGAGCCCGTACCAAAAGGCATATCCGACGAGATTATCGCAAAAGCAAGCCGGTAAAGGAGTAATCTGCTATCGGCGAAACCCGGAGCCGAAATCAGGGCACAGGCCTACCGGGTAAACAAGCACAGCTACTTTTGAAGTTTCATCCAGTTCAAGCACTGGCTGAAGATCGAAACGTACAAGCAATAACAAGTGCTTCAGCAAAGGTGCAGTCCCTGACGCACGCCCGTTTGCACTGAGCACTATTTGGAGGATGAAAAACACATGGCAAAGAAAGTATTCGAGCGAACCAAGCCACATGTGAACGTGGGCACGATCGGGCACATCGACCATGGCAAGACCACGCTGACGGCGGCCATCACCAAAGTGCTGGCCAAAGCCAACGCCATCAACAAATACGTGGCCTTTGACCAGATCGACAAAGCCCCCGAAGAGAAAGAGCGCGGCATCACCATCGCCATCGCCCACGTGGAGTACGAGACGGCCAAGCGGCACTACGCGCACGTGGACTGCCCCGGGCATGCCGACTACATCAAGAACATGATCACCGGAGCCGCCCAGATGGACGGGG
>WNEZ01003443.1_pt1 | contig 13632 bp, 10 predicted proteins | sample 5400521 | NCBI WGS metagenome assembly WNEZ01 (sample SAMN13153339, study PRJNA577476) | soil metagenome | isolation source: 120 cm saprolite under Douglas fir tree site 2 hole 1 replicate 1 | place: USA:California | collected 2015-04-18 | reverse complement strand
CAATGCTGTCGAGCCCGCTCTTTTTCCCAAGGACAATCTGCCGCTGCGCGCCAACCAATGCGGCGGAAAACGGTTCGATGGCCTCGGGAATGTGAAATTGGCTGGCGACGGCGCCGCTTTCACGCATGAAAAGATTCTGGCCAACGGCAGGCTTCCAGGGCTCGAGCGAGTAGCCGCTGGCGCGCTGAACGAATTCCGAGACTTCACGGATTTTGGTGAGGTCGAGCGCAACGGGAACGTCATAAAGGCATCGAAGGGCCAGAGCGATTTCACCGATGTCGGCATTGCCCGCGCGTTCGCCCATTCCGTTGATCGTGCCTTGGATCCAGGAAGCGCCGGCGCGGATGGCAGCGATGGCACACGCGGTGGCCATGCCGAAGTCGTCGTGGCCGTGAAAATGAACGGGCACACCGGAGCCTACCCATGCGCAGACCTGACGAACGAGATACTCAACCGCTTCGGGGCCGCAGGCGCCAATGGTATCAACGACGACGATCTCAGCCGCACCTGCTTCCAGCGAACCGAGGTAGACCCTTTTTAGAAATTCTGGATCGCTACGCGTGCCGTCAACAGCGAAGAACGCAGCGCGGATGCCGTTTTGTTTCGCGAAGGAGACGGCGTCAGTGACACGAGCAAGAACTTCGTCGCGGCTGATTCCGTAAGCGCGCAGCTTGATATCGCTGGTGGGGGCTTCGATGACCGAAGCCCGCAGTCCGAGGCGGACGAGCTCTTCGACGTCAGCGCGAACAGCGCGGGAAAAGCCCCAAAGCTCGGCGCGGAGGCCCGCTTTGAGCATGAGCTGGATGGCTTCGCCGTCGTCGGCGGAGACGCGAGGAAAGCCGGCTTCGATGCGGCTTATGCCGAGAGCGTCGAGCTTGCGAGCGATTTCGAGCTTTTGCTGAGGAGAGAGGACGACCCCGACTGTTTGTTCTCCGTCGCGAAGAGTTGTGTCGTAGAAGCGGACGGTCGAGCGCGGGAAGGCGGCGCGAATTTCGGGACGAGCGTTGAGCTCGCTGACCCAAATGTCTGAATTCGTTGCATGGGACATAGATGATTCCTAGCGATAGGCCTCTTGCGTGGCAAGGGGAACGGGCTTTTGGCCGTAAGCGCCCACCCAGGAGATAACCGGATTCCGCAGGATGCCAATCTTCTCGATCTCGCATTCCATGACGTCACCCGGCTTGAGATACCACGCTTTGGGATCACCGGAGAATGCCGCGACGCCGGAGACGGTGCCCGTGGAAACGACATCGCCTGCGCTGTAGCCCATCGGCGAATAGTGGGAAAGGATCTGAGGAATCTTGACGGACATCTTGCTGGAGTGCGATTGCTGGCGCGGCTGGCCGTTGACGCGCAGCTCCATGGCGAGATTGTGCGGATCTGGAATCTCGTCGGCGGTGACGATCCAAGGACCAAGGGGACAGAAAGTGTCGATGGCTTTGCAGAAACTGAAGACGCCGGATTTCATTTCTCGGCGCTGAATGTCGCGGGCGGTGATGTCATTGAAAATGACATAACCGCCGACGTAGCCGGCAGCCTCCTCTGAAGAGAAGTGCTTGCCGCTTTTTTTGAGCACCACGGCGAGCTCTAATTCGTAGTCGAGTTCCTGGGTGAGGTGTTCGGGGTAGATCACCGGCTCTTCGTGGCCGATGATGGCGTCGACATTCTGAAAGAAGACGATCCACGGCATGACCGGATGCGAGAATCCCGCCTTGGTGGCCTCTTCGTGATGTTCGCGAAAATTTCCCGCGGTGTGGAGAAACTTTTTCGGAGCGATTGGCGGCTTGAGGACAACTTCCGAAGAAGAGTAGGAGAGAGGCTCGCCGTGAACACCTACGGCTCTGATCCCTCGATCCAGAACATAACTCAAGGCCCCGCGGGCCGCATTGAGGCTCGTGTCGCCACCTTCGAAGAGCGCGCGCATGTTGGAGGGGACTAGCGCATCGGCCAAGCGTTCGAAGGCCTGTTCATTTTCGTGCTCCTTGAGATGGAGAGCGCAGGCGGAATTAAGGTCGACGATGCGGTCGTCATTGCCGGTTACCGCGCCGATTCGCCAAGCCCGCGAGGGATTTTCGAAAGTTGCGAGTCGCATGAAAGCTCCAAAGAAGAAACTGTCCTTGCCGATTATGCGGTCAAAACTGCTCTGACGCTATTTTTTGAAATGCGGAAGAACAGCTTCGCCGAAAAGTTTGGCCTGACCCGTGCGGTCGTCGCCCCAGATTTCGAGCATGATGTGCGTGCAACCGGCGGCACGATACTCTTCCATCTGCTGGATGCATTCGTCGGGAGTGCCGGCAATGGCGCAGACTTTGCACAGGATTTCGTCGGTCACCGCCTTGGCGGCGGCTTTGCGGCCACCTTTTTCCATCGCGTCCGCGACGGGCTGAAGCTCTTCAAAGGTGAGGCCCGCGCATTCGAGCAAGGTGTCAGCGGAGCCCCTGATGTTCTGCACCTTATTGGCGAGGTACATGGCCGCCTGCTCGCGGGCGCCTTCCTTGCCTTTTGCGGAATCGCGGCCAATGCTGCCGACGATGACGGAACCCAGCACAAGATCGGAGACGTTCTTCCCTGCCTTGCGAGCGCCTTCATTAAGATTCTTGAGCGAGTAGCGAACAAATGCCGGCGTGGTGATACTGGCCGTGAGCAAACCGTCGCTGATGGAGCCGGACATCTTTTGCATGACCGGGCCGGTCCCCGCGACATAGATCGGCGGAAGCTTGCGACTAGCGTGCATGTCCGGCTTCAGCGGTGGAACGGAAGCGGTGAAGACTTTTCCTTGATATTCGAATGGATCGCCCCGGAGAACGCCTTTGACGATCTCAATGCTCTCGCGCATGACGGTAGCTGGCCCGACTTTTTCCCCTTCACCCTCGCCGATTTCCTTCATGAAGATCTTGGAAGCGCCGAGACCGAGGAGAAATCGGTCACCAGCGAGATCCTGCATGACGCGCGCTTCCATGGCGACCTGCACGGGATGGCGCGTGTAGGGTGAGATGATGCCCCAGCCGAGCTGCATGCGGCGCGTTTGTCCAGCGATGACGGCGAGAATGGCGGTCGAAGAGCGCGCCTCGAAGCCATGCTTGCGCCACCAGGGATAAGCCTCAGCAATCCAAAACGCGTCAAAGCCCGCGTCTTCGCAGGCTTTGGCCATCGCCACAGTTTCGTGAACCGGTTCCATGCTGAGCTGCAAAACACCGATATTGAATGGGATGGGCATTTCCTCCGTGGTCTCCTCTAACCGGGGTCCTGCCAGGAATGCTCGAGGCCCTTGATTAATTGCCATAGCGCCTTGTTCAGCGGCGTGGGAACACCGACTTTTTGGCCCCAGTTGGTGATGGCGCCGTTCATGAAATCGACTTCGGTTTGGCGCTTGGCCAGAACATCTTGCAGCATGCTGGCGCAGTGCTTTCCGGGGGCGTTGGCCCCTTTTTGAACGAGTTGGCGCGGGTCGCCGTGAAGGTTGATACCGAGTTTTGCGGCGACGGCCTCGCCCTCGGCGATCAGGTCGTTGAAGAGTTGCCCCGCGGGAGCGAAGCGCGTCGCGGCACCGTGATGAAGAAGGGTGAGAGCGCCAACTGGATTGGTGGACGCGTTGAAAATGAGCTTCGTCCATTGCGCGCCGCGGGCGTCTTGTAGCGGAATCGTGTTCATGCCGGAGCGCGTAATGAGACTGGCGAGTTCCTCCACTTTGAGATAGGGCGTGTTCGTTGGTTCGAACGGTCCGATCCAGGTGTCGCCCTTGATGTCGAACCCAATGTGGCCGGGAGCAATGGCATGGCCCGCGGGAAAGGTTGTGCCGCGGATGACATACTTCACGTGCTCCGCGATGATTTCTTCATTGCCCACGCCGTTCTGGACGGAACAAACGGCGCTGTCTTCATCGAAGGCGTGGGCGGCCTGCGCAATTGCGGCTCGCGTATGTATGGCTTTGGTGGCGACGATGCCGTAATCGCAGCGAGGCAATGACTTCGGATCGCTCGTGGCATTCAGACGAGCGGTGAACTCGGACGCTCCGGAGATGTGCAGGCCGTTGCTGCGGATCGCTTCGATGTGCTCCTTCCAGACATCGTAAGCCCACACCTCGGCTTCGGCGGCTCTGGCCAAATGGGCGGCGAAGATGCTTCCCACGGCGCCGCACCCGATGACAGCAATCTTCATCTTCACGTAACTCCCGGAATCTCCGCGAAGTAACCGAAAATTTGCAAGTGCGCAACCGTGCCGAGCCCAAATCTGGAAGACTATGAAGCCACCCGTTTTTTGGCCTCCGCGCCGGTGAAGAATTTCCAAGGGACATCGGCCAGGCATTCGCCTTCGCTCTTGCCGACGCGGTAGGTGTCCTGCGTGTAGAGACAAACCCTTCCGTCCTGATCGACGACCTGCGGATGCAACGAGAAAATCATGTTCTCTTGCAAGACGACGTCACTCCCCGCGCCGATCGCGGGATACTCGATCATCGTTGTGCCGATGCTATGACCGGAAAGATGGCCAAGAGCAAACCCTTCTTTGACGAACTTTTCCGCGACTGCGCGATGAACGCTGCTGGCGAGTTCCCCGGCGCGCATCAACTTGCGCGCGGCTTCGAGAGCATCCGGATAAGCGTCCGCCATTGCTTGCGTGCGGTTGCTTAATTTCCCGCGGACGAGCGGGCGGGAGAATTCGACCCAGTAGCCGCCCGCGCCGGTGATTTCGAGGGAATAGAGCAAAAGATCGTCAGCGGCAACGACGCGCTTCCCTGGAACCTTGAAGGCTGCCTCGGCTTCGCCGCGTTGGCCGGAGAGAAGAATGTTCATCATGCGCGGCCCGGCGCCTCGCGCGAAGAAGCGCGCGACCGCCGGGGCCATAATCTCGGCTTCGGTTTTGCCCGGTTCGTAGGCGGCGACGAGGGCCCAAAAACCGTCAAGGATGATGTCCATGGCGTCGCGAATTTCCACGAGCTCTTCCTCGCTCTTGACAGCGCGAGCCATGTCGAACTGTGTATCGAAAGGAACGAGTTCGATAGGCGCCTTGGCCAGTTCGCGGTAGTCGCGCACGGCCATGACAAAATTCAGGCCGTAAACTCCAATGCGCTTCCATTTTCCCCCGCGGCAGCGGTCCGCCAGCCATTGTCCTGGCAGGTCAGGCCAGACCTGGTCTCTGACCCAGGGCTTGGCTTTGTCGCCGATCCAGCGGGCTTCGCGAGGAAAAACCAGAGTGGGCTCGCCCTCGAGCGGGAAGAGCACGTAAACGTAGCGGTGAACGATTTCGAAGCCGGACATGTACAACACAGCGCCTTCAAAGCCGGCGTATTGGTTGCCGCAGACGATGAGAGCATCGAGCCCTTCGCGCTGCATGGAAGAGCGCACGTTGCTGTATCGGCGCTCTATTTCGCTTTGGCTTGGCAACGGAAGTCTCCCATGATTCACGCTCACTGCTCTACGCCGCAGAGCTCGGCCGCCGTCAGAGCATAGATTTTTGTGACGTCCACGAGCGTCTTGATGCGGACTTTTTCTCCTTCGGCGTCGCGAGGTCCGCTGGACGGGCCGTAGTTGACGGTTTCTATTCCGTAGCGGCTGAGCACGCTGGCATCGGAACACCACGTGACGATTTCGCGCTCAGGAAGAGCACCCATGACCCTCTCGTGATTCGCGTCAATCGCGCGGATCATGGGGTGATCTTCGGCAATGCGTGCGCCGGGCACGGAAACATACGTTTCGAATTCAAGCCCCCAGTCCGGATGCTTCTTTTCGAGATCTAGAAAAACCTGGTGAATGTCGCGCCGGGCTTCGCTCATCGGAATCGTGGGAGGCACCCGAACATCTAGGAAGAGATCGGTTCGCTCGGGCGTGCGACTGGCGCGGCAAGGATGGCCGCCGCGAATGCCGCCGAGATTCACGACAGCCTTCCTGCCGCCGTAAGCTGCCTTCTTCTCCCAGGCGACGCTCCATTCCAGGATGGTGTCCATCAGCTCATACATGCGACGGATGGAGTTCATCTCCTCGCGCCCTTCGCAGAACGCGGTGTGGACGTAGATGCCCGCGCAGGAAATGCGGACCCACATGGAGCCAAAGTGTTCGAGAACGACGCGCATGTCGGTGGGCTCGCCGAGGATGCACATATCAGGAAGCACGCCGCGGTTAACGAGGTAATGCGTGCCAAGACCGTAGCCCCGATATTCTTTGCCCTGGTATTCGCCCCACTGTGTTTTTTCGATTTCGCCGGCCACCGCCGCGATGATGACGTCGCCCTTGAGCCGGACGCCCGCACGCTGGAGCGCTTTGACGGCGTGTGTGTAGCAAACAAGCGCGCCCTTCATGTTGTAGATTCCCAGCCCGTAGATGAGGCCATCCTTGACCACGGCGTGAGGCTTGTAGCCGATGCCAGTGAGAAAGTCCTCGCGGCCGCTGTTGGAAGTGTCCATATGGCCGTTGAACATCAGATTCTTCCCGGAACTGGAACCCGACCAGCGAGCAACGACGTTGGCGCGGCCTTCTTCGATCTCCTGCCAGGTAACGTTTAGGCCGAGTTGCTGCAGGGCGGCGCGCATATACTGCGCCATCTGCAGCTCTTCCCCCGTCGGACTTGGAATGTTGATGACATCGCAGGCCATGGAGACGAGTTCTTCCTCGCGGACGCAGGAGAGGATCTTCTCGGCCAACTTTGCGTCGAGCGTCGACTTCGACTCGGATTTTTTCGCCGTTGTCGTCACAATTCGATCTTTCTACGCCCCTGCTCCTGCGCGGGCCAAGCGAAAATCGTCCGGGTACGAGCAGAGCTTTTCGTTGCCGTTGCCGGTAATCCAAAAATTGTCTTCCAGGCGCAACCCGCCCCCGCCGGGCCAGTAAATGCCAGGCTCGATGGCCAGAACCATGCCCTTGCGGATGGAGCCGCCGCCCGCCTGATGCGCATAGGGATACTCGTGAGCGCGGGCGCCCACTCCGTGGCAAATGGGATGCGATGGCTGGCCGGGATAGCCGCCTTCGGCGATCCGCGCACGGACCAGGCGATCGAGCTCCGGCAAGCTGGCCCCATCGACCGAGAAGCTCACGGCTTCTTTGAAAACCTCGAGCAAAAGATCGAGCAGGCGCTGGTATTGGGGAGAGAGCTCGCCTGGGCAAATGTTCTTCGTAAGATCGGTCCAATAGCCGTCGACGCAAACCCAAATTTCGAGAAGAGTCGGCTCGTTCTTTTGCACCGGGCGGTCGCCCGTTGCCGTAAAGGTGGCAATTCCCTTCCCGGACCACACCAGAGTGAAGGCGCGGGCCATTTCGACCTTGCCTTTGTAACCCACGCCGATCCCGTGAACAAAACCTTCGTAGATTGCGCCGACTTCGCTCTCTTTCATCCCTGGACGCAAGCGATCTCGTGTGTGCTCCATGGCGAGCGCCGCAAGCTCATTCGCGAGCTTCATGCGCTCGATCTCTTGCGCCGTCTTGATGGCGCGAGCCTCGTTGAGCAGCGGCGTGGCATCCACGACTTCGCCCGCGATCTTGCGGAAGGCGTCAAAGAAATTCTGCGTTGGAGTCGTGGGTTCGCCGACCATGCGGTCGGCGGATTGCGTTCCCATGTTGAGCTCGATGCCGATTTTGCGCGTAAGACCCGCTTGTTTGAGCACATCAAGGGCGGCGTCCAGAGAACGGTATTGCGGAGGACGCGGATCGCGCTCGTCATAGCCCTTGAAGAGGCGAATCTCGGTCGTCCAGGAATTCCGTTGCGCGTCGGCGAGTTGCGGCTCAAGAGCGATCAGTGTCGATTCTCCCTCGCGCGGGAAGACGAGCGCGTCATAACCTTTCATGCACCAATAGTTCGAGAGATAAAGAACGTTGTCGGGCGCGCGCACGACCAAGGCCTCGAGGTCCTGGTCTTTCATCAGGGCGCGGACGCGTTTTAGTTTCGTTTCGTCAGTGGGCCACGCCATTTTCCATCACCACGTGCTTGTTCTCGTCTTTGAACGACCAGGATTCTTCTTTTGCCCTGATGAGGCGGTAGACGGCCGTGTGAAGCGGGGCAGGAACGCCCGTGCGTTGCGCTTCGCGAGCGATGGCGCCGCTCAAGAAATCCACTTCCGTCGCCAGCTGATGGCGTACGTCATAAAGCATCGATGGCGGATGGTTGGTCATCGCGCCGATCTTATTCATCGCCCAGGGATCCTCGTGAAGCTCGATGCCGGCTGCTTCCGCGACGCGCTTCCCTTCGTCAATCAGATCGTGAAGCAAGTGGCCGAGGCCTGACACTTGTGTCTCATCGGCGAAGTGCGGCGAGTGGGGCAAGCCAGTGAGCGCGGATACGCCATTGACGGAAGCGTTGAAGATGAGCTTAGACCACTGCGCTGGACGCGCATCTGGCAACGCTTCAGCCTTCAGGCCGCTCGCGACGATCAAATCGGCGGCCTCCTTGGCGGTAGCATACGGCGTGCGGCGCGGTTCGAATGGGCCGAGCCACGTTGCAGCGTCCAATTCGTATTGCACATGCGTGTCGCTGTGGCGCGTGCCGCTCATGAACGTGGTTCCTCGAAGGATCTCGCCGCGCGTGTGCTCCGCGATGATTTCCTCGCTGCCGAGTCCATTTTGCGCGGAGAGCACCGCGCCTCGATCGAAGTGATGCCCAACTGCAGCGATGGATTCGCGCACCTGCGTGGCTTTCGTGGCCACAATGGCGAAGTCGCAATCAGGCAAATCAGCCGGGTTGTTCGTGGTGTTCAGTGCGACGTGGAATTCGTGGCCGCCGCTGACGCGCAAACCATCGCGATTCAGCGCGCGCGCATGATCTTCGCGCCGCACGAACGCCCATACCTCGGCAACGCGCGCGAGGTGCGCGGCATAAAGAGAGCCGATGGCGCCACAGCCGACGATGCACACGCGTTTCATGGACCCGCAGAGCCTAACCCCTTCTCCACTTTCACGAGCTTGTCCGCCTGACAGATTTCCTTCCTTACCATCGCGCGGTACAGACTGTCCCCGTTATTGAACGAGTCTTCGATGATGATTCCGCTGGCAAAGAGCGCGTCCTGCAACGCCGCAGAGATCGTGTGCACGGGCGCAGCCCCGCCTTCGCCCATGCCTTTGGCGCCGCTGTAACTGTGGGGCGAAGGTGTCTCGATGTGCGCGTACTTCACAGTCGGCATATTCATCGACGTGATGGGCGTGTAATCGCTGAACGTGGCGGTAAGCATATTGCCCACGGAATCGTAGACGCAGGATTCCATCAGCGCCGCGCCAATTCCGTGAGCGGTGGCGCCGTAAACCTGCCCTTCGACGATCGGAGGATTGATCACCTTTCCGCAATCGTCGACCGCAACGTAGTCAAGAATGCGAGGAACGAAGGTCCCGCGATCGATTTCGACGACGGCGATGTGCAGTTGTGACGCATAGGTCAGCGTAAGGTTGCCGTATTTTTTTTCTTTGTCCGGGACCTTGAATGGCGCGCGCCAGACGTAGCGGCAATTCAGCGTGACTTCATAGAGCTCCGCCGGCAACACCGCCGAGTTTACGTTAACAACGTTGGCTAGCCGCCAATAATTCACCGCCTGACCGTTATCTTTGCGGCGAATCTCCGGCCCCTGCTGGCCCGTACCGAACTCCAGATTCTCTTCGCCCGTCTCCAGAAGGAATGCGGCAAGGCGCTTCATTTCCGTCTTCAATTTTTGCGCCGCTCCATGGACCGCTGACAAACCGGAAACGGCGAACTGGCTCGCATACGTGCCCGAGGCGCCGGTGTGAACATTGCGTTCGGTATCGAAACCGGTGCGTACCGTAATCATGTCGGGATGGATGTTCAAAACGTCCGCCACAACCTGCGCGGCAGTAGTCTCGTGACCTTGTCCCTGCGGACACGACCCGACGGCGACGACCACTTCGCCATAGATGTCCAACTTGCAGTTAGCGCCTTGCGAATTGCCGGAAAAGGGCGCGTGCGGATTGACGATCTGCGACTGGCCGAAATTGTTGGTTCCGGAATCCAGCGTCGTGCCGATACCAATGCCGATGAGACGTCCGTCCTGCCGCGCCGCCGCTTGCTTCCGCTTCCAGTCGTCCCAGCCAATGCGATCCTTGGCCACCTGCAGCATCTTCGGATAGTTGCCGGAGTCGTAGACGCAGCCATTTGGCGTGGTGTACGGAAATTCTTCCGGCCGGATGTAGTTGCGCAAGCGCATTTCGTCCGCGGGGACGCCGAGTTCGTGCGCGCAAATATCAATAACGCGTTCGAGAAACCATAGGTGCTGCATCCGCGAATAGCCGCGGTTCGGGCCGACGGGACACTTGTTGGTGACGGCCTGCGAGAAATCGATACGCGCATTCTTGAAACGGTAGACGCCGGGAAAGACCTGTGCCCAAATCACGCAACCGAGAGGCTCGTAGCGCGGGTACGCGCCGCAGTCGTCGATGTGCCGCGAAGCGATCCCTGTGATAACTCCGTTCTGATCGAGTGCCACGCGCGTGTCGCGAAACGTGCGCTCGTTCCCATGGGCGCTGGAAATGTTGTGCTCCAAGCGTGTTTCGATCCATTTCACGGGCCGCCCGCCGGCCTTTTTCGACGCCAGCGCGCACGCGGCCATCTGCGGATAGGAAGTGATTTTGATGCCGAAGCTGCCGCCGATGTCGAAAGTCTGCACGCGGATGCGATCGATGGGAATGCCGAGATGCGCCGCCAGGAACTGAATGGCGAACGAGGGAAACGAATTGTTGCACCAATAATAGATGTGCTCGTCTTTCGCGTCCCAATGCGCGATAACGGCGTTATTTTCGAGTGGCGTGCTCGAGAACCGGTGGAAGTGCAGATGGTCGATGCTGACGATGTGGGCGGCTTCGCGAAAGGCTTTCTCCACGTCGCCATATTCAAAGACACCGCGCCATACGCGATTTGTGCCCGCGTCTTCATGGAGCAGAACTTTGTCTTCAAGAGCGCGTTCAGCATCCACGACCGCATCAAGGCCTTCGTACTCAACTTGGACCAACTCTGCTGCGTCATCGGCAATATGCGGAGAAGTAGCGATCACCGCGGCGACCGGCTCACCCTGGTAGCGCGCTTTCGACACCGCGAATGGATAATCCTTGATTCGCGCAAACGGATCCGGTCCGATTTCAATAAAAGGCTGAGTTTGCTGAACGACTTCCGGGCCGGTGAGAGTGCAAATCACGCCAGGAACTGCTTCCGCCGCTGAGACATCTACGCGCAGAACCTTTGCATGAGCGTAAGGCGAGCGCACGAACCGCAGATACAGCATGTCGCGTAGCTTGATGTCGTCGACAAATTTGCCGCGCCCGCGCAGCAGCCGGTTGTCTTCTTTCCGCGGCAATTCCCTGCCGACCCAGCCTCCAGGTTGTGGCTCGCCGTTCACTCGCGAATCTCCCTGAGTCCCGTTAAGTTCTCCATTCACTTCAGAGCAGCCTGCAGAGCATCAATCAGCTTCTGGACGTTTTTCTTTCCGAGCGGTTCCAGGAGCCCGCCTGCCACCGAAGCGAGCCGCCCAAAAATCTGCGCCTCTCCGTCCCATGCCACCTTGGTTCCCGCGCCCGCGCCGGTGAGATCAAAGCCTGCCGTCAGTGAGACATTTCCTCCCGCAACGCTTCCCTGCCCTTTATATTGCGCGCGCTTCGGCTGGTCGGCCTGGGCAAGCTCCATCTTTACGTCCGCAGGTCCCTTAATGTACGAAATCCCTACGTTTAGCCTGACCGTGAAATGCCTGGCGTCCTGAACGGTGAGGCTCTGAAAATCCGGCAACAGCGGGCCAAATTTGTGCGGGTCCGTCAAAAAGCTGTAGACCTCTTCGGGGCTCCGCGCCACCTCAAATTCGCCGCCGAACTTAATCGCCATCCTTAACCGCCCTGATGTGAGCCTCCGAGGCTCTCTGCAGCCGCCTCGATGGCCTTGAAGATGTTTTGATAGCCGGTACAGCGGCACGTATTTCCCGCAATCGCCCTGCGAATTTGCTTCTCATCCGGATTCTTCACGCGCGACAACAATTGAAGGGCCGACAGCATCATCCCCGGCGTACAGTAGCCGCACTGCAAGCCGTGGCAGTCCGCAAAAGCCTTCTGAATGGGATGAAGCTCGCCATTTTTCTCCAGGCCCTCGACGGTGGTAATTTCCGCTCCGTCCGCTTGCACCGCGAATATCGTGCAGGATTTCACCGCTGCGCCGTTGAACAACACCGTGCAGGCCCCGCAGTACGTCGTATCGCAGCCGATGTGCGTGCCACAAAGGTCGAGCTCTTCACGCAAGAACTCTACCAGCAACAAACGAGGTTCGACTTCCCGCGAATACTCCTTGCCGTTGACTTTCACCCGGACCGCGACTTTGGCACTCTCAGGCATACAGGTGACTCACCTCCACCTGTTCGCCACGCGCGCGGCGCACGGCCGCTTCAATGGCGCGCTTGACCAGCGCACCCACGACCTCTCTCTTGTATTCGGCTGAGCCACGCATATCGCCCTGCGGATCGCAGGCTGATCGAGCCCCCTCGGCCGCAGCCGCAATTGTTTTTTCGGACAGACGCTGTCCCCGAAGCGCGCTTTCTGCCTCGCTTGGCCGCACCGGTGTAAGACCGACGCAACCCAACGCGATCAAAGCTTCCTTGCACGTGTCGCCCTCGACTGTTAACTGCACTGCGGCGCTCGCTGTGGGATAGACTGGCGCGGCTCGTTTGAAGGCGATATAAGCGCCCCCGCTTCCCTTGGGCGGCAACTGAATCGAGACTTCACTCACCAATTCATCGTGGCTCAGCGCCGTCGTGTACGCATCCTTCACAAAATCGCGAAGTGGAACGCTTCGCTTCCTCTTACCGTCGAGGCAGTGAACATCCGTCGTAAGAGTCATCAAGACCGTCGCCCAATCGCCGCTGGGATCGGCCTCGGCGAGCGACCCGCCGATTGTCCCCCGGTTTCTCACCTGCACATCGGCAATGCCCGCTGCACAGTCGTGAAGGATGGGGATCTTCGCCGCAGCGGCCGAATCCTGAATCTCAGCGTGCCGTGTGAGCGGGCCGATGCAGACGGCTCCATTTTCTTCCTTGATGTAGGAGGTTCCCTGGATAAAATTCAAATCCACCAGGTCGGCAGGATTCGCAAAACGCAGCTTCATCAAAGGAATTAAGCTCTGGCCGCCAGCCAAAAGCTTGGCCCCCTCGCCCAACTGTGACAGCATTTCTGCCGCTTCGCGCAGCGAGCTCGCACGGTGGTAATGGAATGCTCGCGGATACATCGGTGGCTTCCGTATTCCTCTCGCGAAGCTCTGCGCTTCCGTGCGCGATCCGCAGCTCGAGTGCCCTGCAGCTTTCCGTGAGCCAGTTGACGCCTACTTCCCGCTCTCCTGCGGCGCCTGTTGGCCCATGATCTGGGTTAATCGGGACTCCGAATCGCGCAAGTGTCGGGCGATAAGTCTCGCACATTCTGCGAGTTCGCCCGCGGTCAAGAGCTCATAAATGCGGCGATGCACGGGCACCAAGCCTCCAGGATCATCATGCTTGCGATCAACCAGCACCATGCCCATCCGCAGCTCGCCGATCAGCTTCTGATAGAACGACTCGAGTCGGCGATTTCGAAGAAACCGGATCAGCAGCGTGTGAAATTGCAAGTCGAATCGCACGGCGCGAACCCAGTCGACTTCGTCGACCGCGCGTTCGTAGCCTTCCAGCGAGCCTCGAAGCTCGGAAAACAC
>WNEZ01006186.1_pt1 | contig 13633 bp, 7 predicted proteins | sample 5400521 | NCBI WGS metagenome assembly WNEZ01 (sample SAMN13153339, study PRJNA577476) | soil metagenome | isolation source: 120 cm saprolite under Douglas fir tree site 2 hole 1 replicate 1 | place: USA:California | collected 2015-04-18 | reverse complement strand
ACAAGGGCCGCCGCATCGCAGCCCATATGATGGAAGCGGCGCGCGACGATATCGTCTTCGCGGACGGCAAGTTCGTCATCGCCGGCACCGACCGCGCGGTCGACATCGCCGCGGTCGCCAGGCATTCGTTTCACGCCGCGCAATTGCCCAACGAAATCGAGACCGGGTTCACCGAGCGGGCCAATTTCGGCCCGAACGGCGCAGCGACCTTTCCGAGCGGCGCGCATCTCGCCGAGGTCGAGATCGACGCCGAGACCGGCGAGGTGCAGCTTACCCGCTATGTCGCGGTCGACGATGTCGGCACGGTGCTGAACCCGCTGCTGTGCGAGGGACAGATCCACGGCGGCATCGCCCAGGGTGTGGGTCAGGTGCTGATGGAAAACATTGCCTACGATCCCGACACCGGGCAGCTGCTGTCGGGGTCGTTTCAGGATTACCGCATGCCACGGGCCGACGATTTCTGCGACTTCACGCTCGGCAGCAACCACTCTTTCACCGACCGCAACCCGTTGGGGGTCAAGGGCGTCGGCGAGGCGGGGACGCTCGGCGCGATCTCCGCGGTAATGAGTGCGGTCAACAACGCGCTCTCGCGCATCGGCGCGCCGGCGATCGAGCTGCCGGCGACCTCGGAAAAAGTCTGGCAGGCCATTTGCGCAGTGCGCACCGCCAAGCCCGATCTGCGTTGAGTTCTGCGGCCGTGGTTACAAAGGTTCACCTCGCCGTGCGCAGCCACTCAGAACGAGCTTCGCCTCGCCGCTTATCGGATCGACCGCTATCTGCGGCGCCGGCGCCAGTCGACAGCCGCGTCCGTCGGCGCTCGCGCCGGTCCGCAGATCGAACAGATAACCGTGCCACGGACAGCGCAGGATCCCGTTCTCCGGCACCGCCTCCTCAAGCGGCCCGAGCCAGTGCGGGCAAATCGTCGTGTGAGCGACGAGGGCTCCATCTTCGAGTTCGAGAATGCGGAAGGGCTCGCCTTCGAGCTCGACGATGAGGGGCAGCCGCTGCCGAAGCGCGGACAACGGCCCGAGCGCCAGCGACGCTCCGGACCTGTTCCTCCGGGTCGTGGATCGCGCCGACAAAGCTGCCCGGCGTATCATCATCGTTTCGTCCTGGTCCCAGAGGCGCGCATAGCTCGACCGGTATTTCTCGCCCAGCGCGGCGAGCCTTGCCGGCCGGTGCTTCGGCAGATAAAAGCGCACCTCGATTCTGGTCCGGTGCGGATCGAATGCCTCCAGCAGGGTCCAAATCTCTGTTCCCGTACCCTCGCCTGCGAGGGTCCGGACCCGGTAGCGTGCATTCTCCCGGTCGATCCGCAGCTCCATAATCATTCGACGATCGGCTGTGCCCGGCGTTTTGCTCAGCTCGACCCGCCAGCCCCAGCTGCCGCTTTCGATGAGCGCCACGTGGTTGAAGTAAATCTGGTGCAGAGCCGGCAGGTGCTCCCAATCGAGTACGTTTTCCCAAACCCGGTCGATCCCGGCACCGACCAGCCGGGCGTAGGTCGCGGCGAGCGTGACCTCCGGGGCGACCCGAAGAGCGTCGCGATCGACGCTCACTTCTCTGTCCTGGGCTTTCATCGGATCAGCGCGGTTTCTGTCGAGAGAAGAGCTCGCGGATCGAGCCGAGAAATTTCGCCTTTGGGCGTGTTCTCTCCGGCGTCCGATCTGCCTCGAGCCGGGCCCACAGGCGAAACCGCGGCGAGTACGACGCATGGCCGCTCTTGCCGTGCTTCCTGCTGCCGATCCCTCCGCGGCCCTGCTGCACCGATGAAGACTAGTCCGTACGGCTGCTGCGGTCCAGCGGCAGCACTGGACACTCCCTCGGCCACGGCGGGATGTGGGCGGTCGCCGTCACAGAAGTGTAAACGTAAACAACGATAATCCTGGCACTGCCGACATCGGGGACGAGAGGACATGACCGACGCTGCGTTGCAGACACAAGCCGGGACGAGTGTTCACGCGGTGCGCCCGAGCCTCGATCGGGAATTTGATCCACGCACCGCGTTCATTTTTTTAGGGCCGCTCGGTGCGGGCCTGCTCTTCGTAGCCTACAGCCTTTATGCCGATGTCGATGCCAGCGGCGCCAGAGTCACGTCGTTTCTGCCTTACTTGCTCCTGTTTGTGGCGTTGCTGATCGCCCTCGGCTTCGAATTCGTCAATGGCTTTCATGACACCGCAAACGGTGTGGCGACAGCCATCTACACGCACTCGCTGCCCGCTCACGTCGCTGTCGTCTGGTCCGGATCTTTCAATTTCCTGGGCGTTCTGCTGTCGAGCGGGTCAGTGGCATTAGGCATCATCTCGCTGCTGCCGGTGGAATTGATATTGCAGGTTGGCAGCTCCGCCGGCTTCGCGATGGTGTTCGCGCTGTTGATTGCCGCGATCATCTGGAATCTCGGCACCTGGTATCTGGGTCTCCCGGCATCGAGCTCGCATACGCTGATCGGCTCGATCATCGGGGTCGGCATCGCCAACACGCTGGCCCGTGGGCAAGACGGCACCTCGGGTGTCGACTGGGGGCAAGCCACCAATGTCGGCAAGGCGCTGCTGTTCTCTCCTCTGGTGGGATTTGTTGCCTCGGCCCTCCTGCTGCTCGCGATGAAGGCACTCATCCGGCAGCCAGAACTGTACCGGTCGCCGCAGACGGACAAGCCCCCGGCATGGTGGATCCGGGGATTGCTGATCTTCACTTGCACCGGTGTGAGCTTCGCCCATGGCTCAAATGACGGGCAGAAGGGCATGGGGCTGATCATGCTGATCCTGATCGGCACGGTGCCGACGGCCTATGCCCTTAATCGCGCGCTGCCCGAAAGCCAAATTGCCGCCTTCACGGTCACTTCTGCAGCGGCGTCTGCCGTGATCGAAGAAAAGGCGGCTGGGTTCAACATTCTCGGGGATCCGCGGCCTGCGGTGACGCGCTATGTCTCCCAGCACCAAATCGATGGGGGCACCTATCCCTCGCTCGCGGTGCTGGTCCGCGATATTGCCGCGCAGGTGAAACAATATGGATCGTTGGCGAAGATTCCTGCCCAAGCCGTCGGTAACACCCGCAATGACATGTATCTCGCCTCCGAGGCGATACGTGTTCTTATGAAGGATAAAGACAGCGAACTGTCGGAGGAAAAGATCGGTAAGACGCATTTGACCTACGGTCAGGGCGCGGCCGCCGAACTCGTCGCCGCCGGCACGATCGCCGCGGCCGATATGTACGGCCTGCCCGTATCGACCACTCATGTCTTGTCGTCGGGTGTCGCCGGAACTGTGGCGGCCAACGGGTCGGGGCTCCAGCTCTCGACGATCCGCAACATCGCCACGGCCTGGATCTTGACGTTGCCGGCTGCGATGATGCTGTCGGGGCTCCTCTACATCCTGTTCCTCAACATATTCTGAGGCGGAGACGAACATGCGAGATCGATGTCATGGTGCGCCGGTCCCGGAACGGGGGTGTCGGAAGCGATCGAGCTCCTGCGACAGCATGACATCAGCGCCCTTCCGGTCCTAGACGCGCAGGGTAATCTAGTCGGCATGCTCAGCGAGGCCGACCTCGTCCATCGCGGCGAGATAGGGCGTTCGGCTACCCCTTAGCGTTGTTGCTGATGTTGGCGGTTTGCGGTACTCTATATCATTGCTTTCGAAGAGCGGCTTGGCTCTAGTGTTCAGACCCATTCAGAAGATTCGATTGGCGACCGCGGACCGATCCTCACATCAAAAATCCTGTCACACCGGCGAAGGCCGGTGCCCGTGGCAGAACTGGGTCCCGGCCTTCGCCGGGAAGACAAGGAGGGGCATCGCACTGAATCATCCGAATGCATCTAAGCACTAGCACACCCCGTAGATCGTGACCGACAAGACCCAACGATTCGCTACGAAGTCGCCGGCGCTGCCTCGCCGTCGCAGGGCTTTTGGCGCGTGGTGCATCCTGGCCGCCGCTATCGTGTGGCCGGCGATCGGCGCAGGCGCGGCGGTGGTCACGTTGGACGTCGCAGCATCGGACGCGCCGCCTGGATTTCACCGTGCCGATTTGCCTCGTTACCTATCGCTCCATATGGCGGAGGCGCAGCTTCCCGACTGGCGCTTTACGCCGGCGGCAAAGGACGGTGTCGCGGCCGACCGCGTCGAGTGGAATTTCAAACTGAACCCCTACGCCGGGGGAGACGTGCGCAGCTTCGTCGGCCCGCGCCGATCCGAGACAACCGTCGGCGTTCGCCGTAAGATAACAATAGAGGCACGGCTGTATTTGAACGGAGAATACCAGACCCTCGTCGAGCAACAAACGGTCATCCAAGGCGGTCCCGATGATCCCGATCTTGCCGCAGCGGTCGCAAGCGTTACCCAGAACCTACTGGGGCCACGAGGGGCTTATCGCGCCGTTGAGAACGGGCGGCGCCCAACTTACGGACTACGATAAGAAGCGTGCGCCTACCCGGGACACGGGGCTGTATTCTCCGTCAGGAGCAAGTTTTCCGGCGTAGCGAGTTCTGATTTTTCGTGCGAGCCAGCCTCGCTACGCTGGCGATCGTCTGCGGCATCGCACTCGCACCCGCCGGCGAACCTGTTACGGCACAAGAACGGCTTTTCGAGCGGGAGAGGCTTACCGCCGATTGGGCCGGGGTGCGCACGCGGTGGCAAGACGCCGGCGTCGAGCTTGGGGCCGATGACATCGCAGAAATGCTGTCCAATCCCATCGGCGGCATACGGCAGCTGACGATCTACCAGGGCCTGCTCAGGGCGTCTCTCCATCTCGACCTCGAGAAGCTCGCGAGGTGGCCGGGCGCGAGTTTTTACACCGACGGGTACCAGATCAGCGGACACGGCTTGTCGAAGAACGCGATCGGCAACCTCCTCGCGGTCAGCACGATCGAGGCGCTGCCCGGCACCCGCCTCCATGATTTGTGGTTGCAGCAGCAGTTCGCCGATGGCCAAGCCTCATTGCGCGTTGGCCAGATCGCCTTTGATGACGAATTCTATACCAGCCAATATTCGGCCGGTTTTGTCAACTCGACGTTCGGGTGTCCGGACATCCTGTCGACTGATCTGCCGAGCGGCGGTCCCTGCTACCCGTTCGCCGTACCGGGCATTAGGCTGCGCTTCGCCCCGACGACCAGCTGGACGCTCGCTACGGCAGTGTTCAATGGAAATCCGGCGCCGTCCGGACCCGGCGATCCGCAGCTACGAAACTCCAGCGGCACCAACTTCCTGATCGGCGAGGGTGGTTCTCTTGCGGTTGCCGAATTCGCCTATGCGTTCGATGTCGAGCCGATTTCTTCGCTAAGGCTGAGCGACGTCAAACTCGGCGGCTGGTACCATACAGGGGATTTCACCGATCTGCGCCGCGCTAATTTGGGGGGATCGCTCGCCGACCCGGCGGGTAGCGGCATTCCGGCCATGCGCCGCGGCAATTTCGGGCTCTATATGATAATTGATAAGATGGTGTGGCGGCGTCCCGACACGGCAACGCAAGGTCTCGCTGCATTTGTTCGTGTCGGCGGGGCCCCGGCCGACCGGAATCTGTTCAGCCTCGAGGTCGACGCCGGCGTGACCTACAAGGGGCTCCTCCCAGGCCGCGAGTCCGACGTGCTGGGCGTCGCGGCGAGCTACGCCCAAATCGGCGGCGCCGCTCGCCGTTTCGACCGTGAGGCAATCCTGTTAACTGGTATCGAACGTCCCGTGCGCGGCTACGAAGCGGTGCTCGAAGTGAGCTATCAGGCGCACATTTCGCCTTGGTGGATCCTGCAGCCGGATCTGCAGCTGATCGCTCATCCCGGCGGTCGCGTTGCGCCGCCTTTTCCAACTTCCCCCGCTCGGCCGATTCCCAATGCCCCGGTCATCGGCCTGCGATCCTCCATCACCTTTTGATGTATTGCCGATGTCGCCGCAAGGACGCTCGATCGGGGGCGCGCCGCAAGCCGCAGGGGCCGACGCCTCGGGCCGAGGAGCGGTCGGCAAGGACCGGACGGCGATGTGCAGAAAAAGCGGGGTATGACCTGCTCCCCTTTTAACTGATCGACAGCACCCCCGGCGCCGCCCCGCGCCGTAGGGGGCATTGGTTAACATTGCCCTTTGGTTGCAACGGTGAGGCTGGCACTAGACAACGTTGCGACTTTCTGCTACTATTGCGCCACCGCCTCGACTGGTGTCCGAGAATAGGGCTGCCGGTGTCTGGGCGTTAACTCTTTCGCGTTCGCGATGCAACTCAGACTATTCCGACACTTTGTCCCGGTTTCAGTCGTGCTTCTCGCATCGTCGGACACATTGCTGATTACTGGCGCATTTTATCAACTGTTGGCGGCCTCAGAGATTGGTGTGCCGATTCTCCTGAGGGCATCGACCTTTGCCGCTCAGTTTTCTGCGGGTTTGTCGGTGGCCGCAGTGACCGCGATGATTTCGGTCGGCCTGTACGGGCATCAGAGCTTTGCGGATTTCCGCCTCCTGTTGAGCAAGATAGCCATCGCCACAATACTCGTGCTGATGCTTGTCTCTTTTTCAGCCGCATATTGGCGCGAGGGGCTGGATCACCTGCCGGACGCCGGCAGCTTTCCGTTGAAGGCGACTTTGATCTGGCTCGTCTGCGTGTCGGTAACGCGCAGTATGTTTTCGGTGACCTTGGGACGCGCGATGCTAAAGAGACGGGTCATCGTGCTCGGCAACGGCGCCCAGGCCGCACGCATCGCCAGGCTGGTCGAAACCGGGGAAAATGAGCATTTTATGCCGATTTCCTATCTCGGGATGGCGGGGGAGCGTCCAAGCGTCCGTTCCGATACGATCGACTGGTCGGCCGCCGAGCCCGATGCTCTGGCAGAGGTTGTCTATCGGCACGGGGCCAGCGAGATCGTGGTTGCAGCTGACGACCGACGCGGCTTGCCGGTGCGTCAGCTGCTTCATTGCAAACTTGCCGGCATCAAGGTAATAGACTTCCTTGATTTCTGGGAGCGCGAAACCAGGACCATCGATCTCGAGGCGCTCAGGCCCAGTTGGCTCTTCTACTCCGACGGGTTCCGCTGCGGTCCGTTTGATGAGTTCCTGAAGCGCGCGTTCGACATTGTGGTCAGCGTGATTTTGCTCCTTCTGACGCTGCCGCTCCTGATCGTGACGGCGTGCCTGATCAAACTCGAGAGTCCGGGGCCGATTTTCTACCAACAGGAGCGGGTGGGACTGCACGGCCGCTCCTTCACAATTCTGAAGTTCCGAAGTATGCGCGCCGATGCCGAGACAGACGGCCCTCGCTGGGCTGCCGAAAGGGATCCGCGCATCACTCGGGTCGGGATGATCATTCGCAAACTTCGGATCGACGAGTTGGCGCAGATCCTCAATGTGCTGCGCGGTGACATGAGCTTCGTTGGGCCTCGTCCCGAGCGCCCCTTCTTTGTCGCCGAGCTGACGCAGGCTATTCCGTACTATTCCGAACGCCATTGGGTGAGACCAGGCATTACCGGCTGGGCACAGGTAAATTATCCTTACGGCGCTTCTACAGAGGATGCCTGGGTCAAGCTGACTTATGATCTTTATTATGTCAAAAATCGCAGTATTTTCCTCGACTGCGTGATATTTCTGCAGACTGCCCGAGTGATTTTCTGGAACTACGGGGCGAGATAGGGCGGCGAACCTGGATATCGGCATAACAGAAACTCTTTATTCAGGGTGCGCGTTCGCGTTCATCCTGGTGGTCGTGCTGATGATTCTGCGTGGCCGGACGAGCAAGACCGGTCTCGCGATCCTGGGTTGTTGCCTCGCCTCGGTCGCGTGGGCGGGCGCAACGGCCGTTTCCGGTGGGCTGCCGGTCGCCGTTCTGGCGCCGTTTGACAGCGTCAGGCTTTCCGCGTGGCTACTCTTCGGCGTCACGCTGGTGACAAGACGGGCCGGCGACGGTTCCGGCCTCGGACGGCTCTATCTCCTTGGGGCGCTCGCATTCTGCATCGCGGCAGTCGTCAACGACGGGTACTTGTTCGTGCTGAACCCGGCTGTGTTGGGCTGGTACACCTCGCAGCTTCTGGTTCGGATTGGGTTCGGTGTCCTCGGGCTGTTGGCGGTCGAGAATCTGTGGCGCAATACAGAGCGCCAGCGACGGTGGCACGTCTGGCCGTTGTGTCTCGCCCTCGGCGGTCTCTTCGCGTACGAGATGTTTCTGTTCTCGGACGCATTTATCACCCGCGGCCGGGTCGATCCCGGCCTCGGGTTAGGGCGCGCGATCACGGCGGCGTTCATGACTCCTTTGCTTGCGCTGGCGATGGCGCGCAACCGGGAATGGCGCGTCGACATTCACGTATCCCGGCAGGTGGTCCTCCACACCGCCACGCTGCTGGCGAGCGGCTGCTTTCTGCTCTCCGTAGCTGCCGTTGGGATGGTGTTGCATCGGGTCGGAGGGGAGTGGGGGCTTGTTCTGCAACTCGCGATGCTGTTTGGCAGTGTTGTGGTGCTCGCCACCGTGCTCTCTTCAGGGAGCCTGCGCCGACGCCTCGGGTTTCTGATTTCACGAAACTTTTTCACCCATCGTTACGATTATCGCGTCGAATGGTTGAAGTTCATCGAGCTCGTGTCCGATCCGGCGCAGGCAGAGGAGCTGCAGGTCCGGATCATCCGCGTTCTCGCCGAGTTCGTCGACAGCCCAGCGGGAGTACTGTGGTCGTTGCATCCGGGGATCGGCTATTGTCCGACGGCCGGGTGGAAGCTCCCCACTCCCGAGGGAGTGAAATTGCCGTCCGAAGACCCGTTTGTGGCCGGGTTCCGGGACGGGAGCTGGATCCAGGAACGGCCGGCCGATTCGACACCGGCGGCATGGCCATTCGCCGCTACGAAGGCGTGGCTGGCGGTGCCGCTTTCTCATCGCGGCGAAATCGTCGGCTTCGTCCTCCTCAACCGTGCAAGCCGAACCGTCACACTCGATTGGGAAGCATTCGACCTGCTGCGAGCGGCGGGGCGTCAGGCGTCCAGCTATCTCGCTGAGGAGAGATCGACGAGGGTGTTGCGAGACAGCGAACTGTTGAACCAGTACAGCAAGCGCTTCGCGTTCGTCATCCATGACATCAAGAACCTGGCGAGCCAACTCGGCCTGATCGTCTCGAATGCGAAGCGCTACATTGAAGATCCTGACTTTCAGCGTGATATGCTTCAGACGGTCGAGGACGCGGTCGCGCGTATGAATCACCTTCTTAGCCAACTCAAGGCTGATGCTGTACCGCGCGCACCGCGCCTGGTCGCCCCCGATGCGATAGTCGGTGCGGTCGCGGCCGAATTCGCTGACGGCCCGGTGGTTGTCAAGACCCGTGCCGATGCCGATCATTGTGTTGTGGCGATCGATCCCGATCGCCTCCGATCCGCCCTCACTCATCTCGCTCAGAACGCGATCGAGGCGTCGCGACCGGGCGATTTCGTCATCGTTTCGACGCGTCGAGGCGATGCCGAGTTAATCATCGATATAACGGATCGTGGCCCAGGCATGGACCCCGCCTTTATCCGCGACGAGCTGTTCCGGCCCTTCCGCTCGACGAAATCGGGCGGCTACGGCATCGGCGCCTTTCAAACGCGAGAACTGATCCGCGCGGCAGGCGGGGACGTTGAGGTAATCTCCGAGAAAGGTGCTGGCACTACCATGCGGATCCTTTTACCCCTTGTCCTCGAGAAAGAGCTGGCGGCCTCCTCCGGCGTGACGTGACGCAATGTCGTCTAACGAAACACCGCTGCTGATCGTTGATGATGATACGGGGCTTCTGCGCCAGCTGCGCTGGGCCTTTTCGGACCACAAAGTGTACGCCGCGAGCACGCGCCAAGAGGCCATTGCTCTCGTCAGAAAGGCCCCTGTATCGGTGGCAATCGTCGATCTCGGGCTTCCTCCCGACCCGGACGGAGCCTCCGAGGGTTTGGCGATCCTCGCCGAGATCCTTGCGATTACCCCGGCGACTAAAGTCATCATCGCCACCGGCAACGAAACCCGCGAGCATGCCCTGCGGGCAATAGCCCTGGGCGCTTACGACTTCTATCAAAAGCCGATCAATATCGATGATCTCCAGCGGATCGTTTCTCGCGCCGAACGGATGTTCGAACTGGAAGCCGAAAACCGCAGACTCCTGGAGGCCGCGACGGCATCGCCGATCGATGGGATCATCGCGAGCAGCGAAGAAATGTTGAAGGTGCTGCGCACTATCGAGAAGATCGCACCGACCAACGTCGCGGTATTGCTGCGCGGCGAAAGCGGAACCGGCAAGGAGCTGCTCGCTCAGGCGATCCATAAATTGAGCGCGCGCGCCCGCGAGCCGTTTGTCCCGATCAATTGTGCGGCGATCCCCGAGACGTTGCTCGAAAGCGAGCTCTTTGGTCACGAACGGGGCGCTTTTACAGGTGCGGTCAAGCAAACGATCGGTCGGATCGAAAGCGCCAATCACGGGACCCTGTTCCTCGACGAGATCGGCGACGTGCCGCTGCCTATGCAGGTGAAGTTGCTGCGTTTCCTGCAAGACCAAGTCGTCGAGCGGGTCGGCGGTCGAAAGCCCTTGCAGGTCGATGTACGGATCGTGTGCGCGACCAACCAGGACCTCGATCTGATGATGGCGGACGGGCGGTTCCGTGAGGACCTGTACTACCGCCTGAACGAGGTCACGGTGCGAGTGCCGCCTTTGCGTGAGCGGGCTTCGGATGCGGTTGTTCTGGCGAGCTTTTTACTGAGGCGTTTCAGTGCAGAATACGGGCACGCGGTGCGTGGTTTCGGCACCACCGCCCTGGCTGCGATCAGCGACCACCCGTGGCCCGGAAATGTGCGCGAGCTCGAAAACCGCTTGAAGCGTGCTGTCGTTATGACCGACGGGCCGTTGCTGTCGGCCGCCGATCTTGGTCTCGCGGTGTCCGGAGAAAAGCCGCAATCGCTTGCCATTCGTGACGCGCGTGCCCGTGCTGAGCGTGAGGTACTTCAGTTGGCTCTCGCTCAGGCCGGCTCCAATCTGTCGAAGGCGGCAAAACTGCTCGGGATAAGTCGGCCGACGCTCTACGATCTAATGCAGCAGCACCAGATTGGCCTCGATGTGTGACGGTGGCTTGCGGATGAAAGGAAAGGCGATGCCTCAGGTTCAACGGCCCTGTCTCTGGCGGTCATTCGCTCTCGCCGCCACCGTCCTTGCAGTCGTCTCTGTCGCCGCGAATGCCAAGGAGTCCTCGGCCTCTGTCAAGGATGCAGAACAATACATCGCAAAAGGAGATCTCAAAGCCGCCGAGATCGAGTTGAAGAACGCCATTCGCCAGTCGCCGCAGGACCCCATCCTCCGAGCACGGCTCGCCCAGGTGTATCTCCAGCTCGGCGATGCCGCGATGGCGGAGCGCGAGGCGCGCGCGGCACGCGAGCGCAACGGGAACGAGGCGGATTATTTGCCCACCCTCGCCGAAGCCTTGCTCCAGCAGGAAAAATTTGCGGACCTGTCCGATCAGATCCAACCCGGCGATCGGGTTTCTGCTCTTGAAAGCAAAGTCCGGACGGCGCTTGGCACCGCGGCAGCCGGCCTCGGCGATCGGGAAAAGGCCCAGGTGATGTGGCGCGATGCAATCCAGCTGGATCCAAGCGCCACAAAGCCGAAGGTTCAGCTCGCTCGGTTTCTAACCAAGACAAGCCCCGACGAGGCGGACAGGCTGATCGACGAGGCGATCGCCGCCAATCCGCGCTCCGCAGAGATGCTCCAGGTCAAGGGCGAGATGGTGCAGGCTCGGGGGGATACGGACGGAGCCATGCGTCTCTTCGACGAGGCCCTCAAGATCGATCCGAAAAACCTACTGGCTCATCTGAGCCGCGCCAACGTCAATGTCGCACTTGGCAATTTTACGGCCGCGGACGAGGACCTCGGTCCGATCCTTAAGGCCATGCCGAATCACTTCATGGCAAATTACTTGCGGGCCTTGGAGCTTGCCAAGCAACAGCAATATGCAGCCGCCGATCGGATACTCGATCGCCTCAGCCCCGCATTTTCGAAGTTCTGGGCGGGATACTATGTCCAGGGGGCAACGAAACTGGCGCTCGGACAATTTGCCCAGGCGGAGAGCATTCTAGGCAAATACCTTGCCCGTGTTCCTGACGACCAGAGGGCGGCGCGGCTCATGGCCAACGCCGCGCTCCAGCAGCACGCGGCAACTCGGGCGATCGATTATCTCAAGCCGCATGTCGAAAAACCGACGGTCGAGGCCGCGACACTGAGCCTGCTCGGGAACGCCTATATGGCTGACGGCAAGCCGGAGCTGGCGCTTCAGCAGTTCGAAAAGGCCTCGGCTCTCGATCCCGAAAACCCGTCCATCAAGGCGCGCGTGGCGATCTCGGAAATGAATAGCGGCCAAGCTCGGGAGGGTCTCGCCCAGCTCGAGCAGGTATTTGCCACCGAAGCCGGAGCGGCGATCGCCGGCCCCACCTTGGTGCTCAGCGAGCTGCGCGCCAAACGCGTTAAAAAAGCAGCCGAGGTCGCCGCCTCCCTGGTCAAGCTCGATGCTAACAATCCGCTCTATCAAACCCTGCTCGGAGTGGTTGATGTTGCTCAGCGGGATTACACTGGGGCGGAAACCGCGTTCCGCGCCGCGTTGGCGCGGAATCCTGAGTTCGCCGCGGCAGTACGCGACTTGGCGCAGCTCTATCTGGCGACGGGGCGCTCGGACGATGCGAAGAAAGTCTATCGTGATCTACTTTCGAAGAAGGCGGGCGACGTTACCGCGCTTCTCGGGCTCGCGGACATCGAGATAAGGGAACAGAAATGGTCCGAGGCGATCGATCATGTCAACCGCGCGCGGACGGCCGCGCCGAACGATCCGACACCGGGGATCAAGCTCGTCACTCTCTACGAGCTGCGGCAGGATTGGAACAACGCCCGGGCGGTGGCGGGAGAGCTTGTCGTCAAATTTCCGCAGGACGTTAATGCCCAGATCGCGCAAGCCACAGCCCAATTGGGAGGAGGCGATGCCAAAGGCGCAATATCGGCCTACAGGCGCGCCTACCAGCTCGCCCCCGATTCGATATCGGTCCTGTCCCGCTATGTGACCTTGCTAAATTCAGCGAAGGAATATCGCGAGGTTCGTTCGGTGTTGCAGGACGCTGTCGCCCGTTATCCGCGGAACGCGCCCCTGAAGGGCGACCTGATCCGCGTGGAAGCGGCGATTGACGGTTTGGACGCAGCCCTCTCCAAAGCGCATGCGTTTGCAAAGGACGAGCCGGACAACAGCTTCTACGATCTGATCTCCGCCGAGCTTTACGAAAAGGCTGGACGGCCCAAGGACGCCGTAGCTCTGTTGGAAAAGGCGGTTGCAGCGCAGCCGTCGGACGACCGCCTTACGGTCGCCCTCTCCCGTCTGTACATCGCAGTCGGCGACTTGACCAAGGCGGAGGCCGTCTTGACTCGCCGTTTGGCGGCTGATCCGAACAATCCCACCACAAGGGCGGTTCTAGGACGGCTATACCTGACCACGGGTCGTGTCAACGACGCCAAGAAGATCTACGGGGAGCTTCTGGCGCAGAGACCGACCGATGTCGCCGCCCTTCTCAGCCTCGGGGAAATCGCTGTCGCGGAAAAGGAGTGGGCGGAGGCTACCGACTATATCAACCGCGCCCGCACCGCTGCCCCAAACGACCCGGCGGCCGGGCTCATGTTGGTCAATATGTACGGGTTGCAGCAGGACTG
>WNEZ01003603.1_pt1 | contig 13634 bp, 11 predicted proteins | sample 5400521 | NCBI WGS metagenome assembly WNEZ01 (sample SAMN13153339, study PRJNA577476) | soil metagenome | isolation source: 120 cm saprolite under Douglas fir tree site 2 hole 1 replicate 1 | place: USA:California | collected 2015-04-18 | reverse complement strand
TCCAGCGTGTTCCGCGTATGGTCGGCAAAAGTCCGCACCCCCCGCTCGCATAGGGCCACGTTGTAGTTACCCTCGCTCAAGATATACTCCGCCGCCATCAAGAACTCTTCCAAAGTCGCCGACATCCCACGTTTTAGCAGTACCGGCTTTTTAGCCCGCCCGGCACGCTTCAGCAAAGAGAAATTCTGCATGTTCCGGGCCCCGATCTGGATCACGTCGGCATATTCTTCCACCAGGTCAAGCGATTCATTATCAATTGCTTCCGTAATAATCTTCATCCCAAACTGCTGGCGGATCTCCGCCATAATGCGCAGCCCCGCCTCGCCCAACCCCTGAAAAGAATAAGGTGAAGTCCGAGGCTTATAAGCCCCCCCGCGAAAAAATTGTGCGCCCGCCCGATGCACGCGCTCAGCCACGGCAAACGCCTGCTCGCGGCTCTCAATGGCGCAAGGACCCGCAACCACCGCCAGCCCCGTCCCTCCGATCGTTGCGGCCGTTCCAGGAAAGCGAATGACCGTGTTCTCCTCTTTAAGGTCACGGCTCACCAGCTTATAGGGCTTCGAGACCTTGATGACCTCCTGCACGCCCGCCATTTCCTCAAGCGTGCCCTGTTCGACTTCGCCCTTGTTGCCGGTAATGCCGATGGCCGTCCGCTGCGCCCCCGGCATGGCATGCGCGCGATACCCCAGCTTTTCGATCTTCTGACAAACCGCTCGCACCTGCTCCTCGCTAGCGTGCGCCTGCATGACCACTAACATGGATTCCTACCTCGGAGTCCCAAGTTTAGCGTTCCCAGTGGATTGCCGCAAACCGCCGCTTATCGGGTCGTGGCGATTCATCAACCAGTGTTCTCGTCCAAATACAGTATCGGCCTGATTTTCCACAGGAGAATGCTGATTCATAAAGAACTAGCAGGAAGGTTTACGTGCGCCAAGGACTCTTCACTATCGCCATTATGTTTTTGTCGTGCGTCAGCGTGGGCTTTGCCCAAGTCGATACCCCCCCGAACGCGGTTCCCGAACAAACTGACGGCAAGGACTACGCTGGGCGTCCCCTGGCCGCCCATATCGAGCCCCGGCCATCCGTGCCAACCCAGCCCACGCAAGTCGCGTCGCGCTAGCAGCACGGTCTGTGAGGGCGGGGGTTCTAAACGTCTTGGGTCGACACGTCACAGAGCGCGTGACGACAGGCGATTCGCGCTGCCCTGTGGTCCTGAGGTGACGAGGAGGGTCTCACCGTAGCCTGGGAAGCAGTCGCTTCCCGCTATACTCTTGTCATGCCCCGCTCCCTCGCCCGCGAACAGGACATCCTGCGTCGCCGCCCGCCCAAACGCCCGCCCCGCCTGACTTCCCGCAGCATTGGCATACACACATCTTCCGCCGGAGGTGTACAGAACGCCGCCGAACGCGCCTATCGCCTGGGCTGCAACACTTTCCAGATTTTCTCTTCCAGCCCGCGCCAATGGGCCCCTTATGATCTGGGCGAGTTGCAATGCGCCGAAATGAATCGTCTGCGCGCTCACTACAATCTCAAGCCGCTGGTCATTCACACCAACTACCTCGTGAACCTCGCCAGTTCCAATGAGTTGTTCCTCGAGAAATCAATGGCCGCCTTTCGCGGCGAGGTCGAACGCGCTCTGTCTCTCTGCGCGGAGTATCTTGTCCTTCACCCTGGATCATTCCGCGGGGCCGACCGCGAGCAGGGCCTCCTCCGCACAGCCGCTGCCATTGCCGCTTCCACACAGGGCCTCGATCTCGCCAAAGCTGGCCTGACCATTCTGATCGAAAACACGGCCGGGGCCGAATTCTCCCTCGGCGGTAGCTTCGAGCAAGTCGCGGAAGTAATCGACCGCTTACACGGCATCGTCCCCATCGCAGCCTGCATCGACACCTGTCACGCCCACGTGTGCGGATACGACATCGTCAGCGAAGATGGCCTTTACCGGACGCTGACACAGTTGGACGAAACCATCGGCTTGAACAACGTGAAAGTGGTCCACTGCAACGACGCCAAAGCCACCCGCGGTTCCAAGCTCGACCGCCACCAGCACATCGGAAGGGGAATGATCGGGAAAGAGCCCTTCCGCATTCTGCTCAACGACCTCCGCCTGGCCCACGCCGCCTTCATCGCCGAGACGCCAATCGACAGTCCCGGCGACGACCGCAGAAATGTGGATGCCCTTAAGAAGTTGGTCGAGTAATCGCGGGCAGCGACCGCCGGCGCCACCAACCAGCAATGTCCAGAAAAACTGGAGAATGACCACTCAACGTGTTATGGGCGCCGCGCCGCACCAGTCCGTCGTTGTAGAATCAAGAATTCAATGGTCCGAGAGCCGCCGTCATGCCGCCCGAAGACAACTCGAAAACCATAACCGCGCCCTCCAACGCGCGCGTTGAAAGCCGCTCCGACCGTTCCCCCGATCGCGAGAACGACGAGCGCTACGACCCCCAGCGCGTCGAAGAAAAATGGTTTCGGCAGTGGCAGCAGAACGCCTCCCTGTACGCCGCCGAGCCCGGCTCCACAAAAGAGAAATTCTATGTTCTTGAAATGCTGCCCTATCCCTCAGGCGCGCTGCACATGGGCCACGTGCGCAACTACGCCATCGGCGACGCGCTCGCACGCTACATGTGGATGAACGGCTATAACGTGCTTCACCCCATGGGATGGGATTCCTTCGGCCTCCCCGCAGAGAACGCAGCGATACAGAACAACACGCCGCCGCGCGAGTGGACGCTGGCCAATATCGCCAACATGAAGGCGCAGATGAAGCGCCTGGGCTTTGCCTACGACTGGTCCCGGGAAGTGACTACGTGCTTGCCGGAATACTACCGCTGGAACCAGTGGTTCTTCCTAAAGATGTACGAGAAAGGTCTGGCTTATCGCAAGCAGAGCAAAGTCAACTGGTGTCCGCAGTGTTGCACGGTGCTGGCCAATGAACAGGTCGTCAATGGCCGCTGCTGGCGTCATGAAGATACTCTGGTCGAGCAGCGCGAGCTCGAGCAGTGGTTTTTGCGCATCACGAAATACGCTGACGAACTTTTGCGCGATCTGGACAAGCTCGAAGGCTGGCCCGACAAAGTGCGCACCATGCAGCGCAACTGGATCGGCCGCAGCGAAGGCACGCTCGTCGATTTCAAGCTGGACGGCGCTGCCCGCACGGAAGGTTCAAAGCTTTCTGTCTTCACCACACGCGTGGACACCATCTTCGGCGCCACTTCAGTACAGCTCGCGCCTCAGCATCCCGTCGTTGCCGATCTCACCGCGAGCAATCGCGACTTGCGCGCCAAAGTCGATCAACTCATCGGCGAACAGCGCAAGGCCAAAGAAGTCGGCGACATCGGCGCTATCGAGAAGCACGGAGTCAACAGCGGACGCTACGCCATCAACCCGTTCAATGGCGAGAAAGTACCCATCTGGATCGCCAACTACATTGTCATGGACTACGGCACCGGAGCCATCATGAGCGTACCCGCCCACGATGAGCGCGACTACGAATTCGCGAAGAAATACAGTCTCGAGATTCGTCTGGTCATTCTTCCCATCGCCGATGACCCCGAAGAAACTGTGGCTGAGCCTCGACTTCCGTTCACCACAACCGAGGGGATGCTGATCAACTCCGGCGCCTTTAGCGGTCTCAAATGCGATGACGCGATCCGTCAGATGTCGGCTTATGCAGCGAAGCACTCTTTCGGCAAGGCTACAGTCACCTATCGTTTAAAAGATTGGGGCATCTCGCGTCAGCGCTACTGGGGCACGCCCATTCCCATGTTGTATTGCGAGAAAGACGGCATCGTCGCCGTGCCGGAAAAAGATTTACCGGTGATTCTGCCAGAGAACATTGAGATCACGCTCAGCGGCGGATCACCGCTGGGCAGAATTCCGGAATTCGTCAACGCGACTTGCCCCAACTGTGGCGGTCCCGCACGCCGCGAGACCGACACCATGGACACCTTTGTCGATTCCTCCTGGTATTTCTACCGCTACACCGACGCGCACAATGACCGCACCCCCTTCGACTCGAAGATCGCCGATTACTGGTTTCCCATCGACCAATACATCGGAGGCGTTGAACACGCCATTCTGCACCTGATCTACTCGCGCTTCTGGACCAAGTTCATGCGCGACATGGGTCTGATCCGGAATGATGAGCCGGTCGCGCGCCTTTTCACACAGGGCATGGTGATCAAAGACGGCGCAAAAATGTCGAAGAGTCTGGGCAACGTCGTCACCCCCGACGTGATGGTCGCGCGCTACGGCGCCGATGCCGCGCGTCTTTATAGCCTCTTCGCCGCGCCGCCAGACCGCGACCTCGACTGGCAAGACTCTGGCATTGAAGGCATCCAGCGCTTCCTAGGGCGCGTCTATCGCTTCTTCGAGCTGAATGCCAAGCCCCAGGATCCCGCTTGGCGTGCCCCCTTGCCCACGCCGTTAACAGGGTCAGCCCGCCGCCTTCAACGTAAGCTGCACCAGACCATCAAGCGCGTGACTGACGACTTCCAGGGACGCTGGCACTTCAACACCTGCATCGCGGCCATTATGGAACTGGTGAATGATGCCAACCGGAGGGCACCGGGAACTCAGTCGACTAAAAACCCCGTGACCGCTGTGCTCGGCCAGGGGGATGAGATTCCATTAACCCTTCTGGCCGACGTCCAGCGGAATCTCGCATTATTGCTCGCGCCCTTCGCCCCGTACCTCGCCCACGAACTCTGGGAAGTGCTCGGCGAAAAGGAAAGCCTCCTGAAAGCCGCTTGGCCCAACTACGATCCCGCTCTGGTGAAAGAAGAGGAAATTGAAATCCCGGTGCAGATTAACGGCAAGGTGCGCAGCCACATAGTTGTGCCCGCCGACGTAACCGAGGAAGCAGTTCTGGAGCGCGCTCTTGCCGACGAGAAAATTCGCTCCCTCACTGCCGGCAAGCAGATCGTAAAAAAGATATTCGTGCCCGGCAAACTCGTAAATATTGTGGTCAAGTAAAAGGCGGACGTGCTTGAAGAAGCGCGCCCGCCAGGATGACATAAATTTCACGCCTTCCGGATTGCCTTATTCTCCTCCCAGGACCAGAGCCTCCGTGCGCTTGTTGAATTCAATCTCATCAAGCGTTCTGGTGTCGTTCTCCGTCTTCGTCGCCACCGAGTCATAGGGCGCAGGACGCGGAAGATTCTTGATTTGTCCCGGTACCGTGGCCACAGTTTTGCCGTTTTGCAAGATCTCAATTTTTACGGCATCGGCTGGCCCGCTCCACTCGGCCTTGTAACGCCCCGGTGCGAGCTCTGTAGAACCCACTCGCACCGGATCGGTGAGAGTGAACTTCCCCGAGTGGTTGTCCTTGGCGAACGAGTTCACCGACAAGACGCTTGCTAAAATCGCGAATGCCGCGACAAATTGTGCGAATTTCATTTTTTCTCTAGCCTCCTGAGATTACAAAGATTTAAGACACACCTCAACCCACACTCCGCGAGGACGTCTTCGCAGAGCGTGAACTGTAGGCTTGGCGAATTACGATCTACTTTGAGAGATGCTCGTCGATGACAGTCGGTTGCAGATATCGCGGAACCTACAGGTCACATCATGTAGGACCAGATTCTGAGGCATGGCACGAGGCCCGTCTTCGTCGTCTTGCGGTATCCTAGCCACGAGCACGAATACATGTCTCGCCCCTCTCCTACACTCGAAGGCTTCCGCGCTGCTTTTCGCCAGCCTTCACTAGCCCTGGCGGAAATCGCCTGGCGGTGGAGCGTGGGCGCGACCGCTTGCACTTTATTAGGCTTTGCTTTCTTTGAGTATCTAAACACCCTTCCCGTGAACAGCGGCGAACTCCTTTTCCTGCGCTCCCGTCATCCCATTTTGATTTCAAGGGCGATCGCCCACATCCTACGCGGCAGCTTGACCCGAGTTTCCATGGCTGCCTTGTTGGGAGCGGCAGGCTTGACCGTGCTATGGATTTTCGCCGCATCCTTGGGTCGCGCCATAACCGTTCGTGCGCTGCTGGATCATTTTTCAGACCGATTCGTGCCGGACTCTGCACCCCAATCGGCTGCGCCCATAGCTCGAGGGGAAGCGTGTGCGCCTCAGCCCAGTAAAGCGGATGGGAATGCGATTGATTCACCCCCGGTCCGATTCGCAGAGAGGCGAAAGCGATTTCTCCCCGCGTCGCTGTTGGCCCTTAATTTCCTGCGCACTGCAGTCACACTGGCGGCATGGTTCGCGCTCGTGGGCGCGAGCATCCTCGCGGGTTTTGCCTCAACCAACAGGAATCCTCAACCCGGCTTAGCTTTTCTTTTTTTTCTGCCGCTAGCTGCGCTTGTCGGCGGCTTGTGGCTGATCCTGAACTGGTTTCTCTCGCTGGCCGCTCTATTCGCCGTCCGCAATGGCAACGATCATCATCAAGACACTCTCAGCGCCATCTCTGCCGCTGTCACTCTGTGCCGCAACCGCTTCGGACCTGTCGTGGCCGTGAGCGCGTGGTTCGGGCTCGCGCACATCGCAGCCTTCATGGGTGCAAGCACGGTCAGTTCGTTTTCATTGGGCTTCGTCGGGGTTCTTCCCCGGCGAGCGCTACTCGCGACCCTCACCGTTCTCGCCCTCATTTACTTCGCTGTTGTCGATTGGCTGTACACGGCGCGGCTGGCGGGCTACCTATGCATTGCCGAAATGCCAGATGCGCTTTTCGCCCCTGCGCTCCCACTGCCGCTTGCTCCGCCCTCAGGCGGCCCCCAGTTTGCACCTTTGAGCGCACCACTCGCTGCTAGCATCGACCGGGAAGAGCGAATCCTGAGTGACGTTCCCAAGCTGGCCGTAGAGACCTAGGTCGCCGAGCTTGCGCAGAAGTCATTCGCTTATAGTCCAGCACCTCGAAGTGAAACGCGGGAGATCGCTGACCAATCGGCATTGCCCAATCCCAGGGCCATAGCCTCTAAAAACCGGTCGTGGACCAGGCTTGCCATGGGGATTGGTGCTCGAACCTCTTCCGCAGCGGCCAGCACCAGTCGGTTGTCCTTGAATCCGAGTGGCATTTTGAATCCCGCTGGCTCGAACTCCTCGGACACGATCATGCTGCCGTAGCTTCGGTATAAGGGTGCGGTAAAAAGCGATTCGGTCATCACTTCAAGGAACTTCTCGGCATTCAGCCCGGACTTTCGCACCAGCGCAAAAGCTTCCGCCAGGCTTTCAATCACGGTCGTGATTAGGAAATTCCCAGTCAGCTTAAACACATTGGCGGCGGGCGGCTGTTCATCAACCACAAAGGTTTTTTGTCCCATTCGATCGAACAAACCACGGCAGCGTTCGATCTGCTGCGATGGTCCCGCGGCAACAATGAAGAGTTTGCCAGCTGCGGCGGCATCAGGCCGTCCGAAGACCGGGGCTGCGATGTAGTGCTGCTGCTTCCCCTGATGTTCCGCCAGCAACCGCCGCGAAAGCTGCACGCTGATCGTGCTCATGCCAACATGGACGGCGCCGGGCGGAAGCGCACTCACAGCGCCATCGTGACCCAGCAACGCCTCTTCGACCGCACCGTCATCCGCCAGCATGGTGATCAACACCTCCGCGGCGGAGGCAGCCTCGGCTGGACTCGATACCACTCGTGCTCCCAGACTCTCGAGGCTCTCGGCACGCTGTCTCGTCCGGTTATAGACGGTGAGTTGATGCCCAGCCTTGATCAGGTTGCGCGCCATTCCCGAGCCCATATTTCCAAGGCCAATGAAACCTACTCTCATGTCTCGTTCCTCACTTTCATTTGGTCACGTTCGGGCCCACGTTCTAGTCTTTAGGATGACATGAGGTGAACTCGAGTTTCTTTAAACTCAAAACGGATAGGGGCGCGGCGTATGTTGTACCGTCACCCAGTGATCGGTGGTGAACTCCTCGATCACCCAATCACCGCCGAAGCGGCCAACGCCGCTGTTCTTCTCTCCACCAAAGGGATTGTTTGGATTGTCGTCAACACTGCTGCCGTTGATATGCGTCATCCCGGCCTCGACGCCCAGGGCAAACCGCAGGCCACTTCCCTGGTCGGCGGTGAAGACGGCACTCGAGAGCCCGTAGGGCGTGTCATTCGCGAGCCGCAGCGCCTCCGCATCAGGGCACACTTTGATGATGGGCGCGATTGGCCCAAAGGTTTCGTTTTTCGCGATGGGCATGTCGTTGGTGAAGTCGGCGAACACCTGCGAGGCAGCACCAACCCTCGCGGATCTCCTCCTAATACCTGTCGAGCGCCCGCCTGCCGGCTCTGCTTCATCAATTCCACCATGTTTCGCAGTTGACTGGAATTAATGATCGGTCCGATGACCGTCTCCGGATCACGAGGATCCCCGCACTTAAGCTTCTGCACGTGTACCACGAAACGCTGCACAAAGTCGTCGTGCACCCTCGCGTCCACGATGATGCGGTTCGAACTCATGCAGATTTGACCCTGGTGAAGAAATCGACTGAATACGGCAGAAGGCACAGCCTGACTCAGGTCTGCGTCGTCCAGCACTACGAATGGTGTGTTCCCTCCAAGTTCAAGCGCCTGGCGTTTTAGCATCGGACCCGTAACAGCAAGGCCTGCAACGTGCTTTCCGCCAGCAGTCGAACCGGTAAAGGAAATCATGGCGGGAATGGGGTGCTCGGCAAACGCGTCGCCGATGTCGTGACTTGTTCCGATCACGATGTTCAGCACGCCGGCAGGCACCCGGCTTCCTCATAAATTTTCGCAATGAGCAGACCGCCCGTAACCGGCGTATCACTGCTGGGTTTTACGACAACCGCATTCCCCAGAGCGAGCGCCGGCCCGATCGAACGGTGCGAGAGATACATGGGGGAATTCCATGGGCTGATGACCCCAATAACCCCAATGGGCTGCCGATAAACGCGGCTCTCTGTTCCGGGTTCGTCGATGGGCAGAACGCGTCCCGCCACGCGATGAGGAAACGAAGCTGCCTCAAGGGTTACCGAAGCATCTTCCACTCGAGCTGGGCCTTGATGCGCGTGCTGCCTGCCTTGCGTATGAGCCAGTCGATGATCTCGTCCCGCCGTTCACGCATGATGTTGGCGGACCTGAGCATAACCGTCGCTCGTTCGGCAGGAAGCGCAGCTGCCCATGCGGGCGCCGCGCAGGCTGCGCTTTGGTAAGCCTCGTCGACATCAGACTGATCGGCAAGAGCGATTTCGGCAACGGCCTCCCCGGTGTAGGGATCAAGTCTTGTTGCCGATGACCACTGTGGCCGGGCCGCACGCGCCGTTAATGTACTGGCCGTCAAAACCTGAGTAACAAAGAATCTTCTTAGCGATATTTTCGATTTTTTCTGTAAGTGCTTCCTATTGGGAACTCATTTGCTTGTGGCCTCCAGAGGATCCGTAGAGCAGTTAGTTAATCCCAGCTAAGCTTCGCGACGCGAATTCGCAGCACGATTCTGCCCAGGACGTGCCCTCGCTCGAGCCGCTGGTGCGCCTTCGCGGCCTGCGCCAGCGGAAATTCCGCGGCAATGGGTACGCGCAGTTTAGCTTCGACAACGGCGCGGTTGAGTCGGGCAAACTCGCGGGGCCCCGGCATGCCGTCGTAGGCAAGGAAACGGATTCCCGGACGCTTCCGCGGCTCGGGCTCGATTCCATTTGGATATGCCACACGCCCGCCTCGGCGAACCCAATCGATGCATTGCTCAAGCGCCTCTCCGCCAGCGAGGGCAAGCAAAGCATCCAGTCCATCCGGCACCAGCGAATGGAGTTTGTCGACTCCTTCTTCCGAGCGTGCGTCGATCACTGCGTCTGCCCCCAAGCGGCGCACCAGCGTAGTGGCGTCGCGGCCAGACGCAGTTCCCAGTACGCGAGCGCGCACACGCTTGGCGAATTGCACGGCCAAGGTCCCGACCGCGCCGGACGCTCCGAATATCAAAACCGTCTGTCCGTGCCGCAGGCGCAGATGATCATCAATCGCCTGCAGCCCAGTCACTCCCGGGACCGGGAGAGCTCCGGCCTCGACCAGATCCAGGCGTTGCGGAACAGAAGCAATATTCTGAACTCCGGCGACTTTGTACTCCGCGTAGAATCCGCCTTGGGGGTCGGAAAAATCGATCGCATATACACCATCTCCAATTTGGAATTCCCGGACACGTACGCCTTTCGCCATCACCATCCCTGCGCCATCCGTGCCCGGGACCAGGGGAAACTCCACGCGCTGGTATGGCCGCCACGAACCGTCGCGGACGGAAGCGTCCCAAATGCCGACTCCGGATGCATGCAGTGCGATCAGCACCTCGCGCGGTCTGGGCTTCGGCACCGGAAGCCTATGCAGGCGGAGAACCGATGGAGGTCCGAAGCGGTCGAGTGCCGCCACCTTCATCGTCGTGGGGATGGCCAGTCCTTGGCGATCCTTTTCTGCTCGGCGATTTTTCGTTCTGGCAGTCGGCATAATTGCGGTCGATTGTGGAGTACGAATACTCTCGTCTGCCGCGCAAGTTATTCGGGTATCAATGACTGCTTGACTGTCGCCCTGTGCCACGTCACTTGAGCAATGCGATATCTCGCATCAATTTCGGAGTCAGTCTCATGCCCGCAGGCTAGTCACCCAGTGCCGGTGCCACAGTTCCCATCGAGACCGAATTTGCGTTCAAACAAAATGCGTAGGCATATCTCCACCGCGGCGCGCAGGCATTCGTAGGACTCTAGCCCTAGTTTCAGGTCGAACGCCGACCCGCGAAATGCCGTAGCTTCCTGCCATCCACGCACCTTCATGAGCCAGTTCATAATTCTTTTCAGTGGCGCTTGACTGCTTTACACTTTCTCCCTGAATCTGAGACACTCATCGGTGGAGACCCTATCCAGACCCGACCCGTCGTCGCTGAGCCAACCGTCACTCAGCCCATCATCACTCAGCCAATCATCACTCGTTCCAACGATCGTCATCCTCGATTTTGGCGCGCAGTATACGCAGTTGATCGCGCGCCGCATCCGCGAACAGAATGTTTTCTCCGTCGTGTTGCCGTGCACCGCCTCGCTCGATGAGGTCAAAAGCTACGCCCCTGTCGGCATTGTGCTGTCCGGCGCACCCTGGTCGGTCTACGACAAAGATGCGCCGCCGGCCGACGCTCGCGTGTTCGAGCTTGGTCTTCCTGTGCTCGGCATCTGCTACGGGCTGCAATTCATGGTGCACACGCTCGGCGGCAAGGTGCGTCCGGCCGACAAGCGTGAGTATGGACACGCCGAAATCGACGTGGTCGCCGACTCCGACCTTTTTCGTGGACTGCCACAACGCATGGCGGTTTGGATGTCGCACGGTGACGAGGCGCTGGAACTGCCTCCGGGGTTTGAACTGACGGCGCGCTCTCCGCACGCCGTGGCCGGAATCCAGAACACGGCAAAGAAATGGTATGCGGTGCAGTTCCATCCTGAGGTGCACCACACGCGGCAAGGAACGGAGATCCTGCGCAACTTCGTCTTCGGCATCTGCGGCGCAAAGCCCACATGGACGCCGCAGCACTTCATCGACGCGACCATCGCGCAGGTTCGGCAACAGGTGGGTAGCGGACGCGCCCTTTGCGCGCTTTCCGGGGGCGTGGATTCTTCGGTTGCGGCCGTGCTGGTTGATCGGGCCTTGCGCGACGGGAAGGGCAAGTCTCGCCTGACCTGCGTTTTCGTCAATAACGGCGTGCTGCGCAAGAACGAGTTTGAAAAAGTGCAGCAGACTCTGCGAGACAAGCTCGGACTGCACCTCGTCGCGGTTGATGCTACCCATCGTTTCCTCGCCAGACTCAAGGGCGTCAGCGATCCCGAAACCAAACGCAAACTTATCGGCAAGGAATTCATCGCGGTGTTCGAGGACGAAGCCCATCGAATTGGGAAGGACGGCAACGTCGAATTTCTCGTGCAAGGCACCTTGTATCCTGACGTCATCGAATCCCGCTCCGTGCGCGGACCTTCGCAGGTGATCAAGTCGCATCACAACGTCGGCGGCCTGCCGGAGATTATGAAGCTCAAGCTGATTGAGCCGCTGAAAGATCTGTTCAAAGACGAAGTCCGCAAAATTGGTCGCGACTTGGGGATGCCGGAAGAAATTTTGCAGCGGCAGCCCTTTCCCGGCCCCGGCCTGGCGGTGCGCATCCTGGGAGAAGTCACGCCTGAGCGCCTCGCCCTGTTGCGCGAATGCGACGACATCGTCGTCAGCGAGATCAAGAATGCCGGCCTCTATGCCAAGATCTGGCAGTCATTTGCCGTGCTGCTTCCGGTCATGTCGGTAGGCGTCATGGGCGACATGCGGACTTACGCCTATACCTGTGCGATCCGTGCCGTCAGTTCCGAGGATGGCATGACTGCTGACTGGGTTCCGCTGCCGCACGACGTGTTGAAGACGATCTCCAGCCGCATCGTTAACGAAGTGAAAGGCGTAAACCGCGTGGTCTATGACATTACATCGAAGCCTCCGGGAACGATCGAGTGGGAGTGAGGAAAGCCAGCTCTCAGCTGGCATTGTCCGAGGGCCCGCTCGGCTTTTCAAACCTTTGTTTTTTCTTCTTCGAACCGTTGATTGGAATTGTTCTAGTCGTGCGCTAAATCGATCCTGGTCCTGCTCGACTACAATCCTGACGGCTAATTCCTCGAAGCCTTGCTTTATTCTGTTTCCCTCCTGCATGGACGAGTCGCGGTTGCGTTTGGAAAGGGAGGCGTTGCCGGCAACGTCCCTTCGGCTGGTTTCGTTTTCTACTTGCCTTCATGGGTCGCGGTGGACGGTTTCCATGGAGAAGGCGGGCAGGCAGACGGCGATGTACTCGGCTCCGCCTTCGTGCGGAGTGGAGTACTGAATCCACTCGCCGCTGTGGGCGATGACGGCCTGTCCGGCGGCGACATCGAGGAATCCCGATTCGTGCTGGACTCGCAGCGTGCCATTGAGGACGATCGTGAATTCGTCGAACTCGGGAGCCTGGCCGGGCTCTTGCCATCCTTGCGGACTGCGCATGTGGGCCACGCTCAGCGCCGAGGTTTTTGAATTGACGCGACCGATGTATTCGTCGATGAGTTTAGCCTTGTTGCCTGCGGCGGTGATGCGCGTCGGTTGAGGAATGAGTGTCGGCATTCGTAAGTCAGGCTCCGGGCTTCAGGCCTTAGGCTTCGGCTAGGATTGGATTGGTTTTCAACAATAAGTTACACGAAGTACGGCTCGATATGCTGGGGTTCAGGGAAGCTCCACGCGGTCTCCCTCACCCCGGCTGAACTGCGCCGGGTTTGGGGATGACGCCGGTGCGTGCCGAGGTGCAAAGATCCAAATTGCACAGAGATCTAAACTGCGCGGCTGCCGCTTTTTCCTACAATCGCGGAGGCCGAAGGCTGACCCCCTAGAGCCCGGAGCCTGAAGTTTGAAGCGGGGTTTACTCATTGCCCTCGGTTCAAGAAGCCAGCGCCTCTTTTCGCCTTTTCCCGCCATATTCGCATCTTCCAGGCCTCCCCGGGCTGGCATTCGAGCACCGCGCAGGGCCAAACACAACGACAATACACAACGGTCTAGGCGGCAAAAGGGTAGTAGCGGAGAGGAGGAATCTGAAATCCTTCCTTAGATCTTGCGGAATGCCGTAGCGCGTTGCTATGGCGGGTGACAGGGCATGTCAATGCATTCGGAAGCGGCTATCGCAGCTTCGCGTACTCCGCCTTAGCCGATGTTCGTC
>WNEZ01014638.1_pt1 | contig 13636 bp, 15 predicted proteins | sample 5400521 | NCBI WGS metagenome assembly WNEZ01 (sample SAMN13153339, study PRJNA577476) | soil metagenome | isolation source: 120 cm saprolite under Douglas fir tree site 2 hole 1 replicate 1 | place: USA:California | collected 2015-04-18 | reverse complement strand
CGGCGACGCGCGAGGATCTACTCACCGCATCGAACGAGCTGTTCGAGGTGGTGCAGAGCGGCGCGGTCAACATCGCCGTTAATCAGAGCTACCCGCTGCGCGACGCCGCTCACGCGCACCGCGATCTTGAGGGCCGCAAAACTACGGGGTCAACGGTACTGACGGTGTAAATCACCCTCCCCCACCGCGCAGCGAGGGGGGTGAGGGTACTCCATTTCTCAGGTATTCATCGCGTCGAAGAACTCGGAGTTGCTCTTCGATTCCTTGAGCTTGTTGATCAGAAACTCGAGCCCGTCCACGGTACCCATCGGCGTCAGGACGCGGCGCAATACCCACATCTTTGACAAGACGCCGCGATCGACCAGCAACTCTTCCTTGCGGGTCCCGGATTTGGTGATGTCGATCGATGGGAAGGTACGCTTATCGGCGACCTTGCGGTCGAGCACGATCTCGGAGTTGCCGGTGCCCTTGAACTCCTCGAAGATCACCTCGTCCATCCGCGAGCCGGTGTCGATCAGCGCGGTCGCGATGATCGTCAGCGAGCCGCCCTCCTCGATGTTGCGCGCGGCGCCAAAGAAGCGCTTTGGCCGCTGCAGCGCGTTCGCATCGACGCCACCTGTCAGAACCTTGCCGGAAGAGGGGACGACGGTGTTGTAGGCCCGCGCCAGACGGGTGATCGAGTCGAGCAGGATGACGACGTCCCGCTTGTGCTCGACGAGGCGCTTGGACTTCTCGATCACCATCTCGGCGACCTGAACGTGCCGTTGAGCGGGTTCGTCGAAGGTCGAGCTGATGACCTCGCCGTGCACCGAGCGGGCCATGTCGGTGACTTCCTCCGGCCGCTCGTCTATCAGCAGCACGATCAGATAGACCTCGGGGTGGTTTGCAGCGATCGCATGGGCAATGTTTTGCAGCATCACCGTCTTGCCGGCACGCGGCGGCGACACGATGATCGCACGCTGGCCCTTGCCGAGCGGCGTGATTAGATCGATGACCCGTGTCGTCAGGTCCTTGCGCGTCGAATCGTCGAATTCGAGTTGCAGCTTCTCTTCGGGATAGAGCGGCGTCAGGTTGTCGAAGTTGATGCGCTGGCGCAGGCGATCGGGTTCGTCGAAATTGATCCCGTTGACCTTGAGCAAAGCGAAATAGCGTTCACCGTCGCGAGGCGATCGAATCTGCCCTTCGACTGTGTCACCTGTTCGCAAGCCAAAGCGCCGCACCTGGCTCGGGCTGACATAGATGTCATCAGGGCCAGCTAGGTAATTGGCTTCCGGAGATCTCAGAAAGCCAAACCCGTCGGACAGCACTTCGAGCACGCCATCGCCGGAAATCGGCACGTCGTTCTCGGCTAGCTGCTTGAGGATCGCGAACAACATATCCTGCTTGCGCAGCGAAGAGGCGTTCTCGATTTCCAGCTCTTCGGCAAAAGCCAAGAGCTCGGCCGGTGTTTTGCGTTTCAGTTCCTGGAGATTCATGGAGATTCGCGACGAGGTGAGGCAAAAATCGCCCGTCCGAGAGGGTTCTGCCCGAAGGGGCTCTGACAGGCTGGATGTAGAAGCAGATTAGCGGGGAACGGCAGGAGAAGCCGGTTCAGCGGTAGAACGAACCCCTCAAGCGAAGAAGGTATGCAAATCAAACGGAGATTACAAGACCTTCGCCGGCGGCGCGACACAGCTGTCGTATCAGAATGGCTTGACCACGACGAACACGACGATGGCGATCAGCGCCAGCGTCGGCAGTTCGTTGACCATCCGGAAAAACCGCGTCGAATGCCGGTTGCGTTCCATGCTGAAGGCTTTCCGCCACCGCGAAAGCAAAGCGTGGAACATGGTCAGCCCTAAGACGAGAGAAAGCTTGGCCCAGATCCACCCCGTTCGCCAATCGACAACCCCCGGTGTCCCGGCCAGCACCAAACCAAACCCCCAGGTCGCGACCATCGCCGGGGTCATAATTCCCTTTTGCAGGCGACGCTCCATGACTTTGAAGATTTCGGACCGGTCTGAACCGCTCGGTGCCATCGAATGATATACGTAGAGGCGCGGCAGATAGAGCAGCCCCGCCATCCAGGCGACCATGCTGACAATATGAGAAGACTTGATCCACGGATAGGCATCGCCGAGCCAGGAACTCAACACGGCGCTCCGGACAGGGCCCGCCCTACGAGCGATGCGAGCGACCCAATAAACGCAGGCTCGACACCGACCGTCGCGACACGATGATAAGCCGGTACTCCCGACGCCTCGGCAAGACGACGGTAGTCGAGATCGAGTTCGACGAGCGTTTCCGAATGCTCGGATACGAATGAGATCGGCGCCACGACGAGCGGGATCCCCTCCCTGCCGGCCTTCTCTATCTCCTCGTCGGTCGCAGGCCCGATCCACTGTAGCGGTCCAACCCGACTCTGATAGCAGACCCGCCAGTCGAGCCCGGGCTGAGCGAGCGCGGCAACGACCGCCGCTGCCGTCTGCTCGACTTGGCGCGGATACGGGTCGCCCGAGCGCACGATCTTCATCGGCAAGCCATGCGCGGTGAAGAGCAGACGGGGGTGCGGCCCCATTGTCGAGACCGTGTCGAGTGCCGGTTTGATCAGACCGACAAGCGCTTCGATCAATCCCTTCTCGCAGGGGTAGCATCGGATGCATCGAGTTGGGCAATCGAGCCCCTGCTGCTCCGCCGCGAGCTGCCAGGAGGCGAGCGAAGAGGCCGTCGTCGTCGTCGAGAATTGCGGGTAGAGCGGCAAACAGACTATCTGATCCGGCAGCCATTTCGCCACTTCGCATGCGGTCTCCGCGCTCATGGGATGCCAATAACGCATCGCGACAAAACAGCGATGCCCTGGACCAAGGGCTGCCTCGAGCGCCTGCGCCTGCGCTTCGGTATTGGCGAGCAGGGGCGAGCGCCCTCCGAGCTTCGTGTAAATCTCCCGGGCCACCGGGGCGCGGCGCCAGGCGATGAGGCGAGCCAATGGTCGGCGCAATGGGCCCGGCAGATCAATGATGGCAGGGTCGCTAAACAGGTTGACGAGAAACGGCCGAACCGCCTCCAACGAATCCGGCCCGCCAAGGTTCATTAGTACGATGGCGACTCGCGCCATTTCACTGGGCGGCCATCGGTTCAGCGAGCAGGCGAGCAAGCGCCTCAACATTCTCAGGCGGCGTTTCCGGTAGCACCCCATGGCCGAGGTTGAACACAAACGGGCCGCCGCCAAGCGCCTGGCACAATTCTCTCACAGCCGTTTCGAGCGAGGAGCCGCCCGTTATCAGCAATACCGGGTCGAGATTGCCCTGAACGGTGGCGAGCGGCTGTAACCGCTCGCGGGCATGACCGGCCGGGACCATCGGATCAAGCCCGATCCCATCGACCCTCGTCTCGGTGATATAGCGCTCGTAGAGAACACTGGCGCCGCGCGGGAAGCCGACGATCGGATGATTTGGAAAACGCCGTTTCAAGGCCGCGACGATAACCCGCGTCGGTTCGATCACCCACCGCTCGAAAGCTGGTTCCGGCAGGATTCCCGCCCAACTGTCGAAGAGTTGCACGATCTCGGCACCCGCGTCAATCTGAGCTGCGAGAAAGCCGATGGTGCTCTCGGACAAAAGGCCGATCAGCTCATCAAACCCCGCAACATCGCTATAAGCCCAGGTTTTGACCCGCCGAAAATCTTTGCTCGAACCGCCCTCCACCATGTAGGTGGCGACGGTCCACGGCGCACCTGCGAACCCGATCAGTGTTGTTTGCGGACCGAGGGCTGCGGCGACGCGATCAATCGTCTCAAACACCGGTCCGAGGCGCGTGACCACTTGGCCGGGATCAAGTTGTGCAATGCCGCTGCTGTCCTCGATCGGTTCGAGGACCGGACCCTCTCCTTCCCGAAAGGTCAGTTTTTGCCCGAGAGCGTGAGGAAGCATCAAAATATCGGAAAATAGGATCGCCCCGTCCATGTGATAGCGCCGCACCGGCTGTAACGTCAGTTCAGCGGCAAGTGTCGGAGTTAGGCAGAGCTCGACAAAATCGCGTGCTTTGGCGCGGACCGCTCGGTACTCCGGGAGATAGCGGCCGGCTTGCCGCATCAACCACCAGGGAGGCCGTAATTGCGTTTCTCCCGCGAGGGCGCGCAACAGAGGCTTTGCTGGTCCGCTCGGCATTCGAGGCAAACCTCCCTCCACCAATAGATATGTTATATAAGGTGGTAGTTAGATGATCATGGTGAAAATCGGGGATCGCGAACACTCCCAAAATGGTCCACAGATCGGAAGCCGCAACGGCCGAGAAGCGGGGATCTGTAGACGAGGATGAGAGCTACGTCTTGAACATCAGGAGCCGGTTGGGTGTGGATAAAACTAAACTCGGGGACCGTGGACCGCTAATCAGAGTTATTCCCGATTATCCCTAATGCGGAAACCGCCCCGTCGCACGGAGTCCCATTTTGGTATGAAAAAGGCGAAACCTGGATCGTTTGGCAGCTGCGTGGCAAAAATGGGAGGTTTTCCGCAACATCATCGGGCGATGCACAGCGCCGCGGGGATAACCCGACCATCGCAGGTTTGACCGCGGTGACCAGGTTTCATCTCCATCTCGTTTCCGACTCTACGGGAGAGACTGTGCATTCGGTGGCCCGGGCTTGCCTCGTGCAATTCGATGAAGCTCATGCGGTGGAGCACGTCTGGAGCATGGTGCGCACGCGCAGTCAGATCGAGCGAATCATCGCCGGGGTCGAGGCGAATCGGGGTGTCGTCCTCTTCACCCTGGTCAGTGACACGCTTCGCCAGCTGTTGCAGGAAGGCTGCCGACAGATCCAGGTGCCGGCGATCCCCGTTCTCGACCCGGTAATCGGCGCGCTTGCCTCTTACCTCGGCCGTCAGAGCCGGGGAACGCCGGGTAAGCAGCACCTGCTCGACAGTGAATATTTCGCGCGAATCGACGCCATGACCTTCGCCCTCAATCATGATGACGGACAATCGAGCTGGGGCCTCGACGATGCCGATGTCTGCCTCGTCGGCGTGTCGCGCACCTCCAAGACTCCGACCTGCCTTTATCTCGCAAACCGCAACATCAAGGCCGCGAACGTACCTTTCGTGCGCGGGGTGCCGTTGCCGCCCGAGCTGTTGTCGGCAAAGCGACCGCTGATCGTCGGGCTGACCAATGATCCGGAGCGGTTGATTCAGCTCCGTCGTCACCGTCTGGATGTGCTGCATCACGGGCACCCTGGAGAATATACCGATATCGATGCGGTGCGGGCTGAGGTGCGCGAGGCGCGGCGGGTTTTTGCCGATAGACATTGGCCGGTCATCGACGTGACGCGCCGCTCGATCGAGGAGACGGCCGCAGCAATCATGAAGTTGTTGGCGCGAAAGCATGGCGTGGACGGGTGAACCTCTGATCCTTGCTTCGTCGAGCCCGACCCGCCGCAGGCTGCTCGCCGATGCGGGCCTCGAGTTTCAGGTCGAACCCGCTCATCTTGATGAACGGGCGATCAAATGCCGCTCCAGAGCGCTCGGGGACTCCGCAGCCGCTTGCGCGCTCGCGCTGGCCGAAGCCAAGGCGCGGCAGGTCGCGGCAGCCCGTTCCCATGCCTTGGTCATCGGCGCTGACCAGATCCTGGTGTGCGGCGGCGATTGGTTCGACAAGCCGCTCGGTCTTGCTGATGCCCGAGTTCAGCTCCTGGCCCTACGCGGCCGCACCCACGAGCTTTTGACCGCCGCTTGCGTGGTTCAAAAGCAAGGCATGATGTGGCACACCGTAACTTCGGCTAGACTGACCGTGCGCAACTTCAGCGACGCGTTTCTGGACGCCTATCTCGGCGCTGATGGGTCGGCGATTCTCGGATCTGTCGGCAGTTATCGGCTTGAGGGGCGTGGGATACAGCTCTTTGCTCGGATCGAAGGGGACTATTTTGCGATTCTTGGGCTGCCGCTCCTCGAACTCCTCGGCTTCCTGCGGGATCGCCGCGCCCTCTCGTCCTAGCAGACCGAAGCTCTTCGATTAATGAAGATCACGGGGACGACACGTCTTGCCGGCATCATCGGGTGGCCGGTGAGCCATTCTCGATCGCCGCGTCTGCATGGTTTCTGGCTTGATGAGACCGGGGTTGACGGGGCCTATCTGCCGCTGCCGGTGAAAGCGGATCGCATCGAGCAGGCGCTTCGTGCGCTACCGGTTCTCGGCTTCCGAGGCTGCAATTTGACCGTTCCGCACAAGCGGGCGGCTCTTGCCATAGTAGATCGGATCGATCCGCTGGCTCGCCGAGTCGGCGCTATAAACACGATTGTCGTGGCGCCGAACGGCAGCCTGGAAGGCACTAACACCGACGCCTTTGGCTTTCGCGAGAACCTGCGCGAGCTTGCGCCGCAGTGGAATTCAGCATCGGGGCCGGTGGTGATTCTCGGCGCTGGGGGGGCGGCTCGTGCGGTCGTTGTGGCTCTCAGCGATGCCGGTGCTGCGGAGATTCGCATTGTCAATCGGACGCTCGCCCGCGCTGAGGCGTTGGCCGGCGATCTTTCGACGCTACAAACGCGGATCACGATCCATTCATGGGAAGAGGTGAGCGCTGTCCAGCGCCATGCGGGGCTCCTCGTCAATACGAACGTGGTCTACGTCCCGCTCGAAACCGAACTGCTCGCGGCGGCGCGGCGGGCCGGGCATCCGGCCGTCGACGGCCTCGGAATGCTGCTCCATCAGGGCCGTCCTGGCTTCGAAGCCTGGTTCGGTGCACCAGTACGGGTGACCGATGGACTACGCAGCGCGATCCTCGCGACGTTGGTGCCGCCGCGGTGATCATTCTTGGCCTTACCGGCTCGATCGGCATGGGCAAGAGTACCGCTGCGGCGACATTGCGGCGGCTTGGGATTCCGCTTTTCGACGCCGATCGTCTGGTTCACCGGCTGTTGGCCCCGGGCGGTTCGGCAGTGGAGCCGGTTGCAGCTGCATTTCCGGGCGTTCGCCGCGGTGAAGGCGGGATCGATCGAGCGCTTCTCGGGCAACGGGTGTTTTCCGACCGAGAGGCGCTTTTCCGCCTCGAGCGGATCATCCATCCGATGGTCGAAGCTAGCGAGAAGCGATTTCTCGCCGGTGCGCGAGCCCGGAGAGAGCCGATAGTGGTGCTCGATATCCCGTTGCTGTTCGAGAGCGGCAGCGAGCGTCGATGTGATTACGTACTCGTCGTTTCCGCACCCGGCTTGGTGCAGCGTCAGCGGGTATTGCGGCGACCCGGCATGACCGAACGGCGGATGGGGGCGATCCTGGCCAACCAGATGCCCGATCGCGAGAAACGCCGGCGCGCCGACTTCGTCGTTCCGACCGGTTTGAGCCGCAATCTGAGCCTGCGCCGGTTGCGTGCGATCGTCAGATACCTGCGCGACGGGAGGTCGAGGGTTGCGCGGCGGGGACGATGCGCGTTCCGCGAACCGCGGCGGAGGAGCTGATGCGTGAGATCGTCTTGGACACCGAAACGACAGGCCTTGATCCGCATGAGGGACATCGCATCGTTGAAATCGCATGCATCGAACTGGTTCACCACGTCCCGACCGGGTGTAGCTTTCATCGCTACGTCAATCCTGAGCGCGACATACCGGCGGACGCTCTCTGCGTTCATGGTTTGACGGCCGAATTCCTCTCTCGACAGCCGCTGTTTGCTGCTATTCTCGACGAGCTTCTCGCGTTCATCGGCTCGGATCCTCTGGTGATCCACAATGCCGAATTCGACCTTGCATTTCTCAATGCGGAATTGGCACGCCTGCAACGCGAACCAATCACCGCAGGCTATGTCGACACGTTGGCGATGGCGCGGCGCCGCTTCCCGGGTTCGCCGGCGAGCCTCGACGCCTTGTGTCGGCGCTTTGCCATCGACCTTTCGAGCCGTGTCGAGCACGGGGCGCAGATTGATTGCAGCCTGCTTGCCGCTGTCTATCTCGAATTGCTCGGCGGCCGGCAGCCCGGGCTCGATTTTGTTGCTCCGGCGCTGCTTGCGGTCGATGCCGCGCGGATCGCGCGAGCGCCGCGCCCGCATGAGCCCTCGACGGAGGAACTCGCCACCCATCTGGCGATGCTGAAAACGATCGCCGAGCCTCTTTGGCTTGCTGAGGGCTGACGCTTACACGAGCGCCGTGGCAGCCCCGGTGGGCCCAAGACTTTGCGCATCCCCCTGCTGACGGCGTAAGAGTTCGGCAAAATCGATCGGGTTGATCATCAGCGGCGGAAATCCACCGTCACGTGTTGCATTGGCGATGATGGCACGGGCGAACGGGAAGACGATACGCGGCGCCTCTACCAGAACGAGCATCGGCAACATCTCGGCAGCGGCGTTTACGATTGTCACGACCGCTCCGTAGGAGAGCTCCACCAGAAACACGGCTTCGCCCTGCGCTCGCGCCGTGGCGTTGATCGTCAGGATGACTTCAAAGACCTCCGGGTTGAGGTTGCGAGCCTTGACGTCAACGTTGATCTCGACTTCGGGCTGAGCGGTCTGCTGGATCAGGCTCTGCGGCGCCCGCGGGTTTTCGAAGGATAGGTCTTTGATGTATTGAGCGTTGACAATCAGCTGTGGGGGCCCGGAAGGACCCGTCGCCGACGTGTCACTTGTGCCGTTGCCTGCCTTCTGTTCCGCCATGGGGCTCTCCTGGGCGCGTGACGAAGGGCTGGCTCATACCACGGTCGTGCGTGGGCTCACGTCAGGGGCACCTGAGCCTGACGGCTAACACGGATCGGGAAGGCCATCAATCGTCCCGCCTGCCCTCAACTCGCATCGGGCAAGAAAATTAGTTCAGCTTCCCGGTCGGGCTGGGCCGGGTCGATTCGTAGGACTGACCCATTTGGCACCCTGAGGCCTGTCACCGCACGGATAAGGCCCCAATGCGTGTCCACCACGACCCCGGACCAGAGGTCCTCCGCGATACAGCGCCGAAACGCCTCGGCTCGCTGGAATAGCACGTCCTCACTTTCCTCCTGCGATGGCCACCAAGGGTCGCGCAGGTGATCTAAGGCGATGTTAGGCCACCGAGCACGAAGTGTGGCTAATGGTGATCCGATGTCGCAGATGAAGGCACAGCGCTCGGCGACCAGGGCCTCGACGGTTATCGGCAGTTCGAGATGGCCGGCGATGATCTCAGCGGTCTCGAGAGCGCGTGCATAGGGGCTGCTGATCAGCAGTTGCGGGTTGACCGCCCGCAGAGCGACCGCGACCGCTGCTGCCTGGAACCGACCGGTCTCGGTGAGCTTTGGGTCACGAATTCCGGGATCGCGCCGGGTTACTGAAAAGACGCGGTTGAACTCGGTTTGTCCATGACGGATCAGGAGCATCCGGATCCTCGAACCACCGCGGGATCGCCCGGAGGGTACGCAAAACCAAGGCGGAGCCCGGGAAACGGCTTCATGTCAGCTATACCGGTTGTGCTTGTCGCGCCGATACCGGCCCCCCATTTGACCTGGAGTGAGTGTGAGGGCCGGGTCCCGGCGCTCCCAGGATGGTGACGGGCCGCGGAAGGCGATGGGCGAGTTTCAGCAATATTTCGACATCATTTTGTTCGCGATGGTCGCCGGCTTTCTGGTGCTGCGGTTGCGGAGCGTTCTCGGCCGTCGGACGGGAAACGAGCGGCGCCGCGATCTGTTCCCGCGTCGCGCGACACCTGTCGCCGACACCGTAGCAACGCTCACCGAACCGGAGAAGCGCTCGGCTCGGCCTGCCGATGATGCGGTTCCCGCCGATGTGGTCGCCGAGGGGCTCAACCGGATTCGCCGCGCCGATCCGAGCTTTGACCCCTCGAACTTCATCGAGGGTGCGCGCGCCGCGTTCGAAATGGTGGTCGCGGCCTTCGCGAAAGGCGACAAGGTCGTCTTGCGGCCGTTGCTGAGCGACGAGGTTTTTCAGCAGTTCGCCACGGCGATCGACGAGCGTGTCGCGGCCAAGGAGACGCTGGAAACCGGTATCGAAAGGCTCGACGCTGTGGATATCGTCGAGGCCGAGCTGGCCGGGCGCACCGCGCAACTGACGCTCAAGCTGGTCTCGCACCAGATCAATGTGACGCGCGCTATGGACGGGAGCATCGTCGACGGCGATCCCGCCAACCCGGTCGAGAAGACCGACTACTGGACCTTTGCACGCGACACGCGCTCGGCGGATCCTAACTGGGTACTCATCGCGACGAGCAGCGGTTGACTGCACCCTGAGGGGCACACCACGCGCAAGGTTGCGCCGGGCGGCGGCCGCGGCCTCTCTGATATTGCTCGCTGCGAGCCTCGCTCATGACGGCGGTCCGCCACGGTTCACGCTAGCTCCCGCCGGTTTTGATCGGCTCCAGGGGTGGACCGAGGATCGGCTTTCGGCGGCCGTGCCGGCGTTTCTTAAATCCTGTGCTCGGTTTTTGCCGTTGTCGAATACGGCGCCGCTCGACCCGATCCCGACGGTAGCAGATTTTGGCCGCGTCGGCGATTGGCGCGAACTCTGCGAGGCAGCGCAGGCAGCGCTGCCGGGTGACGATAGTGCAGCGCGGCGCTTCTTCGAGGCTTCTTTTGTCCCGCTCTCAGTTGCCGATTATGGCGAAGTGGAGGGGGTTGTTACCGGATATTTCGAGATCGAGCTGAACGGGTCGCGGCGGCAACAGGGGCGCTATCAGACGCCGATTTATCGACGGCCTCCGGAACTCGGCTCGGGCCCCCGCTATTCGCGGGCCGATATCGAGGATGGTGCGTTCGCGGGCCGTGGCCTCGAACTACTCTGGGTCGACGATCCGATCGATGCCTTTTTTCTGGAGATTCAAGGCTCAGGCCGGGTCCGACTGGAGAACGGGAGCACCGTCCGCGTCGGCTATGACGGAAAGAATGGGCTGCCCTACGTGCCGGTTGGGCGGCTGCTCGTCGAGCGCGGCGCGCTCACGCGCGCGCAGGTGACGATGATCAGCATCCGCGATTGGATGAACCTGCATCCCGACGCCGGAGCGGCGCTGCGTCGCGAGAACCCATCCTATGTGTTCTTCCGAGAACAGGGGGATGAGGGTGCGATCGGTGCCGAGGGGATCGTGCTGACCCCGGAGCGCAGCCTGGCGGTAGACCGAGCCTATGTCGCGCTCGGCCTCCCGATCTGGGTCGAGGCTGACGAGCGCTTCGCCGCGGCCGAGAGCGTGCGGCGTCTTGTCGTGGCCCAGGATACCGGCGGTGCGATCAAAGGTCCGGTGCGCGGCGATCTGTTCTGGGGTACTGGTGCCGCCGCCGCATGGCGGGCCGGGGTGATGAATGCGCGCGGCCGCTATTACCTCTTGCTGCCGCGCAGCATCGCCGCTCGTCTTGCTCCCGCGCGCTGAACATGGTCGTGCATCCGAGCCCTGCCCGGATTGATTCGCCAGCCGGCCAGCCGGTAATCTCTCGGACTTGGCCGGATCCTGAAGGCGGCGAACCCAGGCGATTTGCCGATTCAGGAGCCGGTGAAATTCGATTTCGTGTTCAACCTGAGGGCGCGCCAGCAAGAGTTATCGTCGTCTTCAGTGATCCGGCGGCGCGTGCGGTGCAGCGTGTGACACACACGATCCCGATCATCGCCGTGATCAGCGACCTCGTTGCCTCTGGACTGGGTACGAGCTTGGCCAAGCCCGGCGGCAATGTCACCGGGGTCAGCATGCTCGAGCCCGAATTGGAGGCAAAAAGACTTGAAATCTTGAAGGAAATCCTGCCGGCAGCACGACGCTTTGCCGTGCTGAACGATAGCAGTGCCAGACAGCCCGCGCAGCTGCAGGCGGTGGAAGACGCGGCACGAGCGCTCGGCGTCTCGCTTCAAACCGTCGGCGTGCGCAGCCCGAGCGAATTTGTCGCCGCCTTCGATTCACTGCGGGCCGGCGGCGTCGAGGCGCTCAACATTATCGGCTCGTCGATGCTGTTCAACTTCCGCACCGAGCTCGGAGCGCTCGCCTTGGCCCACAAGCTGCCAGCGATCTGCGAGTGGCCGGAGATGGCCGCCTCAGGATGTCTGGCGAGCTATGGGACCAGCTTGCGCGAGCTGTACGGCGCCCTCGCAGAGCTCACCGAGAAAATGCTGAAGGGAGCCTCGCCCGCCGATACGCCGGCCCGGCAGCCCACCAAATTCGAGCTGGTGATCAACCGAAAAACGGCGCAGACAATCGGCATCGAGATCCCGCCCGCGATGCTCGCCCGCGCCGACGAGATCATCGAATGACGATCACCGCGTGCAGCGAATGTAGCGCGAGAAGGAGCCTGAGGCGCCGGGCGTTTGCTGGCCTGCTGCTCGGGCAATTGTTGCGCCATGCGCCGCCGCGGCCGAACAGGCGGGTAAGGTGTTGCGCGTTGGCGTGCTCGCACCGGGCCCTTTGGCTAATATCGGCCGATCAGTTACCACGAAGCATACTACATTTCCGATAATCGCTATCACAAAATTGCCCAATTATTGTTGCATTCTTCCTATCGATCGCGGCTCCGGGGGACGGTCCGAGCCCAGCCGGCGGCCCCGTTCGACAAAATCCCACCGGGTGGCGCGTCAAAAGAGGATTTCAATTTAAGGCGAGGTCCCGCTGCTGACCCGCTGCAGGAGCAGCGGCGGTCGAAATGCAGACCCAACTATTCGTTGTGGCTGGCGGCAGCCCAAGACGTCCCTTTTCCGGAATGCGCCGCGATTAGCGTCGCCGCCCAGACCCAGCTCCATCGGCCTGCTGCTTTAGCGGGGCCTCACCCAGAGACAGCCGGAGCACGGATTGATTCTCGGGCCGGGCAGCCCCTATTTTCCCGGACTGCCCCAGTCCGGGGCCTCGATGATGGTACGACGGCCGATGCGCGTAGCGCTCTTCGTAACCTGCCTGGTGGATTTCTTCCGGCCGACGATCGGGTTTGCCGCCGTCAAGTTGCTCGAGGAAGCGGGTTGCACGGTCGAGGTGCCGCGCGCACAGACCTGCTGTGGCCAGCCGGCGTACAATTCCGGCGACCGCGGTGATGCGAAGGCGATCGCCTTGCAGGTACTCGAAGCGTTCGAGGGGTATGACTATGTCGTCGCGCCGTCGGGTTCGTGCGCCGGGATGATCCGCCGGCATTACCCGGAGCTCTTCGCCGATGATCCGGCGATCTTACAGCGGGCGCAGCATCTCGCCGCGCGCAGTTGGGAACTCGTCTCATTTCTTGTCGACATTTGCGGAATGCAGGGCGTGGCGGCACGCTGGGATCGGCAGGTGACTTACCATGATGGTTGCTCGGGGTTGCGCGAACTCGCGGTCAAGACCCAGCCGCGCCGGCTGCTCGCATCGGTCGGCGGGCTCAACCTGAGGGAGCTGCCCGGTGCAGAAGTATGTTGCGGCTTCGGCGGCACCTTCTGCATCAAATACCCGGACATCTCCGACAAGATGGTCAGCGACAAGGAGGCCGACATTGCTGCGACCGGTGCCGAAGCGGTATTGGCAGGGGATCTCGGCTGTCTGCTGAATATCGCCGGCAAGCTCCATCGCCGAGGCCGGCGGATCGAGGTTCGCCATGTGGCCGAAGTGCTCGCCGGCCTGACCGAGGAAGTCCCGCCGATCGGCGCTCCACGGTAAGGGCGTAAGGGCGCAGAAATGCTCGCAACCAGCCGCACCTTCGAGGCGAACGCCCGCGCCGGTCTCGCCAATGAGAATCTGCAACGGGCCCTGACGCTGATGCGCGGCGGATTTCCGCA
>WNEZ01007214.1_pt1 | contig 13640 bp, 9 predicted proteins | sample 5400521 | NCBI WGS metagenome assembly WNEZ01 (sample SAMN13153339, study PRJNA577476) | soil metagenome | isolation source: 120 cm saprolite under Douglas fir tree site 2 hole 1 replicate 1 | place: USA:California | collected 2015-04-18 | reverse complement strand
CGTATCGGGAATCGCTGCAGAACAATCGCGACAACATCCTCTACAGCAAGCAACTGGTGACAATTGATACCGACGTGGCGGTCGAACTGGATGTGACCGCGATGAAAGCGGGCGACCCGGACGTTGAATCTCTACGAGCGCTGTTTGCTGAGCTCGAATTTACTTCTTTGCTGAAAGAACTGCTTCCCGTAGTTGAAGTGAAAGAGGGCGACTACCGGGAGATCAAGTCGAAGGCGGAATTTGAGGAGTATTTGAAGGGCTTGAGCGGGAACGCGCCGCTTGCTCTGGCAATTCCGACAGAAGACACTGAGAGCATTTTTACAGAGAGTACCGCAGAAGAAGACGAGCCTCAGCCCGCGCAGTCGGGGTTTCTGGCTTTGCGGCACGCGGATGCGGAGGATCAGAGTGAGGATCAACGTGGAGTTATAAAGTTCATTGCCGTTTCAAATGCGCCGGGGGCTGGAGCGATGGTCACGCTGGAGGACAAGGCGCTCGCCGATCGAGTGAAGAGCGTACTCGAAGATGCCGCTTTGCCGAAGACGGTTCACGATCTCAAGTCCGCACTCCACTATTTCGATGAGCAGAGTTTTGTGCTGGCTGGAGTAAAGCACGATCCGATGCTGTATTCCTACCTGCTCAACCCAACTTATTCGTCGCATTCGTTACCGGAAATTGCGCTGCGGAGATTCAATCTGAAGCTGAGCGGCAACCTGGCGGAAGCGGCGGATGTGACGGGCAGGCTGGCGAGCGCGCTCCGCAAAGAAGTCGATGACCAGGGGCTGACGTCGGTGTACGAGGAGATTGATGCGCCGCTCGTGCCCGTGCTGGCGCGCATGGAAGACGCGGGCGTGAAGATTGATCCGGCGGCGCTGGGCGAGATGTCTGTGAAATTGCTGCGCGAGGCAGACGCCAAAGCTCGGGACATTTATGAGCGTTGTGGCACGGAGTTCAATATCAATTCACCGAAGCAACTGGGTGATGTGCTATTCAACAAGCTCGCCCTCCCGATCCCCGTGAAATACGGGAAAGGAAAAAAGATTTCCACGGCGGTGGATGTACTGGAAGGACTGGCGGCTGATCACGAAGTTCCGCGGCTGGTGCTGGAGTACCGGCAACTGACGAAGTTGAAGTCGACTTATGTGGATGCTTTGCCTGCGCTCATTCGCGGCCAGAGCGGCCGCGTGCATACGACTTTCGGGCAGACGGGAACCGCGACGGGGAGGCTGTCTTCGACGAATCCGAACCTGCAGAATATTCCGATTCGCACGGAACTTGGGCGGGAGATTCGGGCGGCGTTTATTGCCGAGCCGGGGCACGTCCTGCTGGCGGCGGATTATTCGCAGATCGAACTGCGGCTGCTGGCACATTTGTCGAAAGACAAGCTACTGGTGGAAGCGTTTCGACGCGGGGATGATATTCACACGCTGACCGCGTCACAGGTGTTTGGCGTGCCGCCGCTGATGGTTACGCCGGATCACCGGCGGCAGGCGAAGGTGGTGAACTTCGGGATTGTCTACGGCTTGTCGGCGTTTGGACTTTCGCAGAATTTGGGTATTGAGCCTAGTGAGGCCAGAAAGTTCATTGATGCGTATTTTGAAAAATACGCGGGAGTGCGGGCGTTCATTGATGCAACTCTTGAGCAGACGCGGCGCGACCAGAAAGTCTCGACGCTGTTCGGGCGTATTCGGCCGATTCCCGATATCAACAGCAAGAACGCCACCCAGCGCGGGTTTGCGGAGCGCACGGCGGTGAACACTCCGCTGCAGGGAACTGCCGCCGATCTGATCAAGCTGGCGATGATCCGGATTGATGAGGAGGTCCGGAAGCGCGGACTGATGTCGCGGATGACTTTGCAGGTGCACGATGAACTTGTATTCGAAGTGCCGGAGAACGAACTGGACGCAATGAAATCGCTGGTGCGGGAGCACATGGAGAAGGCGTATTCACTCGAGGTTCCGCTGCTGGTGGAAATCGGAGTGGGGCCAAACTGGCGGGATATGGAGTAGGAGAACGTTTCGAGGAATGAAGCCGGGGAAAACTATTACAGCGTTTCCGGTCCAGCGTTTCCGATATACTTGGAAGACGATCCTCGCGAGCGCCATCTTCGTTATTGTTTCAAGTCAGTTGATTCCAGCCGCATGACAGGGATTTGTGATCCTGCGGAGGCAGTTCAAATGAGTGCTGCTCGATCGCCGGTGTTAGAAGAAACGCGAGAGCGCAGTTTCAACCGGCATCCCATCAACGTTCCCCTGGACATGATCGCACTGCGATCCGGGGTCCCCGACAATTTGCCTGGGCGCTGCACCGACATCAGCGAAGCCGGTGTGGGCGCGGTGGTGGCCGGAGAACTGGCTGCGGGCCTACAGGTGGCGGTCGAGCTGCGGCTTCCGAATGTTGGCGTACCGGTCCGGGCGCGAGCACTGGTGCGTTATCAGTCACGTCTCCGTTGCGGGTTTGAGTTTGTGGGGCTGTCGGTGGAGCAGCGCGAGATGATCCGGTATTGGATTTACCGATCCGCTTCACAGCCGGTGGAGTTCAGAGATTTCACAAAAGATTTCAAAAAAGAAGAGAAAGGCGAACCTGCGGCGGTGGCCATGGCGGAACTGCCCGCTAAGCCAGGGCACAGAATTCGAATTGGACAGGGCGGATTTTATGCGCTGTTCGCTTGCATGCTGGCGCTGGCCGGCCTGGGATGGTGGCAGTGGCAGAGGTCCTGGAACGAACTGGAAGCACGCGCAACGGTTGCGGAGTCGGGATTGCGGGTCTCTCCCGAAACCATGGAGAAACGGATTGTAACGAAGGTGGAACCGGTATATCCCGAAGCTGCGCGGAGGGCGAGCTTGCAAGGGTTGGTGGTGATGGATGCGGTGATTGCGGCGGATGGCAGCGTGAAACGCTTGCGGCCTTTGTCCGGACCCGATCTGCTGGCGCAGTCGGCGACGGCGGCCGTGCAGTCCTGGAAATTTGAGCCGTACCTATCCAGCGGCAAGCCGGTTGAGGTCGAAACCACGATTGCGATCGAGTTCCGGCTGAATTGATGCGGCGCTATTCAAATTTTTCAGCCTGCTCGAAGAGCACGCCCAGCTGGTCTTTCGCAGAGACGATCGCGGAGACGACCGGTTCGCCGTCGAGTTGCCAGTCGATGTTCAAGGAAGGATCATTCCACGCCACAGTGCGCTCGTGCTCGGGCGCATAAAAGTCCGTGGTCTTGTACAAGACATGGGCGGTCTGTGACACGACTCGGAAGCCGTGAGCAAATCCGCGTGGAATCCATAACATGTGTTTGTTCTCGCCGGATAGTTTGATGGCTTCCCATTTTCCGAAGGTAGGAGAGCTGCGGCGGAGGTCGAGCGCGACATCAAGGATCTCGCCGGTGATAGCGCGCACGAGTTTTCCCTGGGGCTGGCGAATCTGGTAGTGCAAGCCGCGGATGACATTTTTTTCGGAATAGGAATGATTGTCTTGTACGAATGGCTCTGGAATGCCGAGTTCGGCAAACGCGCGCTGATTGTAGCTTTCCAGAAAGAAGCCGCGGTCGTCGCCGAATACACCCGGTTCGAGGAGTAGGAGTCCGGGAAGGCTGGTGGCGATTTTTTTCATCGGACGGTTTTCATCGCTCTGTTTGATTCTGACAAACTGCAGATCCCTCCCCTTCGGCTTCGCTCAGGGTCGGGATGACAATTCATGAAGTTTTTTCAACAAGCCCCCAAATCAAAAAACGCGTTCCCGCAGCAATTGCAGCAGGTAGGCGCCGTATCCATTGTTGCGCATCGGCTGCGCCAGCGCTTCCAGTTGCGCGGCGGTGATGTAGCCGGAGCGATACGCGATTTCCTCGGGGCAGGCGACCATGAGGCCCTGCCGCTTCTCCAGAGTCTGAATGAATAATGACGCTTCCATTAGCGCTTCGTGCGTGCCGGTGTCCAGCCAGGCTGTGCCTCGGCCCATCACGCAGACTGTAAGTTGATTGCGCTCGAGATAGACGCGGTTGACGTCGGTGATTTCGAGTTCGCCGCGCTTAGAAGGCTTGAGACTTGCGGCAATTTCGACGACCTGACGATCGTAAAAATAAAGTCCAGTGACGGCGTAGCGCGATTTCGGCTGCTTCGGTTTCTCTTCAATGCTGAGCGCCTTTGGCGTCTTTCCGTGCGGATCGAACTCAACGACGCCGTAGCGCTCGGGATCGTTAACGAGATAAGCAAAAATGCGGGCTCCTTTGGGCTGGAGCGTGGCCTCGCGCAATTCCTTGACGAGGTCGTGTCCGTAGAAAATATTGTCGCCGAGCACGAGAGCGCAACCGCTGGAGCCGATGAAATCCTTGCCGATCAGAAATGCCTGGGCAATGCCTTCGGGTTTCGGTTGCGGCGCGTACTCGAAATGGACGCCGTACCGGGAGCCATCGCCGAGCAAGTGCTGAAAGCGGGGCAGATCCTCGGGCGTGGAGATGAGCAGAATTTCCCGAATGCCGGCCAGCATCAGCGTGGAGAGCGGGTAGTACACCATCGGTTTGTCGTACACCGGCAGCAGGCTCTTGGGAAGCACATGGGTGACGGGATAGAGGCGCGTGCCTGATCCGCCTGCGAGAATGATGCCTTTGTAATTCGGTGGCGCGTTCTTGGTCATGTCGAGTTTCAGTCTCGGCTTTCCCTCTCGGCTTTTCGTCTCAACTTTTTCTCTTACTGCTCGGTGGCGTAATGTTTTGCCATCCATTGGCGATAGCTGCCGCTGGTGACATCCCGTACCCAATCTTCGTGTTCAAGATACCAGCGGACAGTTTTTCGGATGCCGCTCTCAAACGTCTCCAGCGGATGCCAGCTTAGTTCGCGCTCGATCTTGCGGCTGTCCATCGCGTAGCGGCGATCGTGGCCGGGGCGGTCTTTGACGAACGAGACGAGCTTGCTGTGTGGCACGGCGGGGTCGTTCGGGCGCAACTCGTCCAGCAATTTGCAAATGGCTCCGATAATCTCGAGGTTCTTTTTTTCGCTTCGCCCGCCGATGTTGTAGGTTTCTCCGACGCGTCCGCGGGAGAGCACTTCGCGAATGGCGCGGCAGTGATCCTCGACATAGAGCCAGTCGCGAACGTTTTCGCCGTCACCATACACCGGAAGCGGCTTGCCGGCGCACGCGTTCAGAATCATGAGCGGAATAAGCTTTTCAGGAAACTGATGGGGTCCGTAATTGTTGGAGCAGTTAGTGGTCAGAACTGGAAGGCCGTAGGTATGGTGATAGGCGCGGACCAAGTGATCGGAAGCCGCCTTGGACGCGGAGTACGGGCTGTTCGGATTGTAGGGAGTGGTCTCGCTGAAGGCCGGGTCGTTGGGGCCGAGCGATCCGTAAACTTCATCGGTCGAGATGTGCAAGAAACGGAACGAGGCACGATCGACTTCTGGAAGGGCCAACCAGTAGGCGCGCGCTTCCTCAAGCAGACTGAACGTGCCATTGACGTTGGTGCGGACGAAATCATCGGGGCCGTGGATGGAGCGGTCGACGTGGCTCTCGGCGGCGAAGTGAACGATGGCGCGTGGTTGTTCGCGCCGCAGCAAGCTACGCAAGAAATCACGATCGACGATATCGCCCTGCTCGAAACGATAGCGTGCGTGGGCTTCGACGGCACGCAGGTTGTTGAGATTGCCTGCGTATGTCAGCTTGTCGAGATTCAGGATGCGCGCCGGTTCGGAGGCAATCCATTGGAGAATGAAGTTTGAGCCAATGAAGCCCGCGCCACCGGTGACGAGGATGAGATCTTCCATGCTGGGTATGCCGTAATCGTGTAAGGACGCCGCGTTCCGATTCTAATCATAATCACTGCCGGACGCGAAGTCGTCACCCACTTCGCTAGCGGGTATCCAGACCAGGTACCTGCGGTCGTGCTCGAGTTCAGCGGACAAAATCGACTAAGTGGCGCTACCGGACTGCGGAGCCGATATGGACCTGCTCACTCGCCACATGCTCAGTCGGGCTCCAGCCCAGTACGTTGTAATAAGCTTTTTCGATAGAACGCGCGATTTCGGGCCAGAGATACTCGCCCTGAATCCGCTGGCGTTCCCGGGCTGAGGACTGGCGGCGAAGTTCGGGATTGTGGATGAGCAAATCGAGCATGCGCTCAAGATCTGCCTGGTCGCCGCGGTGGAAGGTGAAGCCGGCGCCATCGACCACTTCATTATTTTCGGGAATATCGCTGGTCAGCACGCAGACACCGGCCGCCATGGCATCGAGAAGAGCCAAAGACAGGCCCTCAAGCTCAGACGGAAGCACGAACAGAGCGGCATTGGAGAGAAGCTCTTCGAGATCGCTTCCAGAGACCCAGGGAAGGAAACGGATCTTGTCAGATTCGTGGCGGCGCAAGCTCTTGACGTAGGAATCGGAGTGGCTCGATCCTCCGGCGAGTACCAGTTTCATGTCGGTTTGGACATTTTCGAAGGCATTGATCAGGAGATGGCAGTTTTTTTCCGGCGAAAACCTGCCTAAGAAAAGGACGTAGTTGTCGGCGAGGAGATCCCACTCGATCAGTTTCCGGGGGAGGCGCCGGGGCGCCACCGTGGCTCCGTTGGGAACGTAGATAGTATCGCGCTTGTACTGTTGGCGGTAGTGCTCCTGCAGGGTGCGCGAGACCACCATGGTGGCATCGGGCGAGGAAACCGCAGCCGCCTCTCCCCAGCGCAGTATACGCGACGCGATCCGGCCCCACTTGCCGCGCTGCCAGTCGAGACCCTGCACGGTGACGACGGTCTTTTTACCGGCAAGCCGCGGAAGAAAAGAAAACAACGCAGGTCCCAGGCAGTGGTAATGGACGACATCGTAATCCGACGTCATGGCGTGCGCTGTGCTCAACAGAGTGTGGACGACAGTTTCCAGATGCTTGGAGCGGATGGTGGGCAACCGCCGCACGCGCATGCCGTTGTGCGTGTCCATGGGAGGAGTGAAATAGCTGCGGCAATACACGGTGACTTCGTGTCCCAGGCGCGCCAATTCGTGGCCAGCCTGCTCGTAATAAGATTCGATGCCGCTGTACTTCGAGACCACGCCGCGGCCGCCGATGAAAGCGACACGAACGCTGCGGCGTGGACGGGGCTGCTCCGCGGCGGCATAGAAGGACAGACCTCTCTTGGCGGATGTGAGCCGGTCGTAGAGTTCGAGCAGCTTCTCCATATGTTGGTCGGGGTCGTGGTTTGCTTTCACGCGACTGCGGGCTGCGGCGCCCATCTTGTCGATCAGATCGGGACGGTCAAACAGAAATCCGATCGAGTGAGCGAGCTGTTCGCGGTCTCCATCGGAATAGAGGAGGCCGGTGACGCCGTGTTGGACAAGCTCTCGGCGCGAACCGAGATCGGAGGCGATGACGGGTCGTCCCCAGGCATAGGATTCCAGAATAGATTTGCCCAAGGTCTCGTAGGCGTGCGACGGAAACACGGAAAAGCTGCACCCGGCGATGAGCTGCTGGAGTTTTTCGCCATGGACCATGCCCTCGAACAGCGCATTGTTCAAGTTCAATTCTCGTGCCAGCGCCTCGAGCTGGGGACGCTCGGGACCGTCTCCCGCGATGATCAGAGGAGTGTGTGGCAGGCGCACCATGGCGCGCAAGAGCTCATAGACGCCTTTTTCAGGAGAAAGTCGGCCGAAGTAGAGGATGTATCCTTCGTCGGCGGCGAGATCTTTATCGTCTGGCAGTGCTTGGAAGTGCGGTAGAACTTCGATTCGTTGCGCAGGAAACCCGCTGGCGATCAACTTGTCGCGCACGAATTCGCTGGGAGCCAGAAACATGTCCACGCAGCGTTCGTAAGTTCGCAACCATTTATGCAGGTATGCTTCGGCGGCAAGAACCACCGCGCTCGAACGCGGGCCGGCATAGCAACCCTTCGTGGCGGCGTGGTGGAAAGCGCCGTGACTGCACAGTTCGCACGGACTCCCATTGGCGACAAAATTGTAGGTGGGACACAAAATCTTGAAGTCGTTCAGGTGGTAGAGCACGGGGATCCCCTGGCGCTTCAGTTCCCAAAGGATCGAGGGCGATAAGTGGTGATAAATTCCGCGGACGTGGGCCAGATCGGGTGAAAAATCAGCCAGGCACTTGCGCATCGCGCGCCGGGCCGAAGGTGAATAGAGGGCGTGCGCCGCCATTTTAATCTTCTTCAGGAACCCGGCATTTGGATCCTTGAAGTCAATATGCGGAATGCGATAACTACGGCCCGTGAAAGCCGGAGTATGGCCGTGGTCCATGCTGAAAAGAGCGGTCTCCTGGCCGCGCTTATCCATCTGGTGGATGAGGTCGAAGAGGTACGCTTCAGTGCCGCTAAACGGATAGTCGAATTTGTTGCAATACAGGATGCGCATGGTCAACCTCCGATTGGGAAATGCGGGCCAGGAATTGCTCCGCAAAGGTACGTAGATTTCGCTGGCGATTATAGGAAGCGGCGATGCTGGCCGCGGCCGCGTGTTGGATTCCGGCGAGGGAAGCTTTGTGGGCCTGAATCCAACTGACGGCACTGACGAAATCGGGCAAAGAGCCTGGCTGGTAAAGAAATCCAGTACGCTGGTGCTCGACCAGTTCGGGAATTCCGGTGATCGCTGGCGCCAGCACCAGTTTTTCGTGAGCCATGGCTTCCATCAGAACTACTGGGATTCCTTCGCTCTTGCTGGTCATGACAACCAAGTCGGCGTAGCGGTAGTAGCCGGGAAGGTCGGCGCGAGGCACTTGACCGATCAGGTAAATACGCCCTTGGAGCCCTGACGCCCTAATCTGGCTCTCGAGAGCTGGGCGCTCCGGCCCTTCGCCGACGATCCAGCAGAGGAAGTCGAGGCCTTGGTCGCGAAGCGCGGCGCAAGCCTCGATCAGGAAGCGATAGTCCTTCACCTGATGCAGGCGTCCGACGGAGAGCAGACAGAACCGCCGCTGGTCCGCTTCGGCGGGAGGGGCGGGTGTGGGCCAGGAGAGCACGCGATCGACCCCAAGACGTTGCACGATAATTTTCTGAGGGGGCGTGGAAGGGTAGTTGCGGAGAATGTGCTGACGGTTGAAATCCGAGACCGTTACACAGAACTGACAAGCACGCAGCTTGGCCGAGAGCAGATCCGCGCGCTGCAGCAGATCGGAGCCGTGCAGGGTGAAACTGAAGCCGATTCCGAGTAGACGGGCAGCGGCTAAGGCCATCCATGAGGCGAAGTATCCGTGATGAGCATGGATGTGCTCGACCTTGAGTGGCGCCAGTTGTTCTGCCAATGCGGCACCCATCACCGTGTGGCCCAGCGTACGAATGCGGCGGGTCGGGGAAGATCCGCGCTCCCGCAGCAAGGGCCGCAACAGCTGCCAGAGGCTGCGGGGATCGGAGGCGAGCCGGCGCACTGCCCGTACAAGCTCATCGTCGGAGAGTGGCTGAAAAAACCGCGTTTCTTTCCAGAAAGCGCGTTCGGCCAGGCTTAGATCAATTGGCGAGACGCGTTTCCCGCTGCAGCAGATCACTTCCGCCCCGCGACGGCGCAGTTCTACGATTTCATCGATTACGTAAGGCTCGAGGGGCGAAGGAAACTCGTTGGCGATGTAGGCGACGGTGGTCATGCGACGGACTCCTCGGAGGCGCAGAGCATGCCGGCAACGGTGAACATGAGTCCAATGACAAACTGGTACGCCATGTCGACGAAGAAGGCGTTGAATAGATAAACGCTGAGCAAGATAGGCCAGACCTTACGCAGCGAAGCGACAGCGCCGGACTCACCGGGCGGACCATGCCCCGACAGGCGGAAGAGGTTGAAGAAAAGAATGGCCGAATTCCACCAGCAACGCGAGGTAAGTGTTATGCACGTAGAAGGTGCGGAGGTGGAAGCCATCCATGCGGCGGGCAAGCTCGGCGTACATACCACCGGCAGCCCAGCCGGTGAACGGCCGTTCGCGGAACATCGCCCAGCCGGCGTCGTACACGGACAGGCGGGCGTCCACCGGACCGCGTTCTTCGGTGCGGTCCCAAAGAGCAGTTTCCAGCGAATGGCTGCTGAGTCCGATTGCCAAGCCAATGAGGAGACCCGCAACCGCCAACAAGGTGCACACCGCTTGCAGCCGGCGTTCGACCAGGCGGAATCCGAGAATGATGGTGGAGACGGCGAACGAGATCCAAACTGCGCGCGTCATGGTCGCGAGCACGGCCAGGGGCAGAACCAGCCAGAGCAGTCTGACAAGGGTTTTGCGCTCTTGCGGGAGTGCGACAACGATAATCCCAAGGATGTTCAACGAAACGCCGTTGGCCACCGCTTGGAGAAATGGGCCGCGAGCGCGATCCGCATGAAAACCAAGATTCTGGTCGAGAATGAAACGCGGAAAGATGAGTGAGTGGGCATTCGCGAGGAATGCTATGGCAATGAAGACCAGGTAGGCGAGCGCAAAGACGACGAAGACTTCAAAGTGTCTTCGTTGCGATGCGCCTCGGAAGACCAGCACGGCAAGGTGAAACAGCGCAAAGGGGACGATGAACTTGCTGGCGATGATGCTCCAACTTTGTGCGTCAAACGGCTCCCGAAGCGCGCGGAACACGGCCAACGCCGTGAGACCGAGCATGGGCAAACTGAGTGCGGCAAAGAATGGGATCTTATCGCGGAGCGCCATGGTACGCAGGGCAACGAAGAAGACCAGGATGCCGAACGCGATTCGGTCCGCATAAAAAGAAAAAAGGTCTGGTGGCCGAAACAGGAACACGGTCATCGCGGCCACATAAAGGATGGAGGGAAAAGCCAATCCCAGGTGAAGAGGGCGCAGCAGCAAACCGGCGGCGCGCCAAAGCGGGTTGTCATCGCTGTCCCGGGTTAAAGCCAGGGCGTGGCTGGTCGTGGTTAGTGTGCCCATGTCGCGTCAGGCTCCTTCCGGCGCGAAGAGCACGCGAAATGTTCTGGCGAGGATGCGCAGGTCCAGGCGCAGACTCCAGTTCTCGATGTAAGTGAGGTCGAGGTGCATGTTGAGTTCGAACGACGGACAGCCGCGCGCCGTAATCTGCCAGAGACCCGTGATGCCGGGTTTTACGTCAAGGCGCCGGAACTGGTGAAGTTCGTAGTGGTTGACCTCGTCGATCGGATGAGGCCGCGGTCCAACCAAGCTCATCTCCCCGCGCAGCACGTTCCAGAGCTGAGGAAGTTCGTCAAGGCTGTAGCGGCGGATAATACGGCCGATGCGGGTGATCCTTGGGTCGTCGTCGATCTTAAAGATCGGGCCTTGTCGCTGGTTGCGGGCGCGCAAGTCTTCCTTGAGGTGTGCGGCGTCGGTCACCATGGAGCGAAACTTGTAGCAGCGGAAGCGGCGGCCTTTCGCGCCCGTGCGTTCCGCGGAGTAGACCACCGGACCGGGCGAGTCCAGACGGATCAGCAGCGCCACAATCGCCATTAGAGGACTGACCAATACAAGGCCGACCATCGCGCAGGTGACATCCAACAAACGCTTCAGAAATAAGGCGGCGCTGGGTAATGGTTCGCGATGAAGGGTGATGACCGGGACTTCTCCGATGCGATCGATGCCTGAGTCTGGCCACGGCCCCGGGGGTAGATCGGGTACGGCACGAATGTCCAGGTGATTACGGAACGCGGCCTCGGCAGCTTCTCGCGCCAGGGCGGGCTGACCAGGGAGAGCGAGGATGACTTCATCGATGAATTCGGCGCGAGCGAGCCAATCCAGGTCTGCGATTCGCCCTAATACTGCCGGGGAAAGCGGCAGGTCGTCATCCACGAAGCCACAGACGGTCGCGCGATGGAGAGGATCGTTGCGCAGTGCCCGGGCAATGGAGCGAGCGACCGGGCCCCCGCCAATGATGAGGATCTTGCGCGATTCTGTGTCGCGGCGCCGGCGGTTCCACACAACCTGCCTCAACCGGCGCAACAGGGCGAGACCGGCCAGGCTGCTGGCAAATATTCTAACGGCGGCGAGAGGATGCATTCCGTCCCACGCAGCGATGAACACCAAACCGATCGCGAACAGGGTTGACCTCGCCAGTGCGGGGACGATTCCGGCGGGAGATGGATCTCCGGCGCGTTTGTAAAGCCCCTCGGAGAAGCCGAAGAGTGTAACCAGAACAGCAAAAATCGGCAGATAAGCCACGGCAGACCCCAAGCGGGAGAGAACAGCGATAACGTGCCGCACACTACCACGAGAATCATCAGATCCGCTGCCACCAACTGGCAAAGGGTGAATCGATCGATGGTGGTTTGCGGTAGGAGTAGCTGAGTCAGCGTTCGCGCCGGAACGGGTCTCGTGGTGGCTTGGTCCGCAGCGTTGGCTGGACGTGCGGGGGTGGTATCGCCCGTCGTCGCAAAGGGTATTGCAGCCTTCCCCAGAATCATACGGGCATACTGCGAGGGAGAAATTTTAGGTCCGATGTCCCATAGTCGATTTGTGGTCAATTCACCCATAAAATTCACAGACTCCGATACAGGCCTCGCGGCACAGGGAAACGACGCTCGGCAAGGACTGTCCCCAGCAGAGGAACTTGCGCCTTGCTCAGCTGATCCTTGATTTGAGCGGCGACGAGGCGTCTTGTTTTGTTGGCGGCCAGCACGAGCACCAAGCCATCGCAGGTCTGGCCAATGCTTGCCATGCGCCAGGAGACCGGGGCACACCACAGAATGGAAAAATCGAACTCCGTCGTGAGTTCGCGGAGCCGCGATAAATTCTGGTCGGTGATCCGCTGCCCGCAATCTTCCGGCAGCCAACTCTGGCGTGGAACCATCCAGAGACGTGGCGCAATCGGCCAAGTGGCCTCAGCAGGGTCGGGCGACGGAATCTTCAGCTTGAGCTTGGTTTCGAGGGGGACCGAGTCCGGGTAGGCGTCGATCAGCCCGACGTCGTACCTGCTTTCTTCAGCCAGAGCTCCGGCGACTTCGAGGCACAGCGTCGCAGTCTCAGTCGATGCTTCGACTGTGGCAAATCCGACGTGGCGCACCGGTTTTGATTCATGGCGGAAGAAAAGTTGCTGAACCAGCGCATGGATCTGATCATCGTGAACCGAAGCTATCAGAGATACTCCTTTGGGCTGGGCTTGCTCGCGAGTCGGAGCTTCGCGCGGATGCTCAGGGGCGGGCGATCTTTTGGTAAGCAGCTCACCGGGAGTGGTCACTGGACTGCCACCTTGCGCCGATCGGTCCGAGAACTGAAATGCAGAACCGCGCGCTCAGGCGCCGGCAGCCAGGCCAGCACCGGGACTTCCAGCAGGCCGTGGGCTTCGTCCGGCGTGCGAATCGTTGGGTCAAAGTACTCTGTCGTAAAAGCGGTGCCGACGCTGAACGCCATGGCCAGTCCGAAAGCGAGCAGGAGATAAAGGAAGACGGAGTGCACGGGCAGAGCCGCGGCCACGGGCGGTTCAACAATGGCCACATTGAGGATGCGACGCTCGTCGAGCGCGTCGCCGATGCGCGCCTCCTCGCGCTTGTGAAGATAGAGCAGGTAGTTGTTTTCCTCGGCCTTGGCGGTGCGCATCAGATCCTGCTGGTCCACGGAGGCGGATTGCATCTGCTGGGCCAACGTGTGCAGGGACGCGACCTGGGCGGAAGCGTCGGATTGCCGCGCCTGCAGGCCGTCCCGCTGCACCTGGGCTTTTTCCATTTCCATGCGAGCCCACTCGTAGTTGGGATCCTTGTCGGTAGTTTCGTCGCGTACCGGGGTGAGCGCCTCGGCCGCA
>WNEZ01005631.1_pt1 | contig 13641 bp, 13 predicted proteins | sample 5400521 | NCBI WGS metagenome assembly WNEZ01 (sample SAMN13153339, study PRJNA577476) | soil metagenome | isolation source: 120 cm saprolite under Douglas fir tree site 2 hole 1 replicate 1 | place: USA:California | collected 2015-04-18 | reverse complement strand
CCCACGATGACAATCTGGGTATGCGGGACCGAGAAGTGAGCTGCGGCTATTCCGTAGGTTGCTGCCAACAGCCCATATTGGCCGGCTGCTCCCGCTAGAAGTTCCAGCGTTTGTTCAGCCTTTTCGCGATACCCCGGTTCATCGGTGTAGGCGTGCATGCGTAGAAGAGCGATGACGGCCATCGAATTACCCGCGGGAGTGGGCGAGTCCTGAAACGGCTTACGCGCTGTGTTGAGAACTCCGAGAGAATCCGGTTTCGATTCCGCGTCGAAGAATCCTCCAGAAACAGAATCGCAGTACCGCGCAATCATCTGATCTGTGATTTGCCGGGCAACGCGGAAATAACTGAGATCCGCAGTGGCTTCGTACGCGTCCAGGCAGGCAATTGCAGTAAACGCGTAGTCGTCAAGAAAACCAGTTGTGTCACGCATTGCGGCGTTGGCATCAGAGTAAGCGATCACGTGCTTCAGACCGGTTTCCGGAGCCCATGCCTCTGCCAGGATGCGGTCCAGCGATCGCAACCCGAATCGCCGCGCATCGTCCAAGCCCAGTATGCTTGCGGCTTTCAAATAAGCTGAAACGCAGAGGGCATTCCAGCTAACGTAAACAGTTTTGTCGACATATGGCGTTGGACGTTTAAGACGCGCGGCGTACATTTTCTGTTTCGCCGACCGCAATAGCTCAAGCACACGCTCGCTGGAGATCTTCAGCCGAGTTGCAATTTCCGCGACCGGCGCCCGCTGGTAAAGCACGTTCTTGGCCGGATTGTGGTGCATCTCGCCGACTTCGTTGATGTCGTAGTGCAAGCAGGCAACACTAGCCTCTTCTTCAGTAAGCACGGCGTTGGCTTCGTCCACCGTCCAGGTGAAGTAATCGCCGTCATCGTCCATCGAAATATCAGCATCCTGAGACGAGTAAAAGCCGCCATGCTTGCGGTCGCTGAGCCATTCATCCATCCACCGAATCATGTCGCGGGCGACTTCCGCAAAAAATCCCGACCCAGTCGCTTGATACGCGCCCACATAATTCTTGAGAAGCTCCGAGTTGTCATAAGACATCTTTTCGAAGTGCGGCACCACCCAGCGCTCATCGACCGAATAACGGTGAAAGCCTCCTGCCAGTTGGTCGTAAACACCGCCGCGCGCCATCTTTTCGAGGGTCGTGGTGAAGACCTGGCGGAGTTGCTCGTCACCGGTGCGGGCGTACTGGTCAATTACCAGATCGAGAGCCGAAGGATGTGGGAACTTCGGAGCGCTACCGAATCCGCCGTTTTGCTCATCGAACATCTTTCGAGCGGAATCGATAATTTCTTGAATCACTCGGGGCGAGAACGTGCCGCTCTTTCCCGCGAATGACTCCGAGTGCGCTATCGCTCCCTCGAGCAGCTTTGCCTGCTCGGTCACATCACCATTCTTCTCACGGTAGGCATCGGAGATCGACAGCAGCACGCGGCGAAAGCTGGGGCGGCCGTAGTGCTCATCGGGCGGAAAGTACGTCCCACCGTAGAAAGGTTTTCCCTCCGGAGTGAGGAACGCGGTGAGGGGCCAGCCGCCTTGTCCGCTGAGGGCCTGCACGGCAACTTGATAGCGGCTGTCGATGTCTGGGCGCTCGTCGCGGTCCACTTTGATGGCAATGAAGCGTTCGTTCACAATCTGCGCAATTTCCGGATCGTCATAAGACTCGCGATCCATCACATGACACCAGTGGCACCACACCGCGCCGATGTCGAGGAGCACGGGTTTGTTCTCGCGTTGTGCGGCAGCAAACGCCTCCTCACCCCACTCGTGCCATCGGATGGGCTGATGCATGGCCGAGCGCAGGTAAGAGGAAGAGGCGTTCGAGAGAGAGTTAAGGCGGGCAGAGGACATAAAGATAGTGTAGTCCCAGGTGTCCCAGGCCCTTGCAGATGGCCTGGGCAGCAGTTGTTGGTCAGGACGTGCTCTTGCCTCAAACTACATCCGACGGAGGCAAGTGCCATGTTATTCTCGCATTCGGAATATGAGCAAAAGATCTACATTGAACCGGTGGATTTGTGTGTTAGCGGTGCTACTAGCCTCGTGCGCAGTAGCTCAGGAACGCTCCGCGAATCTTCACCAACACGATTGGCGCGGAACCTGGATGGCCACAGCAGGGCCGGCGCATTCATTCCGAGGGCGTTGGTGGGCCAGCCTGCTCCCCAACACCCACAACGCCGCCAGCGGGTCATGGACACTTCTCAGCGACACAAATCAAATTCTTCTCGAAGGCACGTGGTCGGCGCGAAAATCTTCGCTGGGTTGGCAAGGTACATGGTCAGCTGGGGCCCGCGCAGGGAAGGCCTTTTCTGGCACGTGGACGTCCGATATGACAGACGTCACTGATAAAACATTCGAGGAGATGCTCAACCGGACGATGGAAAAGCAGGTGAGCGGCTCCTGGCGAAGCGGACGTATGCAGGGTAATTGGTGGCTGCAAGGACTGGGGTAGCTCCGGCCTGCCCCCCTCAGCCGATGCTCTTTGACGGTCTCGAAAATGTAAAGAAATTGTTGGCCCGTTGCCACGGACAGTCGGCAAAACCTGCCTGATCAAGGCCTTCTGAAAGCACGGTCGTTGGCGACAATCTATTGACTTTCTCTTCTGCAACCATCGCCACACTCAGTGCAATCGAACCGTGTATCAAGCAAAGGAGGCCAATATGTTTTCACGAATATTCCTCTTTGGGAACCTGCAGCGGGCTACGGTTATGCTCACCCTGCTGGCTCTAATTCCCGCTACTGCCATCGCCCAGTACGGGGGTGGAATGGGTGGTGGGATGGGCCCGTATCCCGCGGGTACTCACCCGAGCTATGGCTCGAAAGGCGCCGTGATCGGAGGAGTCGCAGGCGGTGCGGCTGGTGCCGGCCTGCTCTACTTCGCGCTTCGCAATCGTGCGACTCTGACCGGCTGCGTAGGCGGCGATGGCGACAAACTCGTTAATGAGAAAGACAATCGCACCTACACCTTGGCCAACAAGGGTGACGCGCTCCGGCCAGGTGAACGCGTGGAAGTCAGAGGCAAAAAGACCAAGGATGAGTCAGGTGAACCTGTGTTTCAAGTCCACAAAATGACAAAGGACCTTGGTTCATGCACGCCAACAACGGCCGAAAATAAATGAGCACCTTGACTGAACTACCCTGGGAGGGCAGAGTCGATCTGCCCTTCCCAAGGCGATGAACTGGCCCGTGCGAGGGCCGAAATCATCGGTGAGGGTCGAAGAAATTTTTCCTGAGGGGAGCGTGGGATGAGAATTAGTGCGAAGAGCGGAGCGACGACACTTTCCTGCCTGCTAGTCCTCTCCTCATTGTTTCCCGTGTGGGCGGCGGACGCTGGCTCGCAAAAAGCTATCGACACTGAGCGATCGGTGCTGACGGTCCGCGTTTACAAGACCGGATTGTTTTCAGCCTTCGCACATGATCACGAAATCCGTGCGCCCATCCAAAAGGGTGTCTTTGATGAAGACAAGAGCACCGTCGAGTTTGTTGTTGATGCCCGCGCTTTGCGAGTGCTCGATCCAGATGTCTCCGACAAAGACCGAGCAGAAATCCAGGCCACTATGCTAGGCCCGAAGGTCTTGGACAGCGAAAAATTTCCCGAAATCCGTTTTCATTCTACCGAGGTAAATCGCCCCAGCAAGGGCAGGTGGATAGTTCGTGGGGACCTGACGCTTCACGGACAAACTCGGCCCGTAAAAGTTGACGTGGAACGCAAGAACGGGCGGTACCGTGGGTCGGCTCAGCTATTGCAGAAGGACTTCGGAATTACCCCGGTTACGATTGCCGGTGGAACGGTTAAAGTGAAGGACGAAGTTCGCGTCGAATTTGAGATCGTGGCACGGTGAGCAAGCGCGACCGCAGCTCTCTTAAACATTCTGTAGCAAAGCAAGCAGATGGTCTGCGACTTCATCGGATTTTGAGAGAACGTCTTTGATGCCGGCGGCGTGAGCATCGTTCGAGAGTTGCTCGTAGTTGTACAGCGTAAGCATCAACATTGCCGTGTGCGGGGCGATGCGAGTGATCTGGCGGGCGGCTTCGAGACCGTTCATCCCGGGCATCGAAAAATCCAAGATCACTACATCGGGATGCAGTTCTCTCACTTTTTCAACAGCAACGTTGCCGTTCTCTGCCTCGCCACAGACTTCCCAATCGCTGTTCTGCTCGATGCAAGATCGTATTGAGTGGCGAATGAGTGCGCTGTCATCGGCTATCAAAATAGTGTGAGACATGCAGCCTCCTTATGCCCTTGGCTGGCTGCTGGCCGCGCCGCATCGTCAGGCCGACGGACGGCGACGAGGAAGGGAAATATCAACCCTACTCTTTGAGCGACGGGAGTAAATACCCTCGGTACTGTACGCTACCGCACAATAGCTGGTACGGTAACGAACTCTCAAGAGTTAAACCCATAGGAGCTAATGAGTTGACGCCAAATGACCTTAAATTGCTACAAAGAAAAAGAAATAGTTGGATTTGGAGATTCAAAAACTAGGAAATCCCTTGGATTCTCAGCAGAACGCGATTCGCGCAACAACCTACGCTGATTTTTTGCTTGGAATGGGTTGATGTAACCGAATTGCCTCCTGCACTTCTCGTAGCGCTCGGCAGCTTTGGCAGTTCGGATCTGAGCAATAGGGAGAACCATGCGGGATGGGCTGAAAATCTGAAGGGGTTGCCATAACGTCCTCCTGTCCGGTCTTCTCTCTTCTCTGCTGATTGACTAACGCGGCGGAAACAGAAAAGTTGCGAAAATTGTAAGCCCGCAGAAAACTAAAGTATGTACGGTAAGGCGCATTTTATGGTCTTGCAGCGTACTCTGGCGTGAGACGAAGATGCAGGCCAGCAAACGTTTTTCTCCCACCAACTCTCGAAAAGGAGTAGGCTTAAAGAGTCTCTTCTAGCATCCCTCCGCCGCGCCCTTAGGGTGACGGTTCCCTGCGAAAATCAGACAAATTGTGCTGTGCAAGGAGCCGTTATGGCCAGCAGGGCCCGTCCGCCTACTAAGTTTTCTCCGAAGCCGCCTCCCGGTGATGGTGACGGCAACCACATCCATAATCGGATTCTGCTCAACCTCCCGCCCAAAGAATCCGAAATGCTGTTGTCAAAATTGGAATTTGTACGTTTGAAGACCCACCACGTGCTGCATGAGCCGGGCGACACTTTGAAATCCGCGTATTTCTGCAACAGCGGGCTGGTTTCCATTCTCAGCGTCTTCCCGGATGGAAAAAGTGTGGAAGTAGGTCTGATTGGCAAGGAAGGCTTCATCGGTTTGCCGCTGGTTGCGGGCTTTCGCACCTCCTCTACTCGGGCCGTAGCTCAGATCGAGGGTTCGGCTTTCCGCGTGGACGGCGAAACCCTGATGGCAATCCTGCGTCAGGCCCCGAAACTGGAGCGCCGGTTACAGCAGTTTTCACAAGTCCTGGGAATGCAGGTCACGCAGCTTGCAGCTTGCAATCGGCTCCATGAGGTGACTGAGAGATTGGCGAGATGGTTGTTGATGAGCGCCGACCGTACAGGATCGGAGTCGGTGCCCTTGACGCAAGAACTTCTGGCTCAGATGCTGGGAACTCGTAGGTCAAGCGTCACCGTGGCGGCCGGAATGTTGCAAAAGGCCGGACTAATCGCTCACACCCGCGGAGACGTAGAAATTATCGACCGCCGAAATCTGGAAGAAGCGGCCTGCGAATGCTACGGAATCATGCAGCAGCAGACCAAGCAGTGGCAGAGCGACTCGGAATAATCTCGTGCGCGCCGGCGCACATTCGGCAGTGCCTCAGCGTACCGACAGATGCTGGCATTGCACCTACGATTAACCGACTTAGACGAGCATTGGAAATCCGAACCGATGCTCCTCATTGGAATCATGTGCCGCAAATTGGTCCTGGTTTCGATAGACACGAGTTCCGATGTCCACACTGCGAAAACCAGACTCTATACCTTTGGCCTGGAAGCACGATCCTCTTTACCACCGCGACGTGTCAGCACTGTAGTAAGGAATTTCTCATCGTGCAGAACGAACCGAGGAAATAATATGGCCACCATCCTCTGCATCGACGACGAACCCATCGTTCTTGAAGTTCAGAGAGCACTCCTGGAGAGCAAAGGCTACAACGTCCTCACCGCTTCCGATGGCGCAACCGGAATTGCGCTCGCGCGCGCACACTCAACCGACGCCGTACTCCTCGATTTCAGCATGCCGGGAATGGACGGTAATCAAGTCGCTCAAGTGCTGATGAAAGAACAACCGACCCTGCCCGTGGTGGTCTGGAGCGGATGTCTTGACGAGATACCTGAGTCCCTCTGGTGGTTCGCCGATGCGGTGTTACAAAAGGGCGACGGCCGCGATACGCTGCTGCCAATACTGGAGAAAATTGTTGGCGGCACTATAGCGGGCAAGAAACCACCTGCGCGAACGAACCGCAGTGCGACTACTGGACGCTATTCCCGTCCGCTTAGCGGCAGGTTAAGAGGGGCGAATTCGCACCTCTAAACAAGCGTTAGCCAGAGAGTTCACCGTGCAGACAAACTCCCAGAGGCAGCACATTCTCAGCTCCATCCAAGATTTCTTTGATGCCGAGGCCAAACGCCGGAAACATGGGCTGTGCGAGCATTGCGGATCTTCTATGCAATTCCTTGATGCCCAGTTTCAGTTGTATGGAACTCCTATGACATGGAGCGTACGCCTGCCATTCTGTCAGGCTTGTGAATCGGACACGTAAGTCCGTTCAACACCGATTCCCACACAATACAGATCTGATGTGCGCTACCCGGCGCAACCCGTGAGCTTCTTGGCCAGCTCGCAATACAACTCCACCGCCTCGTGCAACTGCTTCTTCTCCACGTACTCGCCCTCAGTGTGCGCAACGTGGATCGATCCCGGACCGACCAGCAACGGCTGCCCCCAGTTGCCGAGCGCCGGAATGTCGGTAGTGAATGCCGCGACCATGGTTGGCAGGCCTTCAAACGTGCGCAGCCGGGTAAATGGAATCTCCAGCGTGAACTCGACCTTCGCCAAAGCGCCCACGGTTTCGAGAATCTCGCGCCGAAGTTCGTCGGATGGACCGATCATCCGATAGAGCAACTGTGCGCGTGCCTTGTCGGCAATAACGTTTGGGGCGCGCCCGCCTTCGATCACGCCGATGTTCAGAGTGCATGGCCCAATCTCCTGGTCAGTAGGCAGCTTCATCGCCCGCAGCCGGTGGAGCGCTTCGACCAGTTTGTCGATGGCGGAGTCGCCAAGCTCGGGATACGCCGAGTGCGCCATGCGTCCCTTCGCGGTGAGTTCCACACGCAGAGCTCCCTTGGATGCGATGGCAACGCGGTTCTCTGTAGGCTCGCCATTGATGAGGAACTTCGATCCGTGCGCGTGCTGGTTGGCAACTTTTGCGCCCAGGCTGTCGCGCTCTTCGCCGACGAGAAACAGTAGGCCAACGTGAATTGCGTCTTTTCTCAGTCTTTCGACTGCGGCAATTTGCGCGGCAATGATTCCTTTGGCATCGCAAGATCCCCTGCCATAGACACGCTGCTCGTCTTCGGATGAAGGGATGAACGGAGGAACGGTGTCCATGTGGGTGGAAAAAACCACCACTGGATTTGGTTCCTGAGGTACGGTCGCGTACACGTTGGCGCGCTCCTCCTCAACGGCCATTCGTCGGGCGTCATAGCCGAGTCCTTGTAGCTCTTGCTGCAGGAAGTGTCCTACCGCTCCCTCGTTTCCGGTGACGGATTCGATGTCCACAAGCTGGCGCGTGAGTGAGACGATGTCCATGCGCATCGAGGATAACCTACGCGTGCGGATGGCGGCGACTCAGGTTTTGAATCAGATCAATCTCGATTATGGAGCTACGGGCGCCTTCATTAAAGCGACTGGAGCAATCAGGCTGCGGTAATCTAGTCCCGACAGTCGCGCAATGAACCCCGCAGCCAGCGCAATCCGTTCGCTCTTCCTCGACGGCCCCGCCGGCGGGCTCGAAGCCTTGCTCAATTCCGGCGCCGAGAACGCGACTCATGCCGCCCTGGTTAGCCATCCGCATCCGATGTTCGGCGGCACTATGCATAACAAGGTCGTGTTCCATGCGATGAAGGCGCTGAACCGCTTTGGTTTTCCCGTGCTCCGCTTCAACTTCCGCGGGACAGGATTGAGTCACGGAGAACATGATCACGGACGCGGCGAAACCGATGATGTGAAGGCCGCTCTGGACCGGCTAGATCGCGAGTTTCATCTGCCCCTGATTTTCGCCGGATTCTCGTTTGGAGCTGCGGTAGGACTCGGCGCCGCATGCCCCGACGATCGCGTGGCCACGGTTATCGGGCTCGGCTTGCCCGTTGCGCCCGGGGACGAGCGCAGTTATGAGTTGGATTTTCTTCAGTCTTGCAGCAAGCCCAAGCTGTTTGTCAGTGGTAGCCGCGACCAGTTCGGGCCGCGGGCGCAGCTGGAGGAACTGGTTAACGCTCTGCCAGAACCGAAAAAACTCGTAATCATTGAGAGCGCCGACCATTTTTTCGAGGGCAGGTTACGCGAGATGCGCGAAGCGGTCGAGGCTTGGATTCAAGATACGATTCGATGAAGGAAATCGCTCGCCACATCCTCGAACACGCTCTTCGGGAATCCAGCATCAGCCAGGCTTTCGCCCGGCAAGTGCACTCCGAGCGCGGAGTTCTCCGCGTTTGCGAGGACCTGTACGACCTGAATGCCTGCGGCCGCGTGTTCGTAATCTCGATCGGCAAAGCTGCGCACACTATGCTCACTGCGTTGCACGAACAAGCGGGAGAGCGCTTCGAAGGCATCGTTGCCAGTTCCGTCGAACCCGAGTTTCACATCCGCGGCTTTCGCTATTTTCACGGCGGACATCCTATGCCGAATGCGGAGTCCATCCGCGCTGCCGGTTCCATGCTGAAGGCGCTCAACTCTCAGAACGAATCTTCTTTGGTGATCTATTTGATCAGCGGGGGAGGATCAGCAACGGTTGAAAAACCTGTGGACGATGAGATCTCGCTGGACGATCTGGTCGCAACCTATCGTGTTCTGGTCCACTCCGGCGCTCCGATCGGCGAAATCAATGCCATTCGCAAGCATTTATCGGCGATCAAAGGCGGACGTCTGGCGCAAGCAGCGTATCCGGCGCAACAGGTTTCAATTCTGGTTTCTGACGTCCCCGACAACACGCCCGACGCGCTTGCCTCCGGGCCAACGATGCCTGACTCGACCACGGTTGAGGACTGTTATGCCATCGCGACCAAGTACGACCTGGCTGAGCAATTCCCGTCATCGGTGCGGGAATTATTCGACCGGCACGCGTTGGAAGAGACCCCTAAGTCGGACGATCCTGCGTTCGTCCGCGCCCGCCGGTGGACGATCCTTTCCAACGCAGCCCTGCTTAAGGCGGCCGCAAGAGAGGCCTGGCGTCAGGGGTTCGTGGTCGAAATAGACAATAGCTGCGACGATTGGGACTACGCCAAAGCCGCTAATTACTTATTACAGCGGCTGCGGGGTCTGCGGCAAAAGCATGAGCGAGTGTGCCTGCTCTCCGGCGGGGAAGTCACCGTACACGTGGAAAACGGCGGCACCGGCGGACGCAATCAGCAGTTTTCCTTGTATTGTGCGGAGACAATCGCCGGAGAAGATGTTTGCATCCTTAGCGCCGGGTCCGATGGAATTGACGGCAACAGCCCCGCAGGAGGCGCGGTTGTGGATGGAACAACGTTAGAGCGAGCGAAAGCCCGCAGACTCGATGCAAAGACGCACCTCGCCAGCTTCAATGCTTACCCATTCTTTGAAGCGCTGGGCGATGCTATCGTCACCGGGTCCACGGGCAACAATCTGCGCGACCTCAGAATTCTGCTGGCTGACTAAGCTGTCTTTTTAACCGCCGCCGGAGGCATCTTGGCCATGGCTTCGTCCTGGGCCCCCTGCATCTCCTCAGGTGACATGTCCTTTGTATGGGTGGCAATCGACCACTTATGTCCGAACGGATCAGCAACCAGACCGTAACGGTCGCCCCAGAACTGGTCCATAACCGGCATCTTGACTTGCGCGCCAGCTGATACGGCGCGGTTGAAAGCCTCGTCCACATTTTTGGTGTAAATGTGAATGGTTACGCCGGTTCCACCGGTCGAAAGCGGAGACAGCGTGCCATATTCCGGAGCTTCCTCGTTCAACATCAGCATCGAGTCACCGACGCGGAGCGACGCGTGCATCACTTTTCCGTCTGGCATGCGCGCGACGTGCAGGACCTCGGCGCCAAGCGCGTTCTTGTAAAACTCCAGTGCTTTATCCGCATCGCGTACCGTCAGGTGCGGGGTCAGGGTATGAAATCCTTCAGGAACAGCGTTCGCTTGCTCGGACATAGAAACCTCCTCAGGGGAGGAATTCTAGCCCAGCAAATATGAATATTTGTCAAAAAATTTTGGTGACGCCTTCTTTGAGGACCAGTACCCGTTCCTCGATCCCGGCTTGTCTGGCTTCTTGATCCAGCAACCGCAACGGTTCGTCCATGGGCTCGTGCGAGAGGCGGAAGGTTCCGTAGTGCATAGGAACCATCCAGCGCGAGTTCAGATCGAGAAAGGCGCGAGTGGCGTCGGCGGGACTGGTATGGACATTGCGAAACGACGGAGGGTTGTAAGCGCCGATGGGCAGAAGCGCCAGTTGAGGGGCCAGGCGCATACCGATTTCTCGGAAACCGGTGAAATAGGCCGTGTCCCCAGCGTGATAAACCGAATGCTTGGCGTCGCGCAGCACGTAGCCCCCATATCCACGATGCGCATCTCGCAAGACGCGTGCTCCCCAGTGCCGAGAGGGCACATGCGTGATGGTGACATTGCGATGCCGGTAGCTGCTCCACCAGTTCAGTTCGACCACGTCGCGAAATCCAAGATCCACAATCGCCCGCAACGACGGCCGGTGGAGATGATCAAAATGCGCGTGAGTGATCAGCACAACATCAATCGGCGGGAGGTCGTGGATTTTGATCCCTGGCTGCCGCAGCCGTTTCAGCACGAACAGCCAGCGCGCAAAATTCGGGTCAATGACAACGTTCTCCCCGCCAATCTGCACCAAGAAGCTGGCATGGCCAATGAACGTCACACCCATCTCGCCGTTTGAAACCAGCTTCGGCTTGTGCGATTCACCGATTCGCGGGGTGACGGCGGAATGCCGTATGAGCTTGCCAAATTGCTGGGCGCGTTTGCGTAGGGCCGGATTCTTGAGCGCTTGCTTTAGCATGAAACCAGCTTTCAGCTCTCAGCTTCTAGTGTTGTGTCCCATAAATAACTAGCATAAGTAAGAGGCTTGAGATAAGCTCCGAATATGATCACGGGACGCCCCCAAGCCTTCCCTCACTCTTGCCCCGGACGAACAAACGCAACTGCGCAGCCTGGCCGCTTCCCGCACCTTGCCCCACGCTTTGGTGGCACGCGCCAAACTGGTGCTGTGGTCGGCTCAGGGGCAAAGCAACACCCAAATCGCCCGTCGCCTGCGCTGGCGAAATGCGACGGTGGGCAAGTGGCGACAGCGGTTTGTCGAGCACCGCTTGTCCGGACTCTATGACGAGTTGCGTCCGGGTCGGCCGCGCAGCATCGCGGACGAGCAAATTGCCGCTTTGCTCAGGCGCACCCTCTCCCGCAAACCCGCGGCCGGCACGCATTGGAGCATCCGACAAGCCGCCCAGGTCAGCGGGATTTCCCGCTCCACCGTGCACCGCCTGTTTCAGGCGTTCGCCTTGCAGCCCCATCGCAGCCGCAGTTTTAAGCTCTCCACCGATCCCTTTTTTATCGAGAAGGTACGGGACATCGTCGGCCTGTACTTGAACCCCCCCGACCACGCCCTGGTGCTGTGCGTCGATGAAAAAAGCCAGATTCAAGCCTTGAACCGTACTCAACCCGTGCTGCCCATGGGTCTGGGCTATGTCGAGGGCATCACCCATGATTACCTCCGCCACGGCACCACCACTCTGTTTGCCGCCTTGGATATCGCCACCGGCGCGGTGTTCACGGAGTGCAAGCCTCGCCACCGCCACCAAGAGTTTCTCTCCTTCTTACGTCATCTGGACGAGTCAGTGCCGCCGGAACTCGACCTTCACCTGATCGTCGATAACTACGCCACCCACAAACACCCCAAGGTCCGCACTTGGCTGGCGCAGCGGCCTCGTTATCACATGCACTACACGCCCACCTATTCCTCTTGGCTCAACCAAGTGGAACGCTGGTTCGGTCTCATCACTCAGCGCGCCATTCGCCGTGGTTCGTTCACCAGCGTCCAAGACCTAGTCCAGAAAATCGATGCCTTCGTGCAGCGCTACAATCGTTCCAGTCGCCCTTTCGTCTGGACGGCTACCGCCGATTCGATCCTCCAGAAAATCGCCCGACTTTGTTCGCGTATTTTCGGGACACGACACTAGCACCGGTGTCGTCCCTTGCGGATAACGTCATTCTTTCTGTTGGCGTCAAGTGTGAAGCGATCAAAGGTACACGAACGCTCCGTCCCCATCTCTAGTGTCTTTGCATTAGCACCACACTTTCCAGGTGCCGGAAGTGCCGTACAAGAACTCCACGTGCAGCGCACTCAATCGGCTTCTGCATCGCCGCGGCGCAGGACGACGGGAAGTGCCCGATTCCAAGTTGTTCCTCGGTCATCTCTTCCTGATGGCCCTCGTCGGTGGGTTCGTCTCACCGGCTCCCCACCAACCCGCGGACCGACTCAATCAGTTTGGCGGAATCGTAGCCGATTCCATCTTTGAATACGATCTCCACATTCTCAATATCGTCGATCTTCTGCGACGGATCACCCTTGATCACCACCAGGTCTGCCTGCTTGCCGGGCGCAATTGTTCCGATGCGATCCGCCTCTCCCAGATACTGAGCTCCGTTGGCTGTGGCGATGTGGATTGCCTCGAGCGGCGTGAATCCAGCCTCCACCAGCAATTCCACTTCGCGCTGATCACCGAAGCCGGCGACGATTCCGCCCATTCCTGTGGGATCGAGCCCGGCTAGGAGCACGCCTCCAGCTTTCACGAACTCGCGCTCGAATTCCATTTCTTTTTTGAAGGCCGCGGACCAGGGAGACAAATCGGTGCCGTAGCGCTTGCGGAGCGATGCTTGATCGCCGGCGTGAAGTTTGTTGGCGAGCACCGCGCTTCGGGCTTCTGAAGTCAGGGCATCGAGCACGCGCGGCTGCATCGTGGGACGTCCCGGCACACTCATCTCGAACACGGGCAACGTGGATGTGACTGCCACGTGATGTTGAACCAGATCAAGAATCAAGTCGTGCACCGGCCCGGACTGCATCTCCATCTTGCCGTAGCGTTCCGCTTCATCGCGGACGTCCGGGCACTGGTCGGCCTTTTTCTCCGGAAAGAATTCCGTATCGACCAGCAATCCATGCTCCAGGTCATCGATGCCGAGAGCGGCGGCTTCGCGGAAGCCAATCGAGCACAGATGCGCAGTCACCTTTGCTCCTCGGGCGTGGGCGGCTTTGATCGCTGCTGAAAGTTCATCGCGAGTCAAAAAGTTATAGCCCTTGAAATTGTCTACACCCTGGTCGAGCCAGAAATTGACAGTCTTGGTTGCGTCCTCGGGCCCGGTCAACTTGTGGGCCTGCAAAACCCAGCTGCCTTGGCCTTCGAGATATGGCCCGGTG
>WNEZ01009325.1_pt1 | contig 13642 bp, 14 predicted proteins | sample 5400521 | NCBI WGS metagenome assembly WNEZ01 (sample SAMN13153339, study PRJNA577476) | soil metagenome | isolation source: 120 cm saprolite under Douglas fir tree site 2 hole 1 replicate 1 | place: USA:California | collected 2015-04-18 | reverse complement strand
CAAAGCCACACGCGCCCCTCGCTCCAATTCGAGGACCAGTTCGGCAGAGCGCGTCATTTCATTGTGCTCGTGATAGCTGATGGTGCGGGTGGTAATACCGTAATGGTTGAGAAGTTTCTGACTCTGCCGCGTGTCCTCACATGCGATCAGGTCGCACTCCTTCAGTACTCGCAGCGCTCGCAGTGTGATGTCTTCCAGGTTCCCGATGGGAGTTCCCACCAGATAAAGCGCCGCTCCAGAGTCCAGACTGCGAGTAGTTCTCGCGGTGTCGCTGTCTCCGGGCTTCATGCACGCGAGTCTATCACCGGGTAGAGGACCGCACCTGCCTCGTAAATTGACGCCGCTAGTCCCCAATCCCTAGAATCAAAGACAGAGCAATACCGCGATTGCTGTCGAATTCAAACAAGCCGTTGGCGAACGACCAAAGACCAACGACCGACGACGGTTGTTAGGGAGTCCATGCCACTTTACGAGTACGAGTGCAAGAAATGTCATCACCGGTTTGAGCGGATCCAGAAATTTTCCGATCGCCATTTGAAGAAGTGTCCTGATTGTGGCGGCCCGGTCGAACAGATGATCTCCGCTCCAGCCGTCCAATTCAAAGGCACCGGATGGTACGTCACCGATTATCCTAAGAAGTCTTCGGGAGATTCGTCCCGAAATGGTGATTCCAGCGAGAAATCGGGCGGCAAGGACGAAAAGTCAAAGGACGAGAAGTCGAAATCCGGCGCTGCGAAATCTGACAGTTCGAAATCGGATTCTTCGAAATCCGAAGCCGCTCACAAGAAAAGCGAAAAGAAGTAAGGCCACTATCTCCAACTCATGTTGTATCCCAACGCACTGAATATCTGATTTTCGAATTCATATTCCAGAAGGATGGCAAAGTTGTCGCCCTCAAATTCCCAGGATTCCGCATACCTGGTGAGATGGAGGTCATACTTGGAGAAAGCCGCCGCATAACGTACGTTGCACGGCTGCGGACATGCGATGAGTCCCGTGGGATCCATTCGCAGCACACCTGTCGTCCCGAACAGTGTGGCTGAAGTGACATCTGGCTCCCGCGCAACCCCAATCTGATGAGCCGCTTCGCGCAACGCCCGTGAATCCCCTTGACGCATATCAGCGAGCACACCCGGATCAGAGCGCTGAAGAGGATTGAGGTCTACCTTCCTTGCCAGACTTTGTTGTGCACTCTTCCAAATCGTCCACAGGTCCGCCCCTGAATGTTGAGTTCGATTCACAAATCCGATTGGCAGCACCTCCGATTCACCGCCGCCACAGCCCACCAGAACCATGGTTAGTATCAGCGTACGCAGACTCCACCCCATAGCCCTCCTCGGTTCCCTGCTCAATTGAATCGGCAAGTGGAGCTATTTCTGCATGACTGGATTTAATCGAACGTAGTTGACCCTCGGTGAGAGACTCTCTGAACCCTCGCACTCCGAATCGTTTTGCAGGCCTCCGCATCCTGATCGAGACCAGAGACCTTAGTGCTTAGCGTATTGTTTGCCGCTCCCGCGCCGTGGTTGCCCTGATGCACGCCCTGTTCAGTCATGAACCGCCAACCAAAACGCAGGTGATGCCTGTCCAGTCCGTCATCCCTGTGCTGCAGGACGCGGCGGTAGCCGCGGTTTACTGCAGCCAGCGCATGGGCGGCGACTTCTACGATTTCCTGCGAGTTTCTCCCAACCGCGTTGTCATCGGACTACTGGCTGTGGCTGGCCGCATTGAGGATAACGGCGCTATCATTTCAGCCGCCCAGCAGACATTTCGTAGTTTGGCCCCCGAGTTGTTTGCTAAAGAAGACATCAACGAAGCAGATGCTATGAGTGAGCTCGCGCTCGCGCTCAATCGCACTATCCTTCAATCTCAGGGGAATATCCGATCGTGTCCGGCATTCGCCGCTTGTTATAACGAAAGCCTCGGCACTCTTTGCTATTTCAACGCGGGCCATACTCCCGGACTGCTTCGGGACCGCACCGGCATCACCGAACTGCCCGCCACCGGCCTGCCTCTGGGATTGTTTTCGCACGCTACTTCCGACGCTCGCATAGTTGCTTTGGAGCCCGGGGCTTCTCTGCTACTCGTTTCCCTGGGACTGTTGGAAGGCAAATACAAAGACGAAGAATTTGGATTGGGCCGTTTAAAAGACACGTTTCTACATGCCAACTCCGACGATGCCAGAGAACTTTGCGTCAGCATTATCAATAACGTGCAGCAGTTCATGCGAACTCCTCCCATCCACAACGATGTGACCGTACTCGCGCTGGTCCGTGCCGCCACCGCCAAAGCCTTAGCTGTAGCCGGTTGAAGCCTATTCCGGGCTCTTCAAGAGGCCCAGGCACTGGCTCACCCTTCGGGTTCAGAGGTACAATTTACTAAGGTCATCCTCCCAGAAACCTGCGACCAGATACTGTGGCATGGCCTCCGGAATACCTATGCGAAAATTTTTCCCTTGTTTGTTGCTTTGCCTTCTTTCGGTGCCTACTTTTCTCACTGCGGATACCGTGGTTGAGGAAATCATTGCCCGCGTCAACAATCAGATCATCACCCGCACCGAGTATCAACGCAGCAGAGAACAGTTGAAACAGGAGGCGCAACAGCAGGATCCGGCCAATGCGAACAAAACATATTCCGAGCGTGAGAAGGACGTCCTCCGCGATCTGATCGATCAGCAACTACTCCTGGAGAAAGGCAAAGACCTGGGCATCACGGCGGATACCGAGCTGATCAAAAAACTGGATGAGATGCGCAAAGAGATGAAGCTGGAGAGCATGGACGATCTGGAAAAAGCCGCTCAATCCCAGGGAATTTCATTCGAAGACTTTAAGCTGAATATGCGCAATCAGATAATCACTCAACAGGTGATCGGCAGAGAAGTTGGCCAGAGGATGACCATTCCGAAAGAAGAAATTCAGAAGTTTTACGACGAGCACAAGAGCGAAATGGAGCAGCCCGAACAGATTCGTGTGAGCGAAATCCTGGTCTCGACGGAAAAGAAAGGCGACGCAGACACCAGCGATGATTCGCAACGACTAGCCGCAGCAGAAGCTAAAGCGAAAGACTTGCTCGCGCAAATCCGCAAGGGGACGAGTTTTGAGGACGCCGCTAAGAAGAATTCCGATGGTCCTACTGCCGCCCAGGGCGGCGATCTCGGGGGATTCAAGCGAGGCACCTTGGCTAAAGAACTCGAAGACAAGACGTTTGCCATGAAGGCGGGCGAAGTCTCAGATATTATCCGCACCAAGCAGGGTTTCGTCATCCTGAAAGTCGCGGAGCATCATAACGCCGGCGTCCCGCCCCTGCGCGAACTCGAAGGCCGTATCCAGGACGCGATTTATATGCGCAAGCTTCAACCTGCCCTGCGCGCCTACCTGCAAAAACTACGTGAGGAAGCTTACATCGACATCAAAACCGGCTACGTCGACACCGGTGCCAGCCCCAATCAAACCAAGCCCATCGAGACCCTGGCCAAGGATGCCACCGCCAAACAACTCAAAAAGAAGAAAAAATTCGGGGTGTTTTAGTTTAAGCTGGTCAGGATCTCGCATCACAACCCTCCACGAGCTCGGCGATACCGTATGGCGTTTGAAGATCAAAAACATAAGGCCCTATGAAGGATTTTTTTCTAGCGGATTGCGCTCAGCACGAAAATAAGGTCCTCACTTCCAGCTTCGTAGTGGTCTCCAAACAGGTCAAGCCCAAGAAGACCGGAGAGCCCTACCTCGCGTTAACCCTCGGCGATCGTACCGGACAGGTGGAAGCCAAAATGTGGGACAACGTCGAGGACGCGCTGGACGCCTTCGAGCAAGACGACTTCATTAAGATCAAGGGCCTCCTGAACAAATATAAGAACCGTTTTCAGATTACCATCCACAAACTTCGGCGCTTGGGCGATTCGGAAGTTGACTTCGCGGATTATCTACCCAAAACCACCAAGGATATCGGCGAGCTGTGGCAGACTTTGGCAGGTTTCGTAGCCAATTTTCAGGATCCCTGTCTCAAGGCTCTGGTCGAGGCTTTCATGAGCGATCCCGATATCGCCGAAGCTTACCGCACCGCCCCGGCCGCCAAAACTTTGCATCATGCTTACATCGGCGGGCTGCTCGATCACGTAGTGTCACTTTTCCGCTCCTGCGATTTGATTTGCCGCAATTATCCTCAGATCAATCGTGATCTGCTGCTTACGGGAGCGTTCCTGCACGACATCGGAAAAATTCACGAACTCGCGTACAACCGTTCTTTCTCTTACACCACCCGCGGCCAATTGCTCGGACACATGGTGATCGAGTTGGAAATGGTGCACGCCAAAATCGCGCAAGTTCCGAACTTCCCCAGCGAACTCAAGACGTTGGTCGAACACCTCATCATTAGTCATCACGGTCAGTACGAGTTCGGTTCCCCGAAGCTGCCGATGTTTCCTGAGGCCCTGGTGTTGCACTATCTTGACGATCTCGATTCCAAAATGGAGAGCATGCGCGCCCACTTCGCACGCGAAGTTTGTTCCGAGGGCGTGTGGACGGGCTATAACCCTTCTCTCGCCCGCCCGCTCTTGAATACGGCCAAATTTCTGGAGAAAAAACCCGCTGCTGAAGCTGCATCCGTCGAGGCTTCCGGAACTCAGGCTGCTGCCACGATGACTGAGTCGTCCGAACCAGCCGTGAACACTGATTCGATGGCTGCCGCTGCTGGCCCGGAAAAGATTTGATTCCCGAATGTGGAAATTGCAGTTACTCGCCCGTCGCGCACTCCATACGACAATTGCACGTGGTCCCATCTTTCTGGTAAACATCCCCAATGGAGGTAATCGTATGCGATCGCGCTGGATAAAACTCACCCTGGGCCTCTATCTATCTCTCGTATTGATAGCTTGCAGCAACAAAGCTCCCGAATCGACGGATACCAACGGTGCAAATGCTTCCGGCATAGTGGTGGATGCGAAGCCTCTGGGAAAGTTCAAGGGCGCTGCCACTCTGGATCTTAAGCTGACTTCGATTAACGTCAACGGCGCCGACCATAACGTTGAAACCTCCGCTCTGATCCGCACCGCGAAAGGCAAGGGAAAACGCACTGCCACCATGATCGGCGGCGGCGCGGGCCTCGGCGCGCTCATCGGCGGATTAGCCGGAGGCGGCAAAGGTGCCGCCATCGGTGCAGTCGCTGGCGCTGGCGCCGGCACTGCCGGTACGGTATTCACCGGCAATAAGGACGTTGTCCTGCCTGCTGAGTCCGCGCTCAGCTTTAGACTCAATCAGCCGCTGGAATTGAGATAGGGGCTTTCGGATTTAAATAGCCCACGGCCCGGGCCGTGGGTTATTTTTTTACTGCCATGCTCGACTTAGGTGGCTTCAAAGTTGTGACGTTCGACTGTTACGGCACTCTGATTGACTGGGAAACCGGCATCTTCTCCGCGCTGCGTCCTATCCTCGCGGCACATGGCAAGTCCATCACTGACTCCGCCCTCCTTGAGCTATATTCCGACCTGGAAGTTGAAGCTGAGCGGGGAGAATTCCAATCCTATCGTGAAGTATTGCAGTCCGTGGTCCGCGGCTTCGGACAACGTTTGGGATTTTCTCCCACCACCGCCGAAATACGTTCTCTCCCGCAATCGCTCGCCACCTGGCGCCCCTTCCCGGACACCTTACCCGCCCTTCTCGAATTGAAACAGCGCTATCAGCTTGCGGTGATTTCCAATGTGGATGATGATCTGTTCGCCTCTACCGCGCCGCAACTCAAAGTATCTTTCAACCACGTGATTACCGCCGGGCAAGCTCGCTGTTACAAGCCTTGCCTCGAAATCTTCAAAATGGCTCTAGGCCGGATCGGTGTACCCCCTGCCCAGGTGCTTCACATTGGCCAAAGCATTTATCACGACGTGATTCCGGCCAAATCGCTTGGAATCTCCACCGTCTGGGTAAATCGGCCTTCGCCTAGACCAGGCGCCGGTGCCGCCAAAGCTGCTTCAGCAAACCCTGATCTGGAAGTTGCCAACCTAACCACTCTGCTCACTCAAACTAAGAGTTAAGAACCAGCAACAGAGAACTGCCTTTTTTCAAATCATGCCCGAATACCCTGCACTCCGGTATTAAACTGCTGTGGTTTGATTCGACGCCGTCATTCTGATTGCCGCTTTCAAAATTGGAGCTGAAATGTCCGTCACCACACGCATTAATCCTCTTTCCTACCTCACGGAGCAATTGGACGATCTCAAAGCCAAGGGCACGTACTTCCGCCTCCGAGTGCTGGAGGACGAGCAGGCCCCCGTCTGCACTTTCGACGGCAGGAAAGTGATTAACCTGGCGTCCAACAATTACCTGGGTCTGACTACCCATCCCAGGCTGCGCGAAGCCGCGCTCGAAGCCACCCGTAAATATGGGGTGGGATCAGGCGCAGTGCGCACTATCGCCGGCACCATGAAAATCCATATGGAACTGGAAGAGAAAATCGCGCGCTTCAAAAACGTCGAGGCTTGCGTGGTCTTTCAGTCCGGCTTTGCCGCCAATGCGGGCACAGTCTCGGCGGTGCTGGGCAAAGACGATTTCATCATCTCGGACCAGTTGAATCATGCTTCCATCATCGACGGAGCGCGGTTGTCCAAAGCGAAAATTCTGGTCTTCCGGCATAAAGATATTGGCCATGCCGAGGAGCAACTGGCCAGCGTCAAGCATCAGCCAGGCAGAAAGTTGCTGATCTCGGACGGCGTCTTTTCCATGGACGGCGACATCGGCCCTCTGCCGCAACTTTGCGATCTGGCCGAAAGATACGGCGCCATCATGATGGTTGACGACGCCCACGCTTCCGGCGTGCTAGGCCGCAACGGCCGAGGCACTATTGACCATTTCAACGTACACGGGCGCGTCGATATCCAGGTAGGCACGCTCTCGAAAGCCGTGGGCGCACTAGGCGGATACGTTTGCGGCTCCCGTGATCTGATTGATTTTCTGTATCATCGTGCGCGCCCGTTTCTGTTTTCCACGTCGCATCCGCCGTCTGTGGCTGCTACTTGCATAGCTGCATTCGAGGTTCTGGAAAACGAACCCGAGCGCATCGAAAAGCTTTGGGAGAACACTCGCTTCTGGAAAAAAGAACTAGGCCTGCTTGGATTTGATATTGGCGGCCGCACCACTCCGGCCAGTGAGACCCCGATCACGCCCATCATCATCGGCGACAGCAAGCTCACTATGGACTTCTCCCGCGAACTGTTTCAGGAATGCGTCCTAGGCACGGGCATCACCTTTCCCACCGTGCCGGAAGGCAAAGCCCGCATCCGAACCATCATGACGGCAACGCACAAAAAAGCAGAATTGGATCAGGCACTCGAGGTGCTAAAGAAAGTAGGAAAGCGAATGGGAATATTGGGGTGATTAATAGCCAGAAGCTACTTACGCAAACAAAAAGCGTTGCCCGGCAGCAATGCCGACGTCCTGGCATGTTCCACGTGGAACATTACGGCGATTTGTCAGCCGACTACGCCCTGTACTGAATGACCCCGCCGACGATCGTCGCGACTACTTTCCCCGTGAACTGCCAGCCATTGAACGGCGTGTTGCGTGATTTGGACAGAGACTTCGAGGCGTCGAAGGTCCAGCGTTTCTTGGGATCGAAAATAGTGACATCAGCGTAGCTGCCGCGCGCGAGCGTTCCACGACCTCGCAGATCGACCACGCGCGTCGGCCCCGCGGTGAACAACTCCACGATTCGCGCCAGCGGAATCTTCTGCTCACGATGCAGGCGCGTGATCGCCATTCCCAGCGCCGTCTCCAAACCTATAATTCCGAATAGGGCGCGTTCAAACTCGATAATTTTTTCATGTGGCGCATGCGGCGCGTGATCGGTGGCAATGGCGTCCACGGTGCCGTCGGCCAGAGCTACGAGCAATGCTTCGCGATCCGCTGCGGAGCGCAAAGGTGGGTTCATTTTGAAGTTGGTGTCATACTCGCCGACATTTTCATCGATCAACGCGAAGTGATGTGGAGTGACCTCGCAGGTAACGCGGACCCGGCTACGCTTTCCCCGCCGGACCGCCTTCAGCGCGTCAGCGGTTGAGAGATGAGCGACGTGCAGGCGTGCCCCGGTGAACTGCTGGGCCAATTGCACATCGCGTTCCACGATCGAAGCTTCAGCAGCGGCTTTCATCCCACGCAGTCCCAGGCGAAAGGCAGTCGGACCATCATTTATCGAACAGTTTTCGGTCATGCGAGTGTCCTCCGCGTGCTGAATTACTGGAAGATTGATCTCGGAGGCTACACGCAAGGCCTCGCGCATGATGTCATCACTCAGGATGGGCTTACCGTCGTCAGTGACAGCGACGGCGCCTGCCCGTTGCAAGCCACGAAAGTCGGTAAGCACAGCGCCCTTACTGGCATGGGTCGCGGCCGCCACGGGGAAAACGTTGACCACCGCGCCGCGCTCCGACTGCTGCAACCATGTGATCCATTCTGGCGAATCTAGTATTGGCTGGGTGTTTGGCATGCAGCAGACAGAGGTAAATCCGCCAGCCGCGGCGGCGGCAGTGCCGGTGGCGATGGTTTCTTTGTAAACCTGACCGGGCTCGCGTAGGTGAACATGCAGATCAATGAAGCCGGGAGCAATGATAAGACCACGAGCATCAAACTTTTCGTTAGCGCCGCCACGAATTTTGTTCGGCAAAGCGATTTCTGCGACGCGTCCATCGCGCAGCAGAACGTCCATGAGAGCGTCGATCTTCGAAGCGGGATCGATAAGGCGACCGCCCCGGATCAGTAGCGAACCCAAATTGGATTTGTCTCGTGCCATTCAATCGTGAATCTATCTCGCTCGTCCCAACGCTTTCGCCAGGATCGCCATACGTACCGGCACACCGTTGCGCACTTCCTCAACGATTACCGACTGCGGACAGTCAGCCACTTCCCAAGTCAATTCCAGACCGCGAATAATGGGGCCAGGATGCATGAGCAGGGCGTCACGTTTTGCTAGCTTGAGCCGCGTCATAGTCATCTGATATCGCGCAATGTAGTCTTGCAGTTTAATTTTCATGCCGGCGAGCCGCTCTTTCTGTACGCGCAGCACTATGATGACGTCTGCTTTTCGCGCCGCTTCTTCGACGCTGCGCGTGATGTGCAGGCCGGGAGCCAGACTGGTGGCCAGCTCAGGCAAGAACTCAGGCGGTCCGCAAAGCGTGATGCGCGCGCCGAACTTGCTGAGCAAATGAATCGCAGACCGGGCCACTCGGCTGTGATAAATATCTCCCACGATGACAACTTGCAATCCTTTGAATGATTTTTTGTGACGCGAGATGGTGTATGCGTCAAGCAATGCCTGCGTGGGGTGTTCGTGCATGCCATCGCCTGCATTGACGACTGGAATATCAAGATGCTTGGCTATCAGCAGAGGAGCACCGGCGTTCGGATGCCGCACGACGATGAGATCAGCGCCTACAGCGCGCAGGGTGTACGCGGTATCCAGCAGCGATTCGCCCTTCTCTATACTTGACCCACTGGAGAGGACCAGCGTGGTCATCGCGCCCATGGACTTGGCCGCAATTTCAAAGGAGCTTCGAGTGCGGGTGGAAGCTTCGTAGAACAGAAGAAGCACGCGTTTTCCCCGCAGCAAAGGGCGGGGCTTAAACGGATTCATTCGCCGTGCCAGCTTGAGCAGGCCCACGATCTCCGCCGCTTCCATGTGCTCGATTCCCAGCAGGGAACCACGCGCAATTCTGTTCATGGCTTGCCTGGGCACCACGTGAAAAAAGTCTACAGCTCTGACACTCAGCTTTGCTTTTCGACCAGCAAGACTTTTTCACTCTGGTCGGTCTCGCGCAATTGGACTTCAATGATTTCCTGTCGAGTGGTTTGTACTTTGCGTCCGACAAATGTCGCCTCGACTGGTAACTCGCGGTGGCCGCGATCGATCAGCACACAGAGTCGCACTTGCCTCGGCCGTCCTTGCCGGAAGAGGGCATCAAGCGCAGCACGAGTGGTGCGCCCGGTATAGAGAACGTCATCCACCAGGATTATGTTTTTGCCGGTTATGGGAAAACCGATTTCGGTTTTCTGCACCACCGGTTTCGAACCGAGAGTGGAAAGATCGTCGCGATAAAGGGTGATATCCAGTGTGCCGACGGGCACCGGACTCTTTTCGATTCGCTCGATGATCTGCGCCAGACGCTGCGCCAGGGGCACGCCCCGCCGGCGGATTCCGACCAAACCCAAGTCGGTCGCTCCCTCATTTTTCTCGACGATTTCGTGAGCCAAACGAACCAGCGTGCGCTCGATCTCCGATGCAGACATCAGCTGCGACTTCTCTCGCAGATTGGACTGGCGCGGGGAGGGTCTCGCAGTCATGAACGCAGCATCATACGTGGGGGATGTGTCGGGGGGCAAGGTGGAGACAGCAGTCAGCAGTCAGCACTTAGCACTTAGCCATTACGGGCCGGTGCCGCGTCGTTCAGATTGGCGCGAACGATTGTTGAGGGGCAACGGCGAAGGGCAGCATTTGGCACTTAGCTCCTCACCGATCGTTTGGACCAACTCTGACGTAACCACCAGCGGCCAGTAATGGCTAAGTGCTAAATGCTAAGTGCTGCGGAAATCAGTGACGATCTTTGCGTCGCAGCAGAGCCGCTGCGAGTGCGCCTCCCAGGCTGGAGAAAATCAGAAAGGCTACCCCCATCACGATCAGGCCCAATGCCATCATCAGCGCGAGACCTTGTGGGCTCTTCAGATATTCGAGCATCTGTTGCGCCTGCGGGTCGGAGCTTCGCGCGGCGGATTGCTGAATGGCTTGCAACAGGGCATCGCGCAGTTGTCCACCAGTGCGGAAGATCAGCATTCCAGCGGCAGTAAAGATCGCGAAAATGCCAAACCCTAGTGCTCCGCTCAGCGCCCCTAGCCGTGCGCCGATGCCGGGTGTGACATTGGCGACGGGATTCCTGCGGCGATAAAACAGCACTGCGAGCGCACCGGACGCAAGCATTCCCAGTCCGAAGGCACCGCCGGGAATGAGCATCATCACGGCGGCGATCAGTCCCGCCAGAGCCGCCGCGGGCAAAGCATAGGACCACTGCAGCGCGGTAATCTGCGACGTGTTTGTGTAAGACCCTGACGGTTTGATCTCTAAGCCGGAATCAATGGTAGGGCTGGTGATTGCGTCCCCCACGGCGACGCGAATTTGCGGCGCATTGCATTGCGGACAGAAAGCTATTCCTTCGTCGACTGCAGCACCACATTGATAGCAGGAATGTTCCACTGAATTTCAAGTTACAGCACGACTGCTAGCCAGGCAAGAACGCAGGACCGCGACCGAGCGGGGCGAGTCGATCATTACCCGCTCAACCCTGAGATCATCGATCAGTTAGATCGTGTCCTTGCCACGGGTCTGCACGTAGACCAGCGCGAAGATGGAACCTTTGCCCTTGTCTCCTGGTCGGACGGAAACGATGTGCTGGTTATCTTCAGTACCCACCTTCAGTTCGATATCGTCGCCTTTGTTATTGCCCTGGCATTTGAGCTGTTTCGAATCGTTGGAGTGGCGTGGGTTCATTTCAACATCATCATCGTGGTTGTTGCGGCGACACTCGAGCACGGTGCCATATTTCTTCAATTGATCGGTGTAATAAGAAATCAGTTTTTCCGGCGGGTCATCGGACTCGTACTCGATAGCGACTACTTTCAGCCCGAAGAGGCCGCTGGAGATATTTACGTTCGCGCTCTTCTCGTCGCCGTCCTTGTCCTTCTCTTTCTTGCGCGCTCCGGGATAGACCGGCAGGCCGACATCGCGGACGTCGGCGTTCTTGCTGACGTGAAGTCCCCCGATCGGAGTCTGGATATCCACTTTCTTGTCTTCGCCGTTTTCATTCTTTTTTACGTTGATACTGCAGGCGGACATCACGAGAACAGCAACGAGCGTGACAATGAACCCGAGCCGCGAGTTAATGAACAGAGGGTTGGAATTGTGCATGCTGCGAACCTCCAGGTGCGACGTAGGCTTGCCGGTCGATGCCGTCGCCACGACGGGCGACGTTTGGAATGCTGACCGGTAACCGGCCGCGGATTGCAATTTCACCAAACAGTGCCTTGACGGCGCTGATTTCCGAAACCGTGGCGTTTGAAAACGTGCAAATATAATTTTGTGTTGCCGGGAAATCTTGCGCCACGTACGGATTACCCATAGCCAGGACTGCGGTCTTTTGTGCGGCGTGGTCCAGAATTTTTTGTAAGAGCATCGCGGTGGCATCCGCCAAGCCAACCGAGTTCTGAAGTCCACCGACACCTTTGGTCGCTTTCCCCGCGGTCGGGATCACATATACGGCAGCGATTACGGTCTGGGCCTGATCCACGGCGCGCATGATGTCATCCGATAGAGCGGCCGCAATCCGTGGATCCACATAGATGACATTGGCATCGGACACACGGCTGCGAATTTGGCGCTCCAGCATACGGCCCGCCTCAGTGCGAACGTCGTCGGTAAAAATAACGACGACCACCCGGTTCCGCACTTCGTCCACTGATTGATACGGAAGGCCGGAGTTAACAGTTCCCATTTGTTTCAGTGGGAGAAGCTTTCCGTTATCACGAACCAGGGTGACGGCATCGTCGGCCATCTGCTGCCCTAGGGCTAGGTTTGCGAGCTCGCCAATCAAGTTGGATAGTGCTTCCACATTCACCAGGCGCGCTTTCTGAAGATTGAGCGAGGCCTTGGCTTCCAACATTTTGAGGACGGAAGCGTCCAGTTGGGACTGCGGAATTTCGCCACTGCGGACGGCTGCGAGCATAGCTTGATAGGAAGCATCGAGGTCAGCGGGAATCAACAAGAGATCGTTTCCGGCTTTGAATGCATCTACCGCGGCTCGGCCGATGTTCGCGGCGTAAAGGCGAGTGAGTCCTGCCATGTCGAGAGCATCGGTGACGACAAGCCCCTTGAATCCGAGTTGCGTCTTGAGCAGATCGTTTACGATCGCCGGCGAAGTCGTCCCCACGCGCTTGGGGTCGGGCTCGAGCGAGGGAACGCTGACGTGTGCGACCATGACTGAATCCACACCCGCCTCGATGGCCTTGCGAAAGGGCGGAAGTTCCACGGATTGCAATCGAGCGAGGTTGCCGGTCACCTGGGCCACGCCCAGATGGGAATCAGTGGCGGTATCACCGTGGCCGGGGAAGTGTTTGGCAGTGGTCAGCATTCCGTTGGCGCGGGCGCCGCGGATGTAGGCGGCCACAAGATCGCCCACCTGCTGCGGGTCCTCACCGAAAGAACGGGTGTTGATGATGGGATTAGCGGGATTAGAATTCACGTCGGCTACGGGGAAGAAGTTCCAGTGCACGCCAATGGCGCGAGCTTCCTGGGCAGTGATGCGTCCGAAGGCTTCGGCATAGTCCAATTTTCCGGCGGCGCCGAAGGCCATGGCGTGGGGAAATACCGTCGCCCCGTAAAGGCGCATGGAGACGCCGCGTTCGAAATCAGCTGCGATCAGTAGAGGTAATTTGGAATCCTGCTGCAGACGATTGAGGAGTACGGCCGCCTCATAGGGTTGGTTCCGGTATAGAAACGGACCTTCGGCGCGCACTGTCATGGCGAATGAGCCAACGTGATATTTGTTGATGCTGTCACGCAACTGGAGATATTCGGGACTATTTACATTCAAGAACTCGGCGCGAACCCAAATCAT
>WNEZ01004556.1_pt1 | contig 13644 bp, 10 predicted proteins | sample 5400521 | NCBI WGS metagenome assembly WNEZ01 (sample SAMN13153339, study PRJNA577476) | soil metagenome | isolation source: 120 cm saprolite under Douglas fir tree site 2 hole 1 replicate 1 | place: USA:California | collected 2015-04-18 | reverse complement strand
CAGCAGCAGGCGCCTCAGGAATTAGGAACGCTGCGCGACCGCACCCGGGAACTCGAAGCCCGCCTCGCTGCCGAGCAGGAGCGGACATTGCTCGCCCAGAAGGAGATCGAGGCTCGCGACATGCGACTGCGCGACCTCGGTAAGCGCGCCGATCGAGCTGAACTGGGGCTCGCCGCCGAGAAGGAAATCAGCCGCAATGCCCTCGCCCGGGTCGACCAGCTCAACGCGCAGCTTGCTACATTGCGCGAGCAGCTGTCGCGCATCGCCTCGGCGCTCGACGTCTCCGAATTCAAGGTCAAGGAGCAGCAGGGCCAGATTGTCGAACTCGGCAAGCGTCTCAATCTGGCGCTCGTAGGCAAGGTCGAGGAGCTTGCGCGCTACCGCTCCGAGTTCTTCGGCCGGCTGCGCGAGATCCTCGGCGACCGGCCCGATATTCGTGTGGTCGGTGACCGCTTTGTGTTCCAGTCCGAAGTACTGTTTGCTCCGGGAAGCGCCGACCTCAGCGACGGCGCCAAAAAGGAGCTTGCTCCGCTGATCGCTGCGCTGAAGGACATTTCGGCGAAAATCCCACCGGACATCAACTGGATCCTGCGCGTCGACGGGCACACGGACCGCAGGCCGATCAGCAATCCGCAGTTTCCATCTAATTGGGAGCTGTCGACTGCCCGCGCACTGTCGGTGGTGCGGTTTGCCATCGAAGAGGGGGTGCCTGCAGCGCGGCTCGCGGCCGCCGGCTTTGCCGACAAGCAGCCGATCGATCCGCGCAGCGCCGAGGACGCCTATCGCCGCAATCGCCGCATCGAGCTGAAGCTCACCGAGCGATAGCGACGAAACCGATGTTGTGGCACAGCGCTTGCGTTCAAATCTCCTGCTGAACCCGGACGGAAAATCAGACATGCGCAATCCGGTCGTTGCTCTCGCTGTCGTGGCCTGTGTCGCTCTCTCGCAATCCGCGTCGGGGAAAGAGCTGACATCGATGCAACCTATCCCGAACGCCGCCCATTCATCAGCGAGGAGCCAATTGTCCGAGCTGCTTCGCCAATTCGGGATCGGCTTGATTCCAAAGGCCAGGGCAGCAGAATGCACGGAAGAAGGGGAAACCTGCACGTCTACCGAGCAATGCTGCGCAGGCCTGGAATGCTCCGGCGGCCCGCCGGCGACCTGCACGTCAGAAGATTGAGCGCCCGTAAATCGCCGGGATCGCGCCTCCGCAAGGGGTCGAAAGGGCCGGCGTGGCAGCGGCCGGACCCCGCGCTGAGGTGCGGCTGCGCGACAGCGATCTGTTCCTGCTGATACTGGCATTGGGCGCCGGCGGGGCGGCAGGTATCGGCGTGATCTTGATCGACTTGCTGCTGGACGGCCTGCGCTGGCTCGCCTTCGGGGTTCCCCGCGATGGGCATTTGAGCGATACCACCCTCGCCCCGGCCCGGGTGCTGCTGACGCCGGTCCTCGGGGGCCTGCTCGTCGGCCTTGCAGCGGCGCTGGTGCGGCGCTGGCGCCAGCGCGAGGTGGTCGACGCGATCGAAGCGAACGCACTGTTCGGCGGCCGGATGTCGGTCGTGGCGGCCTTGACCGGAGCGCTCGTCGTCCGCGGCTTCGTGGGGTCGAGCCCGATATTCGTCGTCGGGCACGAGATCACGATCACGGCGCCAGACTATCTTGCGGTTTTCGGCCTCGGCCTCGCTTCAGCTGCGCTCGGCATCGCGGTGATGAAGGGGGTGACCTCGACCGAAGCGCTGTTTCGGCGGCAAGCTGTCCCGCGCTGGGCGCGGCCGGCGCTCGGCGGCCTGCTGATCGGCGCAGTGGCATTGCCATTCCCGCAAATCCTCGGCAGCGGGCATGGCGGCATTATGCAGGTGTTGCATTCCGGCATTGATCTGCCTTTTCTCGCCGGCTTGATCGTGGCGAAGATCATTGCCTCGGCGGTATCGATCGGTTCCGGGTTTCGCGGCGGACTGTTTAGCACCTCGCTGTTTCTCGGCAGCCTGTTCGGCACGCTTATCGGTGAAACCCTGGCCCGGCTCAGCCCGCATCTCGACGTCGACCCGCTGATCTACACATTAGTCGGCATGGGCGCCGTTGCGGCGGCGATCGTCGGAGGACCGATGACGATGATCATGATCGTGCTCGAGACGACTGGCGACTTCTCGGCGACAATCGGCGTCATGGTAGGGGTCGTCACCGCGGCGATCGCGGTGCGGCATTGGTTCGGCTATTCCTTTGCCACGTGGCGCTTCCACCTGCGTGGACTGTCGATCCGCAGCCCCGAGGATGTCGGTTGGATCAACGAGCTGCTGGTCGGCCCGATGATGCGGCGCGACCCGGCGGTAATCTCCGCCGAGCTGCCTCTCGCCGAGCTGCGCCGGCGGTTTCCGGCAGGCGCGATCAAGCAGGTGTTCGTCGTCGATGGGCGCGGGGGACTGTGCGGCGTCGTCGACCCTGCTGAGGTGCCGGCGCCGGACGGCAACGACGGGGGCAAGACGGTAAAGGATGTCGTCTTGGAGCATGCCCCGTTTCTGTTCCCGGGAGACGATCTGCGCACTGCGCTCGACCGTTTCAGCCAGGCTGCGCAGGAGACGCTTCCGGTCATCGATAACCCCGACGATCGCCGAGTCATCGGCTATCTCAGCGAGACCTACGCCCTGCGCCGGTACGCCCACGAACTCGAACGCCACCGCGGCGCCCGGCATGATGATGCCGGCATCTTCAGCCCCGAGCCCGGAGCTGTGCGGTCCCGGCCCGTAGCCGCGGAAAATTAGGTGAGGCAATTTCGCGCCCCTGCGGTACAATGAGCGTGAGGTTTCGACGGCCAGCCCCCGCGAGTGCCGGTTGTATCGAGGATCAAGGAGAGAATGAGCTCGCTGAGCGCGCGCACGCGGCCCGACCAGAAAGTGTCGAATGCGTGCGCCCCAGCACCGAGCCTTACGCGCAAAGCGGGAAACCAATCGGCCGGGCGAGATTGGAAATCGACCGGCGCACGCGGAAGCGCGGCGCCCGAGTGTGCGATACTCAATTCACTGGGACATATTGGCGGCGGCAACAGGGCGGCGGCGCCGAACAGAAGGAGCGGCAAATGGCCGATGTGGTAGCCCGCGATCTCCACATTCCCGTGACCCGCCCGCGGCTGAGCATGCAGCGGTTTGTGCGGCGAAAGTCGACGATCGCGTTTTTTATGTGCCTGCCGCTGATCCTGGTCATCGCCTGCCTCGTCGTCTATCCGGCGTTCTACTCGATCAGCCTGGCGATGATGAACAAGTCGATGCAGCACTTCGTCGGCCTGGGAAATTTCACATTCCTGTTCAAACGCAACACGTTTTGGATGGTGGTCGAGCAGACGGTGCTATTTGCGGTCACCGCCGTCATCTTCAAGGCGGTAATCGGGTTCGTAGCGGCGCACTTCGTCCACAACCTCCCGGCCAAGGGCCAGCGCAAGTGGCGCGGGATGCTGCTGATACCTTGGGTCATCCCGCCGGCGATGAGCACGCTGGCCTGGTTTTGGCTGTTCGACCCATCCTACAGCGCCTTCAACTGGATTTTCGGCCAGCTGGGCATCCCACAAGTTGCCTGGCTCGGCAACCCATATTGGGCTCGCTTCGCGGTGATCCTCGTCAACGTCTGGGTCGGATCTCCGTTCTTCCTGATCATGTATCTCGCGGCGCTCAAATCCGTGCCCGAACAGCTGCACGAGGCAGCAGCGATCGACGGCGCGAACTGGTGGCAAAAGATTTGGTACATCAACTTGCCGATGATGCGCAACATTATCCAGATCACCGCCTTGTTCTCACTGATCGTGACCTTCGCTAATTTCGACATCGTCAAGATCCTGACCAACGGCGGTCCGGTGGATCAAACTCATGTCTTTGCCACGTGGGCGTTCAACTGGGCGATTTCGGGGAACGACATTCCACTCGGCGCATCGGTATCGTTGTTCATGGCGCCGATTCTGGCGGTCGCGGCGTTCCTGATCTTACGCAACGTCAGACAGCGCGGAAACGAGGCATGACGACAGCAACCGTCGACGCAGCTGCCGGCCAGAGCCGCCTCATCCCTTACGGAAGCATTTCGCGCGGCCGCCGTCGGACCTTGTATTGGTCCTACTTCTTCCTGATCCTGTTTGTAATCTTCTTCCTTATTCCGCCGGTCTACATGTTCATCACCTCGCTTAAAGCAAGCGCGGAGATCTCGGCAGCGACCAACCCCTGGTGGGTGTATCACCCGACCTTGTCGAACTATATCGACCTGCTGACCCAGAAGACCTACCTGATTTTCTTTCGGAACTCTGCCGTCGTGTCGATCTGCGTCGTGTCCGTTACGATGGTGATCAGCGTCCTCGCGGCGTTTTCGCTTGCGCGGATGAAGTTTTGGGGATCGGCGACCTTGGCAACGGGTGTGTTCCTTGCCTATCTCATCCCGGACACGCTGGTCTTTATTCCGCTGTTCAAGACGTTCGCCTTCATCCACGACAAGACCGGACTTGAGCTGATCAATCATTGGTGGGTATTGATTATCCTGTTGCCCACTTTGACGGTGCCGTTCTGTACGTGGATTATGATTGGATACTTTGCCAGCATTCCCAAGGAGCTCGACGAGGCAGCACTGATCGACGGTGCCGGCTATATCCAGATGCTGACAAAAATTTTTATTCCAGTCGCCCTGCCGGGGATCATTGCCGCGACGATCTTCTGCTTTACGGTATCATGGGCGAATTTCCTCTATGGACTCGCCTTCACAACCTCAGCCGACCAGCTGACCTTACCGGTGGGCATTGTCACCACCCTGATCAGGGGTGACGTCTACGCCTGGGGACAGATCATGACCGGCGCTCTGCTTGGTGCGGCGCCGCCGCTGATCATCTACGCGTTCCTGATGGACTATTACATCGCCGGCCTGACTGCCGGCGCGACGAAAGGGTGAGATATGGCGCAAGTCGCGCTCCGCAATATCGTCAAGACCTTCGACAAGACCCCGGCTGTGCAGGGGATCGATCTGGACATTGCCGATCGCGAGTTCATCGTGCTGGTCGGCCCCTCGGGCTGCGGCAAGAGCACGACCCTGCGCATGATCGCTGGGCTCGAGGAAGCCACCTCGGGCGAGATCTATATCGGCGACCAGCTGGTCAACGACGTGCCGCCCAAGGATCGGGACATCGCGATGGTGTTCCAGAACTATGCCCTCTACCCCCACATGACCGTTTTCGAGAACATGTCCTTCGGTCTTCGGCTGAAGAAGTTTCCGAAAGCGGAGATCAAGGAGCGCGTTCAGGGCGCCGCCCGTATTCTCGACATCACTGAACTTCTCGATCGTCGCCCGAAACAGCTTTCGGGCGGGCAGCGCCAGCGCGTGGCGATGGGCCGCGCGATTGTTCGCAACCCGAAGGTATTTCTCTTCGACGAGCCGCTCTCCAATCTCGACGCCAAATTGCGCGTTCAAATGCGCACCGAGATCAAGAAGATCCATCAGAAGGTCACGACGACAACGGTCTACGTTACGCACGACCAGGTCGAGGCGATGACGCTCGCCGATCGAGTCGTCATCATGAACGCCGGTCGGATCGACCAGATCGGCTCGCCCCATGAGGTCTACCACACCCCGAAGACGCAGTTTGTGGCCGGCTTTATCGGCTCGCCGACGATGAATATGCTGCCCTGCCGCCTCGTCGAGAACGGCAGCGGGCTGACCATTCGGCTTTCAGACTGGCTCTCTTTACCGGTACCGCCGTCGCGCGTGGCCCGCTACCGCGCGCGCGTGGGCGGCGAACTGACCTTCGGGTTACGTCCCGAGCACATTATCGAAGGGCGCGGAGGTGTGCCGCCCGGCGCAGCCGCCTTCGAGGCGCCGCTCGACGTGGTCGAACCGATGGGCATGGAGACGATGGTGTACTTCATCGTTGACGGGGTGGAGGTCTGCGGCCGAGTCAACCCCGCCGCCGCGGGCCGCGTCGGAGAGTCGATGCGGCTCGTCGCCGACCTCAACCAGATGCACCTGATCGATCCGCGCACTCAACAGGTTATTTGATTCTAGGGCCCCGCCCGCTCCAGGCGCCAGCCGCCAAGGCGAGAGGGGCGGGCACACGTCGCGGTACGGGCGTTGCGCACGTTATGGGATATTGACAATACCGCAATGATATGGTATCTTGCGATGTAGTTTAACCAATTGGCGGTGTGACACGATGCACGGCCATAGCTGGCGCCTGCCGATTTGGACCATCTGTGGACCGGGGGAAGACTATAGATTGGGTGTGAGCCTGAATCCGGCCTGTATTATCAGGCGGGGGAGAGGCGGCTCTCGCGCGATGCGATGCGCGAGACAGGCACGCGGCATGCCGATGCGCGCATCACGCCTCCACCAACTTGACCACCTCGCCATCGGCACTGAAGCAAGCAGCGAGCAGCCGGCCGGGTCGTCCGCTGCCGCCATCGAGCGATACCGCGAACTCGCGCTCGACGAAGCCTCTCTGCTCGCGGTCGATCCCTCGGATGACACGCCGAAACCCCGCGAACGAGGTGTTCAGATTGAGAATGTCGCCGTGTCCCCACCAGAACGCGTCCCCTTGTGCGGCAAGCGGACGTGAAGGGTCGATCGCGGCATGCACAAAGAGCAGGCCCTGCTCCCCGGTGAACGCGGCATGACGCAGCGCCGAGAACAGCATGGTATGGCCCGGCGTGGCGTTCATCGCGCCACGCAGGGCACCGGTCCATCGCGTGATCGTGCGGGGACCGTCACGAGTGGCAGCAAAGCCCTGCCGCAAATCCCCGCCATAGGCACGCACCGTCGCTTCCATGCCAGCCCTGACCATCCACTCCAACACTTCTCTAGGATTGGGCGCGAATTGAAGCTGCAGTAGCTTTTGCCACATCTCTTCTTGTGCACCGCGCAGGAAGGCGACGTCGCACGCGCAACCGTGGCCGCGCCCGAGGACTCGGCGGCGGAAATCGAGAAGCTCGTCGACAGTCGCGAGCACCGCGTCGCCATAGCCGATGTAATTGCCAAGATAGACGACTCGGTCCCCCTCCTGGAATTCGTCGCTTATCGCATCGTGCAAACGGACGAGACGCCGTGCGGCGCCGTGTATGGAGGGAATCGCCCAAACCCGCCGAGCACCTCGGAATTGGGCGAATTTGTCGTCCGGTTTCGTCCCCTTCACTCCGCGTGCCGGCGCGGATCCCGTTCCGCGGGAGGCTCAGGCGGTGAGCAATTGTTCGACCCGCTGGGTCGCGGTCGTCTCATCAATCCGCTCGACCGCTGCGAACTCCCGGACAAGACGATCGAGTGCTGCCTGGTAGATCTGGCGCTCGCTATAAGATTGCTCAGGTTGGCCGACATTGCGATAGAGGTCTCGCACCACCTCGGCGATCGAACCGGGGTCGCCGGAAGCGATCTTGGCCTGGTATTCCTGGGCACGCCGGCTCCACATTGTCCGTTTTGCCCGTGAGCGCCCGCGCAGCTTTGCAAGGGCCGCATCCATTTCCTTGCGGCTCGACAACCTGCGCAAGCCAGACACTTTCGCCTTGGCGAGCGGTACCCGCAGCGTCATGCGGTCTTTGTCGAAATGCACCACGAATACGTTCAGCGTGTGACCAGCGATCTCCTGGGTCTCGATCCCGACGATCTTACCGACACCATGGGTCGGATAAACGACCAGATCACCAGTTGTGAATGAAGCCTTTTCCGAAGTCATATCCATCTTTTGCGATTCGATCCGCTGGGCGCTGGCGGGATGCTTCAGCCGGTCGCCGAGCCGCGCGTCGACAACCGCCCACGACTCGACGAAGAGCGCGGAAGACCCTCAGAATACTCTGAAAAGCCGGCCCAAAGCCAGCAGATCAAGCGTCCTCTCCACAAATTAGGATGTCGAGGACACCGCGCCATACCGCCGGGTATCGCGCCCAGTCAGGTCCCACCAGGATTCGGGCTGAAAAATTTGTCGTGCTTGTCCGGTACATCCTTCCACTCGTCGGCATCAGCGGGATACGGTTTCTTGCGCGTAATATTGGGCCAAGTCGCAGCGTATTCACGGTTGAGTTCGAGCCAGCGTTCAGCTGGCGGCTCACTATCCGGAATGATCGCCTCGACCGGGCATTCCGGCTCGCACACCCCGCAATCGATGCACTCATCGGGATGGATAACCAGCATGTTCTCCCCCTCGTAGAAACAGTCGACGGGGCAGACCTCCACGCAATCCATATATTTGCAGCGAATGCAGGCCTCTGTGACGACGTAGGTCATAATGGTTGGATCTTCCTCTGAGCTTCGACAAGCTTTCCAGCCCCCCGTCGCGTCAACCTTCCGGATCGTCTGCGGACACCCCAATTGACTGCCGGGGTCGAATGGCCTAGCCCAGCCAAAATAGCCCGACACGAGCCGCAAGTCGTGCTTGGGCACTCCGCCTGCCGCCGGTTCAGCGATGATCCAGCCGGAGGCATCGTCGACTATAGCTCCTTGCCTAACATGCAAGGTTGTCGCCGGGCAACCCCATATGCTCCCGGCATTTCTCCATTATATAGGTGTTAATTGTTCTCGCAAGATACCCGCGGGCTATTGCTGCATTATCAGGCAAAAAGGCCTAGTCGCACCGGGCCCTTTCTGTTTTGCCGCTCGCTTGGATGGAAATGAGCTACAGTTCCCGGCCGTTGTCCGCCAACCTGCCACTTCGGCCATGGACCCGATCGTGACGAAACGCGGCAAGATCGTCGTTCTCCACTTCGCTGCTCAGATGCCGCTCGCCGGTATCGCCTGGCAAGCGATTCACTATCTTCTGGGAATCGAGCAGCTCGGTTATGAGGCTTGGTATGTTGAAGACGGGGGGGCTAACCCTTACGACCCTTGGGCGAATAGTGTGGTGATGGGATGCGACTACAATGTCGCCTATCTGCGACGAATAATGGAGCGCTACGGGTTCGGGAACCGCTGGGCCTACTGGGACGCGGTTCGCGACGTCCATTATGGGCTCTCGCAAGCGCGCACGCGAGCGCTTTACGCCGAGGCGGACGGCGTGATCAACCTTTGTGGCGCAACAAAGCTCCGCGAGGAGCACCTATCCTGCCCCGTCCGGATCATGATTGACACAGACCCGGTCTATGAGCAGATCAAATACGCGCAGGCCGATCGCGCGGCCCGCGCCTACCTCGATGCTCACACGCATTTTTTTACCTACGGCGAGAACCTCGGCACGCCGGACTGTCCGGTGCCGCTGTGCGACATTCCCTGGCGTCCGACTCGGCCACCGATTGATCCCCGCTTTTGGCCCGAACCGGTTGATGCGCCGGCCTGCTTCACCAGCGTCGGCACCTGGGAGAACAAGGGAAAGAACATTGAATTCGAAGGTTCGAGCTATGTCTGGTCAAAGCACGTGAACTTTGTGCAATTTCTTGATCTGCCTCGACGGTGCCCTGAGACCCGCTTTCGCGTGGCGATGTTGCCGCCTGACGAGCAGGTGCGCTCGGAGATCGCGGAGAGCGGCTGGAGTCTAATCGATCCGCGCCCGATCTCAGCTGATATGGCACGCTACGCGGACTTTGTCGCCGGTTCGCGCGGGGAGTTTACGGTGGCAAAAGATATCTACGTTCGATCGAATAGCGGCTGGTTCAGTGATCGCAGTGCTTGCTACCTCGCCGCCGGTCGGCCGGTGGTGACGATGCGAACGGGGTTCAGCAACTTCTATCCGGTCGGGCGCGGGCTGTTCGAATACACGAGCTACGATGAGGCAATTGCCGGGATCGATGCGATCGCTTCCGACTATCCCGGTCACAGTCGCGCGGCCCGGGCGCTCGCGGGCGAATATTTTGCCGCCGATCGCGTTATTGGGGCGTTGTTCGAGGAGGCGGGACTGTGAGCCGGCGGAGGCGTGGCTTGACAGGCGCGGCCGACTAGGGTTCAGATCTTACGACCGTAAGGGGAGCGGGTAGCCTCTCGAACCAGCAATGGACGCTTTCACAATCTGGTTCGCAGCCGAGCCCCTGACGGGTGGTGTAACCTGTGTCACGCCGCCGAACAGGCAATTGGACAGGGGTGCATTCTGGGGTCGACTGTCCTTCGGTCTTATCATGTTAGGCGCTGTGCTTGCGCTGCTGACGTTCCGCGACTACGGCGTCACCTGGGACGAGGACGTCCATAATTGGTACGGAAATTTTGTTCTCGACTATTACGTATCGTTTTTTGCCGACCGAAATGCTCTTCACTGGTGTGACCTCTACAATTACGGCGCAATCTTCGATACGACCGCGGCGGCGCTGAATCGGGTCTCCCCGATCGGGACTTACGAAACGCGGCATCTTCTAAATGCCCTCGTCGGGGTTCTCGGATTGGCTGGCTGCTGCAAGCTCGGCCATGCGGTGGGCGGCGCCCGAGTCGGTTTTCTCGCTGCGCTCTTTCTACTTGTGACGCCGAACTACTACGGGCAGATGTTCAACAACCCCAAGGACATCCCCTTCGCTGTTGGTGTGGTCTGGGCGATTTACTACATGGTTCGAATAATTCCGGTCCTGCCCCGGCCGCCGTTGCGGCTGCTGGCGAAGGTCGGCGTGGCAATCGGCATGACGATGGGGGTGCGGGCCGGAGGCCTACTGCTCCTGGGCTATTTGGGCCTGCTGCTTGCGCTCGATGGAGGGTGGCGCGCGGTCGCTGCGGGCCGGCCTTCCTTGCTAATCGAAACAGCTTGGACGTCGTTTTCGCGAATCCTGTTGCCGGTTGTGCTCTTCGCCTATCCGGTCATGTTGCTGTTTTGGCCGTGGGGCCAGACCGACCCGATTGAAAACCCGCTGCGCGCGCTCGCCTTTTTCTCGCACCAGAACTTTCCGTTCAGCACCCTGTTCGCCGGGCGTTTCGTTCCCGCGTCTAACTTGCCGTGGACTTATCTCCCTACCTACGTCGCCTTGGCGCTGCCGGAACTGATTCTCGTTCTCCTGTTGTGCGCTCCGATCCTTGCTGGGGCTGCTCTCGTACGAGGCCTGATACGGATCTCCCGTGAACAGGCGCTAGCGTACCTCCTCCTCGGTGTCGGGATTGTCTTTCCAGTGGCATTTGCAGTCGCGATCAAGGCGGTGCTGTTCGACGGCATGCGACACTTCATTTTCGTGCTGCCGTTGGCCGCGGTTGCCGCTGCGCTCGTCGCCGACCAGGCATGGATGCGGCTGGCACGCTACCGATACCGGAAACCGATTTATGCCGTCCTTGCTCTATACGGCTTCGCCCATGTCTCGGTCATGACGATGCTGCATCCGGACCAATATGTTTACTACAACTCCTTTGTTGGCGGTGTTGCCGGCGCGGAGCAGAAGTTCAAGCTGGACTATTGGGCTAATTCCTACGCCGAGGCGGTCCAAGGGCTTGAAGACTACCTACGCACAGCTTACGGCCCTGATTTCGAGGAGCGCGAGTTCACCGTGGCCGTATGCGGTCCGCCGATCTCAGCCAACTACTACTTTCCAGCAAACTTCCGGTTCACACGCCAGCTCACTCGGGCAGATTTTTTCATCGCCTTCACCAAGGATAATTGCGACCGCTCACTGCCGGGCCGCCCCGTCTACCAGGTCGAGAGGATGGGCGCCTTGCTGTCGGTTGTGCTCGACCGTCGCGATGTCCTCGCCGAGAAGGGGACCGCAAAGCGGCCGCTAGCCGGCGTGCTATCGAAACCCACATCAGGACCGGACCTGCCATGACCCGCGCGCCTTTGCCCTTTGCGTGTGTTCTACGCCGGAATAAGGCCGACTGAGGAGACGTTCTGCCCTTCCGGCCGCGGAGAAAAAGCGCTCCCCCCTTCACATGGAACGTTCCGAATATGACAAGCTCGACTGCGTCGAGGATCAAATGTGGTGGTTTGCCGCCAATCACCGAAACTTGCTGACGCTCTCCCGTCATCGAGTATCGCTCGAAACGGGGTACCGGGCCGATCCTGGATGCGGTTGCGGGACAGGCGGATTCCTCGCCCAGCTGGCCGCGAGGTACCCCGATCGCCCTTTGCTCGGGCTTGACGCTGACCAGCAGGCCTGCGGACGGGCAGGCGCCAAGAGCGCACGGCCAGTCTGTACCGGATCGGTCGATTCCCTTCCCTTCCCCGACGGTGCCTTTGATCTTCAGCGCCGACGTTTTATGCCATCGCAACGTCGACGAGCACCGCGCCCTAAGGCAATTCCGTCGCTGCCTTGCTGAAAACGGTTGGCTTATTTTGAATCTGCCGGCCTATCGCTGGATGTTGTCGAGTCATGACGCCGCTGTACATAATACCCGACGTTATACTTCAGGGAGGTTGGCGCGGCTGCTGAAGGCGGCAAGATTTCGCCTCGTTTATTCGACTTATTGGAACGCACTGCTGTTTCCATTTCATGGTGATCTCACGCAAGCTTTTTCCCGGGTGTAGAAGCATAGCCGCCTGAGTCACCCCAAATGGTAGGCCTCGCCAGCCATCTTATTAACACCATTCATATCGACCGGCCTCAGCGGATGGCGCTCGTCGACCAGAAGGTAGGGCGAAAGGAGTCATCTGTTTGGTGGGTACCACTAGCATGGACGATGGCGATTCCGGGATTGACCGCGCGGCATGCTTCCAACAGTTGAAGTTGCGCCGTGCAGTTGATCGCAAGATCGTCCGACGGGGCCGACATAGAATCTAAATGGCTAGTCTGAGGCGCGAGGGTGAATAGAAAATCCCGACCCGCGGGCAGGTGCCCCATGACATAACAACCGCGGATGTCGGCAATGTTGACCTCCACCCGATCACAGATATCGATGATGTTGGCTGGATCGCCGCCAAATTTGGGGATCATACTGTCGATGAGCATAACTTCTGCGCCAAGCTCCACGAGGCGCCTTGCTAATGCGGAACCGATAAAGCCTATACCACCGGTGATCACTACCCGCGCACCAGCAAACACTTCGAGGCGCGGATCGAAACTGGAACTCACCACTTCTCGCGTTCAAAAGTTGCTGAAGGATGTCGCGTCACCCGCGCGATCGGTCTCGGACCGTTGAGGCAACCCCTGCTCTTTCCGCTCGGAAAAGGCCGCGGAGCGACCCCGGTGCAGCGAAGTACGAGTTTTTGCAGATAACGCTATAAGTTCAAGGACTATTCCGGAATATTGGGGCCGCTGAGGAGTCATCTGCCAGCAGTGGCGTCCAGGCTAGATCTAGCTTAGACACATGCACCGGCGCTGCAGCTTCCTCATACAACGACCGTGCTTCAGGGGGTGGGCCTCGGCGCTCGCCAAGCGCTTTCACCCGGATTGTGCGCACAAGGACGCCTTGCAGGACAACAATGGTGTCGCCGACGCGGATCGCGTGGTTGGCCCTCCTGACCGCTAGCCCGTTGACCTTCACTACTCCTGCCGTGCAGAGGCGAGAGGCACGCGAGCGACTTTTGGCGAATCGCGCGAACCAGAGCCATTGATCGAGGCGCAGGTTCGTCGGCCCAGGCGGGGCGGCGGCGCTCCTCAAGCGAGGTTCAGCTCCCGCAGCTTGGCGAAAGGATGCCCCTCGTCCGCCGGCAATCTCGGAGGGCCGTTGACGACCTCGTGCCGACTGCGGGGCCGCGCAATGAACTTCTCTTTGCCAGCTTCAACGACTGTGCGATACCCGAGAGCAACGAGCAGCCGCCGCAGCTCCTGGCGATTAATGCCGGAGATACCCGCAAGTTCACCCGCTGCAAAAGGG
>WNEZ01003438.1_pt1 | contig 13645 bp, 9 predicted proteins | sample 5400521 | NCBI WGS metagenome assembly WNEZ01 (sample SAMN13153339, study PRJNA577476) | soil metagenome | isolation source: 120 cm saprolite under Douglas fir tree site 2 hole 1 replicate 1 | place: USA:California | collected 2015-04-18 | reverse complement strand
GCTGCCGCCCCCGCGCCTTGGACAAGTCCCACGCGAGGACAGAGACTTCCCGGCCGTCGGCCGTAAGTTCACCCCCTGCGCAAGCTCGGTCGAGGCGACCAGCAGCAGCGCGAGCACGAAGGTGAAAATCTTCATTTGTCGACTCCGTCGCCGGGTTAAGGCCGCTATCAGTCCCCGGGCAATCAGTCAAAGCAGCAATCTCCATGGTCGTTTCAGAGCATCAACCCCTCCTCTGAGACCAATGCTCGATCGTGCGGAGTACGCCACGCTAGACCGCCCGAACGGGCTGGTCAAGGCCATTCTTGCCCTTACTCCGTGGAGTCATCCATGGGAAGGTGCCCGATCCGTGGCTGTTCGATTTCCAGGCCGCGGGTAGCACTCTTGGCGAACGTCTGGGATCGTCGGATCACCTCGGTCTTGCGCGGTGTGTGTGCCCTGTCGCGAGTCGATTTCTGGCGCACTGTCGTTCGACCCGGCTACTTCTAAAGGGTCGCCACGCGCATCGCGTCAGCACTTGCTCCAATTTGAGCAAGCATCGGGCAACGCAAGCGAGTTAGCGAAGCCCCGAAGCATCTTATGCATTTGGAAAACACCTCACCGACGACCTCGAGCAGAGGCCGGCAAAGCCAGAACCTCCTCTTCCATGCTACCTATGGAACATCTGTCAAGTTCGACACCCCTCAGCTCCACCAACTTTAGAGAGTCATCGACACGAGGCAGGCGGAGCCAGCGTAGCACCGCCTGCCCCGTGGTCTTTTCTATCCTGATCTCCTGAAGGAAGGCGCGAACTACCGGTTTACGCTCCTCGGGTTCCCCGGCAGCGAGCACCTCAGGAAAGTGCCAGAGCGCGTCGATGAGTGCGTTGTTACCGGCTTGACACACCGCCGTGGGAGAACCAAGCTGTACCCGAATCCATCAAGTGGAGGTGCATCCCATGGAGGTCACTCGTCGCGAGCTGCTCAAGGGCGCGGCCGCGCTCGGCGTGGTCGGTGCGCTGCCGCAGGCGCTCCCGGGCGCGGCGCAGGCCCAGACCACCCAGAAGAAGGAGCTCGTCACCGCCCAGGGCGGCGACATCTCCAAGTTTGACCCGCACTACAGCACGTCGTCCAACGACATCCGCGTCTCGTTCAACCTGTTCGACAACCTGACGAGCCGCCACCCGGACGGCAAGCTCTACGCCGGGCTGGCGACCGAGTGGAAACTCGAGGGGCAGACGACCTGGAGGTTCAAGCTCCGCCAGGGAGTCAAGTTCCACAACGGCGATCCGTTTACCTCCGCGGACGCGAAGTTCAGCGTCGAGCGCACGTACGATCCCGCCGTCAAGACGATGGTCTCCACGGCGCTCGCGACGATCGACCGCATCGAGGCGCCGGACCCGTACACGCTCGTCATCCACACCAAGAAGCCCGACCCGCTGCTGCCCGCGCGGCTGGCCTTCTACGGCGGCCAGATCGTGCCGAAGAAGTACATCGAGTCGGTCGGCAACGACGCCTTCAACGCCAAGCCGGTCGGTACCGGGCCCGTCAGCTTCGGCTCCTGGGTCAAGGACGACAGGGCCGTCTTCGACGCCTACGGAGGCTACTGGGGCGGCAAGATCGACGTGGACCGCTGGATCATGCGGGCAATCCCGGAGACGGCGCCGCGCATCGCGGCTCTCCTGAAGGGCGAGACCGATGTCATCGTCCAGGTGCCGCCCGACCAGGGTGAGCGCATCAACGGCAACCCGTCGACGAGGGTCGCGGGCGTCCTCTACGCGGGGCTGTACGTCCTGGGCGTGAACAGCAAGCGGCCGCCGCTCGACAACCCACTGGTCAAGCAGGCGCTGTCGCTCGCCATCGACCGCGACCTCATCGTCAAGGAGCTCTGGAAGGGGCGCGGCATCGTTCCCAGCCAGCCCATTGCCAAGGGCGACAACCACTTCGATCCGAAGCTGCCGCCGCTCGCGTACAACCCGAAGGAGGCGCGCGAGCGGCTGAAGAAGGCCGGGTACAGGGGCGAGGAGATCATCATCGAGACCACGGTCGCCTACGTCGCCCAGGACAAGGCCATGTCCGAGGCGATCGCGGCCATGTGGAAAGACGTGGGCGTCAACGTCAAGGTCGAGGTCATCGAGTTCTCGGTGCGCGCCCAGAAGAACCGGGAGAAGAGCTTCAAGGGCCTCTATTGGGGCGACCCGACCTCCACGCTCGGCGACCCGGACGGCATGATGTGGCGCCTGCTCGGCCCGGGCGGGCCGTACGATTATTGGCGCGACGCCAAGTTCGACGAGCTCGGCAACGCCGCCCGCTTCTCGGTAGACGAGAAGTTCCGCGCCGACGCGTATCGCGAGATGACAAAGATCTTCCTCGAGAACTTCCCGTGGCTGCCGGTCATCCAGCCCTACGAGGACTACGGAATGCAGAAGTACGTCGAGTTCATCCCGAACCCGAACCAGCAGTTCGAGATCCGGCGCTTCAACTTCAAGTTCCGCCGCGCCTAGGCATCACGCGCCTCCGACAGCCCAGCCGAACCCGCTACCCGGCCGGCCGGGGCCCTGGCGGCAAGCGCCCCGCGCGAGATTGACTGGCAAAGGGACTGTGCTCCGGTGCATGCTTATCGGCCGGAGGATCACTATGAAGATCGCGCGCGTCGAGACGCTACACGCGGACGGCGGCTGGCGGCCATGGACGTTCGTCCGCATCGAGACCGACACCGGCTTGGTCGGCTGGGGCGAATGCAGCGACAACCGCAGCCCGTATGGCATCGCCGGCAGCGTCCGCGACCTGACCCCCCTGCTCATCGGGCAGGACCCACGTCCGGTGGAGCGCCTGTACTGGGACATGCTGCGGGCCAGCCGGCAGAACTACGGCGGCGTGTCCTTCAAGGCCATGGCCGGCATCGAGCTGGCGCTGTGGGACATCAAGGCCAAGGCGCTCGGGGTGCCGGTCTATGAGCTGTTCGGCGGGCCCATGCGTGATCGCATGCGGCTCTACTGGTCGCACTGCGGGACCACGCGGGCCCGCATGGGCAGCATGCTCGGCACGGCGCCACTGAAGACCTACGACGACATCGCCGCCCTCGGGCGCGAGGTCGTGGCCCGCGGTTTCACCGCGCTCAAGACCAACATGGTGATTCCCGGCGACCCGGCCACCGTCTACTTCCCCGGCTTCGCCAGCGGGATCAACACCACCGACGGTGCGCCGACCGTGGAGATCCTGGACGCCATCGACCGACTGATCGGCACCTTCCGACAGGCGGTGGGGCCCAAGGTCGGGCTCTGCCTCGACCTCAACTACAACTTCCGAACCGAGGGTGTCCTGCGCATCGCCAAGCTACTCGAGAAGTACGACATGCAGTGGCTGGAGTACGACAACTGGGATCCCGACGCGCTGCTGCAGATCAAGCAGTCGACCTCCACCCGCCTTGCCTCGTGCGAGAGCCTGGTGTCCGTGCGGCAGTACCGGCCCTTCCTAGAAAAGCACGCGGTGGACGTGGCGATCATCGACGTGCCGTGGAACGGCTTCTCGCAATCGGTGCAGATCGGCCGGCTGGCCGAGGCGTGCGAGATCAACATCGCGCCCCACAACTACTACAGCCACCTGGCCGACCTTCACTCGCTGCATCTCTGCGCCGTGCTGCCCAACGTGCGCATCATGGAGATCGACATCGACGACGTGCCGTGGAAGGGCGCGCTGGTGACGAAGCCGCCGGAGATCCGCGACGGCCACATCTGGCTCACCGACGCTCCCGGCTGGGGCGCCGACGTCAACGAGAAGGTGCTGGCCGAGCACCCATGGCCGCGCCCCGGCGAGGCCGCGCCCCGGTTGTTCTATGGCATGGACCCCACGCAGATGACCGCGCGCCCGTAAAGGAGAGACTCGACACGCTGACGCGCAAGCTGCTTCGGCGCTTCACGTTCTTCTACTGCTATTCCCGATTGCTCAATGATCGCATCCTGGATGCGGTAGATCCTGGGCGGATGTCATGTTCTTGATCGCATCCGCAGTGAATCCAAGAAGGAACACTGCGACGATACCCCCCACAGCAGGTGTCCGGCCCCCTCCCTTCCAGATTCTTGACCATGCGGACGCTCGGCAGAGGAGCCCACGCACTCGCGGTGATGTAGACTCATTCTGCTGGTACAAGAGACCGGTCGAGGCACAGGTATAGGCGGGTAGCTCAGCGGGAGAGCGCGGCTTTCACACGGCCGAGGCCGCAGGTTCGAGCCCTGCCCCGCCTACCATTGATCCGAGGGTCACTCAGGGTGCCCGAGATCCGTTCGATCAGCGCCATCACATTTGCCACGCCTGACATGGCCCGAGCCGTGCGGTTCTATGCCGCGATCGGCTTCTCGATAGCGTACGGGGGTGAGACAGCTACTTTCACATCGTTCCGAGTTGGAAAGGGACATCTGAACCTCGCGAGGGCCGACGATCAGCCACCTCCGTCGCGTGGGACGCGCGTCATTTTCTACGTCGACGACGTCGACGCCATGTACGCGCAGGCCCTGGCTCAGGGGTTCACACCGGAGGCGCCTCCTCGGGACGCGGCGTGGGGCGAGCGCTACTTTCATCTGACCGACCCCGACGGCCACGCCCTTTCGTTCGCCCGGCCCATTCGGGGTACCGACGGCTGATCGCGCGACCGTCCAGGTCTCAGGACTCGACACTCAGAGATCCTTGGCCATGCAGACGCTGAGCGGCGAGTTCACGTACTCGCCGAAGGCAGGGATCCGCGAGAAGCCGGCACCCTCGTAGAGGGCGAGCGCCTCGCCCTGGCGAAGCCCGGTCTCGAGGACCAGGCGCGCGATCCCGAGGGTCCGCGCCTCGGCCTCGAGCGCCGCGAGAACCGCCCGCCCGATGCCGCGTCCGCGCGCGTCCGGGCTGACGTACATCCGCTTGATCTCGCCCGTTCGACCTTCGATGCGCCGGACCGCCCCGCATCCCACGGGCTTGCCCGAGCTCGAGGCGATCAGGAATACGCCCTGGCCGTCGGCCACTTCGTCGGGATCCAGGCGGAAGTGATTGGCGCCTGGCTCTGGATAGCGGCTGGAGAGCTCGGCATTGAGCGCCCCGATGAGAGCGCGCGCCGGGGGCGAGAGGAGATCGCCTCGCTGAACCAACACTCCGTCCGCGGATGCCTCTTCCCTCATATCTCTCCTCGCCGCTCACGGTAACACGTCACGCCTGCCGACGGCGCCTCGCCCGACACAGAAGTTGCACGCCTCGTGCCGATCTGCCACAATCCGCGGGCGCCATGAATGATCAGCGTCGAGGAACGGTGACGACATGAAGACGGTCCGCACCGTGTGCGCGCACGACTGCCCGGACCAGTGCTCGCTGCTCGCGCAGGTGGACGGCGACCGCGTGGCGAAGATCCAGGGCGATCCCGCGCATCCCTTCACGGCCGGCTTCGCCTGCGCCAAGGTCAACCGCGAGCACGAGCTGCTCGTCTCCCCCGATCGCATCCTCACCCCGCTGCGTCGCACCGGGGCCAAGGGCGAGGGACGCTTCGCGCCCATCACGTGGGAGCAGGCCCTCGACGAGATCGTCACGCGCTGGCAGGCCATCATCAAGGACGACGGGCCGCTGGGCATCCTCGGCTATTGCTACAGCGCGCACCAGGGGCAGATCAACCGCGGGCTCATGCTGGGACTCTTCCACGCCCTCGGCTCCACGCGGCTCCTCGCGGGCACCGTGTGCGATTCGTGCGCCGAGGCGGGCTGGGACGCCGCCTGCGGCAGCGTGGGCGGCGCCGATCCCGAAACCGTCGAGCAGTCGGATCTCATCATCGCCTGGGGTGCCGACCTCATGACGACGAACGTCCACATCTGGCCCTTCGTCGAGCGCGCGCGAAGCCGCGGGGCGACGCTCGTCGTCATCGAGCCGCGCCGGAGCGCGACGGCGGAGCGGGCCGACTGGGATCTGCGCGTCAAGGTGGGGACGGACGCCGCCCTGGCCCTCGGCCTCATGCACGTGCTCGCGCGGGACGGGCTCGCCAACCGCGACTACCTCGCCCGGAAGACGCTCGGCTTCGACCAGGTGGAGCGCGAGGTGCTCCCGCGCTTCTCGCCCGAGCGGGTGGCGGCCCTCACCGGCGTCTCCGCGACCGATCTCGTGCGGCTGGCCCATCTCTACGGCAAGGCGCGCGCGCCGTTCATTCGCCTCGGCGAGGGCATGTCGCGCTCGCACCAGGGCGGCCAGGCCATCCGCACCGTTGCCCTCCTCCCGGGCGTGGTCGGGGCCTATGACACGCCGGGCGGCGGCGCGCTCCTCATGACCGCCCCCACCTTCGGTTTCGACGCTTCGTCCATCCGCAAGCCGTCGGGACCCGCGCAGACGCGCACGGTCAACCACTCGCGGCTCGGCGAGGCGCTGCTGACCATGAAGGATCCGCCGCTCCGCGCGCTCTTCGTGGCCGGGAACAAGCCCGCCGTCACCTGCCCCGACGCGGCGGCGGTGCGGCGCGGGCTCTCGCGTGAGGACCTCTTCACCGTGGTCCACGACCCGCTGCTCTCGGATACCGCGCGCTACGCCGATATCGTGCTGCCCGCCGCCAGCTATCTGGAGAGCGAGGACGTGCTCCGCGGCTACGGCACCTACTATGTGCAGTTCGCCCAGGAAGTGGCGCCGCCCCGGGGCGAGGCGTGGCCGAACCGGCGGCTCGCCCAGGAGCTGGCGCGCCGGCTCGGTCTCAAGGACGCGGTGTTCTCCATGAGCGCCCTAGCCCTGGCGAAGCTCTTCTTCGCGAACGCCACGGGCACGGCGGCGGGCCTCGATCCCGAGGCCGTGCGCCGGAACGGGCCCGTCAAGGTGGCGCCGTCGGGGCCGCAGCGCTTCGCCACGCCCTCGGGCAAGCTCGAGTTCTACTCGGAGACGCTGGCGGCCCAGGGGCTGCCCGCCCTGCCCGACTGGGCGCCCGATGCCCACGGTGAATCGCTGGAGCGCCGCTTCCCCTTGAGGCTCCTCACCGCCCCGGGATATTTCCAGAGCCACACCGCGTTCTCCGGCATCGCCGCGCTCAGGAAGAAGCAAGGCGCGCCGGCCTGCGTGCTCCACCCCGAGGAGGCGAAGAAGCGCGGGCTCGAGGACGGCCAGACGGTCGAGCTCCACAACGATGTGGGAGTGGTGCGGCTGGTCCTGCGCGTGTCCGACGAGGCGCCGCCCGGCGTCGCGTTCGTGCCCGGCCAGCGGCCCGCGGCGGAGGCGGGCGGCACCACCGTCAACATGCTGTGCTCCGATCGCTACAGCGATATGGGCGACGGCGCGACCTATCAGGACACGCGCCTCGACGTCCGCGCGGTAAGCTCGAACCGCTAGCGTCGGGCCCCCTGATCTACTCAGCCCTCGCCTCGCGGCTGCGCCGCTCAGCTCGAACTGCGGCCCTCTCCCCCGAGACGGGGGAGAGGGTCCTTTCCTTGAATCGTGCCCCTTCTCTGAATCCCTCTCCCCCGATGGGGGAGAGGGCAGGGTGAGGGGGCGGAGTCTCCGCGCAGAGGTTCTTCTATCGCTCCATCGTCAGCACCACCCGCCCGATCGCTTTCCGATCGCTCAGGAGGCGCATCGCCTCCGCGAAGCGCTCCAGGGGGAACATGGCCGAGACGTGGGGCCTCAGCTTGCCTGCATCGGCGAGCTTGAACAGCGCCTCGACGGCGGCCTTGCGGAGCGCGGGATTCCGGCGGCCGGCCTCACCCGCGCGCACGCCGACCACGGAGCAGCCCTTGATGAGGACGAGATTCGCCTTCACGGTGGGGAGAGTGCCGCTCGCGAAGCCCACCGTGAGCAAGCGCCCGCCGAAGGCGATGCAGCGCAGCGACTGCTCGAAGACCGCGCCACCCACGGGGTCATAGATGACATCGGCTCCCGCGCCGCCCGTGAGGCGCTTGACCGCCTCCGGGAAGGGCTCGGCCTCGTAGTTGATGCCGTGATCGGCCCCGCGGCTCTTGGCCGCCGCCAGCTTCTCCTCGCTCGAGGCGGTGGCGATGACGGTGGCGCCCAGGATCTTGCCCAGCTCCACGGCGGCCAGCCCCACGCCCCCCGCCGCGCCGTGGACGAGCAGCGTCTCGCCCTGGGCGAGATGCCCGCGCTGGACGAGTCCGTGATAGGCGGTATGCGATGCGACGAGAAACGCCGCGCCCTCGGCAAAGCTGAAGTGGGCAGGCAGCGGCTCGAGCTGGGCGGGCTCGACCACCGCTTCGTCGGCGTAGCAGCCAAAGCGCTGATGGATGATGACGCGATCTCCGGCCGCGACGTCCCGCGCCTCCGGACCTGACTCGATGACTTCGCCTGCCGCCTCGAATCCCGGCGTGAACGGGCGCTCGGGCTTGAGCTGATACAGGCCCGCCGCCATCAAGACATCGGGAAAATTGACGCCGGCGGCGCGGATCCGGACGCGGATCTGCCCCGGTGAGAGCGTCTTCCGCGGTATCTCCTCGACGGCCATGAGCTCGGGGGGCCCGAGCTCGCGACACACGACCGCGCGGATCAGAGGATGGCGCCCTCGTGGCGCAAGAGCCACTGCTTGCGCGCGAGCCCGCCCGCATAGCCCGTGAGGGAGCCGTCGCTGCCCACGAGGCGATGGCAGGGGACCACGATGGAGAGGGGGTTCTGCGAGTTGGCCAGGCCCACCGCGCGGGAGGCGTTGGGGCCGCCGAGCTGAGAGGCCAGCTCACCATAGGTGCGGGTGGAGCCGGGAGGAATCGCGCGAAGGGCGGCCCACACGCGGCGCTGGAATTCCGTGCCCCCCGTGTCCACCACGACTTCCTCCAGCGCGGCATAGTCCTTGGCGAAGTAGGCGAGGAGCTTCTCGCTGACGCCGAGGGGGTTGTCCTCGTGCACGAGCGCGAAATCCTCGAAGCGGCGGGAGAGCAGCGTCTTCATGCGCTCGTCGCACTCCGCGAAATCGACGGCGCACACCGCGCCGGGCCGGGTGACGATGGCGATGGGGCCGATCTCGGAATCGATGGTGTCGGTGTGGAGCTCGGTGATGGTGGCGCGCGTGAGCATGCTCAGGCCGGTGAATGCGTGAAGGGCAGGCGGGTGGAGCGCTGGCGCTCGATCTCGATCACCAGCACGATGCGCTCGGCGGGATTCTGTCGCATGGGAAACTCCTTGCCCGTGTACTTGCGCGACACGCGGTCCATGATCTTGAAGTCCGCGTCCTTCCAGCGCTCGGCCACGCGACCCCGGAGCTGGGCCTCGACATAGGGATTGTCGAAGGCCACGATGGACATGCCCACCCGGGAATCCCGCCGCGTGTTCTTGGCCTTGAGGGAGTTCTCCCCCGTGCACACGAGGATGCGATCGCCTTCGAGATCGACCCAGACGGGCGCCACCTGCGGCGAGCCGTCGGGCATGAGGGTGGCCAGGTGGGCGAAGTTCGCGCCCCGCACCAGGGCCTTGACGTCGTCCGAGAGCTCGATGCCCTTCACGAGGCGGCGGCCCCGCCGCTCGCGCTTTCCGAAGGCAGGATGACGAACCCGCGCTCGCGCAGGTTCGTATCCACGTCCGCGTGCTGGCGCCGGTCGCTCTGCCGCCGCTCCTCGGCGGCGGCGTCGCGGCTCTGCCGCCGCTCGCTCACGCGCCGATCCATGATGATGCGCACGCGGTCCTGGCCGCTGAACTCGCGCTGGAGATACTCGTAGAGCTGCGGATTGTAGCGCGCCACGATGAAGATCTCGCCGACTTGCATCATCTCCTCCCCACACTTCTTGACCCAGAATGGCACGTCCATTTCGCGGAACAGCGTGAAGGCCGCGACCAGGTGCTCCTCGGCCCGCAGGCGATCGCCCAGGAGCCGGCACACGCGCCCCCACCCCATGTGCACGTGGGCCACCAGCGGCTGCATCTTGAGCTCCTCGGCAATGCCGAGCGCCTGGCGATAGTGCTCTTCCGCCTGCGCGAGCGCCGCCCCGCCCTCGTGGCTTGCCACCTCGCCCAGGAGCCGCCACGCCCAGGCCTGGTGCCCCCGCTCCTTGTGCGCGATGGCGAGGTCGAGGGCGTGCCGGGCCGCCTCTCCCGCTCGCGCGGGCTCGCCGGCCGCGAGCAGGCCCTCGGCCTTGTGGAGCGTCCACAGGGCCAGGTAGGCGTTGATGCCGAGCACCTCGCTCAGGTGCACGCCGTCCTCGAGGAGAGGCAGGGCGGAATCGACGTGGCCGCGCAGGGCCAGCGTCAAGCCCAGGAGCGAGGAGGGAATGGGCCGCCACACGTCGAGATGCTTCTCGCGGCAGGCGTCCAGGCTCGGCTGGAGCAGCTCGCGCGCGCGATCGAGATGTCCCCGCCGGAGCCACACGAGCCCGGCCAGCGTGCGCGCGATGGTCTGACCATACACGTGCCCGGCCGCATCGGCCGCGCGCATGGCCTGGTCCGCGCACGCATCCGCGGCGTGGAAATCCCCGAGCTCGGCCAGGGTGAAGGCCAGCCACCCGCTCGAGGTGACGTACGAGATCGCCGTCTGGGTGCCGGTGTCGGTGGCGCGCGTGCGCTCGAGCGCGTCGACATTCTCCCGCAGGATGAATTCCGCGCGCCGGTACTGGCCCTGGGCGTGGCAGCTGTAGCCGAGATAGCCGCGGGCCAGCGACTGCAATCCCAGGTCCTGCGTGGCGTCCGCGATGCGCAGGCAGCGCTCGCCATAGTCGATGGCCAGGTCCGGCTCGCCCTTCAGGTAGTGGTAGTTGACGAGATAGCTGTACACGCGCGCCAGGCGGGACTCGTCGCCCAGCTCGGTCCCGAGCTCCTCGGCTTCCTTGGAGAGCTGGAGGACCTCGGGCAGGCGTCCCAGCTGCAGGAGGGGCGGACGCAGCTCGAGCCGGATGTCGATGGCAAGCTCGAGCTTGCTCCGCCCGTCCGGGAGGTGCACGAGGATCTGCAGGGCCTGATCGAGAAGCGCGACGGCTTCCTCGTTGCCCGCGCGCGAGGCGGCCTTGGCCGCCGCCTGGCGGAGATAGGCGACAGCCTTTTCCCAGACCTCTCCGCGGACGGCGTGATGAGCCAACCGGTCCACGTGCTCGCCCAGGCGCTCGGCCTGCACCCGCTCCAGGGCATCCACGACGCGCGCATGCAAGGTCCGGCGCCGACCCTGGAGCAGCGAGGCGTACGCGACGTCGTGCGTGAGGGCGTGCTTGAACGTGTACTCGAGCGTCGGGAACAGGCTCGTCTCGTAGATGAACTCCGCGGCCTGGAGCCGCATGAGCCCCCCCCTCAGCGTTTCATCCGTCAGCTCGGCGATGGCCTCGAGCAGCGCGAAGGAGACGTCCTTGCCGATGACGGAGGCGGCCTGGAGCAGCCGCTTGTCCTCGGGCTGGAGCCGGTCGATGCGCGCGGCGAGCACGGCCTGCACGGTCGGGGGCATCTGCAGGGTGCCGACGGACTTGGCCATCTTGTACTGGCCCCGCTCGCCCTGGAGCGCCTTGGTCTCGACGAGCGACTGCACGCACTCCTCGAGGAAGAAGGGATTGCCCTCCGTCTGCCTGACCAGGAGCTGCTTGAGGGGGGGCAAGGCCGCGTCGGTGCCCAGGAGCGCCTGCAGGAGCTCCTCCGCGCTCTCGGGCTGGAGGGGATCCATGCGGAACTGGGTGTAGTAGCTCTTGCCGCCCCAGCCGTGCGTGTATTCCGGCCGGTAGTTGACCATCAGCAAGATGCGCGCGGCGGGCAGGCTTTCCACGAGGCTGTCGAGGAAGGCCTGCGTCTCCGAGTCGACCCAGTTGAGATTCTCGAAGATGACGAGGAGCGGCTGCACCTGGCTCTCGCGCAGGAGGAGTCGCTTGAGGGCGTCGAGGGTCCGCCGGCGGCGCTCGCGCGGATCGGGCTCCTGCCACTCGCCGTCGTCCATGGGCACGTCGAGCAGCGAGAGGAAGACGGGGATGGTGGGGCGCAGCGTCTCGTCCAGGGTGAGGAGCTTGCCCGTGACCTTCTCGCGGATGCGCCGGCCATCGTCGTGGTCGCCGATGCCGAAGTACGTCTTCAGCAGGTCGCTCACGGGCAGGTACGAGTTCATCTTCCCGTAGGAGACCGGTGAGCTCTCGAGGATGAGCCAGCCGTGCGTGCGGTGGGAGTGGGTGAACTCCCAGAAGAGGCGGGACTTGCCCACGCCGGGCTCTCCCGCCACCGCCACGAGCTGCCCCTGGCCCCCGTGCGCCTTCTCGAGCGTCTGGCGCAGCCGGACCAGCTCGGCGTCGCGCCCCACGAACGGCGTCAGCCCGCGCGCCGCCGCCGCCTGCAGCCGCGAGCGCACGGCGCCCGCGCGCACGATCTCGAAGACCTCGATGGTCTCCGCGAGCCCGCGCACGGGCACGGGCCCGAGGGGCCGGACCTCGATGTAGCCCTCGGCCAGGCGCAGCGTGTCCTTGGTCATGAGGGCCGTGCCGGGGCGCGCGAGCTGCTCCATCCGCGCGGCCAGGTGCGTGGTCTGGCCGATGGCGGAGTAGTCCATGTGGAGATCGCTGTCGATCGCCCGCACCACCACCTCGCCCGAATTGAGACCCACGCGGATCTGCACGTCGATGCCTTGCGCACGGCGGAGCTCGTCCGCGTACCAGCCGACCGTCTCCTGCATCCGGAGCGCGGCATGGCAGGCCCGCACCGCGTGATCCTCGTGGCTCACAGGGGCGCCGAAGAGGGCCATGATCCCGTCGCCCATGACCTGGTTGACGGTACCCTCGTAGCGATGCACCGCTTCCATCATCCGCTCGAGCACCGGATCGAGAAGCTTGCGCGCTTCCTCGGGATCGCGGTCGGCCAGGAGCTCCATGGAGCCCTTGAGATCGGCGAAGACCACGGTGACGAGCTTGCGCTCCCCCTCGAGCTGGGCGCGCGCCGTGAGGATCTTGTCCGCGAGGTGCTTGGGCGTATAGGACTGCGGATCACCGAAGCGCGCGGGGGTGGGCGCCGCTCCCGGCAGGGGTGTGCCGCAGGCGCCGCAGAATCGGCTGCCCGTGGCGGTCTCGGCGTTGCACGAGGGACAGGTCGTGGCCAGACGCGCGCCGCACTGCTCGCAGAACTTGGCGCCTTCGCGAGCGGGAGCCTGACAGCGCGGACACGTCACGGTACAACCTCCTGCAAAATAGGCACACCTCGCACCCGATAACAGGGGAGTGTAGCGATGGTGGCGGGCGCGGTCAACAGGGCGCGCGACTTCCTCGAGAGTGACTCGCCCCGCAGCGCCGCGGCACGCTCAATCTCAATGCGCAAGGGCAGTTGGCGAGCGCCCGCCGTCCGATCTTCCATCCTATCGAGGCACCGCAAATAGTTGTCACAACTCGACCCAAAGTTTTGGCACGTCCCTCATCTGTCGATCATTTGACAGTATCAGATGAGTCTATTTCTGCCGACACTTCAGCTAGTTAGTCCGCATTCGTCGAGCGCCTGGCCGTGGCATGGGGCTTGCGAGTCCTCCCACCGGGCCATTGTGACTCGCCGAATGAGGCCCAGTAAGCGCACTGGACGCGATGCTCGACCCTTGGCGAACGGACCTTCGAGAGAGGACGTGATGGCTTCACCTACGGCTGAGCTGTCGACCCTACCGCCGCGACTCGAGACACTGCTTGAGGCCAGCCGTCAGCTCTCGACATTCCTTCCCCTGGAGGAGCTGCTGGGGAAGATGGCCGAGGCGTGCGGGTCTCTCCTCGACTCGGATTCGGTAGGCATCCGAGTGGTGGAGGGCGATGATC
>WNEZ01003437.1_pt1 | contig 13645 bp, 13 predicted proteins | sample 5400521 | NCBI WGS metagenome assembly WNEZ01 (sample SAMN13153339, study PRJNA577476) | soil metagenome | isolation source: 120 cm saprolite under Douglas fir tree site 2 hole 1 replicate 1 | place: USA:California | collected 2015-04-18 | reverse complement strand
AGCCTCGATGCGGTCCTCGACGTCCCCGTCGGAACGAGCGACGTGGCCGGGTTCTACGACCGCGAGCTCGCCAAGCTCGGCTGGTCACCTGCACCGACTCGCGGACCGACGACCCAGGGCGGCTTCGTCCAGGCGTTCCCCGGCTCGAACCGCATGTACTGCAAGGGCGAGAACCCGCCGTGGTACAGCGTCAGCATCTTCACCCTGCCTTCGGCGCCGATCGACGTGCGCGCGCACGTCGAGTTCACGAATCCGAACATGCCGGCGGGCGGCACCTACGTCGGCCCGTGCTCGGCGCAGCAGAGCGTCCAGATGGGCGGCGGCCTCAACAAGCTGCCGGCGCTGCGCGCCCCCGACGGAGTCATCCTCCGCGGGGGCATGGGCGGTATGAGCGGGATGGACCGCCAGACGTCAGAAGCGAGCGCGACGACAAAGCTGAGCGCCGGCGACCTCGAGGCGCAGTTCGCGCAGCAGCTCGCGGCCGCGGGCTGGACCAAAGTCGCGCGTAGCGCCGACGGACCGGTCGCGTGGAGCACCTGGAGGCTTCCGGGCGACGGCGATTGGCGCGGCATGCTGCTCGTCAACGAGACCGGCACTGACCGCCGATCGCTGATGGTGCGCGCGGAGGCGAACTAGCCCCGGCTCTTCGGCCGCTCGCCCTTTCCGACCAACCAGCCCCAGCGCTCGAGCGCCTTCTGCTTCGTCGCCGGCGTGGGCAGCTGGGACTTCGGGAAGCGGTCGCGCCACTCCCACGGACGCGTCGCGTCGATGATCGCGCGCGACGAGAAGCCCTTCTTGTCGGGATGGATCCGCGGATCGAGCGGCCCGCTCCAGGCGCGGGGGATGATGTCGATCGACTCCGCCGGCTCCGAGCGCGTGCACATCGCCCAGAGCACTTGCTCGAGGTCCATGACGTCGATGTCGTCGTCCACGACGACGACGTAGCGCCCGAGGTACGCGCCGGTGTGCACGCTCGCCGCGGCGTGCCCGACCTGCCGCGCGTGACCCGCGTAGCGCTGGTTGATCGAGACCGCGTTGAACAGACGCGAGCCGCCGACCTCGTGGCACCACACGCCGACGATGCCGGGGATGCTCGCGGCTTCGAGGTCGCCGCGGAGCCGCGCCGAGCGCATGAACGCGCGGTAGAACGACTGCTCATCCGGCGGGACGTTGGGCGGCGACGCGAGGATGATCGGATCGTTGCGGTGGTAGATCGCGTGCACGCGCAGGACGGGCTCCTCGCGCTCGCCCGAGGCGTAGTAGCCGGTCCACTCGCCGAAGGGACCTTCGATCGCCTTGTCCTTCGGATCGGCGTAGCCCTCGATGACGATCTCCGCGTCGGCGGGGATCGGGAGACCGGTGACCGGTCCCTTCACCACCCGATACGGCGCGCCGCGCACACCACCGGCCCAGTCGTACTCGGTGATCCCGTACGGGATCTCGGTGCAGGCGGCGAGGAACAGCAGCGGGTCGCCGCCGGGCACGAAGGCGACCGGCATCTTCTCGCCCCGCGCGAACCATTTGTCGCGGTGCTGCCGGCCGTGCTTGCCGGGTGAGATGTAGAACCCGAGGCGCGTCTTGTCGTGGACCATCACGCGATACGTCCCCAGGTTGACCCAGTTCTCATCGGGATCGATCGTCACATCGAAGCTGCCGGTGCCGAGGTAGCGGCCGCCGTCGAACTCGTGCCATTTCGGGGCGGGAAAGATCGTGCAGTCGATCTGATCGCCACGGAGAACGTTCTCGAAGACCGGGCCGTCCCTGGTGACCTCGGCCGCGATCGTCGGGATGCCCTTGCGCACGCGCTCCTGCCACTGCCTCACCAGCTCGTGCGGCGAGGCGTCGATCGGAAGGCCCAGCGTGATGGCGATACGCGCGAACGAGCCGAGGCCGTTCGAGAGCACGCGGAAGCCCTTCTTGTAGCCGGGGATCTCGTCGAAGATCGTGGCCTTCGAGGGACGCGTGCGGCCCAGGAGCTCCGTCGCCATGCCGATGTCCTCTTCGGCGTTCGCCCCGGTGACGACCTGGAGCTCACCGATCTCGTCCACCTTCTTCAGCCACTCGCGAAGATCCGTGGGCGTCTTCGTCTCGGTGCGGATCGTGGTGGCCATGGCGTGCCTCCCGCTAGGTCTCTTCGTCGTCGAATGTACGCGCCAGCGCGCGCGGTCTCCACCCGTCGTCGGGGATCGCGGTGCAGTGCTCGATCGGGAACTCGACCCAGACCTTCTGGTCGCGGCGGAGCTGCGTCGTCGGATGCGCGCGGGCCCGCACCAGCAGATCGCCGATCTCCACCACGCAGTCGAGGCGATCGCCCAGGAACGCGGCGACGCGCAGCGTGCCCGCGAACTCGTTCGGCACACCGGCCGGCTGCGCGCGGACGACGATGTTCTCCGGTCGTAGGACGAGCAGGCCCTTCTCGCCCGGCGCGAGCCCGTCAGCAAGCGCGCAGGTGACGACGCCGCCGAGCGCACGGATCCCGCCGGCGGTGACCACGCCGGGAAGGAAGGTCGCCTCGCCGACGAAGTCCGCGACGAACCCGGAGGCGGGCGCTCGGTAGAGATCGCGTGGCGCGCCCTCCTGCACGATCTTGCCCGCCTGCATCACCGCGATACGGTGGGACAGGAAGAGCGCCTCACCCTGATCGTGCGTGACGTAGATCGTGGTGATGCCGAGGCGCCGCTGCAGCTGCCGCAGCTCGATGCGCATGCGCTCGCGCAGCTTCGCGTCGAGGTTCGAGAGCGGTTCGTCGAGGAGCAGGATCTTCGGACGGCGCACCAGCGCGCGCGCGAGCGCGAGACGCTGCTGCTGCCCGCCGGAGAGCTGCGGCGCCGGACGTTCCTCGAGCCCCTCGAGCCCGACGAGCGCGAGCGCCTCCTCGACCATGCGCCGCGTCTCGGCTTTCGCCGGCGGACGCTCGCTGACGCGGAGCGGGAACGCGACGTTCTCGAACACCGTCATGTGCGGCCAGATCGCGTACGACTGGAACACCATGCCGATGTCACGCGCGTAGGTCGGCGTGAAGTGACCGGGCCCCGAGACCACGGCGTCGTCGAGACGGATCGTGCCGGCCTCCGGACGCTCGAGCCCGGCGACGCAGCGCAGCGTCGTCGTCTTCCCGCAACCGGATGGGCCGAGGAGCGTGAAGAAGCGACCTTCCGCGACGGTGAACGAAATGTCCTCGACGGCGCGCACGCCGCCGCGATCGGTCGTGAACGTCTTGCGCAGACCCTCGACCTCGAGCATTGCTACGCCTCGCGGATCGCGCGGCCGCCGAGCCGCTGCAGCACCGTGACGAGGATAACGAGCAGGACGATGAGGAAGATCGAGAGCGCCGCGATGCTCGTGTAATTTCCCGAGTCGCGCAGATCGAAGATCCGCACCGCGAGCACGACGCTCTGGGTCGAATAGAGCAGCACGCCGCTCCCGAGCTCGCGCAGCGACACGATGAAGATATAGATCCACGTGCCGACGAGCGCGGGCCGCAGCAGCGGCAGCAGGATGTGACGGAAGGTCGGCCACCAGCGTGCGCCCGCGGCCGCAGCGGCCTCCTCGAGCTCGCGATGGACCTGGATGAGCGCCGCGCTCGTTCCGCGGATGCCGTACGGCAGGTACCGCGTGACGTACGCCACGAGGAGGATCCAGAGCGTGCCGTAGATGCGGATCGGGATCGTGAAGTAGACCCAGATCAGGCTGATGCCGAGCACGATGCCGGGGATCGTGATCGGCACGAACGCGAGGAAGTCGAGCACGCCGCGACCCGGAAGGCGCGTGCGCACCGTCACCCAGGCGATGACCGCGGTCAGCGCGACGACGGCCGTCGCCGCGCCGACGCCGAGCACGATGCTGTTGAAGACCGCGGTGCGCGTGAGATCGTCGTTCAGGATGAAGGCGTAGTTCGATAGCGTGAGCTCGCGCAGCGACTCGAGCGATGGCACCGAGTAGACCCGGACGAAGCTCGCGTACAGCAACACGAGGAACGGGAGCATGATCGCGAGGAACGCGTACAGCCCGAGCCCGCCGAGCGCGACGAAGCGGAAGCGGCCGAGCTCGAGACGCCGCGGGCGATACGCCTTCCCGGTGACCGTCGCGTACCGCTCGATGCGGCGCGTCGCGCGGCGGTGCAGCACCAGGCCGACGACCGAGATCGCGAGCAGCACCAGCCCGTACGCCGCCGCGAGTCCAAAGCTCGGCGGGTAGAGCTTCAGGGAGAGGTAGATGCGCGAGGTGTAGACGAAGATGCGGCCCGGCACGCCGATGATCGCCGGGACCTCGAAGCCCTCGAGCGCGCGCACGAAAAGGATGAGCAAGACCGACGCGACGCTCGGCAGTAGGAGCGGGAGCGTGACGCGGCGGAACGTCTTCCACGCGTTCGCGCGGCTTGCCGCCGCGGCCTCCTCGAGGCTGGGGTCCATCGCGCGGAACGCCGCGCTCATGAGGACAAATGCGAGGGGCGCGCTGTGGAGACCCTCGATCCACATCATCCCGGGCAGGCTGTAGACCGACAGCGAGAAGCCGAACAGCGCCTTGAGCGGCGCGTTGATCCAGCCGATCTCGGGGCTCAGCAGGAAGAGCCACGCGATGGTGTGGACGATGCCCGGCACGATGAGCGGCACGAGCGCGATCCCGTACCAGAGGCTCCGCGCCGGGACGTTGGTGCGCTCGATCGCCCACGCCACGCCCGTGCCGATCGCGAATGCCAACGCGGCCGAGCCGCCGGCGTACATCACTGAGTTCGCGAGGAGCTCGAGCGACGCCTGATCGGTGAGGACGCGCTCGAGGTAGCGCGTCGTGAACTGGAAGTCCAGGGCGCTCCCCGAGGCGGAGACCGCGCCCAGCAGGAGCATGACGAGGGGCACGACGGTGAGGTACGCGAGGAGGAGCGCGGCGACGGCGACGATCGCGACGTCGGCGCGCCACGCCGGGAGTCGTATCCCGGCGCGACGCGCGACGGTCGTGGTCGCCATCAGCCGGTGGTGCTGGCTATTTGACGCCGAGCGTGGTGTTCCAGAACGCCTGGTCCTTGTCGAAGTCGGCCCGCAGCGCGAGGCTCACATAGAAGATCGGCGCGAAGTTGTTGAGGTCGGGGTACTTCGGCGGCACCTTCGGGTTCGCCGGAACGCGACCGGTCGACTGGATCGCCTTCTGTCCCTCGCTCGAGGTGAGCCACTCCATGAGGAGCTTACCGGCGTTCGCATGCGGTGGCTTGTTCGCGAGGGCCATGCCCTGCACGTCGGTGATGATCGGATTCGTCTGACCCCAGACGATCGGCTTGTTCTCCTCGTACCTCAGCTGCGCGAGACGGTGGCCGTTCGAGGAGAGCGTCGCCGCGAACTCGCCGGCCGCGAGGAGGTTCGCCATGTCGGTGTGGCCGCTGCGCAGCGACGGCTTGTTCGCCGCCATGCACTTGAGGACGTTCTGCGCCTCGGCGTCGCCCAGGATCTTGCGCAGCGCCGAGTAGACGACGACGTCGCCCTGCTCGACGGCGATCTTTCCGGACAGCGCCGGGTTGCAGAGGTCCTTCCAGGTCTTGATCGTCACGCCCGCGGGCAGCTTCGTCGTGTTGATGCCCGGGATGTCGTTGTTGAGCCGCGCGGCGATGAAGGCGCCGCTCGCGTCCTTGACCTCAGCCGGGTAGTCCGCCGCCGAAGCGACGATGTATTTCTGGGTATAGCCCTGGTCGATGATGTAGCCGACCTCGAAGAGGTTCGACTCCACGACGTCGAACAGGTCCTGGCCCGCTTTCTTTTCCGTCACGACCTTGGTGGTGAGGACCTCACCCGACGCGCGAGTGTGCTCGACCTTGACGCCGGGGAACTTCGCCTCGAACAGCGGGAACACCTTCTTCGCGTCGTCGGTGTTCATCGATGAGTAGATCGCGACCTTGCCCTCGGACTTCGCGGCCTCGTACAGCCGCGCCATCACGGCCTCCGGCGATTCCGTCGTCGGTTTCGCCGACGCGCTCGGCGTCGGACTCGGGCTCGCTTGCGCTGCTGGCGTCGTGCCGCCACACGCGGCGAACAACAGCCCGAAGACCGCTACGGCTACGACAAGTTTTCGCTCCACCCCGCACCTCCAGAGGCGGCGAATGTTAATACCATTGGACCAAGCCCGAGGGAGAGGCGCACACTTCAGCGGGATGAAGCTGCAGGCGCGCGACGTCGTCATCCACCACCGCCGCCAGCGCTACGGCGACATGCTCCTCGCGGTCGATGGCGTGACCTTCGACGTCGCCGACGGCGAGTTCGTCGCGATCGTCGGGCCGTCCGGCTGCGGTAAGACGACCTTCCTGAACGCGGTGGACGGGCTCCTGCCGCTCACCTCCGGCACTCTCATGCTCGACGGACGGCAGATCGACCGCCCCGGCCACGACCGGGCGATGGTCTTCCAGCAGCCGAGCCTCCTGCCCTGGCGCACGGTCACGGGCAACGTGATGTACGGCGTCGAGCTCCTCCGGATCCCGACCGAGGAAGCACGGGGCCGGGCGAAGCGGTTCGTGGACCTGGTGGGCCTGGAAGGGTTCGCGGAGTCCTATCCACTCGAGCTGAGCGGCGGTATGCAGCAGCGGGTGAACCTCGCGCGCGCTCTCGCCGTCGATCCCGAGGTCCTGCTCCTCGACGAGCCGTTCGCCGCGCTCGATGCGCAGACGCGTGAGACGATGCAGCAGGAATTGCTGCGCATCTGGAACGCGACGCGCAAGACCGCGGTCTTCATCACCCACGACATCGTCGAGGCTGTGTACCTCGCGGACCGCGTGATGGTGTTCACCGCGCGGCCAGGACGCCTGAAAGAGATCGTGCGGGTCGACATACCGCGCCCGCGCGACCTCCGCGTCAAGCGAGAGCCAGGCTTCGTCGAGATCGAAAGACGCATCTGGGAGAGCATCCGCGAGGAGTCGGCCCGCGACGGGCTGGCCGCCACGGCATAGATGGCGGAGCGCGTTGAAGACCCCATCACGTACGACAGCCTCCCGAACTACCCGGCCGACGGGTTTGCCGGCACCGATTTGGGCCCGACGCGCGTCCCGCGCGACTCGCCGGTGCGGACGACGCCCCTCCCACCGCAGACCTGGTTCCAGAGTCATGAAGCGTTGCTTATCGGCTCGTTCGGCGTCGCAGTGTTCTTCGTCGCCTGGCAGGCAATCGCATCGGCGCGCATCTGGTCGGCGCTATTCCTCCCCGGCCCGGTCGACGTGTGGAAGGCGTTCGTCGAGCTCGTCAACGACGGCGAGCTCGCGACCGATATCGCCGTGTCTGGACAAGAGTTCGTGATCGGCTATGCGCTCGCGGCGCTCGTCGGGATACCGTGCGGACTGCTGTTCGGTTGGTACCCGCGACTGCGCTACGTCTTTGACCCGTTCATCACGTTCTTCTATGCGACTCCGCGGATCGTGTTGATTCCGCTGTTCATCATCTGGCTCGGGATCGGCGTCGAGTCGAAGATCGCCGTGATCTACCTCGGCGCGGTGTTCGCGATCCTGATCAATACGATGGCCGGCGTGCGCAGCCTTGATGCGAGCCTGCTGCGCGTCGCTCGCTCGTTCGGGGCCGGTGATCTCCATATCTTCCGGACGATCGCGCTGCCGGGCTCCGTGCCGTTCATCCTCACCGGACTGCGGCTCGGGACGGGACACGCGCTCATCGGCGTGGTCGTCGCGGAATATGTCGCGGCGCAGCACGGCCTCGGGCGGATGATGATGATCGCCGGGAGCACTTTCCAGAGTTCGAAGGTGTTCGTCGGTCTGTTCCTGATCGCAGCCGCCGGACTCCTGCTGACCTACGGCCTGCAGCGCATCGAACGTCATTTCGATGCGTGGCGCCCGCAGCGCTGAGCTGACAGGAGCGCGATGGCCGCCCAGACGAAGGACGATGTCTACGGGATCGCACGCATCGTGCTGTCGCGCATCGCGCACCCGGTCGCGATCATCGGCGCGGCGCACGCGGGCGAGCGCTCGTGCGCGACGGGCACGACGATGTACGTGTCGCTCTCGCCGGCGATGGTCGCGATCGCCGAGCATCACGGCTCGCGCACGACGCGGCTCATCCGCGACAGCGGCGAGTTCAGCATCTCGCTGCTCCACGATTCGCAGCAGGAGCTCGCCGCGGCGGCCGGGAAGTCCGCGGCCGGTCCGGACAAGTTCGCGACGCTCCACATCCCGGTCGTGGAGGCGCCGGAAGGCCTCAGCGCGCCCGCTGTCGCGGGTAGCCTCGCCATCCTGTGGTGTCGCGTCGCGCGATCGGTCGAGACCGGCGACCACCTGCTCGTCGTCGGGGAGGTCGCCGCACATCAGATCGACGAGCGCAAGGTGGACCCGCTGCTTCGCTATCGCCGCCGGTACATGCGCAGCGGCCACTGGACGAGCGAGGAGTCGCCCGAGGGCTACCCGACGTGAGCGCCGATCGCGCCGATCCTCGCACGCTCGTCGCGACCGCGGCGCGCGTGCTCGCGGTCGCCGGCCTCTTCGACATGCACGGCCACATCTCCGTCCGCGACGGCGATACGGTCTACATCAACGACCGCGCCTCGAGCCGCATCACGGCGCGACCCGATCAGGTCGCCGTGGTGCGACTCGCGGACGGAAAAGCGATCGGCGATCGCGAGCCGCCGTCGGAGACGCCGCTGCACCTCGCGATCTACCGCGCGCGCCGCGACGCGGGGAGCGTCGCCCACTTCCATCCGCGCTCCGCGACGGCATTCGCCGTCGCGGGCCGTCCGCTCATCGTCGCGTCGAACGCGGGGGCGTGGTTCGGCGGCACCGTTCCGGTGTACGACGATCCGGAGCTCGTGCGCACCGATGCGCTCGGGCAGGCCGTCGCGCGCGTTCTCGGCGCCGCGCGCGCGGTCCTGCTGCGCGGACATGGGGTCGTCGTGATGGGGGAGGACATACCCGACTGCGTGACGGCGGCCATCTTCCTCGAGGAGAGCGCGGAGCGGTTGCGCCTCGCGGCGACGCTCGGAGAGCCGCGCGAATACACCGCAGACGAGATCGCGCGCGTCCGCGCGGGACTCGCGCAGCGCTCGGTCACCACGAAGGTGTGGAACGATGCGGTCGAGCGCGCGCGCGTGGCGGGCCGGCTTGACGACCTCGACTAGCCCGGTGGACGCGGCGCGGATTGGTCATACCATTCCGCTGGTGTTCACGCCGATACGGCAGTCGCGCGCGTCGGGCGAGATCGTCTCCCAGATCGAGCGCGCGATCTTCGCGACCGACCTCTCGCCGGGCGACCGCCTCCAATCGGAGCGAGAGCTCGCCGAGCAGTTCGGCGTCTCGCGCATCACCGTCCGTGACGCGCTGCGCGTCCTCGAGGCGCGCGGCCTCATCCGCGTCAAGGTCGGCGCGATGGGCGGCGCGTTCGTCGAGGAAGCGAACACCGATCGCGTAGCCGAATCGATCTCGACGCTCATCAAGCTGCGGCGCATGACCCTCTCCGAGCTCGCCGAGGCGCGCAAGGTCGTCGAAGCCGCGACCGCGGAGCTGGCCGCACAGCGCGCCGACGCAGCGGCCGTCAGCCGGCTGCAGCAGAACGTCGAGCGCGCGCGGCCGCTATTGCGCGAGCCGATCACGCACGCCGACGCGAGCATGGACTTCCATGTCGAGCTCGCGCGAGCGGCAGGCAACGAGGTCCTCTACGCGACGGTCGAGGCGTACCGCGAGCTGCTGGTGCCGAGCATCCGCGACCTGCGCGATCCGAAGTCCGGTCGCGCGACGCAGAAAGCGCACGAGGAGCTCGTCGAAGCCGTGCGCCGCCACGATCCGGAGGGCGCCCGCGAAATCATGCTCGTCCACCTCTCCGACTTCGAGAAGCGACTGCGACGACGTCTCGCCGAGCGCACCGACGCCGAGAAGCCCGCGGTCCTTCCCGCGCCGCGGCTGGTGCGCGCGCACCGCCGCTAGCCGCGTGAGCGCGCCACGCCGCATCGTCGTCGCGCTGTCGGGCGCCTCGGGCGCGATCTACGGGATCCGCGCGCTCGAGGTGATCCGCCAGGACCGCTCGGTCGAGCTGCACGCGATCGTGTCGTCCGGCGCGAAGGCCACGATCGCATACGAGACGGACCGCAGCTACGACGACGTCGTCGGCCTGGCGGACGTCGTGCACGACGAGAAGAACCTGGCCGCGTCGCTCGCGAGCGGCACGTTCCTGACCGCGGGCATGCTCGTCGCCCCGTGCAGCATGCGGACGATGTCGGCCATCGCGAACGCGCTCGACGACAACCTCATCGTGCGCGCCGCCGACGTGCACCTGAAGGAGCGACGCAAGCTCGTGCTGATGGTGCGTGAGACGCCGCTGAACGCGAACCACCTGCGCCTCATGCACGAGCTGGCGCTCGCGGGCGCGGTGATCCTGCCGCCGGTGCCGGGGTTCTACCAGAAGCCGACGACGCTCATGGATCTCGTCGACCACAGCGTCGGCAAGGCCCTCGACCAGCTCGGCCTCGAACACACGCTGTTCCGTCGCTGGACGGGACCGGAGTCGCGCGCGTGAGCGCGGCAGCCGCCGTCTGACCGTCGCGCTCTTCCTCCAATACGTCCTCGCGGCCATCGTCACGACGGCCGAAGGGACGATCAACCTGCTCTACACGCCGTATCTGCACGCCTATGGCTACGCGCTGCCGTCGATCGGATCGCTGTCGGCGCTCTTCGCGATCTTCCGTCTCGCGTCACGGATCCCGATCGGCGCCGCATACCGTCCGGCGCGCGCACGGCGGCAGCTTGCGCTCTGGCTGATCGTGTTCACGATCGCGACGAGCGGGTTCGCCTTCGCCGGCGGCCTGCTGCCGCTCGTTCTCGTGCTCACGGTCGTGCACGGCTACGCGTTCGGCGCGCTCGGAACGATCAACCTCGCGGCGACCATCGACCTCACCGGCGGCAAGCGCGCGGGCGTGACGATGGGCTGGTACACCGCGTCGCTCTCGACCGGTTACGCCGTCGGCGCGTTCCTCGGCGGCGCGTTCGCGGACCGCTACGGCGTCGGCGCCGCGCTCGCCGTGCTCGGCCTCCCGCCTGCGCTCGCCGCGCTCGTCGTGCTGCGCCTACCCGCGATCGCCGCGCCCGAGCATGAGGTCACGCGCGGCCCGGGGCTGCGCGGCTTGTTCGCAGCCCACCTTCGCGTGGACCCGCGCGTGTGGCTCGCGACCGTCGTCGTCCTGTACATCAACGTGATCTCGGACGCGATCGATTCGTTCTTCGCGCTGTTCGGGCTCGCGGTCGGTCTGCCGCTCGCGGCGTCGGGCGCGCTCAAGGGACTGAAGTCGACCGCCGCGACGTTCATCCGTTTCATCTCGGCCGGTGTGTTCCGCTACGTCGACCACCGCACGGTGAACTTCTGGTGCGTGATCCTCATGGGCCTCTCGACGTTGCTGATCCCCGTGCTTCCCACGTTCGGCGTCCTTGTCGTCCTCTTCACCATCAACGGCGTCTGTCGTGGCCTCCTCCGGGTCACGAGCTCGGCGACGGTCGCGGAGGTGCGTTCTGAAGGCCACGACGTCGGGATCGCGAGCGGCGTCTACAACGCCGGTCTCGACATCGGCGCGATCCTGGGGCCGGCCGTCGGTGGCGTGGTCGCGAACGCTGTTGGGCTCGGCGCGATGTTCCAGATCGTCGCCGTCGGGAGCATGGCGCTGTACTTCGCGATCGCGCTGTCGTCGCCGCGCGCGAGGGCGACGCTCAGCCTCGGCCGTTCGCGTACGGTGGCGGAATGAGCAGCGACAGCGACCCGGCTCGCGACGAGGCCGAGCGATCGCGCGAGGAGCGCCGCGCTCGTCTGCGCGGGCCCTCGTCGTATCTCGCGGCCGTCGCGCGTCACGAGGTGCCGGTCGGCGAGACGCTGCGCCTCGAAGGCCACGTCATCGAGGCGCTCCCCGAGGGCTTTCGCGTCGACGGCGCGCCGAGCGGCCCGCGGACGATCGACGCCGGCCGCTATCGCCTCCGTCTCTCGCATCAGAACGCGCCCGCGGTGGTGGTGCTCGATGCCGAGGCGCAGAAAGCCGACCTGATGCCGGACTGGTTCCCGTACGACCCCGCCTTCCGCTACGTACTCGCACTCGAGCCCGATCGCGCGGATCTGGCGATCGGATCGACGCGCGAGCACGATCGAGCCGCGACACGCGCGGGGTGGTTCCGCTTCACGGTCGGTGGTGTGGCGTGCCGGCTCGCGGCGCTTCGCCTGCGCGAGCCCGACGTCGCTCCGGACGCGCTCGAGCTCTACTTCAGCGACACGACGAGCGGGCACGAGACCTATCGGATGCGGTACGTCGATCTGAAGCCGCAGGACGACGGACGCTACGTCGTGGATTTCAACCGCGCGTACAACCCTGCCTGCGTCTTCTCGCCGTACTACAACTGCCCGATCCCGGCCCGGGAGAACCGCCTCCCCGTGGCGATCCCGGCGGGTGAGCGGATGCCGAAAGGTATCAACCTGCGGCGCTAGCCGTCCCTGCGCGCCCGTCTATTTAGCAAATGTGCTAAATTGCGAAACTGTGAAGGACACCGCGCGGGTCTTCCGGGCGCTCGCGGACCCCACGCGCCGTCAGATCCTCCAGGAGCTGAAGCGCGGCGAGCTGGCCGCCGGCGCCATCACGGCGCGCTTCGAGATCTCCGCGCCGGCGATCTCCCGCCACCTCGCGATCCTCAAGGCGGCCGATCTGGTGAGCGAGCGGCGCGATGGGAACCGGATCTACTACCGTCTCGAGGCCGATCGGCTGGCGGCGCACGTTGGCGACTTCCTTAGCCAGGTGTGCCCGACGCAGTTCCGCCAACGGCGTCGCATCGGTCGGAAGGCGGCATCGTGAAGGTCGCGATCACCGGCGGCACGGGCTTCGTTGGGTCGCATCTGGCACGCGCGCTCCTCGCCGATGGCCACGAGGTGGTCCTCGTCTCGCGCGGGGTCGACCGTCGCGACCAGAGCATTCGACACGCGGCCGGAGCACGTTTCGTCGCGGCAGCGTCCGACGACGAGGATGCGCTGGCGAGGGCGTTCGAGGGCTGCGCCGCCGTCGCGCACTGTGCCGGCATCAACCGGCAGATCGGCCGGCAGACCTACGCGCGCGTCCACGTCGCCGGCACGGAGGCGGTCGTGGCGGCCGCGCGCCGCGCGGGCGTGGGAAAGGTCATCTACATGAGCTTCCTGCGCGCGCGCCCGAACTGCGGCAGCGCCTATCACGAATCCAAATGGGCGGCCGAGGAGATCGTGCGCGCCTCCGGACTCGACTACACCGTGCTCAAGGCGAGCGTGCTGTATGGGCGCGGCGACCACCTCCTCGAGCATCTGACGCGTGGGTTCTTCACGTTCCCGATCTTTCCGCTCGTCGGTTTGCGTCCGCGTACGATGCGGCCGCTCGTCATCCACGACCTCGTGCGGGTGATGCGCGCGGCGCTCGTCGACCCGCGCCTCTCACGACAGACGGTCGCCGTCGTCGGGCCCGAGGAGCTGCCGGTCCGCGACGCGGTGGAGCGCGTGGCCGCCGCCGTCGGGCGCCGACCACTGGTGTTCCCTTTGCCGGTGTTCCTGCACTACGCCTTCGCCTGGGTCTTCGAGCGTGCGATGACGATCCCGCTCGTCTCGATCGCCCAGGTGCGGATCTTGTCGGAGGGCGTCAGCGAAGCGACACCGCCGTTCATCGCGCTGCCAGTCGATCTCGTACCTACCAC
>WNEZ01011645.1_pt1 | contig 13647 bp, 12 predicted proteins | sample 5400521 | NCBI WGS metagenome assembly WNEZ01 (sample SAMN13153339, study PRJNA577476) | soil metagenome | isolation source: 120 cm saprolite under Douglas fir tree site 2 hole 1 replicate 1 | place: USA:California | collected 2015-04-18 | reverse complement strand
ATCTGCTTAGGCGATCACGTACTTGCCGGCATCCAGCACCCGGCTCGCAATCTGCTGCGTCAGGGCGATTGTGTTGAACGGCTCGTATTTGAACAGGCGGCGGAGAATGACCAGTTGCGTGCGCATCATGTCACCTTCAGCAATGGCCGCGAGCACCTTCTTCGCCGCAGACTCGATTTTATCCATCGAATGCACCAGGCTTACCTGCGTCATGGCAATTGCATGCTGTGATCTGGCTTCACCGTTGCGCTCAATCAGCTTCTGCGTGCGCAGCACCACTGAATCCATGGCGAACGTCTCAATCACCATGTCCGCGATCGTGCCCAGGATCTCCTGCTGATCGGCGATGGCATTCATGTATTTCTGCGCGGCCGAGCCGGCCAGCATCAACGTGGCTTTCTTGGCATTGGCTACCATCTGCCGCTCCGCTGCCAGATGACCTTCCGGCGCCTCTGCACTGGAGCCGCTCATGATCTCATCCATCAGCTTCTTGATTGCCGGCATGAGTGCGAGTTGTCCACTCATGGCCCGCTTCAGCAGCCATCCCGTAATGATCATGCGATTGATTTCGTTGGTGCCTTCAAAAATGCGATTGACGCGTGAATCACGATACGCCCGCTCCGCCGGATACTCTTCCACGAATCCATAGCCGCCGTACACCTGGACCGTTTCGTCCACCACGTAATCAAGCATTTCCGACCCATACACCTTCAGGATCGAGCATTCCACCGCGTACTCTTCAATTCCCTTCGCCGTCTGCTTGTAAACGTCTGGCGCATTCTTGTCGATCTCTGACATGGCGGCATCAATCATGCCGACTGTCCGGTATGACATGGATTCGCCCGTGTAGATAAACATCGCCATGTTGGCGAGCTTCTCTTTAATCAATCCAAACTCGGCCAGGCTCTTGCCGAACGCCTTGCGCTGCTTGGAGTATCCGATGGAGTTGTTCAGAGCATTGCGTGCTCCGCCCACCACGCCGGCGCCCAGCTTGTAGCGTCCGATATTCAGCGTGTTGAAGGCAATAACCGCCCCCTTGCCAATTTCACCCAGCAGGTTTTCTTTCGGCACCCGGCAATCATTCAGAATGATAGGCGTGGTAGAGGACCCACGAATGCCCATCTTCTTTTCTTCCGCGCCGGACTGGAACCCGGGCGAATTACGTTCTACGATGAACGCCGAGAACTTTTCACCATCCACCTTGGCAAAGATGATGTACACATCGGCAAAGCCGCCGTTGGTGATCCACATCTTCTCGCCGTTCAATATCCACTCCTTGCCGTCCGGTGAGAGCACGGCTTTGGTGCGCGGATTCATGGCATCAGAAGCGGACGTTGATTCTGAGAGTGCGTATGCAGCCACCCACTCGCCCGAAGCCAGCTTGGGCAGATACTTTTTCTTCTGGTCAGGCGTGCCGAAGTAAACGATCGGCAGAGTGCCGATGCCGACGTGTCCGCCAAAGGCCACGCTGAAGCTGCCGTTCACGGAGAGATGCTCGGCAATGATGGCCGACGCGATCTTGTCCATGTCCGAGCCGCCGTAGGCTTCCGGAATATCCACGTTGCCGATGCCGATCTCGCAGGCTTTGCGGATGAGTTCACGCGTAACGGCGAACTCCTTGTGCTCAATCTTTTCCACGCGATCTGCTGGTGCTCTTCGCTCAGGTCTTCCAGCGTGAACACCTGATCGGTGGTGTGCTCTTCAATCAAAAAGCTTCCGCCAATGAGCCTGGTTTTATTGGAGACTGCTACGGTTGCCATGGATCTTCTCCTCTTTGCTTTTGAAATCCCGAACCTCTTTTAACCACAGAGGACACAGAGGAACACGGAGTACATCTAATTCCAATTTGTTCCTTCTACGAATCTTTTAATGCCGTCCCGCAAATGCCGGACATGAAAATTGATTATCAAACCTACGTTCTTCTTGCTCAGCCTGAGGTACGAGATGATTTGCGCCTCATGTACTGGCGCTAGTTTGTCAACGCACTTCAACTCAACAATCACCAGATCGTTGACTAGGACATCGATCCGGTAACCCAAATCAATACGCACACCCTCATAAATCACGGGCAACTCGACTTGCGTCCTGACTTCAAAACCGCCCTTTCGCAACTCGTACGAAAGACAAGCTTCATAGGCGCTTTCGAGAAGGCCAGGACCAAGAGCTGAGTGCACCTTCATCGCTGCCCCGATGATGGACGCCGTTATAACATTGATCCGATCTTCCTCGGTGTTCCTCTGTGCCCTCTGTGGTGAAGAACTCATTGAACGTTCTCAATAATCCCCGCCGCTCCCATGCCACCACCAATACACATCGTCACAATGCCGTATTTCCCGTTCGTCCGTTTCAGTTCGCGGATGATCGTCGCTGTCAGCTTGGCTCCTGTGCAGCCCAGGGGATGTCCCAGGGCCACAGCGCCGCCATTCGGATTGATCTTGTTGATGTCCAGCCCGGCTTCCTTAATCACTGACAATGCCTGCGCGGCGAAGGCTTCGTTCAATTCGAATACTGATATATCATCCAATTTCAGACCGGCCATCTTTAATACTTTTGGAATCGCATACACCGGGCCCAATCCCATCTCTTCCGGCTTATAGCCTGCCGTCGCAAAAGCCACAAAACGCGCCAAAGGTTTTATGCCGAGCTGCTTGGCTTTGTCAGCCGACATCAGCACGCTGGCTGCCGCGCCATCCGATGTTTGCGACGAATTGCCCGCCGTAACCGTTCCCTTGGCATGGAAAGCCGGACGCAGTGATCCCAGTGCTTCCAGCGTGGTATCCGCGCGCGGGCCTTCGTCAACTTTGAACGTAATGTCCATCCGCTTCGGCTTTGAACCATTTGGAGTCGTAAAGCTCACCGGCACCGGAACAATTTCGTCTTCGAACTTGCCGCCCTGGATTGCCGCCAGAGCTTTCTTATGGCTGTTCAGAGAAAATTCATCGGCCTGCTCGCGCGTTATGCCGAACCGCTTCGCCAGGCGCTCGGCTGTAAGACCCATGGAGAGATACGCGTCTGGGTAATTGCCCACCAACCAGGGATTCGCCGAAACCTTGTGACCGCCCATCGGGATCATTGACATGGATTCCACGCCGCCGCCAATCGCAATCTCCGCGCGCCCGGCCATGATCGAATCCGCGGCCAGCGAAATCGCCTGCAAACCTGACGAGCAGAAGCGATTAATCGTCATGGCGGAAACTTCCACCGGCAACCCCGCACGCAGCGAAGCAATGCGGGCGACGTTCATGCCCTGCTCGGCTTCCGGCATCGCACAGCCGATGATCACGTCTTCAATCTCTTTGGTATCGATCTGCGGCACGCGTTCCAGCGCGCCCTTGATCGCCGTGGCTGCCAGATCGTCTGGCCGCGTTACACGCAGCGATCCTTTGCCCGACTTGCCTACTGCCGTACGTACCGAACTTACGATAACTACATCTTTGCTCATTTTTTGCTCCTGGCCAGTAGCTGATAGCCTTTCCCGCGAAAGTCGCCTTACACCTCGACTGAAACATATTCCATCTGAACACTTGGTTGAGGCACCGGGTCTCCGTGCGCCTTCATACCTTCCAAATGAAATTCAATTCCTTCGCGGATCAGTTTCTTCACTTCTTCAATTGTTGGGGCCGCTACACCTAAACCCGGCAAATCGGGAACGTAAGCGCCCCACCCGGTTGTCGACTTCTCATAAATTACGAGATATTTCATTTCAGTCCCGCCTGCTTCAGAACGCTGTTTAAAGTGCCCGGAGGCATCTCATCACTTGAATGCCCCGCGATCGTAACCGTTCCCGGCTTTGTCGGATGATGGTATTGACGATGACTTCCTTTAGTGCGTGCCAGCTTCCATCCGTCTTCCTCGATTTTCTTGATCAGGTCTCGTACTTTCATCGACCTTAATTCCGCAACGGCTTCCCTGTCTTCAGCGTGAACTGTATTCTCTCCTGCGTCTTCTTCTCACCGCAGAGAGACTTAAACCCTTCGCGCTCCAGATCCAGGATGTACTGCTCGCTCACCGGGGTTCCCGGCGACACATTTCCGCCGCAGATCACTTCCGCCACCTTGGTCGCGACCTTCACATCGTGGTCGCTGATGTACTCAGCCTGCTTCATTAGATGTATGCCGAGCTTTAAAGTCGCGAGCACGTTCTCGCCTGGGGCGGGGATGTCTGTCCTTCGCACCGGCGCAATGTATCCCGCCCGCGCCAGTTCCAGCGCCTTCTCCTTGGCATCACTCAAAATGCGTTCACGATTCATGCTGATCGTGTCACCCGGAGAGAGGAATCCCAGCGTACGCGCCTCGTACGCCGATGTTGAGACCTTCGCGGTCGCAATCGTCTCAAAAATGCGCTTCATGCCTTCCATCATCACCACGGACTCACCGCGACCATCCGGGCGGATCGCCCGCGCATTATCCAGAGCACGCAGCAGCATCTCTTTGCAGCCGCCGCCACCAGGCAGCAGACCAACGCCAACTTCCACCAGTCCCATATAAAGCTCTGAATGTGGTTGACGAGCCGCGGAGTGAAGATTGATTTCGCAACCGCCGCCCAGGCACATGCCATAAGCAGCCGTCACCACCGGACGCGAGCAGAACTTAATCGCCTGTGTCATGCCCTGGAACTGTTTGATGGCCAGATCAACTTCGTCCCACTCTTCTTCCTGCACGGCAAGCATCAGCATCATCAGATTGGCGCCTACGGAAAAATTCGCCGAGTCGCCGCTGATGACAAAGGCTTCAAACTGATCGCCAATGCCGCCCGTCTTGAGCGACTGCGTGACCATGGAAACAATATCGCCACCCAGCGCATTCATCTTGGAATGGAATTCAATACAGCCCACGCCGTCGCCCAGATCAATGAGCGATGCGCCCGCATTCTTCTTCACCACCCCATGCGACTTCTTGGCCACGGAAACCGACCACACGCCTTCAGCCACCTGTACCGGCTGATATTTCCCTGTCCGCAGATCAAAGTACGCGCGGCCCGAAGGAGCTTTAAGATCGTCGATGTACCAGCTCTTCGCGCCTGCCGCCAACAGCTTTTCCACGTTGGGCGAGACCGGCTTGCCCTCGCTCTTCATCTTGGCGACCGTGGCTTCCACACCGGCCAGGTCCCAGACTTCGAACGGCCCAATTTCCCAGTTAAAGCCCATCCGCATAGCCTGGTCGATCTCAACCACTGTGTCCGCAATCTCAGGAATCCGGTTGGCCGAGTAAGTCCACATCTCTGAGATGGTGGTCCAGATGAACTTCACGGCCTTATCGCGCGGATCGCCGCCCAGGATCGTGCGCAGCTTTTCGCCCATGTCCTCAATGTTCTTGGCCATTTCCAGCGCCGGGAACTTGGGCTTTTGCGCCGGACGATATTCCAGCGTCTTCCAATCAATCACCTGGCGCTCTTCCCCTTGCGCCCCTTTCACCTTCTTATAGAAGCCGCCCTTGGTCTTGTCGCCCAGCAGCTTGCGCTCAATCATCTTCTCGAAGAATCCTGGCAGCTTCAGGTCAGAGCGTTCGTCCTGCACGTTCTTGCTGAAGTTCTTGACCACGCTGCCGAGCACGTCGAGGCCAACCAGATCGATGGTGCGGAAGGTCGGGTTCTTGGTCCAGCCGCCGCTGGAGGTCAGCGCGTCAACCTCTTCAATGCTCAGGTCCATCTCCTGCATCACGCGGAAGACGTTGAGTCCGGCATAAGTCCCAATCCGGTTGGCGATGAAGTTGGGCGTATCTTTCGCCGTGACAATTCCCTTACCCATTCGCACGTCTCCGAAATGGGAGACAGCGGCAATGGCTGCCGGATCTGCTTCCGGCGTTGGAATAATTTCCAGCAGACGCATATAGCGCGGCGGATTGAAAAAGTGTGTACCAAACCAGTGCTTGCGGAAGTCATCGCTGAATCCTTCTGCAATGCTTGCAACCGGCAGTCCGCTGGTATTAGTGGTGACAATACTTCCCGGCTTGCGTACAGCTTCCACCTTCTTCAGGAGCGACCGTTTGATCTCCAGGTTTTCGGCCACGGCCTCAATGATCCAGTCGGCATCGGCCAGTAACTTCATGTCGTCATCAAAGTTGCCAGTCTTCACCAGCCGGTCCAGCCCTTTTTCAAAAAACGCCGCTGGCTTGGACTTAATGGCCACCTCAAATCCCGCGTTGACGATCTTGTTGCGCGCGGCTTTGTCGGTACTCTGGGCTGCATCAGGAGGAACGATATCGAGAAGAACGGTCGGTATGCCGGCGTTGGCAAAATGTGCGGCAATGCGAGCGCCCATGGTACCGGCGCCCAGCACCGCCACCTTATTGATCCGCGTCTGCAGACCTTTGCCGGGACCATTTGCCTGGGTTGCGGATTTGACGGAATTAACCTGGATTGCATCAGAAACTGCGGAATGACTCATGAGAGCGACTCCTGAAATTGGTCTGGCAAGGAGAGAAGATGATTGTCTGGTCGAAGACGTAGAGAATGATAACAGCTTTCAACACACAGTCCGGTAATGCTCATCATTGATGGCAATTAGACGCTCCCGGGTAAATCATTGCAGTGAAATGAAGGAGAGATGCTTGAACTGGCCGACAGATTACTGAGGATGAGAACCGTCCGAGCAAACATATCCGCGAACCTAAGAATACTGAATGAGCGCTCATTCAGTCAAGCCAAGTCCGTACCAACTATCCTCGTGTGGCACCAGCCGCCCCCATCTGGGCAAATTTCGGGGGCCCTTACTCAATGTCTATGGAAAGACGTAACTTGACACGTCTCCATGCACTCTTTCCTTCCAATCGCCCCCCAATCGACAATAAAAGCCCCTACAGCTTCTCCCGTTGCTTCACGTAAGCCAACGCTTTCCTGGCCACCTGTTTTTCCCCGCTATAGCTCAGGGTTTCAGCGGCCTCATCCAGCGGCATCCACCATGCGCGCCGCACTTCATGCTGCATATTGGGCTTGATGTCACCAATCTGTCCTGAGCGATACTTCATTAGAAAAAAGCTCACAATCTTGAAGATCTTGGCGTTATCTGACCACTTGCGCGAATACACATATTTAATGTCAGCAATTTTGGTCACCGGCTCAACCGTGAGTCCGGTTTCTTCCAGCACTTCGCGAATGGCAGTCTTTTGCGGCTGCTCACCCGGATCGATGTTCCCCTTGGGCAGAGCAATGGTGTTCTTGCGGTCGTCGGGTTCGCCGTCACGGCCTGGTTCAATCACGGCCGCCCACCAGCGGTCCTGCATATGGCGGAGTACGAGTGCCCCGGCGGAAAACTCACGCAACATGTGTCTGGCCCCTCTGCCTGAATGTAAAGTTGATGCGCCCTTTCGAACCCTTATGCCAATTTGCGCACCGCGCGCTCTGGCCGGGTTCCGCCAGGGCCGAACCTGGACCATGCAAACCTCTGTGACTCATGGATTTGGCAGGGTTACCAAGGTCACTGGCTAGTACCGTGGTTTGGGCGAAATATATAAAGGAACTAAAGCCGCTCTGCATCGTTTAATTCAGGTACCCGCATCTTACAATCTGGTGCAGCATCTCAGGTTGCAGGCGGGCCGCAGCTACCCGTATTTCATGGTAGCAGGTCAGGAGTGCCGTTGAAGAATCCGCTGAAGAAGATTGTCCGCTCGGTGCAGGCATTTGGCCGCGAAATCAAACGCCAGACTCTCCCTGAACCTTCTGCGCCGCTGCCGCAGATGCCTCGCATCGGTCTGGCCCTGGGCGGGGGCTTTGCCCGCGGTCTGGCCCACGTAGGCATTCTCAAAGTTCTGGAAGAAGAGCAGATTCCGGTCGACCTCATAGCTGGTACCAGCGTCGGCTCCGTAATCGCAGCGGCTTATGCCAGCGGCATTACGGCAAGAGAACTTGGGGAAATTGCGGCACTGGTCCGATTCAAAGATTTTTCCCGCTGGAGCTTTTCCCGTTTTGGCCTTTTCAGTAATGACAAGATGGCAGTCTTTCTCAAAAAAGTCCTGCGGGCCAAAACCTTTGAGGAGCTGCGCATTCCCCTGGCCGTAGCCGCCACTGACATCATTACCGGCGAAGCTGCGGTTTTCACCAGCGGCGATCTCATCGATCCCGTCCGTGCCAGTTGCGCCTACCCGGGAATGTTTCAGCCAGTCCAGATCGGCGACCGCCTGTTAGTTGACGGCCTGCTGGCCCACGCCGTGCCGGCCATGCCTTTACGCGAGATGGGCGCGGAACGGGTCATCTCCGTCCATCTGGCGGCGCATTGGGTAAAGCCACGCGGACCGCGTCATGTCTTTGATGTGATTGGTCAATGTTTTTCCATCGCGCAAGACAGGATGTGCGGACCCTGGCGTGCCGCCTCTGACCTGGTACTTGAACCAGAGATCGGCGAATTCGGCTATGACGATTTTGTCCGCGCACCCGAACTGATCAAAGCCGGAGAAATGGCTGCCCGCGCTGCTCTGCCTCAGATTCGCAGCTGGCTACCTTCCATGGCGACGCAGGAACCCGCCACGCCCGCCGCCACTACCATTCCAGCAACCGTACCAGCAACCGTAAAATAAGTCATCGTTACAGCAACGAAAAATGCAGCCGCGCCATCCGCTCACCCTTGGGCTCAATCACTTCCAGCACAAATCGCTCCGTCAATGGCTCATCGGAGGGCAAGTGGAAGCTCACCCGATAGACTCGCTCGTCGTAAGGAATGTCTGCCGGCACGCCGATCATGGCGCTTGACTCCGGTTCAATCACCCGCATGTGAAGTCCGTCATATGCCTTTAGCCTGAACCTGAGCTTTACCAGCAATTGTGACGGCTCTTCCTCAGTCTTGAGGACGCTTCCCGGGTCTTCCAGCAGCGTCTTGCGTAATGATGCGGTCACGCGAAAGCTGAAGTCCCGTGGAAACCTCTTCAGCGGTGCGCCGTCCGCACGCACCACCTTGGATTGCAGGCCTTCATCCACGTGCTGGGCTCCGGCAACCTCCGGACATTCCGCCAGACCCAGCAACGTCACAACAGCGCCCGAAGGTTTTAGCAGGACAACCTCAGCGCCCGCTGGGGTAGCTGCGCGATAGGCTGAAATGTCTCGCTGTGCTGCGGCCATGGCTGCGACGACGATCACAAAAAGCGGAGCCCATCTGGAGATTCTGAGGCATATCGACCCTGCGGCGTTCATGTGCTGTTCCTGAGGACTGCCTGGCTTGAGCAAAGGAAGGGTTTGCGTGGGCAGCCGCGGCATCGTACTTTAGTGGATGCCAATAGTTGAGAAAGGTGAAGCTAAAAAGAAGATGCGGGAGATTCGTCCGGACGTGGTAATGACCATGGGGCCTGAAGGCGCCATCACCGCCCATCCCGACCACTCCATGGCGTCTGTTTGTGGGACGCTGGCCGTGCATTGGGCCAGTCGCGCCAACCGCTTTGCTGACCAGTTACAAAACGGCGTCTCACCCCACGTGACAAAGAAGCTTTACTACGGCACCGCTGGTTTCACCATGCCAGACCGTCAGCCCGTTGCCCTGCCGCCCGCAACTTTGGTGCTCAACCTGACGAGTGCCGAAATCGAAACCAAGATCGCCGCCTTTAAATGCCATACCTCGCAGGCGCCTTTGTTCCCTTTCTTCGAAGAAACAATTCGTAGACGGGGCAAGACCGAACAGTTTCATCTGGCCGCGGCCGCCACACCACGCAAGATGGAAGTGGAGACAGATTTGTTCGCCGGGATCTAAACGGCGGTAATTGGCTCTTGGTATTTGGTCGTTGGCTAAACCAGACTATGAGCCAACCACCGGTCACCCAAGAACCAACTACCAACTACCAATTACCAACTACCAACTACCGTTACTTCGCCAACGGCTTAATGATTTCACCCAGCAAGTCAGGCTTCGATTCATCCCGCACCAGGTGGGCGAACTTTTCGCCATCGTGGTAAGGCACGCTGAATGTTTTATAGAAGTCGCCGTTCAGGGTCATGAGTTCCAGGTTCGCACCAGACTGTTTTCCCGCCTTGAGCGCGTCATGCAGAATATCAGGACTGTATTTGCGGCCATTCACCGCGGCCAGGGTCGATCCCGGCGTTATGACCGCCTTCCATGCCGGGCTCCCGGCAATCACGTCGTGAATTCCACCTTTTTCGTCCAGTGCGAGACCGATAGAAAAGCGTGCATCCACAAAGTTACGGTCTTTTTCCATCGCCTTGCTGAACTCGCTGGGCTGATCGTCATACACCAGTTTCCAGCCACCATTAGTGATGCCACCCAGCGGAGCGCCGGGTCCATAAGTATCCAGACGGTCACGCAGGAACATGGCCCAGTCGTAAGGAGCAACCTGCTTCAAGCCGGTAACGACATCATCGAAAGTGTACGGGACCACTTCCGGTGGCGTGTTCTTGCCGCCGTGAAATAAACGGCAGAAGTCGTTCAGTGACTTTGCTCCATTGGTCTGCTGCCGGATCATGGTGTCCGCTTCCAGCCAGATCAGGAAACCCTCGGGATAATAATCAACACTACGGCGCCAGCTTTCAAATTCCTGCTCCGCACCATAGAGCAATTGCGCTGCATCCGCCGTATCCTGTAGCGGACGCCAGCTCCGTCCCGGCGTGTGGTCCAGCGTCGCCGCGGTTTCCGCGGCTTCGTCCATGAACACCTGCTTGGTCCACAGGCCCGTGCGCGCCGTCAGGATTTCTCCCAGGTATTGCGTCAGGCCCTCATAGACCCATAGCAAATCACCCTTCATCGGCTCCTGGTAACTTGGCGTGGCCAGGCCTTTGGGGCGCCGATATTTTCCGTTCCACGAGTGAGTCATCTCATGCGGCAACAGTCCCGCCGCCAGCATGCGTGATGGTTCTTCGATCATCGCGCGCTCGCCGATGCGATCATCGCTCGATTGATGATGCTCCAGCCCGAAGTGGGCAGTATGGTCGCTCAGCGTAAGTAAAAAGTGGTATTCGTTGTAATGCCGCGCTCCGAACAATGCGCCGGTTTCATTCACCAGGCGCTTGTAGCCTTCCACCGTCTCCGGTGGAACCTGCAACGCAGCATCACTGTCTGACGCCATGTCGAGGTAATGTTGGATGGGCCCTTGCGGAGAAAGCGGGATGCGGCGGAAATGTGCGCTGGCCAGTACCGGCGAATCAACGAGCGTGGTCAGCGAAACGGTCTTAAAGCTGGTCTCTCCTGCGCTTTCGCCCGCAATCGGCAAAGCCGTTCCATAATGCCAGCCCGACGGCAACTTGACTGAAGCCTGCACCTGAACATCGTCGCTCTTTGTGTTTTGCAGGTACAGCAGCACCTGGTTCCAGCTCAATACCAGTAGCTGTGTGGTTGAAGACGCTCCCGATGAAAATCCTTCCGGCGCTGCCGGCATCACCAGATCCAGTTTCACATCCAGCGTGGTGGTTCCTTCTGGCACTGTGAGGTGGAAGGCGTACATCTCTTCCAGGTCGCGATGCCACGTGAGCCGTTGTGTGCCGGCAAAAAACTCCAGCCCGGTTAGATCCACAATTGGCCCCGTAGGACCATGCTCGCCCGGAATCCATTTGGGAAACACGACCGTTACCGGGCCAGGAGTGACCGCGATTTGCTCCTGCGCGTGCAAAATCTTCTCGCCCGCGTGCGTGGCATCCACTACCAGCTTGATGGGCTGGGCTGGCGCCACTGCCGGTGCTACGGCGGCTTTCTTTTTCTGAGCAGCGCTTGCTTCAATAACGCCCCATTGGCTTGAAGTTGTTAAAGACAAAAACAGGCAGGCAGCGATAACAGAGGATTTCCGAATGTTCATATTCAGGATTGTGCTCCGAAGAAGTCGAACCAGCTTAAAGGTCGAACCAGCTTAATGACTGTCACTGGTCAGTGCAAGTGAGCAGAAAGCACTTACTTTTTCCTTTTTGCCTTCGACGATTTCTTTGTCTCTTCCTGCGCCACTCCCGTAACGCTGGCCAGCAACGTATCGAACGCGTCTTTGGCCGTCATCTCTTTCTTCCGGCTTTTGTTCCCGCGATACTTGTGCTCACTGTTACAGGTGCGGCAGCGCGTCCGTAACACTTCTTCACCCACCATCGAGACAATCGAGTGGTCCGTGGTGCGCTTGCAGCTTGAACAATGATCGTCAATGTCATCACCAAGTCTCATGGTGTATCCTCCGCGAAATAGAACCATCGTTAGCGATAACACGTATGGTAAGACAGACGTCAAACTCCGGAGAAGGACAAAATGGGGAGTTGAGGGCTAGACTACGTCCACGAGCGATCACTTTCACCCTTGTCATTTCGAGCGACGTCGGAGTTACGCAAAGCGGAACGACGGCGAGAGAGGTAAAGTGCCGCTAAAACGGCGCACGAAAGCTGATTTCTTCATAGTGCCGAAAACCATGGCGGCGTGTCTTGTGGTTAAATCTCTAGCGTGCCCCGGCAACGCGGAAAATTTATCACCTTTGAAGGTCTGGACGGCGTTGGCAAGTCAACCCAGTTGGAGAACCTGGCGGCCTTGCTGCGCGAACGCGGTATGGACGTAATTACTACGCGCGAGCCCGGCGGTACGGCCCTGGGACAGAACCTGCGCACCGTCCTGCTCAGCTCCCGCACGGCCGGACTCTCACCTCTGGCGGAAATGGCCCTTATGTTCGCGGACCGGGCACAGCACATTGACGAACAGATTCTTCCCGCTTTGCAACGTGGACAATGGGTCCTGTGCGATCGCTTTACTGATTCAAGTGAGGCCTATCAGGGCTGCGGACGTCAATTGGGAACGGAAGCGGTTCTCGCGTTGCATCAAGTCTTGTGTCATGACCTCAAGCCCGACCTGACCATCCTGATGGTCTCCGATCTCGACCATAACCTCAGCCGCGCGCGCAAGCGCAACCGCGAGCAGGCAAAACTTTCGGCCGATGACGAAAACCGTTTCGAGAAGGAAAACAGGGCCTTCCATCAACGCGTGCTGGATGGATTTCTGGCCATCGCCCGGCGTGAACCTGACCGTGTGATCGAGATTGACGCCAGAGACTCCATGGCGGCAGTCAAGGCAAAGATTGCCGCCGTAGTGCAAGAGCGTTTGCTTACAAACTCAAAAAGTTGAAGGCATGCTTCCCCAAAAAAGAGAGGCCCTTTCCGGGCCTCTCCTGGTTCAAGAAACATTGTGGATTCGCGAACCGCTCATTTGCCAACAATGAACAAGTGGCCATCATTCTGCGAGTAAATTCTCCCGCTCGAATCCAGCGACGCCGGGGTATAGGCGGCGCCGATTGCCAATTGCTGGAAGATGCGTTGCTTGATGGTTCCACCCTGTGAAATTGAGTACAGGTTGCCATCCTCGCTGTTGGCATACACAATGCCGTTGGCATCAACCACGGGAGCGTTTACGCACCACTCAAACCCATTCGGATGGTCCGAAACGCAGGTCAAAGTGCCGTCCGCATTGCGTGTGCACGAGTTGGGGTTGGTGTTTTGGAAGCTCCATTCAATCTGCAGGTTGGGATCAAGCTGCGACACAAAATAAGATTCCGGTCCCAGCAGGTCTGCAGTTGTGCGCGGAGCCGGACACCAGTTCGGATCAATGCAATAGGTTCCACCTGGGTAATGGTTGTTCTTGATCACCACGGAGTAGGTACTTCCGTGGGGATAGATGGCCGGTGTGGAATCCCACCCAAAGTTGAACGCCCCCAGGAAGTCGCCATTCGAGCTGAATTTCATCAGATGTCCCTGCGCGTAGTT